>Ga0105050_10007692_pt1 | contig 12758 bp, 11 predicted proteins | sample FRY01_FD_78088 | JGI IMG/M metagenome (GOLD analysis project Ga0105050, IMG submission 78088) | Freshwater microbial communities from Lake Fryxell liftoff mats and glacier meltwater in Antarctica - FRY-01 | ecosystem: Environmental > Aquatic > Freshwater > Ice > Glacier meltwater ... | reverse complement strand
TGTCATCTCTGTGAAATTCACCGTTTTTGTACCAATACTGACCTCCGTCCTTATCTATAAAAGCCGGCAAAACTCTACCGTTTTCATCTAGATCATCTCTGTGAATAACACCGTAACTATGCCAAAACTGACTTCCATCTTCATATATACAAGATGGAAGAGTATATCCTTTTTCATCTCTGTCATCTCTATGCTTTTCTCCGTTCTTGTACCAAAACTGGCTTCCATCTCTCCATATAATAGCCGGCAAAGTTTTACCGTTTTCATCTAAATCATCCCTATGTAATTCTCCGTCGTTATACCATTCACAAGTTCCATTACTATTTATAACAGCTGGTAAAACTCTACCGTTTTCGTCAAGATCATCTCTATAACATTCCCCAGTTTCCCACCATTCCTGATTTCCGTTACTACGTATAATAGCTGGCAAAGTTTTACCGTTTTCATCTCGATCATCTCTATGTTGTTGTCCATTTTCCCACCATTCTTGAGTTCCATCACTGTTTATAATAGCCGGTAAAACTCTACCGTTATCGTCTCGATCATCTCTATGTTGTTGTCCATTTTCCCACCATTCTTGGGCTCCATCACTTCCTATATAAGCTGGTAAAACTTTACCGTTCCCGTCTCTTTCTTCTCTGTGACACTCTCCGTCCATAAACCATCTACGGTCATTATTTTGATTTATACGAGATGGAAGAGTATACCCTTTTTCATCTACATCATATCTATCTAATACACCATCTATCCGCCATTCCTTTATACCGTCTTGTATAAGAGTTGGTAAAGTAAAACCGTTTTCATCAAGATCATCTCTATGAAGTTGTCCATTATTGTACCAAAATTCACTTCCATTATTCCATATAGAAGCCGGTAAAACTCTACCGTTTTCATCTCTATCATCTCTATGGCATTTACCGTTCTTCCACCATTCGTGATGTCCTTCATAATATTCAATGGCTAACAAAACTTTTCCATTTTTGTCTCTTTCTTCTCTGTGAGATCTATTATGTATTCTATAATCTTCGGCAACATTACCTCCCCATGTAATCGTTGTCTGTAAACACGAGATGTATCGTCTCTTATTTATCGGAGATGCGATTAAAGAATTTAGGGTTGTGAATTCTTTACTCTTAAAAGGTAAAAATAGAAACATTTTATATCTATTAAAATGTAAAATATTTTTCATTTTAATATTTGCTATTCTTTTTTGTCTTTTTGATTTTAGAATCTGTTGTGTCGTTTTCTCCTTCTTCTTTTTGTACATCTTCTAACCATAGTTTGTATTCATTTTCAAAGATTTGTATATCAGTAAGCCACATTTCTTTTTCGGTTAGAGCTTTTAATCTCTTTATCTCTTTTTTAAGAGATTTTGATTCTTTTCTTAATTGTTCAATCTTTTCAGTGGTAATACTTTTAATATGCATATTTAATAGATAGTTGTACGATGAACTATCATCATCTTCTACGTCTTCTTCAACGTCTCCTTCTTCTTCAACATTTTTTCTTCTTGTAGAAATCTTTTCATAATTTCTTTCTTCCAGTTGTTTACACAATTCATCTTTTTCTCTGCTAACATGTTTTCCTTCAACTATTTTAAACACTTTGATATCTTCGTTTAAGATTTCCTCTAGAAATCTTTGTTTGTTGGATGCTATTTTATGTAATCTTTCCAATTCATCAATTTGATATTTCTTTCTCTTTATATAAAACTTCATACGCACATCGCAGAAATAATCAATAATTTCATCCACCGTCTTAAACTTTCTCAAACCATCTTTAGTAAATAATACCATGTTACTAACACTTTGATATTTCTTTAGTTTTAGATTTTCTAAATTACATACTATACCTTCGTCAAGTTCATTGATTATAAATTTAACGTTTACCGTATCGGAATAATTTTTATATCCTTTAATCTGTTTCTTTTCTAATAGCTCGTCTAAATATGAACGAAAATCATCGATCCACATACCGATTGGTATTTCCGTTACAACTTTGGTTTTCTTTTCTTCTTCGATAACACCGAAAGATACAAATCTATGTTTAATCGGCTCTTCTGTTATCTTACCCTTATATCCTCTAGACCAAGGAGTTAGTTTGGGGAGTAAAGAATTAACTTGTCCTTGTTCATCTTTTTCTAAAATCTTGCCATCGTTTTCTATCCAAATTTTTACACATGTAATAATATCTTTTGGATTAAACGTTGGAATATTGCAAGACCAAGCAGTACCAATACCACCATGACAACCGTTCATTAATATAGTTGGAAGAATCGGTACATAATAATACGGTTCAATTTTATCACCATCTTCTTCAATCTGATCAAACAAATTATTGTCAACTTTTGGAAAGAGAGTATGAGTAAATCGATTTAGTTTGGTAAATGTATAACGAGGATTAGCAGCATCATCCCCTCCACTGAGTCTAGTACCAGTCTGACCATCGTTGAAAAAAAGAGGAGCATTGTTACTTCCAACAAAATACTGTGTCATTTTAGCAACTGTATCGCACAATATCATTGCACCGTGATGATAGTTGCTTTTATCTGCTGTATAGTTTGCAAATTGTTCTACTTTGAGTGTCTTTTTATTATATTCAAGTTTTCTAAGGAAAGCAGCATAAAGTATCTTTCTCTGGCTTTCTTTTAATCCATCTAGAATATGAGGAATACTTCTTTTACAATCATCGATCGAAAATCTAATTAATTCGGTATTGAGAAAATCTGAGATTTTAAACTTTTTAAGTTCTGCTCCTTCCCCTTCCCAAGATAATTTAATATCATCAGGATCGTAGTTTGCGAGCCAATCTTTTCTAGAATTTGCAAATTTCTTGTGAAATACTTTTGTCATTGTTTCACTTGCCTTTTCATCTTTTACCAATTCCAACATCTTTTTACCAAAAGTCTGAAGAGTTAGCTTTTTACTCGAAGATCCCAACCCCTTGAGATATTTAAATTCAATCTCTTTATTTGGATGTTTTTCTTTAATTTGTCTAACATATTGTTTATATTTTCTTTCATCATAAAAGAGGCGAGTATTCTTTCCGTCAAAAACTGCAACGATAGGAGTTTGCATAGAAGTTATAAAAGATTCTTTTCTTTCTAATAAACTTGGAAAAAGAGTATGAAAAAGATTTTGAATTAAACCGGATATATGTGCACCATCTACATCTGCATCAGTCAAAATTAAAACTTTCCCGTATCTAAGAGAGTTATAATTCTTATCATCAGTATAATCTACTTCTGTACGAAGTCCAATCGATTTAATTATATCTGAAACAACAGAATTCTTAGCTATAGTAGCGGATGTTGCATTCATACAGTTTAATACTTTGCCTCTTAAAGAATAAATACCAAACCAATCTCGTCCCTTTCTTCCAAAAACTCCAGTAGAAATACCAATCGTAGGAAATGCTTTAGCTGATTTACCTTCTACAAGAATAAGGGTACAATCTCTTCCATATTTAGCATGGCCTTCATTGTTTGCTGATTCGAGATTTTCTATTTTAGTATATCCTTTTCTTTTTCTTTCCAATTTTGAAATAGCTCCCAGTTCCTTTTGCCTAATTATATCTTTTAGCAGATTAATGACTTTCCATTTAATAATTGTATTTATATCTTTTGGTTTTATAATTGCTTCCACTGTAGGATCTTCTAGACGTGTTTTAGATTGAGAATCAAACTTTGGATTAATAACACTAGCAACAACAAATAGTTTGAAGCAATTCCTTACATCCTTGATTGTAATCTGAGGTTGTTTAGGCTTGTTAAGTTTTTCTAAAATAGGTCTATATATCGCCTCGCTCCACGAATCTACATGTGTACCTCCAAGAGGAGTGTAAACACCGTTTGCGAAAGATATAATATGAGATTGTACCGATGGAATGAGTACCATTTCACAATCAACAGTTTTTATATAGAGAATTTCTTCTTTTTTCTCACAAGGAGATTTCTTACTTTTTTCTTCACCTTCTTCTTCGTCTCCTTCTACTTCTTCATACATATCATCTTTATATAGAAGAGCATATTCTCTCAACGAATTTAGAGCAATTCTCTCATTGTTAAACGTTATATCAATTTTTGTAATCATTGCCATATCAAATACATATTTTTTGTACAGAGAAAGAATATCATCGGTATAACCCTTGATATTAAATTTAGAAAAGTCAGGAATATATCTAATACAAGTGTATCCTTTTTTCTCTTTGGAAGGAGTAACAATTGGTTCTTTTGCAATTTTCATGTTATCTTTCCACGATTGTGAGAAAAATTTCTTATTTGATGGATCTACACCTGATACAGTAAACTCCTTTGAAAAAATATTAGTAGCCTTGATACCTATACCGTTTCGTCCAGAAATATCAATGCGATCTTCGTTATCATCGTAATTTGACGAAGTAAGAAGATTGCCAAAGATAAGAGTGTGATTATAGCATTTTTCTTGATCATGCATTTCAACCGGAATAATTTCTCCATCGTTAATCATAGTAGTTTCTCCTGTTTCTTTATTTATAGTAATTTCTATTCTAGAAACCGACTTCTTGTTCTGTTTGGATCTAGCCACATTATCAGCAATATTGGACAACGGTTCTACAAAAATACGAAGAATTGCAGGAGCATATGAGACTCTTTTTTTAGAGATTTCATTGTCTATTACTACGTATTCTTCGCATTCTCTAGATTTCAAGGACCCAACGTACATATCAGGTCTATCTAAAACGTGCGAGATTTGATCCTTTTTAATATATCTTCTCTTTGAAGTCATTTCTTTAATAAAAATGATAATGAAAGAAATTCATTTTTATTTTTATAATTATATATACCATCTATACAATTAGAAACATAAATCAAGTAAAACAGAATGAACGAAAGTACTCCTAAAGAAAAACAGCTCATTGAAAAAATGTACGAATTAGATGATCTTCTAGGCAACCTTTGTTTAGAAGATTTAGATGTTGATACGGATAGAATTTTTGATTTACGAGAAGAGCTTTCTTTTCTATGTTCCGATCTTGAACATATATTTACACATAGAGAAGAAAAACAAGAAGAAAGATTACAAAAATGTATTGATGTTTGTAAAGGTTTGAATCAAAATTTAAAGTAAACTCAATCGTCTCTGTTCCTGTACCTATCATGTTATATAACGACCCACAATACTCTATCGTTTTAATGTTAATATTTAATAATAAACTATTAAATATTTCTCATGATAATTGTTGTATCTTTGTACTCCTCGTAATCTACATAGATTCTATCCGTCTTTTTTCTTTTTAGATTTATGTGTAAAGATTTTGGACTGTTGATAGAATTTATAACTTGAATAGCTTGTCTCTTTCTAAGAATTCTTTTTCTACAAAAAGGACAAACTCTCTGGGTTAGTTTTTCTAGACATCTCTGACATAAAGAATGCGCGCAATTTAAAATAATTTGATTTTGTCCCATGAGCTCATAACATATCCCGCATTCCATCTTTATTCAATAAAATAAACTTTTATTTTATTTTATTTTGAGAATAAGCAAAATCGTCAAATCTTCTATAAATCGACCCATGTACGTGATACACCGTATACTACTATACTATCAGTTGTAATATCGTAAGAATTTAGAGTTCTATCAAAATCTAGTTTTTCACCGTTGTACATTAAATATTCTTCGTCTATGTATCTTTTATTTGTATAATATATTTCCTCAAAAGGAAAAGATGGCTTGTTATGCATATCTCTCAATACATCTCTTATTAAAGCATTTTCATCAACAAATTCTTGAAATATTTGCGAATCGATCGTAGTAAAGTATATTCTCATTTATAATAAATGAGAATCTTATAAGTAAACAATTTCTGTTCTTACGCTACAATCGTACTCTCCATAGTACGATTTAACTCTGCGAGATACGTTTGCATCGTGTATATATGTATAACTCTTTCCGTGAATATTGCGTTTATAATCAAGTTCTCCTAAATTCTTTCTATTTTCTGCAAAGACATTTTCCACAACTTTATAATCAATCATTGGAAGAATTGGTATTCCTTCCCACTCTTTTCTTTTGCCACAACAATCTATATTAAAATCTTTAGGAGTAAAAGGAGCCAGTTGAGATGAATCATCCATGAGCAAAAATCTCAAAGACTCAGGAAGTAGATGCGCGCTCTTGGAAGGAAGAATAGAAAGTAGTTGTACGTACGGTGGAGTAGGAACAGTTTTTTCATACGTTGGAATCTTAAACTTGCTTGCATATTCTCCAATTGTAGATGCAAACGGTGCATAATGATGAGGATAACGCCATCTCCAACATGGTACTCCTTTCAAATAGTATTGAAATACCCAATGCAATCCTTCCAGATAATTCTGTACAATTGTTTCACGATTGACCCCTGTAAATTTCATTTGATAGTATTCACTGATATACGAATCGAGATTTAGTTCGTTATTTGCGTAGTATTTTTCAAGCATTGGATCGCGAATAAATTCTTCCTTGTGGGAAAGCTTATTTTCTAGCATATGCTTTTCTTTTTTACCAATTTCAACAAATATTCGTTTAAGAATCTTTTTACTAAACACGTATTGATCGTTTGAATTCTTTACCAAGTGCCTCTCCTTTCGAGAGCAAATTTTTTTGTAAATTTCTATCATTGTTTCTATTCCTCCTTCTATAATCTCTATAGAAGGTACATTAGGTAAAAAGTCGTTGCCAACCATAAAACATAACAGAATAAAATCGTTAATGTACATATCATCGTTATTTGATCCCCAATTCATATACGAAATCAATTCTTTTCTTGTAATACCGATATCTACCATGTTGTACATTACGTTTTCTGTATACTGTTCGTCCCGTAGCAAATAAAACTTTGGATAATGAGTTGCAAGAGAAAGCATAATAAGATCGGCGTCAGCAGAATAAACACAATAACTTTCTTGCTTACTACCATGAGTACGAATATAAGATATCAACTTGTGCTCTCCTTCTCCTGGTACTTTTTCATTAGAAAAAATAATCTCAATGTTTTGCCAATCTTTGTCTTCTGTAATCTTCTTTTTTAGAAACCAGTCGATATACTTGCTTAGAAAATCCATAAATTTTGTTCCAGGAGAAATAGCATTGCTATCAAACGGGCAATACTTTGATTCCTTTGCTGTTTTGAATCTCCTCTGTCTTTGTTGATTTTGTTTACTTACAGGAGCAGGTCCGTCGACAGCAAGGATTAGTCTCTTTTTAGGTTTAATTACATTCTTTAATTTCTCAATTATATCACAAATATCTTTGAATACTTTATCTTGCTTCTTTGGATCAAACGTTTTGTCGTATTTCTTTCTCAATAATCCAGGTAGATGTGCAAAGTTGCCGTATTCATAAATCTTTTGAGCAGAGTAATGGAATATACCGTTTAAATCTAATAGTAAATTATCAATTTCGCAACCAGGAGATTGATTAGACTTGAGATTTTCTATCGTTGTAGGAAACTTTTCCTTGAACCATCGAAAAAAGTGCTTAATACCCATATGTGTATATTTCTTTATGAAAAACATGTTTAATAATTTCAATTTTAAAAACAAGAAATGCCCTATTTTAAATTGAAAAAAATTGATTTTTTTTAAAGTTTTATAATTAATATTATACATGACAGTCACTAGTGAGTTTGCATACAAGTTTATGCGTAAGCTTTTGAAGAATGAAAAAGTTATTGAACAGTTTAATCTCTTGAAAGAAGAATACGATGGCAAAAACGAAGATTTATCTTTTAATCCAAAAGATTTGATATCTCTTCTCAAACCCGAGAAAAAGTCTTCTTCTCAAGAGATTAAACCCAAGAAAAAGTCTTCTCCTCAAGATTTTGATACAAAAGAAGTACGTATAAAGTTGGAAAAACTTTTAAAGACAAAGAATCTTCCTACCGATAAGTTTGACTTTGATTATGAAAAATATGATAAATCTGTACTGATATTTAATGAACATACTAAACCATTTTCTCACATTCTGAAAACGTTTGGTATATGGAACCCATCTCTAAAAGCATGGCTTGTCGGCAAGAAAAACATCTTGGAAAATTCCAATTAAATTTCGTCGCGAGACTGCGAAGCTCGTCGCGAGACCAAATAATTTTGTTTTTATAAAATTGAAAACAAAATTTTTTTTATTTATAAAAATGTCTATTGATAAAAATCCTCCTGAGTATAGTGAACCTAGTGCTCCTCCCGAATATGATCCTCCAAACTACTCACGTTATAAAATAAACATTTTTTTCGAAGAGAAATGTCTAAGAGAAAATAGATATTCTACAGATGAAAACGGTTCCCTTCATTCTTTTGAAGATGAACCGTCTGTCATTTATTACAATAATATGAGAGAATGGCATTCCCACGGAGAACTAATAAAAAGAGAGAAAAATGGCAAGATTGAAACATTTAGAAGTGGAAATCTCCAATCAAAAGAAGATGACCCATCGGTTATTTATCCTGATGGTGTCAAAGAATGGCATGAATTTGGAGTTTTAATAAAAAAAGAGAAAAGTGGGAAGATTGAATCTTTTAAAGATAATAAATTAGTCATGATAAAAGATTTACAAAAAATCACATATTATAACAGTGGAAAAATTCATCGTGATGAAAAAGAATGTGGTTCAACTCTTCCTGCTATTATATGGAGTAATGGAGATCAACTTTGGTACAAGAACGGTATATGTCACAGAGATGATAGAGATGAAAATGGGAGAGTTTTGCCGGCTATTATAAATAGTAATGGAAGTCAGCGTTGGTATATAAACGGAAAATGTCACAGAGATGATAGAGACGAAAACGGTAGAGTTTTACCTGCTTCTATATATAATGATGGAACTCAAGAATGGTACAAGGATAATAAAAAACATAGAGATGATAGGGATGAAAACGGTAGAGTTTTACCTGCTGTTATATATAGCGATGGAAGTCAGGAATGGTACAAGGATAATAAAAAACATAGAGATGATAGAGACGAAAGCGGTAGAATTTTACCAGCCGTTATATATAGTAATGGAACTCAGTTATGGTACAAGAATGGAAATTGGCATAGAGATGATAGGGATGAAAACGGTAGAGTTTTACCAGCTATCGTATATAGTAACGGTACAATAAATTGTTATATCAACGGAATAAGATACGATGGAAACAATGGTTATTTTGATAACCGTTATATTTTTACAAGTTATTCCGAGCCAACTCATATTTGTAAAGATAGAAAAGAATGGCGATTAAAGAAAAAACTTCATAGGGATGAAAAGGGAAAAGACGGGAGAGTTTTACCAGCTGTCATATATAACAATGGAGATCAGGTTTGGTATAAGGACGGTAAAAACCATAGGAATGATACCGACGAAAACGGTAAAGTTTTACCGGCTATCGTATATAACAATGGAGATCAGTCTTGGTGCAAGGACGGTAAAGAACATAGAGATGATAGAGACGAAAACGGTAGAGTTTTACCGGCTATTATATGGAGTAATGGAAATCAGCAATGGTGTCATAATGGAAAATCTCACAGAGATGAAAGAGACAAAAACGGTAAACTTTTTCCTGCTATTATATATAGTGATGGACGAAAAATATATTGTATAAATGGAAAAGAAATAAATGCTTACACCTTTTAGAGTAACATATCACCTTATACATCTGTAAAAACAGATTAGAATATAAATTAAAAATAAATCAAGTTGTTAAAATGTTATCGTTTCTTACTTTTAAAAGTAATGAATTTATATCGTTAATCTCTCTTTACTCTGACCAGAGTAAAACAAAAAGACATCTGTCTCGATTACAAACAAAAGTAATTATATTCAACGATCATGTTGAATATTTTATACATGAAAGAATACATAGAGAAGAAAGAGACGAAAACGGTAAAACTCTACCGGCTGTTATATATAACGATGGAAATCAAATACGTACTAAAATACATAGTAATGGAAGTCAAAGGTATTTTAAAAATAGAAAATACCTTTGGTATAAAAATAATAAAAAACATAGAGACGATAGAGATGAAAACGGTAAAACTTTGCCAGCTATTATAACAAAAGATGGAAATCATAAATGGTACAAGAACGATAAAATACATAGAGATGATCGCGACGAAAACGATAGAGTTTTACCAGCTATTATAAATAGTAATGGAGGACCTAAAGAATGGCGCAAAAACGGAGAAATACATAGAGATGATAGAGATGAAAACGGTAGACTTTTACCAGCTCTTATAGATGAAAATCAAAAATGGTACCAGAATGGAGAATTACACAGAGATGATCTAGATGTAAACAGTAAAATTTTACCTGCTATTATACGGAGTAATGGATATCGAGTATATTACAAAGAAGGTAAATGTATAGAATGAATATAAAAATGAATTCTAAAATGTATTTATTTTAGAAAAATGTGTCTTTATTTTCGATTAAAACGATCAACTGTTGAAAATACTCAGAAATTTACATTTAAAAACTTAAACTGCAAAGCAAAAGTTCTTTCTGTGTACGATGGAGATACAGTTCAATTAGCAATTCCTTTTAAAGGAACTTTTTTCGAAAACATATTTAACGTTAAATGTAGACTTGTTGAAATTAACGCCCCTGAAATGAAAGGTATAGAGAAAGAAAGAGGAATTAAATCTAGAGACTATCTTTCTAATTTAATTCTAAACAAGATTGTAACAGTAGAATGCGGTGCGTATGAAAAATACGGAAGATTATTAGTTACAATCTATCACAACGGTATAAATATTAACAAAGATCTGGTTAAGAACGGTTTTGCTAAAAATTATTTTGTATAAATAATTTAATTATTTTTTAAAATGAAAAATAATTATATTGCTATTACCAAATACTCTCATGACAGAATTTGATGTACTAAGACAAGCTTTAGCTGAATATAAAATAGTTAATAAAGATGCATTCAACAATATCGATAATGATATTGTAATTAATACAAATGTATGCACTCACGAAGATATTATCAATGAAAGAGGGATGTCAATTTGTTCCAGTTGCGGCGAAGAAATCGATCAAAAGTTAGTTTTTGACAAAGAGTATAGATATAATGCTCCGTCTGAAATGAAAAATGTTATTGATCCAAATATTGTACACATGCAGAATCAAGATCAAAAAGGTATATTTTCGGACGTAGAAGGTCTGGGATTCCCAGATAAAATAATTAGAGAAGCTAATCGGCTTTATTTAAAAGTATCTGAAAATAAAGATGTAGGTACAAAGATTTTTAGAGGAAACACAAGAAGATCAATAGTTTGCGCGTGTATATTTTATGCATACAAGAATTTGAATATGCCTATGAGTCATACAAATCTAGTCGGAATATTCCAAATAACAAATAAGGCTGGTTTAAACGGTCTCAAAACCGTTAAACTTTCTATAAGTGATAAAAGTATTATACAAAATACATATATCACACCGTTTGATCTTATCGAAGAAATTATGAACAAGTTTTCAGCAACGAAAGAACAAAAGGACGAAGCCAAGGTTATCTATTCTAAAATACAAAATCGTTCTTCCGATCTTAATCGCTCCAGGCCGCTTTCTGTAGCAGCCGGTTTAGTATACTATTGGAATCTATTGAAAGGAAGAAAAATTCCTCTAAAAGATTATGCAGAAAAAGTAGGACTGTCAGAATTAACAATAACAAAAGTTAACAAGCAAATTAATATTATTTTAGCTAAATCTAAACAACAATCAACTACTTAGGAAATCCGCATTTACCATCCATACAATGCCCTGAACAACAATCATCGTTTTCATCGCATTCACGGTTCATATCCATACAGATATTTTCATTTTCTTCATCTCCTTTTTTGGTTTTATCTACCTTTTTCAAATGAATAAAGGTACATTTTGGCGCTCTGCATTCTGCTTTATTCGTAGCTATCGCTTCTCCATTTATTGGCAAAGACTTCATTTTATAAGAATCACTGCATCCTCCGCTCTTTGTATAAAATGGATAATATTGTTCCGTATACTGACTATACGAATCAAAACATGCTTCACATTTTGCTATATCCTCTTCGTCAAACTGCTTATTTTCCGGACATTGTTCTATAAACGGCGCTTGACTTAGTGTAATGATTTCCCTATCTTGTTCTTCAAAACTCTTGCTATACGATATCCAGATCAATATTACGAGAATGAGAACAAATAAAAAAATGAAAAATTTATACATATTATTTATAATATAAAATATTTATGAAACTTTATACAAAATTCGGGGATAAAGGAAATACTCAACTTTATGACGGAACTACAGTTTCTAAAACATCTCAGATATGTGATGTAATTGGAGAAATTGACGAACTAAACGTTAGAATAGGAGATCTTGCAATAAATACAAATGAAATCTTTTTAAGAGAAATACAGTACATGCTGATGAATATTTCTAGTCTTATTGCCACTCCCAACAAAAACAAACAATCGTTCTTACCTCAAGTTACTTCGGAAGATATTACTTTGATTGAACGTCAGATTGATTTCTATCATAAAAAAGTTCCACCTCTCAAAGAATTTGTTATCCCCTGCTATAATCAAGCAAATACAAAAGCTCATTTGTGCAGAACACATACTAGAACAGTAGAAAGGAAATATCTAGAATTGCAAGATCGTAATGATAATATTGCAATTTATATTAATCGTCTAAGTGACTTCTTCTTTGCGTATTCTCGTTATCTATGTAACGATAACGAATTAAAAATCTCTCAATTAAGAAATGAAAAGAAACCGTTTTCAATCGTT
>Ga0105050_10007689_pt1 | contig 12760 bp, 5 predicted proteins | sample FRY01_FD_78088 | JGI IMG/M metagenome (GOLD analysis project Ga0105050, IMG submission 78088) | Freshwater microbial communities from Lake Fryxell liftoff mats and glacier meltwater in Antarctica - FRY-01 | ecosystem: Environmental > Aquatic > Freshwater > Ice > Glacier meltwater ... | reverse complement strand
CAAGAAAGGCAAAGGAATCAGTTCCTAGAACAGCAGGCGAAAACGAGTCAGGGACAAGCCTCGGGGGGCTCCGGTTCTTCTGCTGGAGAAACCGTTGTGTCGCCGCAAAGTGCCACCCCCGGACCCACCTGGAACGATACTTGGGGTTGGCTGTCCGAAAGAGGCCCCAACACTGGTGGCAGCGCAGGATATGATAACCGTGGGGCTGTCGCAGCATACTTTGACCAAATGCGCCAACAAGCAGGCACCCAGTACGGTGGCGCACAAACAGATTTAACGCAAGTATACGACCAACTCGCCAGCATGATTCAACCTATGGCTGCTCAAACAGCCGCAGCATACGGTGACGCCATCAGGGCGGGCGCTGACCAGTCCGAATCTTTAATTGCGGCGACACAAGAACGCATCAACGCTGAGGCCGCCACCCGTGCTGCAGCGTTTGCGGAACTGGGTATCAGCGGTGGCGGGGAACTGTCCGACACTGCAATGGAAGCAGAACGCGGCATGTCAGACATTGGCGCTAACTCCGCGAACTGGGGCGGCCTCATGGGCGCCTTCAGCACAGGGCAGCAAAGCCGTATGAACCAAGACTACGTAGGTGCCGGCGACGCAAAAGTTATGGCAATCGAAGACTTGGTTTCTCGTTACCAAGATTATTTGAGAATGTTAGACCAGTCCGAGACTGACCAGATGGCGACAGCGTACCAGCCTGGCAGCGCAGGCACCCCAGGCAAAATGCGGTGGGAACAGCTGGGCCCCACCGGTAACAAACTTTTGGAACAGTCTATGATTGAGGCTAACCTCCTGCCTGGTCCTACACCCGAAGCCCCCTACGTCCCCAAAACCGCACAAGACTTTGACTACTTGATACAAAGGAAAGAAGCCACGAGAGAAGAAATTCTTTACATGCTGGAACAAAAAAACCTGGGAAGGCCTGGGGACCCCACAAACCCACTCTACAACCCATTAGTGGAACCATACCTTTAAATAAAATATTGTTTTACTGCTATATTTAGACTAAAAGTGGCTCCTCAGCCGCAAAAGGAGAAAAATGTCTACCCCTATCGTTGAACCCCCCCGCGATGTGGCAGACGTCCTTAAAAATTTAACGCCGAGGCCGCGGGCGGGGGCAGCGCCAGCACCCACCCCCACAGCCCCAACGGCAGGCCCCAATTCTTGGGCTGAGGCGCGGGCAAACCGGCGAGAAGCCCTAGGCGAGTACGACTGGGACCCATTATGGAGACCAGTCCAGCACGCCCTGAACGTTCTCACAGCCGGCGGTGCCGGTGTCCTCAACATGGTAGACAAAGGCATTGGGCTTGTAAAACCACTTGAGGAAAACGAAAACCTGGCAGGAAAAATAATTGGTGCACTGCCACCAGTCTCGCTGACAAAAGGGTTTTGGTCAGCGTTTACAAACAACACGGACTCAGAAAACTATGTCATGGGTCACGATGTTATCGAAAACGCGACCGATGCTTTCGGTTCAAGGTTTGACCCCAAATATGTTGACACTGAAGACAACGTCAATCCTTGGCTAAAAGGTATTGGTGGTTTTGCTTTAGACGTCGCCTTGGACCCCATCACATACATCCCCGGTGGTGTTATCGCTTCGGGGGTCCGCGGTGGCGTCCGGGCGGGTAGATTAGCCAGCGGTTGGGGCAAAGTCCCCGCGGCGGCTCGCGGTGTCGTTAAGGGGACAGAAGTGGGCGACCTCAAGTTTGGTCGTTTCTCTGGGGCGGTAAAACCCATAGGTTTTGAACAATGGAAAGCAAACCGTGCGCTAAACAAAATTGACCGCATCTCTTCAAAAAGCGGCATCACGTCAAACAATGCGGTGTGGACGACCCCAGCAAATTTGGCAAAGAATCAAGCAACTTTTGAGCAGGCGGCAAAAAAACTTAACTCCGATTCTGCAGAAGTTTTAGCAAAAATTGGTGACGACCCTAAACTTTTAGCTTCGGCGCAGAAAACGTACCGCACCGATTGGACTGCAAAAACAGTTGAAGCCTTGGGCAACAAGATTGGGCCTCTAGCAAAAGACCTCGACGATTTTTTGACGGCAAGGACCGCGGGGCAACAGGTCAGGGCCACCACGAGGCGTGTCACGCAAAGCAAAGAGGCCAGCGGTGCTACGGCTTACAAGTACGGGTCCGCGGCGGAACGCAACACCCGCATCGTTAAAGAGCAGCAAAAAATTCTTGCGGAACAAAACCTTAAACAAGCTTTTTACGCTTCGATGAAGGGCGAAACGGCTTTGGCTGACGAAACCGCCGACCCGTTTATGTCAAAAGTGCGTGAAGCTGTCGGTGAAAGTTTCACGGCCGACAGCGGAGCTACTCGAGCCCAACAGGGAATGAGACAGATTGACAGTATTTATGAGGTCGAAGAGGGCACCACAGAAGGGATGCTGCAGAAAGAAATTGAAGCTAGGCTTTTAAGCGGCAAAGATTTTAGTCTTTCGGGGTTGGGCGAAAATACTTACCAATATACAGAAATACTACAAGCTCTCATTTACGGCAAAAATATAGGATTAACCGCGGCTGAAGCGAATCTTTTCGGAGAAGTAGTCACGGAAGCTGTCCTTCTCGCCCACGACGTAGCACCCGCCGCCCGCTTAGCGGGCGCAGGAGCCCCAGTGACGGCACCGGCGAAGGCTCTGGTACAAGAACCCTCCGTAACCCCCAAAAGCGCCGCAGACGACGTCACAGAGAGCCCTTTTTCGGTTGATGTGGCCCCAGAGCGCATTATTGACACCCCACCCCCACCGACAGGGCGTGCGGAAGGTACCGTCGAACTTTTGTGGGACCAGGCCACCGTAAACGTTTACAGTGACACCGCAACGCGTTTAGCAAAAACGTCAAAGTCTTTGGAAAAAGAAATTGAAGAAGTTTATGAAACAGTTTTCGACACCAAAGCGTTCATACGCCGAGACAAGAACGGGTACAGGCCAGCTTTTGTTGCTGGTGCCGTTGCCCCCAAAACGGGGGCGCTTGCCGAGGCGCTCGACGTGGGACGTTTCGATTCCCTCATAGACACACGGCACATCAACTCGGTAGGTAAGGGACCGCTCGCAGCTTACGATAAAGCTTTGCTGGGACCATTCCTTGAAAAAATTGGTGTCCGGTATCACCCCATTGGGGAAGTAGTCGATGGTGTACCCCGTAACAAAGCAATGCATGCGCCAGGCTCCCCCAGTTTTGGGGCAATTACGGAAGACGCTGACTTTGGGCGAGGTATCGACGAAATCGTGGAACAGCTTGGCGGCTCCAAAAGGGTTGCAATTCTTGTCTTTGAGGGAACAAGCACATATAACAAAAAACAGGTACTGGTTGCGAACGCGTTAGCCAAAAAAGGAATCCACGCCAGGCTGATAGTACAAACGGGTGTCCCGCAGGGGCGCGAAACGTTAGACATGATTGCCGAACCCCTCCTCCGGCAATCAGAGGTCGTCAAAGAAGAACTAGCCAACATTGTCACGTTGGGCACAAAGGTCACGGAAGACCGAGCCTCAATCGCCGCGCGAACTATCCTCAGGGCCTCTGGCGAACGGCAAGCCCAGGCAGCCCATAAACTTTTAACCCAAGGGGAAAAAGAAGACTGGGTTGCTAACGTAAACAGCATGGTTGCGGCAAACAACAAAGCTTACACAAGCGTTGCCGAAAAAATTGTTGCAAGGTCAAACATCATCACCAATTTGCTTTCGTCGAACCAAAACGAAACAAGCGACCTTGTTGTGAAACTTTTGGCACTCGGGGGGGCATCAACCAGTAAAGGAAACGTTGAAACTTTCTTCAAATCTATTTTTGGTGACAGGAAACCCGTAGCCGAAAGTTTCAGCGTTGAAGCGACACCTACCGGGGAAATCCAATACATTGTCAACGAACCAGAAATTGTTGTTAGGGCAATCCAGGCACTCGCGGAACTGAAAACAGAAATACCTGGGTATACGGATAGGGCCAAGGCCATCCTTGCCGAAATTGCGGCCGAACCTGGCGCGCTCAAAGCGGCAAACCTAACCCAGGGCACCGTGTCGGAAGAAATGTTTAGCGAGCTGGGGTGGGTTGCCCGCACTTACGCGCCCGCTTTCCGCGAAAACCCTGGCGCAAACATCAACATTTTTGGTGAAGTAATTGAAGAGGGAGACGCTAGTGTTGCGGAAGAAATGGGCCGCGTCATTGAAACCATTGCGAGGCAATTCCTTGTCGACGCTGAGGTCCCTCCGCTTATCGCCAGCGAAGAGGTGGCCAAAATATTTGTCCTCTTGTCCGATACGGCACCCACCTCTAACAATTTGGGGCTCAACGTCCCCGCACAAAGAGGCACCCTAAGCGCAAAGTGGGGAAACGCTCAGACACCCCCACTGCAGCAACGGTGGATAGAAAACATGCCGCTTAATAAATCTAAAGATGCGGAAGCGTTACGAAAAGAACTCGGTGAGCCTTGGAAGTCCACTGAACTTAACGACATTTATGACCATGTTGCAGGGTTTGCGACAACCCCCATTGGTTCTTACGACGCCTGGGCCCAAGCGGTGGGGCGTGTTGCGGCGCATCCAACTAGCCCGTACAGGTTTAAAGCAAGGAAACTCCTCGGGGACACCCCCGCAACAACAAGCACAAAAGCGACCACCAGGCAAGTTGAAGGAACCGGGGCGGGCAGGGGGACCGCAAAGGGTGACGCCAAAGATGCTGCAATGCGAACAGACTCAGACGCCGCAATCGTTGAAATCGCGCCCCCCCGCGGTCTCCCGTTGACAACTGTTTCGGCACCAGGCAAACAAAGCTCCTCCGCAACAACCCTTGCCGAGCTGGGGGCACCGCAAGGCGACATGGCAGGGAAAACTATCATGTTGGCAAGAAACGGTGAACTCTCCGGCAAACCGCTCACCGAAGTAACAGAGAAAGCCATATCCGATGCCGCCCGGCAAGGCGCAAAGTTTGTTGTCGGCGATATGCCAAAAGTTGACAGTGCGTTCTATGACCTGCTAAACAAACTCGACGCCGAATACGTTATTTATCACACGGGGGCCACACCGCGCACTGGTGCCCTTGCGCCAGCTGCCGCCGGGGCGGGCAGGGCTGCTTACGAAAAATATGTTAAAGCCTTCGACCTAAAAGTTGATGCATCAAAAAATTATGGTGTGGACCTTTTCGGAAGAGTGTTCCGCGACCTCAGCCCCCAACAGCCAGGCTCCACCAGGGCAATGTACGCGGCATACAAAGACCCGAGAGAAAAAAACTTTGGCGACAAATTGTGGAAAATGAGCTTAAGGCACGAAACGCATAAAGACAGTTTTGTGCACGTAGATATCCAATCTTTCACCAAAGAACTTAACCAACAATACGGCCAAACACGCACCCAGGAACTCCTGCCGTTTATCAGGGAGATTGAAGCCACGCGTCTGAAAAAACAAGCCGCAGAAACGCTCGCCAGAACTAAAGAAAACGTTAAAGAAGCTCAAGCCGCGGACGCACCGTTTGCTTTCCCCTTCGCCGACGAAATAGCTGCCAGCAAAACAGACGACCCCCTGTATGCGAGCCTTTCGCCGCTGGAGCGACTACCTGATGAACTTCGCCGTGTCGTGGCCGAGGGAATCCTGAGACCAGCTATCACAACGGTTCGCGGTTCAATACAACGGGTGAACAAACCGGCGGTACTAGATTGGTTCCGCAGCATGACGCAAAAAAAGCACGTTCAGTACCGTGTTGTGCCGACGGTTGCAAAGTTTGACGAAGAAGCCACCGCTGCCATCGCTGCAAGATTCCACAACCCTAAAATTCATCAGAAAATCTTGGAGCTTGTCAAAGGCGGGCAAGTAATCAACACCGCAAAGTCTGCCACCCGTGAAGCTTTGGGGCAGGGACCTGAACTGTCAGAAAGGGGCGCAACCAGCGGCTTCATGAAAAAGTGGTTCGGTGAGGATACCGGAGGGGCCAAAGTCGTCAAGAAGGCGGACTCGGAATACGTTGGCGTCAGAAGCATCCGCGAAACCATGGACATTGTTCGGGCCGAGGACATGGGTGAAGCCTTCTGGATGGGCCTGGGCGGCGATTTTATGGTCAAATGGAACCCCCGAGAAGACCCCGACCTGGACGCTTTCGTTCAGGGGGTCGCACACTTACTAAATCTTGACCCGCTTGGTGATAGGTGGATGTTGCAAAAAGCCGTAATGGCGGCGGCAGCCAAATCCGACGGCGATGGGCTTGATTTTCTGTATAGCAATTTTGTTGAAGAGCTTGCCGCGGGGGTAAGGAACGCGACAACGGAAGGCATCGAGAGGGTACCGGGGCAGGCAGAAACCCTTGACATTGTTCTCAACGGAAGAAAAGTTGACGGGTTCACCCGCGAAATAATTGTTAACAAAGGAAGACCACCGGTAGGCGTTAAAAGTAACCAGGAACTCATCGACGCAGTATTTGACCCCAACATTTACCACCCAGTGGGCGAAGAAGCGGTGTTGGGTGTCATGGCGACCCTGGAAGAAGTATCCGCGGCAGCCGCAACAATCATTCCTAACCAAATTCGTAAAAAAGACGTCCCAGGGTTGTTCGACCGGGCGAAGCAAGAAATGATTCAGGCAACAAGAACCTGGAATGACTACATGGTGCCCAACGGGGAAGCCATTGTGGCTCGAGCGGCACAGCTTGGCGATAACGGTATTGTTGCCAATATTTCTCGCGCCACCGAAACGTCAACAAACCGGATTGCCAAAATCAGAGATGTTTCGGCCAGAAACCTTGTACAAAACTCCGCGGTCGAAGCGGTAAAACAAAGCATTAAGCGAATGGGCGACCAGGGTAAACGTATTTTTGACCAGTACGCAGAAATGGTAGCGTTCCAAGAAATCCGTATAGCACTTGCCCCGAAAAATGGCACAAAATTTATACCCAATACGCCAGAGCACTGGAAAGCGCAACAAATTGCGAGGGCGGAATACCAGGCGCTACTGCATCGAAGCGGGGTCTACCAAACCACCTCCATCCACGGTAAAGACAACGTTTTCAAAGTGGACCTTGACAAGCAACACAATTGGGCTTACCTGGACTTTATGGACACGTACCGTGCGGTTGTTGCCGGTTCACTAGAGCTTGACGTTCTTTTCCGGGAGGCAATGGATTTGCGTTCCGTGGGGGATATGAGGTTCCCTCAAACGCTACTTCCCGAATTGGGTGTTTATGCTATGCAGTTGGCAAAAACTGGGGTTAAGCCTCAGGAACGTGTCGTGTTGCTATACGATTACGCTCAAACCGTTCTGGGCAGAACGAAAGAGTTGCAGGGTTGGGCGAAAGAGTTAGACCCGTTTGAGGGTGAAAGTTTCGCTAACGGTTTCGTTTCGAGGCTTGTTGTGAGCCTGTCCGACGACACGGTTGCGGCAAAACTGTATGAGACTCACCTTAATAACGGTGCGGCCGCGTTGAAAGTTGCCGAAACGAACTCCCGTCAAATTATAGAATCCGTAGCCACCAAACTTTTAGCCGTCGGACAAAGCACTCTTAGAAACTACGGGGCAAAATCCACGGCAATAAACCAGTCAATAGACGACTTGAGGGCGGAGCTTACCCGCCTAGGTTTCGCAAAGGCAAGCCCCGAAGCGCTCATTAGCGCACACGCCCTACAGAAACTACACGTAGACAACTTCGACACCCTCGATATGAACGGGGCAAGAAACGCCTACAGGTTCGCTCGGGCGACACACGTGGGCGCAAACGGGGAAGACCCGCTCAGCGCAGCCCAAGTCGCAGCCCGCCAGGAATACTTAGGGAAAAACTGGAAACGCGCAATGCCTGAAAGGATGCGGCTCGAAAAAATTCGGCAAGCCGGGAACACGGAAAGGGCTCGCCTCGCATCCGAAAGCCTACCAACCGCCCGAGACATGTCCGTCAATGACGCAATAGCCATGGGGGAAAAAGCTTTAGAAATAAACGACTTAGAAGGGTTGCTGATAGCTTACGAAAAAGCCATCAACATTGGTGAGCACATCCAACGCACAAACAGCACCCTACAGGCAACTTTCAGGGGTGGGCGAGAAGCTTTCGACGCGAGAGAAGCGGCAGCCGCGAGAGACGCGGCGCTCAGAGAAACCTGGGACGACGCCGTTAAACAAACACCAGAGGCTGAACGCGTAGCCCTCACAGGGGACCCAGATGGTTTTTGGAGCAACCTTCGCGCAATGTTCAGCGGCCGCTCGGGGCAACAAGACGTCAAGACCACAGCCGCAGCAATCGGAAACACTTACGACGGATGGGCAAACGTCGGCGAAAAAGCTATCGAATCTGCTATCAAAATGGTCCAAAAAGTTATGGGCGACAAAACCGGTCAGCAGGCAGAAGCCTGGCACACCCAACTCGTTTTGGCCACGTTTGGCACCAAAAGGTACAACTTCGTCGCACAAGAAGCCGACCCCCGACTTGCGAAGTTGGCCGAAGAGATACAAAAAGCGTGGTTCACGATACTCGACACGCGCAACGACGGCCTCATCGCACGGGGAGGGTTGGACACAAACCACATCAACAAGTCTCTAATAAACAGCCCTATGGGGGGGGTCGGCGGTAAAAACCCTCCCGAGTCGCAGCTGCCGCGCGGCTTCATGGGTTGGGAAATTCAGGAGATGATTCCCGAATATCTTGAAGCGTTAATGGACGCGAGCAAGGGTGGCCGTAGCGCCCTGCAAGTGTTCAAGGGCCTCAGCTATGCGTTGCACGACGCCGCAAAAATCCCCGAAATGGCGGCACAGTTTAGCGCACAATTCGGCCACCGTTCTTTCGGGTACCTCACAGTAAAAGATGCCCTGGCGGCAGGTTTCAAACAAATAAAAACGGGGCCAGAAGCTGGTACTTTGGCACGCTGGTTAGATGAGGGGCAAGCCTACCCGCCAGAATTTATCCGCCAAATGGGAAACCTGCAAAAATTCCTTGACTACGAGACCCAGTTCACCAAAAAGGGTGGAATGCGTAAAGTTATAAGCGCAATGGACAAAATAACATCCGTGATGAAATCTTCGCTCACCATTTGGCGTCCAGGACACTACGTTGTCTCCGCAGGCGGTGACGCGCTTATGAACCTACTCGATGGGGTTGTCAGCCCGTACCGTTACCACCAGTCAATGCGAATCATGCGTTCCGCAGGGCAATTCCACAAGGGAACCTTCTTTGGGCGCGACAAAGGCGCACAATTCGGCAAATTTATGGGCGAATACGATATGGCCGCAACAGGCGGCAAGGGCATCGACGTACAAATCAACGGGGTCAACCGGACCGTCGCAGACGCGGACCTCTACCGCATGTTCAACGACTCGGGAATACTCATTAACAACAACACTGCGGAAGACCTCCTCGCCATCGGTGACGAAATTAGTCTCTCCGGGGGCAAACTGAGCCAATTTTTCAGGCCCATTGTTAAAGCCAACAGGGCCCTGGGTGAGTTCAGCGCCCGACGTGACAACGTCCTCAGAATTGCACACGCTGTAGACATTATGCAAAGGCGCGGGTTCCGCAGTCTCGACGAAATGAAAGAAGTACTCACCCGCGAAATAATGGAATGGCACCCCACGTTGCAAACCCTGAGCGGGTTCGAACGGAAATACATGAGACGCTTGTTTTACTTCTACACATGGATGAGAAACGCGGCAAACAAAGTCTTCGAGACGGTACTTGAGAACCCCCGGTATCTAACAGTCGTCCCCAAAGCAAACATTGGTATCAGCGTTGGTATGGGCGGCGACCCGCAAAGCATGGGGCAGCCCATGCCTAACGACCCACGGTTGCCAGAGTTCGCCTCCCGCAACATACTCGGGCCCGCCTGGTACGACGATGACGGCAACGTCGTCGGTGTTACCGTAAACTCACCGCAACTAGACATTTTCCAAGACTTGCTGGGTAAAATTTCTGTCGACCCCAACGCTTCGCTTAACCGAAACTTTGTTGAAAACGCAAAACTGGTATACCGCGAGAACACTATCGGCTTTCTCTCGCCCATACCCAAGTTGGCCATCGAATCAATGACCGGTACCGAATACCAAGAATACGGGCAGGTCGGTATCCAAGACTGGGGCGAACACCTTATCGACCAGACCGGTTTGGGAATCATTTCAAGGGCTACAGGAACAGCACTCATCAACAACCAACAAAATGCCTTTGGCCTCGGGGTCCTGCAACCGCGCAGCGACATCGAAGACATACCGGCAGAACAGGGCCAGAAACAGGCCAGGACGCTCTCTAACGCCATTACAGGGGCGAAATGGACCGAGTGGTCACAGTGGTACAAAGTGGCCGCGAGAGAGCGTTCAGAGCGTAACAGGGTATACCTGGAAGAATTGATGAAAAACCTCAACGGGTAATGTAACATTATATTATTATGACAATCGAAGACTCACTAAAATTTGGCTACGATTACGGCCCGCTAATAGCCGGAATTGCCATAATCATCGCATTAATAACATTTGTCGTAAAAGCATGGCCCACCATCAATCAAATAGTTGAAATAGTGAACACCATCTCAGAACTACCAGACACAATAGAAAAACTTCATTTAGAAATAAAAGAAATACGCAAAGAAGTACTACCCAACGGCGGCACTTCCCTCCGAGACGCCGTCAACCGCACAGAAGACCAGCTCAAAAAAGTTGCTCTTATTGTCGCAAAGCACGAAAAAGAAATAAGTCACAACTAACCAACGCTAGACATCACGGCAGCCCCCACACGTGTCTTAGATTTCTGCCACTTCCCACAAGCCTGACACTGGTAACGGTGATACTCGGCTGTCAAAGTTTTAGAAACACCACGCCTCTGCAGCGACTCGGAACCACAATTGACGCAACCCTCAGGTCTGCCCTCATCTAAAGCCACGCTCGGGTGACCCTTAATCCACGGCAAAAACTTTTCATACAAATCAACCAACAAATCAACATCCTGGATTTGATACTTTTTCATCTCCCGCCAAGCCTTATCGTTACCGGCCATACAATCAATCCACAACTGGAAGCCCGAATGTTTCACTTTCGCGCCAACACCCAGCCGCTGAGAAACATAATCCAGTTTGTTCGAAGGGAAACGAAACTGCGACCTGGCAACCCTCATCAAATCAACATCTTTAACAGGGGACGGCGGTAACATTCCGGCCTCCAAAAACTCGCGCCGAATATGTTTATGGTCAAACCCGGCACTGTTCCAACCCACCAGAATATCCGCCTCCTCCATTATTTCATGCAGGGCTTCCAACATTGCCATCTTGCCATCATGGTGCACAGACTTAAAAATAACTTTCTTCTGCCCGTACCACCGCGCACCAAAACAGATAACCTCAGTAGAATCAATCAACTGCCCTATAGAAACATTTTGGTCCCACAAGCCCCACACGTGCGCAAGGTTTGGTGAAGTTTCCAAATCCAAAAACAATATTTTCATGGCTCCCCTAATGTCGGTTGGGTGTAAGCATACACGGCTGATAAAATAATGTAGTGAATGAGCTAATAGATGGTTACGGGTGCCCAATCGACCCGATGGAAGCGCTAGAATGCGATTCCTGTCAATAAAAGGCAAAGAAAAACCCCCAGATTTTGGGGGTTTTTCCTTTTAGTACTTGGGTTTCCGTTTAGGCGCCACTGGCGGAACCTTTCTTGTAGTTAGCTACAGAGGTCAGCAATGACAGAATACCGGATAGTGCTGCCACACCGGCGATGCCCACCCAGTCAACATCAACAACAGTGATAACCTCTGAAGCCAAAATTACGGCCACAAGGGTTTGTGCAACAGTTTTCACTGCCCTCTCAAATGAATATGATACGTAATCGCGCATGTTTTCCTTCCTTGTCGGAAAACAGCGTAACACACCTTTAGCGTTATCCTTTCGGAAAAGCTCCTGGGGGCACAGAATCCGTTGCATCAGTAAAGTTTCTGCTACGCCACTTCCGTCGCAAAGAGGCCAAATGTTCTAGTGCGTCACGCCGAACCTCGTGAAGCATTTGAGCGGGAGACCTGGTAGGTACTGCCGATAACCCCTGAGGTTTAAAAAACGCAAAAACTGGCTCAGTTACATTGTTATTTGTGTATGCACCTGATTGGTGCCGAATCAGCTATTGTTATTAACATACTTCTGCAAACCAATAATAGTGGATTTGCCAGGCACCCCATTAATGCGCCCCGTATACAAACCATCAGCCTGCAACATGCGTTGAACCGCACCCCACGTTTGACGGCCCAAAATGCCATCCTCAGTGAGCTTAGGCTTGTCAGGCTTGGGTATGGCCTCGGGTTGCCCAAGGATAGTCTCAGGGTCAAAATCGGTACCCCAACTACGGGAACGGCGAGTCTCAAAATGCAGGTGAACCCCAGTGCTCGCACCAGTTGTCCCCGTATGGGCGATAACCTCGCCACGTTTGACCTGAGTGCCCTTGAGCAACTTTGAGGGTTCCCGTAGGTGATAGTAAGCCGTCCACACACGAGGTTCACTATGTTCCAGGATGAGCGTGTACCCGCCACCTGTGCGCTTGTTTAGGTCAGTACCCTTGTGGACTACTTTGCCGTCAGCCGGGGCACGGACAAGCCCGTTGTAACCAACATCCACGCCGCGATGCTTTTTGCGGTTACCCGTTATCGGGTGAACCCTCATCCCCCAGAAACTACGGATACTCTCGCCATCAGGCCAGGGGTTAGACAGTTTCATTAGTTGCTCCTCCCGTGAAAGTTGAACACGAAAACATGACGCCCCCAAAACACATCAACCGTAAAGTGCCCGAACCTCTGAAGCAAAACACCCCACT
>Ga0105050_10007686_pt1 | contig 12762 bp, 7 predicted proteins | sample FRY01_FD_78088 | JGI IMG/M metagenome (GOLD analysis project Ga0105050, IMG submission 78088) | Freshwater microbial communities from Lake Fryxell liftoff mats and glacier meltwater in Antarctica - FRY-01 | ecosystem: Environmental > Aquatic > Freshwater > Ice > Glacier meltwater ... | reverse complement strand
GTTTCTCTGCCAAGACCTAATTGATGTAACTTATTTCCATGACCGCTTCCAATCCTAATCTTCAAAACATGAAGCCGACACTGCGACGTGACTTACGGGTCACCGTGTCTATGCAGAATGGCGAATTGATCCATGTCATCGAAGATCCAATTAATGGAAAGTTATACGAACTTGGACAACAAGAAGCCAAACTGTTACTTGGCCTTGATGGCAACAGGAACCTGCAAGAGATTTGCGTGGCCACGCAAGAACTAGCTGCCGCCGATATTTGGGATGAGGCTCGGATTGAAAAACTATGCACTTGGGCGATTTCTAAGAATCTATTTCTCGACCATTCTGATGAAGCGATTGGACGCCAAAAAGGTGTTTTCAAGCGGCAGCGTATGGCGAAGTGGTTCAAATGGACGAACCCAATTTCGATAAATTTTTCGTTCGGTTCACCTGAACGGCTGCTTCGTCGCATTTCCCCGTGGTTGCAAGACATCTTTGGCTACTGGAGCCTTTTGCTCTTCATCGTGGTGGGTGTCTTTGCACTATCTTGTCTTTACATGAACTTTGATCGATTCGCCGAACAGGCCAGTCATGCACTTGCCAACGGTGGTTGGGTTACGATGATCATCGTTTGGTTGGCCATCAAAATTGCGCACGAACTGGCACACGGGGTGGCAAGTCACAAATACGGTGCCCATGTAAAAGATTGCGGTACGGTGCTAATTTTGTTCATGCCAATGGCATTTATGGACATTAGCAGTTCAGCAAAATTGCCCAACCGCTGGCACCGGATCATCATTTCGGCAGCCGGAATGTACGTGGAATTGTTCTTAACCGCTTTGGCAATCATCGTCTGGACCTACTCAGAGAACCAAACACTTTCCAATTGGTTGCACGCCTTAATTTTCACCGCTGGGCTTTCGACGATCCTATTCAACGCAAATCCATTGATGCGGTTCGACGGCTACTACATTGCGTCGGATCTACTGGGAATCACCAACCTGTCGGGCCGGGCAAAAACTTGGCTTGACGAAAACTGGAAGTACTATTGTCTAGGCGTTGCCAAAGAACCCGACAGCAGCTCCGGATGGCGCTGGTACTTGTTGGCAAGCTACGCCTTCGCAGCTTGGTTCTGGAAAATGTCGTTGCAAATCACGTTGACCATTGCCGCGGCGGCCCTCTTCCATGGCTTTGGCATTTTGATCGCAGTCGTATCGGTTGTATTCTTCATCGGTATGCCGACGTATCGAATAGCAACCAGCGTATTTCTTAATGGCAGTTGGCGGGCTTGGCATTGGAGAAATGTTTCTGCCACTGCAGTGACGGCGACACTTTCCTTGTGGCTGGCAACTTCTGTTTTGACTGGGCCCGTCCTAATCGATTCACCTGGTGTCATCCGCTTTCAAAATGAAAAACTAGTTCGTGCCGGATGTGATGGTTTTCTGGAAAAAGTCTTAGTCGCCAACGGCCAAGCGGTAAAGAAGGACCAAGTCTTAGCCATTCTAGGCAATCGGGAAATCGATTCGCAAATATTGACTTTAGAAATCGCAATTGCTCAGTCAGACGAACGCGGGCGGCAAGCCAGGCAGAAGGGCGAATGGAATGAGTACGCAGCGGAGAACCAACAGAAGGAATCGCTGCTAATTCAATTACATGAACGGCAATCCGAACACCAGATGCTGCACCTTCGCGCTCCATGCGACGGTATCGCGATGCATAGGGATCTCGAGGAACGTGTCGGACAATATTTGCACAAAGGCAATCAAATTCTAACGATCAATGATGCAAAAAAAGAAGTCGCGATTTCAATTTCGCAAGATGATTATCCTTCGCTAAGCACTCAAACCGATCAAGCGGTGAAATTGATTTTCCCTAGCGAACCCAGCTTCCAAGTAATGCTTACCAGTGTTTCACCCAATGCAAGTCAATCGCTGCCGTCAATTTCAATGGCCAGCAATCACGGTGGACCCCTCTTGGTTGAACCGGTCAGTAAATCAGACAAGAATGATCATCAGTTCTTCAGCGGATCTCAGGCGATGGACGCGGAACTTCAAGAGCTAAAGCTACTTTCACCTCGTTTTACCGCAACCGCCCCTTTGCCCACCGAACTGGCCGACCGGTTGCCACTGGGACAGACGGGAACTGTTTTCTTTCGATCGCAGCGTCAAAGTCTAGCCTCGTATTGCTATATCAGTTTTCGGCGTTGGCTGCAAAAACAACTTAGGACGGTCTAGGTAATCCGCCCAACGATTTTTTCTCGCACCCCAAGATCCCTCCAAGATCCCAAAGGGGATGGACCTCCTACGATCATTCGATCCATCAGACACAGCATCCGCGTTTAAGTTGCCCACCCAATTACAACTAGATCCCTGAATTCCCTGCGGCTGTGGTGTGATTCAACTTGCCGATCAATCACCTAGTCACCAATGGCGATCCTTCAGATTGGGCAGGTGTACGTTCTGCGTCTCCGGCCAAACCGAACTCATCCTAACGGTGTTGCCGATCGTAACAGCACAAAGACTGAGCAAGTGATAACCTATTTCGGCTCTATCGATTTTTCGATTCGTCAAGCAACCGGCCCAAACCAATTGATTTGAATAATTCCAACAATTCGTCAGAAAGCCCTAGTCGCAATGCGCGTCATTCCAAATTCAAATCGACCGCAGACACCCAATCGAGGCCGATGAACCCAGTACCCAAATGCGATCAAGAAAGAAGTTAAAGTTTCTTCACGAATCCGATCGCCACGCAGGCATGGTTGCCACCGTGAATCCAAGGGAAAATAACCCCGGTCAAACGTAGTTCGCAAATCTTCTCTCTTGCCGGACTCTCTTGACACTTGATCGAACAAGGAAGGTACTCCAATGAACTCTCTTTCATTTTTGCTTGTCGCCGCTCTGGCCGTATTAGTCTCGGACAACGATTCCATCACCAAAACAGGCGAAAATTTGGAGCCCAAAGTTGTTTCCAAGCAGACTGACTTCAGCTACGCCAATGCCTTCAAGAAAGCTCAAGCATCGGACCGTCCGCTGGTTGTGATTGTCACCGCAACCTGGTGTGCACCTTGCCAAGTAATGAAGAATCAGACGATCAAGCAGGTCATGGACAAGGATGGATTCGAGAATGTAATTTTGGCCTTCGTTGACGTTGACCAAGAACCTTCGCTTGCTCAAAACTTGACCAAAGGCAAAGGCATTCCTCATGTGGTTGTTTTTGAGAAACGGGAAACCCAGTGGAAGCGTCGCACCTTGTTTGGAGTGCAAACCGCCGAAACATTGCAAAGCTTTATTAAGCCCAAATTCATCGACGGCTCCGACAGACCCATCACTCGAATCGCCGATATCAGCGAAGGTATCAGACGCTAAGTTAAGGAGATTTCGTTGACTCAACACGCTCGAGTGCTTTAAGAAGACCGCCGCCCCTACGGAAGATCTGCACGCATTATCTGCCGTCACAAATTTTAAGCCTGATTTGGATTGTATTTCCAAATCAGGCTTCTTTTCTGTCCTGCCATTCTTGCCAAAGTCAATAGGTCTTCAAGCGGACTGACTGAATTCGCTCTTTACCTTGCGGTCGATGATTTCTTTGACCATTCAGGCCAACTCAAACATCACCAAACCGAACTTCTAATTTGCAGCTTCCTAAATTCGCAACCGCAAAATCGCGATATTTCTCAATCTGCCCACCAAAACCTCCGGGACCGGCGGCCAACCAATGGCAGAACAGGTTTCTGCAACAACATTTCGCTTGGGTCGCTCAACAGACGCTCAATCCCATGGACAACCAGCTTTTTTACGAAGAATCAAATGCCTGCCAACACCTTGACTTATAACCCATGGGCTGGCTCTTTGGTTGCATACGATCCAGGGACTATTCTGGACTGAAAGTTGACGGCACCCCATCGTTTGGTTTAGATTTAAGATCGTGGCGATTGCGGTGTAGGCGAAGCTACGGGTCTGGCGATTCTGCACTGACTTGAACTCGACGGATTTCGACCCACCAACGTCGCTCCGCCGTCTATAATCAAGGGCGTTCAGAATTGAATTGCCGGCTTGTTGCCATTGCAGATCGATCGATGGTTCACAGAATTGCGTTCCCCCAATCGACCGTTGTGGTGATGTATTTTGATCAATCCATTGACCATGACGACTCGCCGTTTCCGCAGCTTATTCCCAGGTCCGCAGCTTATTCCCAGGTCCGCAATGAAATGCCTTCGAAATCAAGTTGAAAAAAATATGACCCGAATTGCTTATTTTGGCAAAGCCAGTCACGGCAGTCTAATTGGCATTGCAATCCTGGCACTGGTTCATTGGAACTTCTGGGCGGACCGCGTCAGTCTTTCGTCGGCCGCGTTTCAAGCGGAAAATGTCGTAGCGGTTTCCAGTGGCGATACCGCTCCATCGCTTGAACAAGACTTGCTTGGGCAGGATTCAGCGCAGCTGGCGAAACTGGCGGTTCAACTGGGCGATCCCAAACGCGGCTCAATTCTGTTTCATCAACCGCATGTCTCTTGTGTCTCTTGCCACTTGGATCGTAGTGGAGGATTCAACAACACGCTTGCTCCCAATTTGACGCAATGGCCGGACGCGGTGTCCGACCAGGAGATCGTTCAAGCAGTCTTAGAACCGTCCAAGAGAATTCGCCAGGGTTATCAAGTGACCACTCTGCTGGACGGAGACGGTAAAATTGTATCAGGCATCTTAGTAAGTGATGGCGACGAAATTGTGCTGCGGGATTTGACAGTCCCCAATCGCACAATGAAATTTTCTTCCCAGGACGTTGAAATCAAACAGGGCCCACCCGCTTCTCCAATGCCAACAGGCTTGGTCAACCAATTAGCAAATAGAGGTCAGTTCTTTGATCTGATCCACTATTTAATTCAATTGCGTGACGGCGGCGCAACCGCGGCACTCCGTTTGCGCCCGCCGGCGCACCTGATTACCGTGGCAAAGATACCCGAATACGAATCTGACATTGACCACGCCGGTATGATCCACAATCTTGACGACAGCAGCTTTGAACGAGGCCAAGCGATCTACCAGCGCCTTTGCATCAATTGCCACGGAAACGTCGACCAACCAGGTTCACTACCAACGTCACTTCGATTTGCAGAAGGTCGCTTCAAGAACGGGTCCGACCCGTTTGCAATGTATCAAACGTTGACACGTGGTTACGGCATGATGCAGCCTCAGAATTGGATGGTGCCGCAGCAGAAGTATGACGTGATCCACTACATCCGCCAAGAATATCTAAAGCCACACAATCCCAATCAATTATTTGAGGTGACCGCGGATTGGCTTTCGAAATTACCTGCGGGTGATTCACGGGGTCCCGAACCCATGGACCAGGAACCTTGGGTAAGATCCGATTACGGACCGACACTGATTAACACCTATGAAGTCGGATCAGACCAATCCAATTTCGCTCAAAAGGGTATCGCCTTTCGATTGGATCAAGGCCCTGGCGGTGTGTCCCGAGGTTCGCATTGGATGGTTTTTGACCACGATACGCTGCGAATGGCGGGTGCTTGGTCGGGCGATCGCTTTATCAATTGGGAAGGCATTCACTTTGACGGCCGACACAATAGCCATCCACGCATTGATGGAAAACTTGCGATTGAAAACAAAACCGGACCTGGATGGGCCAATCCATACGATCAATCTTGGGAAGACGTACGCTTGGTCGGTCGCGATCAGCGACACTATGGCAGCCTACCGAAAACTTGGGGTCATTTCATTGGGCTGCACCGAAATGGCGATCAATCATTGATGGAATACTCGATCGGGAAATCCACCATCTATGAACAGCCTCTACTTGTGGATGAAGCGGACGAGGCAATTTTTGGTCGCAGATTTCTAATACAACCAACGGAGCAGGATTTGACGCTTGCGATTGGGCAAGTGCCAGGCCGTTTTAGCCCCGACGCCAAAATTGATGTCCAATCTATCGACAAACAGACGGTTCAATTGACTGCCGATAATTCGGACATCAAGTTGATCTCGGGTTTTGTTGGCTTTGGACCGAATCTTGTCGAAGATCTAAAATTCGAAGTCCGGGGCAACGTTCTTAATCTCCACGTTCGGGCAGCGGATCAGCCTCGCTCTTTTGCCGTTTGGTTTGGCAGTTTACCGATCCAAGCCGACGGGGATCTGATCGCCAAGTCCTCAGTCAAGTTTCTGAAGAACGTGGACGGTCTAGACGTGGATTTCTTTACAAAGTCGGCCGCTTCGATTCCAACCGCGTTAAGTCAAAAATTCAAAACCGCGATTGACCAGGGAGCAAACGATAGAGCCTTGGCGGTCGATGTTTTGCAGACACCCAACAATAATTTGTGGTCCATGCAAATGCGTCTAACTGGCTTAGACTTCTACCCAGATGGCAATTCCATGGCGATTTGCACTTGGGACGGCGACATCTGGAAAGTGGATGGAATCCTGGATTCTCCAACTCAGCTAACTTGGCAAAGAATTGCCACCGGGTTGTTCCAACCCCTGGGAATCAAGTTGGTTGACCAACAAATTTACGTCACTTGCCGGGACCAAATCGTAAAACTGCACGATCTTAACGATGACTGGGTTACCGACTACTACGAGAATTTCAACAGCGACCACCAGGTCACCGAACATTTTCACGAATTCGCGATGGGACTTCAACGTGACGAAGCTGGGAACTTCTATTACGCCAAATCCGCTCGACATGCGTTACCTGCGGTTGTGCCGCAACATGGGACGCTGCTAAAGGTCAGCCCCGACGGAAGCACCACCGAAATTTTGGCAACAGGATTCCGAGCAGCAAACGGTGTGTGCTTGAACCCAGACGGTTCTTTTATCGTGACCGACCAGGAGGGCCATTGGAATCCAAAGAACCGCATCAACTGGGTCAAGCCCGGGGGTTTCTATGGCAACATGTTTGGCTACCACGATGTAACCGACGATTCAGATTCGGCAATGCAGCAGCCTCTTTGTTGGATCACCAATGCCTTTGATCGTTCACCTGCGGAATTGACTTGGGTGCCCAAGAACCAGTGGGGTCCGCTTGCAGGGTCGCTGTTAAATCTATCTTACGGTTACGGAAAAATTTATGTGGTTCCGTTCGAAAATTTGGATCACTCCAAGTTTGATGCAACGGCAGTCAAAGCCACCCAGCAAGGTGGAATGTGCGAATTGCCCATCGATCAATTCCCCACAGGTTTAATCCGAGGCCGCTTCCATCCAACGACCGGGGATTTCTACACTTGCGGCATGTTCGCCTGGGCCGGAAACCAACAACAGCCTGGCGGACTGTACCGCGTTCGCTATACCGGTAAACCACTTCATGTTCCCATCGAATTGAAAGTGCAACCCAATGGTATTGAAATTCAGTTAACTGATCCGGTTACCCAAGCATCCGTCATGGAACTTGCTAATTACAGCGTGCAGGCTTGGGATTTGAAGCGAACCGCTAACTACGGTTCTCCGCATGTGAAGCAACGCGAGTGGAAGGTCACTCAAGCAACTTTGTCCGCCGATGGTAAGACAATCATGTTGCAAATACCCGAAATCGAGCCCACTCAAGGTATGGAAATTCGCTTCGAACTGGAAACCAAAACGGGCGAGCGTTTCGAACGAACCATCCATAACTCGATTCACGTGGTACCCAAAGCAAAAAAATCATAGCCACTGCGTTGTTTGCGTTTAGCGATCGTAAACCATTAGCCGGAGGAGCAGGCACGGCAGTTCCCGTTACTGTCTTGATCAAGCCTGTGGACCCTGAATGGATCTAAGATCAAAGAGTTGGGTCGTGTCAAAGAACGTGATTGTTTTTCGCAGTTACTAAACCCGGACGTTTATGAGTATGCACGAAACGCACGTATGGTTTGGTTGGCCATCGTGGTTTCCAATGCCTCCCCCGCAGGACTGTACGTCGTTGATTGCGTCCCACCATCGGAACAAGTCATGCTGGTGACCGATTGCTACAGCGGCTACGAAGCACAACACGCCTCTGTCAAACAAAAATGTCTGGCTCATCTGGCTCGTACGGCACGCGATTGGCAAAAGTTAGTGGCCAAACATTCTTCTGATTTCAGATTCTTTGATCGCGTCATGCAGTGGGTCAAGACAGGCTGTCTCTATTCCCAGAAGCAAGCGGACTGGTCTGATTCTATGCGTCGCCAACATCGCCAATGACCGGAGCGGGAACTTTCATTGCTGCAGCGATTGAAACTCAAGCACGAAAAAGCCGTGACGCTGCAAGGTCGCATCATCAAGCACGTGGATTGCTGGTTGGTGTTCGTCAACGACACTCGTGTTGGGCCGACTAATAATCTCGCAGAGCGAAGCTTGAGGCCGCTGGTGATCATGCAGAAAATCTGTTTCGGCAATCGCAGCCGCGAGGGTGGCCAGCGGCTGGCGAAAATCATGTCGGTTAAAGACACCGCTCGTCGTCACGTTAACAATCCGCTGCACATTTTTTATCGGCTGTTCACTCAGCGTCCTGCAGAAGTCGACCAACCGAGTTGTAAGACGACTCGAACCAACGCGACAAGTCGTTCCACCAGAGATCGCATTGCCGTTCTGCGTTCGTTGCTGCGCGAGTCCCAACTGGCACTCCGTCGAAAAACGAAAATCGTAAATCAAAAGTTGAAAGTCGTGGTCGGAAAACTAAACTGTTATTTTTTCCTTGTTTTTCCAGGCTGTGACAAGTATAAACACGAGTCAGGTCTGATTGCATTCAGACCTGACTCGTCTTCTTCCCCCATCGCGGCCTCGGTTCCAATAAGTCACCCAATCCGGCGAAGCAGGCGACTTTGCACACTAAATTCTATTCGACCTTCCTCTGCTCTGCGAGATCACCGCGCGATGGCATCGATTGCATTTATCAACGGCACAGTGGTGCTTCCGGATCGCCTGATCGACAACGGCATGGTCTGCACCATCGACTCAAAGATCACCTATGCTGGCCAGTGCGCGGAGATTCCCGATGACGCAGAAATCATCGATGCGAACGGCGGAATGCTCTCGCCGGGTTTCATCGACCTGCACGTCCACGGCGGCGCAGGTGCCGACTTCATGGACGGAACTCCGGAAGCCGTGATCACCGCCTGCGCCGCGCATCTGCGACACGGAACGACGACGATTTTCCCTACGACGACAACCGGCAGCGAACATCAGATTATGAACATGATCGATGCCTGCGCGACGGCGAAACAACGGCTTTCACAGCAGATCAGTGGTGTTGCAAATATCGCGGGCGTGCATTTATACGGACCGTATTTTGCGGAAGACAAAGTCGGCTGCCACTCGGAAAATGGCAGGAGAAGTCCTGTTGCTGCCGAGTTTCATCGCTACTTCGACACCGGGCTGATTCGCATTGCAACGTGTGCGGCAGAACTACCGGGTGCTGCTGAATTCTATGACATGGGGCGGCAACACAAGTGCCTTATCACGTGCGGGCATTCGAATTCAACGTGGTCCGAAATGCAACGAGCATTCGATGCGGGGATGCGGCACGTTGACCACTTCTGGTGTGCGATGAGTTCCGTCCCTTCAATTCGACAACGGTGCAACGTGCCAATGCAGGGAAGTATGGCGGAGTTCGTTTTGATGAGCACAGACATGAGTACCGAAGTCATCGCTGATGGCTGGCATTTGGCTCCTGAACTGCTTGAGTTCGCATTCCGCATGAAAGGTCCTGAACGATTGTGTCTGGTCACTGACTGCAACCGCGCGATGGATCTGCCTGCCGGCGAGTATCGCTTTGGCTGTCCGACTGACGGGACAATGTTTCGCAGTGATGGAAAAGTCGGCTGGGCTCCAAACGGCAGTCTGGCCAGTTCTATCATGGGCATGGATCACATGGTGCGTCACATGAAACAAAGCACTTCGGCGAATCTCGCGCAGGTGATTCGTATGGCAAGTCTGACTCCTGCGGAACGGACCGGCATCGCTCACGAAACTGGTAGCCTAGAGGCCGGCAAACGAGCCGATATTCTGGTGATGGACGAAGATCTGAATGTTGTGAGTGTGTTCGTAGGTGGCAAGAAGATTTCCGGCTAAGATGCTGGCAATCTGCCACTTTCCGGACTTCGTTATACTTCACACGGTCCAGAATGAGGCCCTTCGAAGGACAGTTTTTGCAAGTCCCCGAACATGAACACAAGAACACAAGTGCCACACAAGAACACAAGTGCCAGGCAGAATTGTAGGATATTGTTCCGCTGGAATCGCCGATAGCAAGCCCATCCATGTACCGAGAGCTCCTCCAATATACGCTCCTCCAGCGCAATTTCCAACTATCCTTGGAAACGAAGAAAGACGATAGTCACTCCAATGCCTGGCACTCCAATGCCTGGCACTCCAATGCCTGGCACTCCAATGCCTAAGTCGCGAAGGACCTTGGCACATGGCCAAGACGATCGCAAGTGGTGTTGGAATGACGAACGCTTGGTTAGCGGATCAAGGAGTCTTGAGTCTCAAGACATTATGGGCAAAGCTTGCTCATCTTCGTTCAACCGCCGGATGCGGATCCGCATGTCCGGTGGTATAGGGAGGGTGCCCGGAGACGCGCAGCCTTACCCGACTTATCTGATTTTTCAAGACAAAGTGAAGTCAGCAATTGCGAATACGATCAAACACAATACGTTCCACCCAATGACTGCCACAGTTTCAGCAGCAACAATAACCCACAGGTCAAGACCGCTCCCAACTCATTCGACGTAAACCATCAGATCGCGATCAGTACTGCGGCCGCTCCACGGCACTGAAACCAAAATTGAATTAGCCTCCAAACAATCATCATCGAATCACTTATCACCTTTAAGACAATATTGACTCTTACCACTCGAGCGCTTGGCACTTTTGTTCTCTCTTTTGTTCTCCCCGAATTGGTACTGGCAATCGAAGTCAATTGCGAACCATCATCGTAAGCCCGACTCTCATCCTCAAACGCTCGGTCAATCGAAGTCAACAAACCGTTCGCATTATAGTCGCGATCTTCGATCTGGGCACTATTCCAATCCAGCGTATCCAGTTGCCCTCGGTCATCTTAAGTATAACCCGCGATATCGCCCGACGGGTAAGTAATCGACTGCCGCTGACCTTTGGCATTGTAATCGTAAGCGACGGTATAAGTTTGGCCCGCGTACGTAGTGGATTCGGACGACAATCGACCATAATCATCAAACGCATTTCCCAGACTGACCGAGTATTGCGAACTGGTCGAACTGGTCCTACTTCCAACGGCATCGTAGGCAAAGGTTTCGGTGTTGGTGAGGGTTTCGGTGTTGGTGAGGGTTTCGGTGTTGGTGAGGGTTTCGGTGTTGGTGAGGGTTTCGGTGTTGGTGAGGGTTTCCGCTGGGTTCCTGAATTGAACTTGGGCCACTGAGCCATTGAAGTTGTAGGTGAGGCTATGTTTGCGGCCCGTTGGCATCGTGGTTTCCAATGCCTCCCCCGCAGGACCGTACGTCGTTGACTGCGTCCCACCATTGGAATAATCCATGCTGGTCCGTTGTCCCAAGGCGTCATAAGCTTAGGCCGTGGATTTGCTTTGGGCATCGGTGACTGTCTCGCTCGTCCAGCGTGTTGGTGCTTCACACCGAAACAACGTTGGAACCATCACCCAATGTTCTGCCGCGTGGAGGCTGGTTTCGGTTGGGTCACGATCAATGCGTGGCCGTGACGTTGGAACGCAGGTCCAAAAAGAAATGCCCGAACAGGCTGTTTGCTTCACAGCTTATTCAGGCAATTTAGACTCGGTTTTTACGCTTCAGTTTCGTTGACGCTCAATCAATCAACTGCGTTTCCTTTTGATTGCTCAATCGGGTTCACGCATACACATTATCGCTGGCATCTTTGCTAAACGGGGCTTCGACGCAACCATTGCTCATTACGCCGCCAGCCTCGCTTCATGGCGAACGAGTACTTACCATGTGCAAGACCTTTCAATTGAATAGATCGGTCAGCTTTCACCTGACGCACGAAGCGAACAGAGGAAACGGAGGTTGCTAATCGATTGAATCCGGCGAAGCCTAGGAAAACTTGACAATCAAGCGTTGTTTGGCCATTGCTAAACACCCTGGAAAACCTCAAATTCCTTTCGGTTTTCGTGGCAGTCCAATACCAATTACGAGCCCCTCTTGCCTTGGCGACGGGCCGCCGACCATTGGAGTGCGATTCGCATCGACGGCGGGAAAGAACGTACTCACAGAATGTCGTTCAAGCGAAAAAACCGGGGAAAAACACAAATGGATCATTGATGGGCGTTTACCACGAGACCGAAACTGTTCACCGGAGGAAATTCGTTAGAAATTTGTGGTTTGAACAGGCGGCTAGCCTAATTTTAGCAGTTCTAGAAATCCGGGTAGATCTTCCTTGAAAAGGAACCTGATCAGACGCCCACCCAGTCAAGAAACGAAAAAAGCCTGTAAAAACAGGCTGTTTTCTAGTGGGAACGCTGGGGCTCGAACCCAGGACCTGCGGATTAAAAGTCCGATGCTCTACCGACTGAGCTACATTCCCGTCATTTAGTCATTCACTGGGAACAACTTTCAATTCCGAAGCTTACACAATTATCGATTTAGCTTCAATAACCAGTGAGCCATCAATCCCAAAAACTTGAAAACCTGACGCCCACTCTGCAACCTAGATTAAGTCGCGATACGGCTTAATCAGCCCTTGCAGGGGCCAGTCATTGGTATCTTATGATTGTTCATTTCCGTGCAAAACTTTTCCCTGCGCCGGTTACCACAACCTATGCGGCTATACTTTTACCTTTGCTATCGGTAAATCGCTGGGC
>Ga0105050_10007678_pt1 | contig 12769 bp, 9 predicted proteins | sample FRY01_FD_78088 | JGI IMG/M metagenome (GOLD analysis project Ga0105050, IMG submission 78088) | Freshwater microbial communities from Lake Fryxell liftoff mats and glacier meltwater in Antarctica - FRY-01 | ecosystem: Environmental > Aquatic > Freshwater > Ice > Glacier meltwater ... | reverse complement strand
TGGACCAGTTGTTCATCTCAAGAAGTCTTGGGTACGATTTTTCAAAAAACCCAACGGCATCAGTCTTGAACAGCACACGCACAACAGAGTTCAAGAAGGATTCCTGCACAAGATCAATGTCAAACCTTGATCTTTTGTACGAATTCTAGAAAAGCTTAACACTCACATGAAATAACTTCTGGTGGTACGAACGTTCCCACCCTCCTCTATCGAGGGCTGACAGCGCTTTACGCAAATCCTTGATCCTCGAAAACCCATTGACGTCAGAGGTTTCTGCAACCGGTATCCCGGAATAAAATCGAGCAATACTGCCAAACCTCTTTTTTAGGTAATCCCGCACGGATTGCGGCATTTTGTTGTGTACGCTGTCTTCATTGACAGCAGACGAGCACACAGATGATACTGATATATAATCGCCGAAAATGTAATCATCGTCTCGGGCTTCCATCAGCTCCTGTAAACTGTGGTGCTCGGGACATATATACATAAAAGCACGAGTGTAATGCAAACACTCAGTATTGCAGATTTGTCTGGGTTGACCAAAAATAGGATTCCAATGTAATCTAAAAATAAGACCAGAGCTTTCTGCGATAAAAGGCGCGTCAATAGTTCGGACAAGCATACACACATGAACGTATTGACCCAGAAACAACCGTCTTGCTGCTTTCATTGCCAATACGCATGTGCAACACACTATATCGACGAGAAAACGCTACACATCGACCTTGAGCACACAGTCGTGTTGAAGAATGTTTGTTTTTGTGAGGACCACTGGCAGCAGTATGAAAAATGCAAGAATTTGGACGAAAGCCGCCTGGCGCTGAGTTTCATGTCGAGCGACCGGATGACATGTTGGAAATAAAAGTCAAGCTACAAGCGTAAAAAAACAAATGCACCTAGATGTGTCTGGACGTGGATGTTCGGGTATATAAGCAGCGCGTGTTTATCGGACACAATGCCTGCTATGCATGAGTCTAGCCCCAAGCAGGGTTCGGATGAAATCAAGATCCGCAAGAAGTACAAGTTCAAGAGTGGAACCGTGTGTCTGCGAGAGATTAAAAAGATACAAAAGACTACCAGACTTTTGATCCAAAAGAGCCCATTCAAGCGACTTGTGAAGGAAATCACTGAAGATTACACTGCTGGTATCATTTACCAGAAGAATGCGCTGGAAGCTCTGCAGGAGGCGGCCGAAGACTACATCATCGAGATTTTCAAGAATGCTAATAAGCAAGCCAAGTATGGCAACCGAAAGACGATCACAGTTGGCGATGTCAATATGTCAAAGTAGAATAAATCTCATTTTTGGTTTTCTCAATAAAACAATGTTGCAACATGAGTTAGAAATAGTGAGAGTGAAATGTGCTACAAAAATAGATATGATGCTGGAGAGTGATAAATACGAGCAGATGCTTGTAATATTTTGGTAAAATATTTACAGCTGTTGTGACACGGATGTCGTTGTCGTGCATAATGAAGAAATCTACAAAGTGTCGACAGCAGTCGAGAAAGTCTGTTGAAACGCTGGATGTCGAAAAAAAAAGACAATACCAGTGTAAAATACTCTCATTTGATGATGAAAATAAGGAGAATGTTTGGTCTTTAGACAAGGAACATGTTGTGGATTTGTACTGTGACGAGACTATGGATGATGTTTTCGAGAAGTTTGCAATAATTCTAAACGAAAAGGACGAAGAAATTGCTCGGATTGCAAGTGAACTCAAGTCAATTTTCCACGGTATGAAAAAAAATGAAGAGTATCCCTGTATTACGCAAAAAAGGACAAGGGTCATCCAGACAATGATGCAGATGTACCAAGAATTCAAGTTGGATGGAATAACACAGGCTGTCGTGGTATCATCTGTTGCGCTGCTGGACTGGATCGGTGTGCACAAACGAGATTATTTCTGCGAAGAGAACCACATGCGAATCGCTTGCGTCTGTATTCTCGAAAGCATGAAGAGTAATGAGGACAATCTGGATCTGGAGCACATTTATGTAGCATCATGCAAGTTGATATATGGTGATGACACGCAAGAGAATGTACAGAATATCCGAACAAGCAGTGCATTTTTGCAATCAATGATTTCGGTCGGTAGATACAGGGATTGTAGCTATATGACGCTACTGGGCATTTACAATGAATACATCGACGAGCCGATGCAAGAGCTCTTGACAGAAGTTTGTTTCAAAAAACTGTTGTGCGAGACTAAATACAGGCTAACTGACATGTATGAGGAGTTTGTCGAGAGCGTGATTCAAAACTCACAAAACACACATTTGAATCTTGAAATCATGCACGACTACACAACCGCAATATCACGATGATCGGGCCTCTTGCTTCGACCCGCAGACAATCCACAATTGATGTTTCTCAGCAATTTATTAAAGAAGGTCGAATTTCAAGTAAGAGTATTGTTGGCTGAAAAGAACAATGTTTTGAACGTCGTGCGGAAGAACGATTTCGTTGATGCTGTTGTGCGCCTCCGGAATTCCTGCCCACTGCACACGCAAACAAGTCTGTCCAATGCAGATGTCGCTTATCATATTCTGCATTGACAACAAACCCGAATATCGTTCCTTGATATCGAGGTCCTTTTCATTGTCGAGCAACATGTCGTACAACAGAATGACCATTGTACATGTACCATTCTCATGCCTATCACATGTGAGGTGTCCGAAAAAAACACAATTCTTGAGCTCGGTGCTAATCAGTGTTTCCGTGTGACAGAACTCAATGTCTACGTGGTCCCCAGACTGGGTTTCCCCGTACATTGGCAACGCAATGATAACATTGCCATCGCTCGGAAAATAAAGGAAAATGTCGAGGCAAAATTTAGGGCGCCAGGTGCACATGTAAGAGTCCGTTTTATGTTTTTCATTGATTGCTACGTCAATGTCACAATGGCAATGTTCCTTTGCGTTGATCGTGTTTTTCAGAACAGTCGATGCTCTCAGCAACATTCTTGTACTCTCCCGCGATATTATGTTTGCACACGAGACAAGTTGAAGCGAAACAACTGCTTGGATGCTGAGGTTCATTGTGTCCTTCATGTATCCCAATAGAACAAAAACACACATTGCCAAACTTTACATTTTTTGACGGTTGGTTTGTGGCCCTAAAAAAGAAATCCGACAAATTGTAGCCCGTGGAACCGTGATATTGTTGTAGAGAAAAATGAATCGGAGGAAAAAGTTACGAATTCTCGAAATAGCAAAAACGGTCGCTTCCAAGTCGAGTATGAAAATAAAGCACGGAGCAGTAATATTTCACGGGAATACTCTCGTTGCAAGTGGTTATAACACCCGCAACTACAAATTGTCCAATACGTTTTCAATACATGCAGAACAGAATGCGCTCAATGATTTCTTCAAGAAGAAAAAACACAAGTGCGGCTTTGATTTTTTTTCTCTTTTCGTGGTGCGGTTGGGCGACACCGGCGTACTCATGAATTCCAAACCATGCTTCAACTGTAGCCGCGCGCTACTTGAAGTATCGTGTATCAACAGAGTGTTTTATTCGTAACATAAAATACAATGACTTCAAAGCTCGACATTCTTGTTGCGGCATGTGTACATATCACACATAAAGTCGCCCGGAGCATCGCACTCTTCGACGTCTTGAGCTATCTGGAAATCTCCACAACGTGTCGAACATGGCGGGTCCTCGTAATACCCGACATTGAGCTTGCAATTTGTGCAGCATGTACGCAAAGGACTGTTGACATCGGAACTGTCACACTCTTCCGAAAAATCTTGTATAGCGTTTCCACAGAGCTGCTGCAGCGACTGTGGAGTGTCCTCATCTGGACACTGCGTGTCGCTTGTCCCACAACACGCTGTACACTTTGTACTATTTGCACGAGAGCAAGGCACACATTCGCCACGTTCATGATTGAAGTAGGAGATGTCGGGTTCACAGTATGAACACACAATGTTTGTGACGGAAGGCAGTGCAAACACGCATGTCCCAAACAGAGACTCGACAGCGGGCTGGCAATCTCCAAGCACCATTGTCAATCTGCGTTCCATGACTATGTGTGTTTGTAGCAGGGTTTCGAATTCTTTTTTTGGTATGTTCTTGAGATCAAAAGGTCCGTCGTCCTTGAAAACTGCCAAACTATTGCCAGAAAGTGGCACTACAATAAGGGGGTTGGCAGTTTGCACGTCAAATATATAGTTTAGTGTGTTGTAGATGGCAGAGAGCTCGTTGAACATCAACACCGGTGGCATGCCGATTCTGTACGTTGTAAAAAGGTTTTTTTTGTTGTGCATGAACTCTGTGGATATCTGAGATACAGCTGGTGTCATGCTGAGTTTTGAAACGTGGAAAGGAAGGTAACACATAGACACGCCGAAATCCGACGAATACACATCATGGAAAACGACCGAGAAGAACAGACAGAATATTCGATGTGATATATAAATGTAGGACATTGGATCTTGTTTCGACGAATCAACCACATTGGCCCATATCCTGGGATTCTTCAGCAAAACAGACATTGTGTTTGTGATAAATTCTGGCTGCATCGTGATTGTGTAAGTGATTTTGCTTCTGATGTAAGTGTGTGTTATATCGAATCTCTGCAGCCCGAAAACAACGAGTGCTCTCTTGATGATGTCGTCTGTTTTAATGGCATCCGTATTGACCGAGAAAATGTAAACTGATTTGTGTAAATTTACATTGACGTTTGATTTGAAAGCAACAAAGTCACCGAGACACGTGAAAACAGAAGTTCGATCGGGCATCGTGGTTACGTTTTTGTTGCCGCATATCAAACATTGGTCTGCAGAGCCAAGTCCCGGAACAGGACTAAACCTCCCATGGGGACATGCGCTGACTTTGCCTTGACTGCAAAAGTATCCTGCTGTACAAAGTACGCATTCTCCGTTTCGAAACATGTAGCCATGCATGCACACGCATGTTGATATCCCTTCAAACAGCACAACATCAGTTGACAGTGGGGGAACAATCATGTTTGCAGGACATTGTATACAACGACTGTTCACAGAATAAAATTTAGGGTTGCATCGACATTCGGTCTGTCCCCGTTCTTGGTTATAATATGGCAATTGCTCCTGATTACGACAAAAGCAGAAAACGATACTGGTTGCGCCAGCCAAAGATGTCATCTTGGAAGGACACTTTGAGATCTGAGAAATCGCCGTTGAAGTACAGTAATACCCAGGAGGACATATTTCGCACTGCGCGCGCGCGTGTGTTTTATAATATCCACTCGAGCACACGCAGTTGTCATGTTTTGCAGAGTGAGTCAACTTGCGGTCAGTATCACACAAGACGACAACAGAATCAAAGAAACACGCTTCATTTGGACCGACACACTCGACGCATGTGATGTTCTTTTTGAATCCAGGTGCACACCTGCACGACGTCTCTCCTATGCTTTGCGAGTGAAACGTTGTCGTGTTGACAGGGCATTCGCGTACTGTGCCGCGTTGTGTTGCTGCATCCAAACTCCAATAGCTGCCATGTGTTACTTTTTCGCATTGGCCACCATTGGTGTACATGAAATATCCAGGTATACACGAGCAATCAGACTCATCCCGAGCCCCAGACTGTGTTGTCTGCATGTGTACAGGACACTGAAGTATGATATTGTCACGACAGAAAAAATGAGCAGGACATGGCTCGCAGCCGTTTGTACCCTGGAACAATCCTTGCGTACATATGCAGTCCGAGGCCTGATAGGATCCACGATTCAACGTGGCCGAGTTTTTGCCACATTTAAACTCTTCGCTGCCTACACAAAATGCAGTGTGGTCACACAAAATGCACTCTCCATTGGCTGATAGCCGAAATCCAGACCTACACGCATTTTTTTTCATTGCACAATCTATGCTATCTCGACAGCAGCCCAACGGATCGCATAACACACAAAGAGGTGTGTTGATTTTTCTCTGATAATTCGCGAGGCATACACAGGCGAATCCCGTCGACATATCAGAGTACTCGTTGTGCTTGCAATCACCATAACCAACTTGAAGCACACCAAGCTCATATTTGACATAGTTCACAAACATCATGTACTCCCGACGAAACGCATCAAAAATGTCGACTTGGACATCAGTGCGAATTGTGAGTCTCAATGTCTTAAGGCTCTCCGGGATGACGTGCAGCGTCAATTCGCACGAAACTGTGTCTAGCGATATCGCAAACCCATCTGGCTGCACAAATGTGGCTATCGTATAGTTGGAGTCGAGATATGCCGAGAATTTCGAATCACCATTCATGTTGGATTGTTTCAAGACTGTATGCGTCTGCAAGAGCCCGTCGTATTCGTTTACGCACAGGGCTCTGTAGCTTGTAGCGTCTTGCGTCTGTACTGCAAAAAGCGTGTGCATACCCTCTGCCCCGAGTATGTCGTAACGGATTGTATCCGAGAAATCATACTGCAGGGTCCAGCTTTCGACGTCTACACGGAATACTCCACTGAACTCGAGAAACCCTGAAATGGTTCCTGAAAAAACAAGTCCATCAAACTTGTTGATGAGCAGCATGCTCAAGACCATTTCATAACCATGTTCTTGTCGGGTGTTTCCAAACGTTGCACTCACAACTTCACTGTTTTCAAACGGAAACTCGTTCTGGACAATTTGGTGTTTGAGTCTCACAACTGCCTCGTTGTTAATAAAGTAAAGCGTCATTTCCAATTTGCTTGTTTGAATGAGAATCATAGCTGCTGCCAACGAAGGCGACTCTGTGCTTGTTTGTGTGATGTGGTATACTATGTCCTGATAGTCGAATTGTACGAGTTCATGAACTGCAACAACAGCAATGTGTTTTTGGTTTTGGGTCATGCGCATCTGGCAAAAAAATCCTTGAGCGAGACTGGAGTCCTTGTGGTATACATACTGCGACAAACAATGACAAAACGAAACGTTCTGGGCAGAGTGGCCTAGTGTGATTGCACCATGAGGACACTTTTGCATCAACCCATTCTGGCAATAATATCCACGAGGACATACTTTGCAAACCCCGGACTCGCTCTCGAGATATTTGCCCGAGCCGCACTGGGAGCGAATTCCGTCCACACACATGTTATGTGCAGGACATGCATGTGCCTTCTCACACCACCTGAGCTCAGATCTCGAGTTTGAAAAGCATGCAGGACTGTACTCCGTAGTGCCGGCAATGACTTTGCAGGTCCTCTCGACTGGGTCCCGAACAACCCGCACGTCTGCACATATGCAAGACGCTTCAGACGGTGACATTGTTTGTAGTGTCCTTGCGTTCGGGCCACACGTCTGCATCACACCATCCCCCAAACAGAAAAAATCCAGCAAGCATGCCAAACATTCGGCAGAATCAGTGTTTTGAAAGTAACCCGGCTCGCACGGCAGAGAAACGCTCTGGTCGTACTGGATTGTGAGGAGTGTTGTGTCGCATATCGTTTTTTTGTAGCAATTATTGCACAATGCTACAGAATACATGTCGACTCTGCTGTTTGCTGTCATCAAATCAGAGAGGTCTTTGAAATTCTCAATGATTTCATATCCGGAATCGGCTTTGCAATACTGCAAGTCGTTGACTTGATTGCTATGCGAAGAGTGCGGAGGACACTCGAAAAGCCGGTTACTAAAGATGGGGGAGAATTTTCCCGGCGTACATTGCTGGCAAGTGTTTTCAAGTTTGTAGAAATTTTCCTTGCACATACAGCGGAAAAACCCATCGGTGCTGTCCACAATGGCCTCTTCGTTTTGACCGCAGGTATAGTTGAGCTGGCAATCATTCGTTTCAGCACGCACTACATATGGGAATGAGACCACAAGAGCCTCGGAGCGTTGTAGCTGTTCTCCAGGTCCAGTTCTTACTGTTTTGCAATATTCAGTGCCGTCCAGAACCAGTAATTCAGCACCTAAGCATTTCTTTTGCACAATGCGGAAGTATTCGACAAACATAGTGTTGCCGTACACCACTTGAAATAACATGATACACCATACACAAACACGTGTTGCATTCATGTGTCAAGATGTGAGACGTAATCTTTATATACACACATTTTTTGGACAAGAAAATTTCAGTGCTCTTTCAGGTCGGCATCGTTTTGTGCCATAAACGAACCAAAATCCGGCGTTGCCAGCATTTTATTGCAAAAACGATTTACTTGTTATGGCTGTAGATTTCGACGTGGTGGATCTGCATAAACGTCTCGACCATGTTCTGAATATAATATGCACAGTCCAGATTGGTGCACTTGAGACAGCCTTTACAGTCGTACGCAATGTTATTCGACTCATGTTCACACAAACATAATGTGTTTTCATGCGTCTCAGCACTCTCGCATATTTCCAAATCCTCCGCTTGCATTTTTTTTATTTTTTGGTATTTTTTCCGACTTTGCTGTTATTTTTTTCTCTGTTAGCGATGTTTTTTTTTCTCTGTTAGCGATGTTTTTTTTTCTCGGATTCGCTCAGAGACGAATAGCGATGCGGTGGTGTCGAATTCCAGACATTTTGTTTGTGCCACGTCGACAATGTAGAATGTTTGCGCGACGTGGCAGAATTGATACGATGTTACGAAATATATCTCGACATGGCCTGGAAGAACAAGGAATATGCAAACTCTCGACACTTTGAAACGCTTGGTAAAGTTTTTTCAAAAAAGACTCGTGCCCGGCAGAAATACACTATCGAACCCTAGAATATCCACGAAATAAAAAACATCCCAGCCACCAAACCGAGGTGGCACGCATGGTCGACATCATGCTTCAAACACACTTTGACTACTACATGGGCGATGAAGAACAGCAAAGTCAAAATGACATGGTTGACATGGTATGGGAATCCCCGCCAGACATCCTCGGGCTCTTCGAAGATTACTACAGGGAGTCAGATTATCCCGAATTTGAAGTTGTCAAAAAAACGGATAGATCAATCAAGAGAATGCGATGTCTGGATGACATGGGCCGAAACCGGCGCCTCAAGGGCCCAAACATCCACAAATCCATTGTCCAGCTGTTGGAAGATTGCTACGGGCATTCGAATTATCCCGAAATTGAAGTAGTAGATGATCTGCACAATAAAACGGGTATACCAATCAAGAAGATTCGACAGTGGTTCAACAACAAACGGAAACGGGATATGAATACAGTACACGCAGCAATGGACAGCACGCGACAGGTCCAGCGGTTCAAACATTGCGACGTTCAAGTGCCGTACAAACAAAATGCACCAACGTGAATTAGAGGCAAACGAATAAAACCCACAAGCCCCTCACAATGAAAACACTAGGCATCAAATCGACGGAAAAATATTTACTGCAAAGAAAGTAAAAATACGGCGGGGCCCAGGTGGACTGAAATCTCTGTTTTCTTAATGTTCCAGTGTTTTTAATTTGTACAATAATAGACACTCTTAATCGCTCTCGTCGCCGCTTGATGACGATTCATCCTCTTTTTCCGGTGCATGCTCTCGTTTCGATTTATTCTCTTCTTCCGGTGCATTCTCTTCTTCCGATTCATCGTCCGAGACGGGGGGAGTTTCTGCAACACTGATTTGCTTGTCAAGGATTTTTTGGATTGTATCCCTCATAAAAAGTCGATGTTTGATGCGGATATGTTTGCCACCGTCTACAAAGTTGTTATAGAAATCGCCAACATGGTCTAAACATGATGTCGTCGTGATTTTATCATGACTGTGGGTTGACATGTACTCAAGAAGAATCTGAGTAATCTGCTTTTGCACTTTCCTGACATTCACGTTGTGAACCACATTCCTGAGGTATAAATTGTCATCAATGACCATTTTCTTGGCAGCGTCAGTTGAATGAAAACTCTTGACGACATGCGCCTTGGCCAGTTCATAGTTAAATGGTGCCAAATCAGTACTAGTCACACCCTTCATGTATTCAGTCACAGATTCTCTGAGCTTCTTGCGTGCCTTTGCAGTTAAATCTTGGTTAACGACTTGGCAGACAAACTCGTCGTATTTTTCACGATCAGAAGGGGTGATTGTGTCTGGTAATACAATCGGGCTGTTGTTGAAGATATCGTATTCCTTCAAATAAGTAGAAATAATAGCGCGGATTCGTGCCTTGTTCTTCCTTGTCTTCACAATCTTCATGGAGTTCTTTTGCTGGTCCATCTTCTTGTCGATCGCAGCTTCCATGCAATGATTGATGTAATAATCATATCTGGTGATATCTCCACAATCGTTCTTCAGGTGGGCGACCAAATGTTGATTGATATTACTTTTTGTAATATTTTCAAGATGTGTATCCTTTGCATATAGTAGCACCAATTCCTTGAGTTGCTTCTTCATATCCTTGTCGGTATTACTCTGCAAAAACTTACTGCTCTTCATGTCGTGTTTCGCCTTGTGTTCGTTGATCAGATCTTGGACAAAAGCACCATAGACGTCTGCTTGCCATAACTCGCCCGGGATATGTGGTAGTGCTTTCTGCAACTCCATCATGCAACGAGGATGGCTGACGTCGTTGACATCGACAATCTTCAAGTGAGAAGAAATCAAGTCCTTGATCATCTTTTTATTGTTATTCTCTGCATCAGCATTCATCTTCTCAAACTTTTTCTGGTATTCTTTAGTAACAAGCTCAGTAATCAGGTTGCTATACCGATCAGTAATGCTATAGTCGGCAAGACGGTTGCCAATGTAACTGCGTACAGCATTAATGTTCATATCGGTATGGTCAGCCGTCTTTGAATATGTTTTAAACTGGCTTTTGACCGCCGCCTTCAGAGCGGCGTCGATTGTTTTGAGGTCAGATTCGTAACCCTTGATTTTGCCTTTGGACATGGTCATCCTCTCCTTGATCGCATCAATCAAGTCGTCTTTGCTGTCACGCGTACTTCCTTTGATGGGTTTTTTTCCACCTCCTAATTGTGCCAGTGCTTCTTTATCCTTCCGAAAACTGTCCTCAAAAAACCTCTTCTTGCCCTCCTTATCGAAATTCCTAGCAACAGATTTCACAATGTTTTCACGAAGAAGAATTATATTTTTATCGTCATCGTCGTCCGAGTCGTCGGATACCATAACTACATCACCATCAGAACGTAGCGACAATAAGGCATTGATGTTTGCATCCAAGTCTGCTCCACCCGCTGCCCGCTGGACACCACCTCTCATACGATTGACGACATCGTCCCTAGTAACTGGTACAGATTTAGCTGATTTTTTTGTGCGTGCAGCACTTTGGTTTACACAAAATAGACTCATCTCGGTAATCATTGGAATCGGGTTCTATATATATGAAAACCTAGCGAGTCCGTCGCCAAAACATCGACATTGTCGTATGGCATCAAAATGCACAATTAAAATACCCATATTCGTCGAAAAAACAGGTCTACCCCGTGGAAACATTTTGGTAATCGGAAAACCTATATAAATCACACAAAATCGTAAATATATAATGAAACCCAGAGCTCTCACCGACACTTTCAAACACGAAACAAATCTGCCCTCTTTCGCAAAAGCTTTCTTCCCATCCTCAACGTTTTCTGCAGTCTCTAGACCTTCAAAGTAATGGTGGAATTTTTTATTGAATAAAAGATTCTTCTACAATCACGTGACATTCATTTATTGTCGAGCAATCTGCATGGTCCCCAAGGCCACCACGACATAGCGCCACGTTTTGCTTGTGAGTGAAAGATTGAGAAGAGGGAAAGCCAGTGCGCGTTCCAATTGCGACTCCAGTTTTTCTCCACGCCACTTGAACAAAATTGTCATAAATGCATCCACGTCACACCACTGACCATTGGTTAACTTGAGCTCTCCACTTTTTGCGATATTGCAATTCTGTAGTGCGAATGAGCAGTTGGAGGCCATGAACAACGGGTCCATTGCACGGAAAACCATGCTATTCTGTGTGAACAAGCGCGAGTCTATTCTTCTGATGTGATAGATGTTTATTAATAACCCAAAAATAACACAACAAATAGCTCTATTTCTGGATATGCTTATATAATTTCAACAGGCAGCTGCCTCGTGTACTCAAGGCATGGAACCGCCAAACTTCATCCGTAACATCACTGCTTTCAATGACACTCAAACCAATATCTTCACGACTACCGCGGATTCAGAAGATGCTCTGCACCTATTTGTTGACCACTCTGGGTCGATTTCCTTCAACGCAGGACTTCTTAGGACTGCAGTTGCTGCTCTGGTGAAGGGATCCAATGCGGAGGGAAAATTTGAGATCCCGAGACCATCGGGTTCGACGGCCATTATCCAGACTGTGATGGACGCAAGAGCACAAGGTGACAAGGACACATATGTCTTGTTTACGGATGGTGGCGAGAACTCTTACAATGGCGTTCTCGATTTTGGCTTGAATGAGGATAATACACGCCGTTTGGTCAACTGGAACCAACACGATTCTGATGTCATCAAATTTGGACTTCTTGCTGAGTGGCTCCAGACACAAGGCGTGAAGATCTGTCTGCTTGGAATTGGTCCCGAAGCCAAGCCAATGTTGGACCAAATGGTGGGCATGAAGAATGTGTATGCTGCATATATTGAGCACTCGCTGTGCACAAAAGAAGTTATTGGCGTTGTGAAAACTCTGAGGAATATTGCGAAAAGGAACTCGTCGGGATTTTCGAGCACGAGGCACGGAGTCCAACATGTTTTACTGATGTCGGATAGTGCAGACGTGACTGAGACTATCAAGAGTCTTTCGGACACTGAAATTCACGAAGTCGAAGCTGCTATTTCTCATGTCAGGATTGCCGATGGTGCGGTATTGTGTGCTTCCGACATCAAGATGAAGATTGATTCTGTTCTAGAGCTA
>Ga0105050_10007677_pt1 | contig 12770 bp, 18 predicted proteins | sample FRY01_FD_78088 | JGI IMG/M metagenome (GOLD analysis project Ga0105050, IMG submission 78088) | Freshwater microbial communities from Lake Fryxell liftoff mats and glacier meltwater in Antarctica - FRY-01 | ecosystem: Environmental > Aquatic > Freshwater > Ice > Glacier meltwater ... | reverse complement strand
GATGAAAGTGGTGGATTCTATATCCACCAATAATAAGAAAAGGGTTGAGGCTTGGCTCACCTATAATCAGGTAATTCTAGAGCTAAAACACAACATTAAAGATGCATTGAAGGTTAAGGAGTTGCAGTATCGTTTAACCGATTCTGAGAACCCTAATAAAGCATGTTTGGATGTGTTAGCCGACATCAAGAAAAATAGTCCAGAATTGGAGAGACTTTACTATAAGATAATGAATTTTTAATAGGTGTTAGGGTTTCCAGAGTACTATTTATAAAGTAGAGCGTAAAGCCCATTCATCAACTTGTTGATGAATGGGAGTTCACAGAAGAATAACAATTCTATTAAAAAGACAGTGCTATGAGCCTAAAAGATTTTATAATAGACCACGGTTCTAAAGGGAAGAATAGGTATTTGAATAATGCTTATAAAAGATTTGTAACGAACACGCTTACTAATCTTAGTGATAACGAGATTGAAAGGTGGGAAGTCTACAATATGGTTGCCAATGAGTTGGTTGGTTATGGTTACCTTACCGAGTTTGACGAACTTCGTTATCGAATAACCGACAAAGAAAACCCCAATGATGTTATCATAGACATTCTAGATAACATCGAATGTACTACCTTATTACGTACACTATACAGCATGGCGGAAATATATGCTGATGAGGATTTCCATTCAGAGTACTTTGATTAGCTTGCTATCATAATAAAAAAGTGATATATTTGGTCAATGCCCAAAAACCCCACCGATAAACGTATTAACTACCTTATTGAACAATTCAACGTGTTCGATATTGACGACAAAAAGGAAGTACTTGGTGGTTTCGAAGAGGGTGGGTTTCGAGATATCATTCAGGTAGAAGACCCATTGGACAATACTATTATTGGGTTTTATTCTGATAAATATCGTACCGAGCGCTCCACTAAGTTAGTGCGTAAGGTGGTTGTTGAAGTGACGATACTTGGTCGTATGATAGCGGCTGACCCAACTAAAAATAAACAGTTCGTACAGTGGATGCTTAGGGTGTTCACTAAAATGATTAAGGATGGTGATGACCATAATGCTATTCGTTTCGCCTGTGAAGATTTACCTATTGCCAAAGAGTACCTAGAGGTATTTGAGGCTAATAAGAGGAAAGATAATTTCACTAAATGGTGTAAGAAGAATTACAATCTAAAACACCTTAAAGATTGTACTGATATTAACCAGTATAATAATCTGTCAGAACTATTTGATGCGGTAGACCCGTTCGTTGAGAAGGATGTGTCTGGATTAAAGCGTTCTATGCAACGCTTCGTTGATATGCATGAGGCTGAAATACCGTTCAAAGATAGGGATTATTTGGTGTACACACCTTTTACAAAGGAAGCGGCAACGGTGTTTCATAAATTCACCAAGTGGTGTACTGCGGTGCCGAGTCTAAGTAACTTCAATAGTTATACGAAACAGCTTAGACCTGACGGTAAGAAGTCTAAGTTATACGCTATAGTACCAACCAAACTATTTGAAGGTAAGGAAGCCGAGTTATATCAGATACATTTTGAGAGTAATCAATTCATGGATAAGGCTGATAGACGAGTAGAAGGTTTAACCATATTCGATGATAGTTCTTCCCTGAAGGATTATATCACAAATGAGTTGAAATGTTTATTGGACATTTCAGCAGCAGTGATTAAGGTTACGTACTTGAACTGGTTATATAGATTTGAGATAGGTTACCTGTTATTTGACCTTATAGACCAAGACTTAACTAACCTGCGAATTAGGAATAGTGTTATCGGTAAAATAACATCTTCCATCGCTAATTTCGATAGGTTGACCTCATTAGCACTTACTGGCTGTAAAATAAAAACCATACATGAGGATATTGGTAAGTTGGATAAATTGGAAATATTAAGTTTAAATAGAAATGAGATAACTGAATTACCACCCACCATTGGTAACCTTAAGAGTCTTAGATACTTAACTCTTGGGAATAACCCAATTTCAGAACTTCCAAGTGAGATATCTAAATTAGATAAATCCAATGGTGGTAATTTAATTTGGATTAGTACTGAGAATCGACATATACTTCATGATATTCGAGAATATTTACCTAATGTATCAATCATAATAAATTAATATGAAAGTCTTTAAATTAATAACTAGTGACGGGGAAATTATAAATATCATCAAATGCGCTCATATTTATCAAGCTCAAGTACACTTCAGTGAGATTAAAAAATTGACGGTTAGGAACCTACTATCGATATTTTCTGTAGAAATAGATGATAAAGACTGACTTTTGATAGTCTGGCTTATATTTATTATAGAAGAATAATTTAAGCTTAAAAAAAAAAATTCAGACATGTCAAACACAAAAACAAAGAAAGTAGTTAGATTGACCGAACAAAAGATGGTTGATATTATCGATAAATTGGCAACCGTAGAAGTAGCTAAGAGATTAGCCGAGATGAAAAAGGCTAATGATAAAGCTATCATCGAAAGTAATATCAAGGTTTTACAAGCCAAACTTGCCGTTCTAAACGAATCTAAGTAATTCGCAAAACGTAAGCGACAAGCCAAGGTAATACCTTGGCTTTTCGTATTTATGCCTGGTTGTTTTACTACACATTTAATGGTATATTTGCGTTAACAACAAACGTATGAGTAACGAACAAATTATTCTTCCAGTAGGTAAGGCTTACCAACGGGTTATTAGAGAGCAAAAGGAAGCAGAAGAAAAATCTTCAGATAGTCCCCCAATTTGGGAAGGTATTAATAGAGAAATATCCAATGCAGTCATTAAACCTATTGACAATGCGTTAGCAAAAGCAATTGTAGAGGAATATGAATGGTTAGGTACCATGTCACCATTCGCATTATACCGTTTCGGTATATTTTATGATGACGTATGTGCTGGTGTAACCGTATTCTGTAAAGATTATATAGAAAACCTTGGACATTGGGATAAATATCACTACACAGGTAGAATGTTATTACTTAGTAGAGGAGTCTGTGTTCATTGGGCGCATCCCCATTCGGGGTCTAAGTTGATTATGGAGAGTATTAAGCAACTACCAAAGGAACATGATGTAATAACCTGCACGACAGACCAAGCGGCTGGGGAAATCGGGACTATTTATCAAGCTTGTAACTTCAATTATGTTGGTAGTATGCGAGAATCCAACCCTAATATCAAGAATGTGAAAGAAAAAAACCGATTTGGGGTAAAGATTGACGGTAAAATGTATGGTGCTAGGGCGATGCGTAAAAAAGTGGGTAGTCAAAGGAAGGATGTTATCTTAGCCGCTTACCCAGATGCGGAATTTGTACCTCAATACAATAAACATAGGTATTTTTACTTTAGAGGTAGTAAATCGAACCGTAAATTTCTTAAGAAACAACTAGAACATATTATCAAGCCGTACCCTAAACGTGCTTAAGACTTGTTTTTACGTAAAAAACCCTTATATTTGTACAATGGAAAAAAAACTAACAATAATACTAGTGACTGTGGGGTTGGTATTAATCGCACTATTCTACCAGACGGTAGTTAATAGGTTATTAATAAACGATATTAACTCTGCGCTTACCAACATTGATAATCATCTATCTGGTACCCCGAAATTAAATAAAAAGTTTAACTACGTTCATTCAACATTCAAGTTATATAACCCTGAAATTGATACTAGCACCGTAAATACATTCTTAAGGGTAACTGCTCATTTCGAATTAGCTGAAAATGATACCGTATTCAATTGGTTAGTTGGTCAACTATGTTTAGAGAGTGGTGCTAAACAATTTTATTTATCCTCAGACCGAAAGGCTGGTAAAGTAATAAGGGGTACTTCTGGTGAGGTTGGTATAGCTCAGATTATACCATCAACTGCTATTGATTACTTAAGTAAATTTGTCAGTGACCCGAAGGAATTATACGCTTTAGGTGCTACAGACTTCTCATTCATTAATGTATCTAAGGGTAATACAACTAATGTTATAACTTGGTTAAGTAATCCCACTAATAATCTCGTATTATGGGGACTAATGACTAGAGATAATATGGTAAAACATGGTGTAATACGAGGTTTAGTAGCATATAATATTGGTGTTGGTGGTATGGAAAAGTTTGTCGCATGTAATCTAGCTATAGAACACTCGTACATTAAGAACTTAGTAAGTACTTTGACTCATATTGCTGAAACTAAAGGTTGGACACTTATTAATGTCCCCTCTGGAATGCATGTAACCCAGACTGAACTTCGTTAGCACCAGCACGTTCCCAAAAATCCCTATTATGTGGGTTCGTAGGTACAAATAGTGTGTTCATCGTAGGTATCTCCCTGAATAATAATGGAATAGCATCACGAATAACCTTTATTGGTCGTTCGTTCTTATCACCCCTAATATCAAGAATAGTAGCCTTGTCATCTGATGGTGAGCCAGTCACATTACTGATTTCTATCCCCCCTAACGGTCTATCACCATCAAATATGATATAGAGTGTACTTTTGGGTGTTTTATCCCCTACAGTTATCCTTGTAATAGCTTCACGGAGCATCCTACGTATCATTGGGAATGCGGTAGCATATTCTTCTACTGCTTGTAGTTTAGTGTAATACTGAGGGTCTTTCATACCTATAAATATGAAAGGGTCAGACAAAAAGCCCAACCCTTACCATTGTAATTATTTGAAGATTACTTCTTTACGTATACCTTATTCTCTTTCTTGTTGTAAGATATTAATACTGTATCACCAGCCTTAATCCTACCTTCAACTATTTCATCAGCAATCAAATCACCAACTTGAACCTCAATGGTTCTAGCTAATGGTCTAGCACCATACTCTTCATGATAACCTTCTTTAGCTAGGTATTCAATAGCCCCTTTATCCAATTTAACGATTAGGTTATTACTTTCCTTCATACGCACTTTCAACTTATCAACTTCAATGTGAATAATCTCATCGATATGTTTCGGCTGCAATTGGTCGAATATAATACAATCATCAATACGATTAAGGAACTCAGGAGCAAACTTCTTTTTAAGTGCTTTCTCAATTATTCCCCTAGATTTAGCATCCTTATTGGCTTGAGTAGCTTCAGTTTTAAATCCAAGTCCCTCCCCAAATGTAGCTAATTCTTTCACACCTACATTGGACGTGAGTATGATTAAACAATTTTTGAAATCGATTTTACGACCAAGACTATCAGTTAGATGACCTTCATCTAACATTTGTAGTAATAAATTGAATACGTCTGGGTGAGCCTTTTCAATTTCATCAAATAGTATGAGTGAATATGGTTTTAATCTAACCTTCTCAGTTAATTCACCACCTCGTTCATATCCCACATAACCAGGAGGGGCACCTACCAATCGTGATACGCTGAATTTCTCCATATATTCACTCATATCCATCCGAATAATTGCATCCGAGTCACCAAACAATTCTTCAGCTATTTTCTTAGCTAATTCAGTTTTACCAACTCCAGTAGGACCTAAGAAGATGAATGACCCTATTGGTTTACCCACAGGTTTAACACCCAATCGACTACGTTTAATAGCCCTTGTTACAGTATCAATAGCTTTATCTTGACCAATAACACTCCTTTTAAGTGTTTCAGCCATGGTAGCTAATCGCCTAGTTTCTTGGTTGGTTATTTTAGTTACTGGTATCCCAGTCATATTGGCAATAACTTCACAGATATCATCTACACCAACCTCAGTTCTCTGCTCATCCAATGACTTTTCCCATTCTTCTATTGCTTTATTAAGTTCTACCTCAATCTTGTCACCTTCATCTCTAAGTTTAGCGGCATCTTCATACTTCTCTTTGTGAATAACTATAGCTTTTTCTTCATCCACCTTAGCTCTAGCTCTCTCCAACCCTAAGATTCGTTCTGGTTTCTTCTGTGTTAGATTGGTAGCCGCACCAGCCTCATCCATAACATCGATAGCCTTATCAGGCATCGCTCTATCTGTAATATATCTATCAGACATTTTAACACATTCTTCAATGGCTTCATCAGTATATTTCACTTTATGGTATTCCTCATACTTATCCTTAATATTGGATAGTATTGTAATAGTGTCTTGAACGCTTGGTTCTTCGATTAGTACCTTTTGGAATCTACGTGTTAGGGCACCATCCTTTTCAATGTTCTCTCGGAACTCATCAATAGTAGTCGCACCTATAATCTGTAGTTCACCATTCGCTAATGCTGGTTTGAATATGTTTGAAGCATCTAATGAACCACTTGCATTACCAGCACCCACCATTGTGTGTAATTCATCAATGAATATGATGATATTAGGATTATCTTTCAATTCATCCATCATAAGTTTAATTCGCTCTTCGAATTGACCTCGGTACTTAGTTCCAGCTACTAGTGAAGCCAGATTAAGTGACAAAATACGTTTCTTAGCAATAACCCTTGGGGCTTTCTTCTCCTGAATTAATTTAGCCAACCCTTCGATGATAGAGGTGTTGTGTGATAGAATCCCATTGGTGTAGTATCGCCTATCCGAATCCTCTGTTAATTCAAAATCATACATGACCTCTTCATAACCAAGATTAGTTAATTCGATAACTGTTGCCGAGTTTGTATTATTTATTTCATAAAAATTTTCATGATTAGCATATATGGTCGTCATAATTTCGTCACCCACCTTGAGGTCTTTAATAAAAACCTCATTTAATTTGGTGTCGAACACTATATGTTTGTCAGCACACTTCAGCTCCTTACCATCACTTAACTTTAGGTGATACACCTCATAAGGTATGGTCTCATGCAACTTACCCAACTTCTGAAACCCAGAGTCAGTTAGGATACTGAAGTCATTCATATCCCACGATTTTGTAAATTTTTTATCACTATCCATTATTTTAATTGTTTAAAAATTTTATACATTTATTGATAACCTCTTGTTTATTTCCCCATCTATATTCGCTGTCCCATATGACCAATAGTTCGTACCCATTAACTAACGCCACATCACTCTTCAATTTATCCTTATCCCACATCCCTTGTGCCGTTATACCCTTTCTGAATGGGTGCGGATAATCCTCAGCGACATACTTCTTTGGGTTCCCATGATACATATCACCATGATATTCAATCATCTTTTTGTGTTTGGTGTTAGTGAAATCATATAACCACACACCACCATTTATTTTATCTAACCTAAACTCCTTATTATATGTGGCAAATAGAATATCATTTCGCTCGTCAATCGAATAGTTATCCAATAAGTTATAAAATAGTTCTTGGGATATCCTTGAGTAACCCACTTTAAGGTTTCCACCAGAAGTGAGCGAATCGCCCCATTTTTTTTGTCTATCAGTAAAAACCTTCAACCCCTCAACCTCACCATACTTCTCAATACATATTTCTTTTGAGAAAGTTGTTTGCCTCTCAGATACTTTAATTTTAGCCTCATCTTCAGAATAACCCTTATTTACCCAATACCCTAACTGTGTTACCGTAGTAGCGGTATATTCGTCAGGGGATTCTAATCTACATTTAACCGACTTGTCAGAATTCTCCACCTGTAGTTTAGATATTCTACTTTTAGCTTCTAATTCACTTAACCCCAAGTTTAGCCAATATTCTTGACATAGGGGTGACACACTCCTAATCAATATATTTATTTCATCATTAGTCATATCAGTTAATAGTTTATAATAATGAAATGTATTAACATTAACGTCCTTTAATTTCCTCTTTACTAATTTCGACTTGGAAATCGCTTCCGAATATGATAACCCGTTAAGTAACCAATACTCTTTAGTATTCTTATACTTGAGGTTAATTCTATTATTTTTACCCTCGAATATATCCCGTGGTAAAAACGCTAATTGGCGTATAGTTGTGATATTACTATTCTGATGACTAGCACAGCTATTATTACTACATGACACAATCTTATATTTATCCAATTGTTGAGCTATCTTCAACTTAGATTGACATAAATTGCATTTGGGTTCACCCTCTGATTCGTATTCAAATTTCCCATAAACAAATATATTTTTAATGCTGTCGCCAACCTCTTTAATATTACAATTATTATACTCATTGAACTCTTTCAACCCATAACCCCTTTCCGACCAAAACTCTATATGATTTGGTCGTTTACGTTTAAAATTAAATTGTTTAACAACAAACCACGCTAAGGTACTGGACTTTAAGCTATAATCCAACCTACTCAAATTGACATAGATATCGCTTATGTCATTGTGCAACGTCTCAACATTTATGAACTTATTATTCTCACCTATAAATGTCTTTAATTCTTCAACATCCTTAAAGTAATCCTTAAAGTCCTCCTCAAAATTACCACCCCTCTTATACTTAATCACCATACCACAAATTGTTTAATATAAATATAGTCAAACAATCGGAAAGGTAAATAACTTACACTAAATATACTCATTCGGGGTCGGTAATGGTATTTAATAGTTCACTTATAGTTATTTCAAATACCTCACCAGTTATATCGTCCCTCATAACTACCTGAGTATCAATACAAATACATTTACCAACTCCTGGTTCTCCGATTAGAACTGGGTTATTCTTCTTACGTCTGCTGAGAATCATCGATATTCGTTTAATTTCCTTCTCTCGACCAACAACAGGGTCTACTTTACCTTCACGCACCGCTTCGCTTACATCTCGACAGTATTGGTCTAGTGTTGGTGTTAACTTCTCATTTTTACCCATAACTATTCTTCCTGTTGGTCTCTTAGGTCTGTTACGACTAGAATTCTCATAATCGTCCTCATCATGTTCTTCAAAATTATTCATGCTTATAATTGCTTCTCTAAATTCATTATATGTGATACCGAATTGATTTAGTAACCTTCTGGTATCGTTATCTCGCTTAAGTATTGCTAAGAACATGTGTGAGGTGTCGATACCTATTTCACCCAAGTTAATCGCTTCCTGTTCTAACAGTTTGAATACTAACTTCATCTCTTCAGTGTACCCAATCTTAACTTCTTTAATTTGATACGGTCTTGGGGTTAAGTCTTCAGTATAAACTTCCCGATAAAATCGGTCATATAACGCTTCAGTATCAACCTTCATATGGTCTAACACATCCATAGCTCTGTTGTTACCATCCGAAATGACACTCACTATAATATGACCTAACCCCACATTATAACCATTTACTTTCTGTACGCTTGTACGCGCTTCTAGTATAATGGATTTCAGCTTATATTCTACTTCTCGTCCCATATTATTTTTCATTACTGCGAATATACGCTTAATTTACCATAAAATCAAGTTGACATTCTTAAATAAATATTGTATGTTTGTATCAAATGAGCTTCGTCCGAGGTTCATTTAACGTAAAACAAACAAAACAACAAGAAAAAATGCTATTACAAAAGAGAGAAAGCAACGGTAAAACTAAAGTACTTTACAAATCAAGTAATATACTTGCATCAACTTACAGTCCAATAACCAATGTATTAGAGGTTATATTCACCAATGGTGGTGTATACGCCTATAAGGATGTACGTGCCAGCGATTACATGCGATTTGAGACTGCGGAGAGTCAGGGTAAGGTGCTCAATGCTTATATTAAACCAAAGCACGAATTTGATAAATTGGAATCGGTTGATACCGCTAAGATTATCGAGGCTGTTACCCAAGCGGATATCAGCAATCAGAATGCTCTTTTCACCGAGTGTGCTGAGAGGTTAACCCTTGGATTGGAGAAATTCAAAGGTAATTACAACGAGAAGTTTGTACTAACAGTTAGAAAACTGGTTCAACAAACTCTTGATGCTGTAGGTTACGTAGAGGCTGTAGATGAAACTGCGTAATGAATAAGGACGAACTCATACACTTACTGAACCAATTCAACCTTGATTTCTATGTCGATTACGACCAATGGGAGGAAAAGGGTTGGATTAGGGTTCAAAGTGAACGTACTGATTCCGATAAACGCACATCTAAGGATAACTGGTTCAAACCATTGATTCTCTATAAGCATGATAACAATAATCTACATAGTATTGGTCGATATGTATACGCTATGGGTAGATATAGTATTAAAAAACAAATAAGAGAATTAACCAATCTAGGTTCATTATGATAGAGAAATATTTTTCAAGGAGGTTTAAGACTCTGATAGGGGTCAGGGTAGCTATATTTCTTAAGGATAAATATGACTGGTTTCGACTTACCCGAAATGGCGAGAAGATATTAAGTCAACGTTACCGTATGGAAAGATTTAACCCTAATGATGGTTATAGAATTGTCAATTTGATATGGACTGCCAATATGGTTGCAGACATTAAAGAATTAAGTGACATAAATAAGGTATTAAAATCTGGAGCACGATGAGTGATATTACTAAACCGATAATTAGTAGTGAATTAACGATAAAGGAAGATGTTCATCAACTACTTCTTACCTTTATGTGTGAAATTAATGATGTCAATACAAGACAAAATATTGTGAGTAAACTCTCACAATATTTTAAAGCTAAGTTACCAAGAGATACCTTCACATTTACTGATGTGACGAAATCTAAACACATTTTTAATAATGGTTATAAGATTATGGTTAAGACTCCATACGCTGACGCAAGAACTAATGGCGAGATGGAATTACATGCGTTTCTGGAGTTTATTACCGACTTAGAATCTTCAAGGAAACTGAGTAAGCAATATGTATCACACTTAATGTCACTATCATGTTATGTGAGTGAGACGTTGAGGCTCCAAGGTAAGACTTGGGAAGACCTCAATGTGGCGTTTAATAGGAATGATTGTGAGACTTGGATAGGTGGTGCAGCAAGTGAATTAACCCTTAGAGACTTAACCACCATAGAAATGGTATTAGATGTTAATCTGATACGAAGTTACACAGATAAAGAATTAGGATTAACAAGACAAATAGAAGAATAATGGAAGTATTAAATAGTCGAGCAGAAATGGAAATGCGTAAAGCTGGTGAAGAGCTTATGGCTAAGATTAAAGCTGAGAAAGAGATTAAAGCTGAGAAAGAGGTTAAAAGTGATAAGGTAATTAATAAAAAGTGATTAATAAAAAGATTAGAATGAATAACAATTTAGACCCACAATATCAAGCTCTACTTCAAGATATATTAAAAAATGGAGTTGAAAAGGGTACAAGGAACGGTAAAACCAAATCAGTATTCCCAAGAACCATAACACATAATATGTCTGAAGGGTTCCCCCTTCTCACTACCAAGAAGATGTACCACAAGGGTATCTTCACTGAGTTATTATGGTTATTGCGTGGTGATACCAATATTCAATGGTTATGTCAGAATAACTGTAATATCTGGGTGGGAGATGCTTACAAACCATTCGAGAAGTACGTTAGTACTAATTGGCACGATGGTAAGTTACCACAATTAGTTGAAGATGGTTATGTCGTTAAGACTATGGTTGAGGATGATGGTACAGTTGAGTTCGATTCGGTACATTACGCACCATTATCCGAGAAAGGATTTATTGAACGTATTATACGTGATGACGACTTCGCTGAAAAATGGGGAGATTTAGGTCCTATTTACGGAAAACAATGGCGTAACTGGAACAGTACTAAAAGTGTAATTGAAGTTGAAGTTGATGGTAACCCAGTTACTTGGAAAAACACTGGTGGTGTTGACCAAATAGCTAAGGCGTTAGACACTTTGGTTAATAATCCTGATTGTAGACGTAATATTGTCAACGCATGGAAGGTGGATGAGATTGATAAGATGACCTTACCACCATGTCACTGGGCATTCCAACTATGGACACGAGAATTAAATTCATATGAACGTCAAAACTATTATGCTGATATTATGGGATTTTCTCTAGAAGAGAGGTACGAACAATTTCCTAACCATTCGGATGAAGATGTACATAATAAATTAGATGCGCTAAGGATACCTAAACGAGCTATATCATTGGCATGGTACCAACGTTCTTGTGATTTCCCATTAGGGATACCGTTTAATATCGCATCTTATGGTACCCTACTTATGATATTTGGTGAATTAGTTAACATGGTTCCAGAAACTCTAACGGGGATGTTTGGTGATTGCCACATTTATAATAACCAAATGGGTGGTGTTAAGGAACAGATTACTAGAGATTCGTTTGAGTTACCTAAATTAACGATTAGTACAGAATTCTGGAACCCAGAGAATGTACTTGATACTAACTGGGATGAAATCATCAAAGGTATTGAGATAGATGATTTCATATTAACCAATTACGAATGTCACCCAGTAATTAAATATCCACTAAGCAACTAATGATAAAGGGAAAAGTATTCTCGTTATTACAATTAAATAGATTCACCACATAATGAATTATACCATAAAACTAGAATGGAAATACTACATTTAGATATTGACCACCGTATGTTACGAGTGGGGTTCGGGAAAAATAAAGGTGACTGGTTCTTCAGGCTTGACTTATGGTCTTTTGGTCTTAGATTTAAGAGATGAATTATACGAATCCAAGTAACCCAGATTACGAAGAAACGCCATCAGATTGACTAAACGCTGCTATGATATTCAGTAGAGCATTCTATACAGTATTGCAACCTAACGCTGGTATTGTGGTGGATATGACAGTGGAAATTAAGAGCACTATGCCACCCGATTTTCCTAAAGATGTAGTCAAACTATTAGTCTGTGAACTACCCACCCACGGCATAGCCGATGGGATGGGCTTCATGAGTCATAACTCCCACTAACGTGGGCAGCTCATCATGATTTTTTCTGTCAGTTCCTGACAAATTATTTTTAAGTGCG
>Ga0105050_10007670_pt1 | contig 12777 bp, 7 predicted proteins | sample FRY01_FD_78088 | JGI IMG/M metagenome (GOLD analysis project Ga0105050, IMG submission 78088) | Freshwater microbial communities from Lake Fryxell liftoff mats and glacier meltwater in Antarctica - FRY-01 | ecosystem: Environmental > Aquatic > Freshwater > Ice > Glacier meltwater ... | reverse complement strand
TGAAAACTACCCCCCTTTTGAACCATCAATGATACATCACCTAGGGAGATGCAGGGAAATTTCCAAATACTCATTTCTAAGCCGATTAATTTCCAAAAACGAAATTTTGTCGGACGCCAGTAATTAATTATGATACTTTTCACCCTACAACGGTCTCGAGGACTCAGTCCTAAAGACAAGTCAGACTTAAATCATAAATTCGGTTCCCAAGGCAAGTCAAGGGGTAGGCTATTCAGAAATTTATTTTGGCACGTGCAATCAACTGGATACACATAAAAATCAAAGACTTGTACTTCCTGCTCTCAATCGTTCCACTGCTTTGATTTCTATTGGTAGAGGATCGCCCAATAGCATTGAGCCTTCCTCAGTGATGACGTATCCGTCTTCCACCCGAATCCCTCCAAAATCCCGATAGAGCGCAAGTTTTTCGTAGTCAATGTACTCGCAGTGTAAATTTTCTGCCTGCCAATGATCGATCAGTTGTGGAATAAAATAGATTCCGGGTTCGATGGTAATCACAAAACCTTTTTCCAGTTCTTTTCCCAACCGGAGTGACCTGAGGCCGAACTGACTGCTTTTTTTAAGGTCTTCCGTATATCCCACATATTCTTCTCCCAAATCCTCCATATCATGGACATCCATGCCCATCATATGTCCCAAACCACATTGGAAAAACAGAGCGTGGGCTCCTTGATTTATGGCATCATCCAAGTTTCCTTTCATAATTCCTAGGTGTTTTAGACCTTCAGCAAGCTTTTTGCAGGCCAAGAGATGAACTTCCTTAAACTTAACTCCTGGTTTCAAAGCTGCGACGGCGGTTTGATAGGCATTGAGAACGATTTGATAGATTTCTCTCTGGCTATCTGAAAATCTGGATCCAACGGGAATGGTTCGAGTGATGTCACCGGCATAATTCATGGTTGACTCAGCACCAAAATCTCCCAAAAGCATTTTCCCATTTTCCAAGGTATTGGAATAGTTATGATTGTGAAGAATCTGCCCATCAGTGGTAATGATAGGCGGAAACGATAAACTCCCACCAGCCGATAATGCCTCTCCGGTCACTAAGCCCAGAAGTTCATATTCCTTCATTCCTGGTTTGGCTTCTATCATTAGCCTTTTATGCATCTTCACACTAATGTTCACCGCCTTCGTGAGCTCCTGGATTTCATCTTCGGACTTAATTGATCTTAGGGATACAACTGCATTAATCAAATCAACAGAAACAAGGGAATGAATCTCTTGAAGGGATTTACTTAGCCATCCGGCAAGTTTTTGAGAATTTTCAGGTCTGTAAGGAGGCAGGAAATGAATTTTCTGATTGGTCACCGAAGCTAAATAGGCAGGAATTTCGCTTTTTGCTTTTGTTTTCCCAACTCCAACAGTTGTTGACAAATCCGAAAGAGGAGGATAACATCCTTGCCAAATCGTTTCTTCAGTAGTCAAATTATCCCCAAACACTATTTCGATATCCTGATCAATATCAATCACAGCGGTAAGTCCAGGCATATTCAACCCGAAAAAATAAAGGAACGTACTGTCCTGCCTAAAGGGATACCAGTTGTCTTTGAAGTTGACACTGCTTTCATCATTCCCCAAAAAAAGCAAGACACCGAACCCTATTTTCCTTTTTAATTGATTCCTTCTTTCAATATAGGTTTCTTTTGGAAACGTCTTCATTTATATGCTAATTAACTATTGTGCACATTTATACAGGGGCAATAGATATCAAGTTCCTCTTTTCCTATTAAATGGGATTACAATGGGATTTCTTCCCAATTGGGCAAAGTAGGTCTGCATGCAAGGGACTCCTGGATAATAGTTAAAACTCTTTGCCTCTCCGACCCAACCAGCGGCAACCTCGGTGCCCGTACGTGTTCGGTACCCAATCCAGTGGCAACCTCTGCCAATTTGATGTATTGAACCAATTTTGAATGAATATCTAATTCCAAAAGTGGGAAAAACCATCGATTAATTTTCAAAGCTTCCTTGTATCTACCCTGCTCCATCAAGTTATAGATGGCGACCGTCTCAAACGGAAAGGCACATACCAAGCCGGCTACCCAGCCATCTGCACCAAGTGCCAAACTTTCATAGGCAAGGGTATCAACACCGCAGAGAATTTTAAATCTGTCGCCAAATCGATTGATCATTTTGGTCACGAGTGAAAGGTCCCTTGTTGATTCCTTTACGGCTTGGATATTTTTAACCATTTCCAACTCCTCGAACATATCCAAGGTCACCAAAATTTTATAATCTACCGGATTATTATAAATCATAATGGGAAGGTCAGTGGATTGGGCAATTTTCTTGAAAAAAGTAACGGTTTCTCGATCATCTGCCTTGTATCTCATTGGAGGAAGTACCATTAAGCCTTCAATGCCACTTTCATTAGCAGTCTTCACGACCTCAAGCGCTTCTTTTGTGGATTGTTCCGCGATGTTGAGGACAACCGGAATTTTTCCTTCCAACACTTCTAAAGTTGCTTTGATCAAGGTTGATTTTTCGCGTCTTGTCAACGTACTGGCTTCTCCCAAGCTGCCACCCAAGATGATGCCATGCACTCCTGCCTCCATCTGAGTCAGAATATTGGACTGGAATGACTTGATATCAAGCTCATCATCAGACGTAAACTTGGTTGTTACAGCGGGAAAAACTCCTTTCCAATTTATCATGGTTTTTCTATTTAGTTTATAGGTTTTGGTTTAGTAGAAAATTCAAATTTTTTCTTTACATGAATTGATTGAAATTATCATCCAGTCCTTTTTTATCTTCCGCCAGGTGGTAAACTTCTTAGCCAGAAGGTTTTCATAGTCTCTCTGAGGTGGAGGGAGGTATTTTCACGTTCATTGATCCCATGTGCACGCATTGGATAAGACATCATGGAAAACTGTTTGTTGTATTCGATCAATTTATCAACCAACATTTCAAAACTTTGGTAATGGACGTTATCATCGGCCGTGCCATGGATGATCATAAGTTCTCCCTGCAAGTTTTCCACATAGGTGATTGGAGAACCGTCTCGATAACCTTCCTGATTATCTTCCAAAAGTCCCATATATCGCTCCTGATAGGTAGCATCATAAAGCCGTTGATCAGACACGAATGATACTGCCAAACCTGCTTTATAGATTTCCGGATAGCGGAACATCACATTGAGGGTCATCTGCCCTCCTCCACTCCAGCCCCAAATACCTACTCTGGAGGAATCTAAAAAGTCATAAGTTTTTAGAATTTGCTTTGCCGCATTCATCTGATCATAGGAAGCCAGTATTCCAATCTGTCCATAAATAGATTTACGCCATTCCCTTCCTCTCGGAGTTTTAGTACCTCTATTATCTATGCTTATAACTACATATCCCAGGCGGGCCATATAATGATGCCATAAATCTCCTCCCATCCATGAATCTTGAACAGTAGATCCCGCAGGCTCACCGTAGACATAAAATAAAAGTGGGTATTTTTGGTTTGGGTCAAAATCCTTAGGCCTTATCATCCATGCATCTAATTTCACGTCTCCAATATCCACTTTGAAAAACTCCTTCGGACTCAGTCCCAATGCCGAATATTTGGTCTTTAATTCTTGGTTTTCTTCCAAAACCCTGATTTTTTCATGCTTTGGTAAGCTCACCAAGGCATAAACGGGTGGAGTGGTTGTATTTTGAAAGGTATGAATTGCAAATTTCGAATCTATTGAAATCTGATAAGCATTTTGTCCTGACAGTTCCGTCGGGGTGATCCGTTCTGCTTTTCCGATTTTACGAAGTGAACTTCGATAGAGGTACCGCTGAGTAAAATTTTCAGGGGAAGCTATGTAATACACGAACCCACTTGCAGGGTCGATATAACTAATGCGCTCTACATCAAAGTCTCCTTGAGTAACCAATTCGCTTTTTTTCCCATCTCTGGAAACTTTGTATAAATGAAGCCAGCCATCCCTTTCGCTACTCCATGTAAAAAACTTCTCATTTTCCAGCCAGCGTATATTGTCATGCATTTCCAAAAAGGCAACGTCTTCCTCGACTAAGATTTTTGACAAAGCCATAGTTTTAATATCTCCAGTCCACACCGTGTTTTTATTTTGAGATCGATTCAACTGTTGCACCATCACTTCCTGAGAATTTGGGATAAATTCCATTCTAGCTAGATAGTTATTTCTAGGGTCTCCTGGAAAATCAAACCATTTTGTTTCTCCACCTTCAATAGAGACTACTCCAATTTTAACAGCTGAAAGTGATTCCCCAACTTTAGGATAGGGCATAGGGATCGGTTTCGAGTAGATTGAATCAATATTATTGATCAAATAAAAAGTACCCACATTTTTGGTATCCGATTGCCAATAGGCAATATTTTTTCCGTCTGAACTCCATCTAAATCCATCTCTGCAACTCAACTCCTCCTCATATACCCAATCAAACGTACCGTTTATGGTAAATTCCCCGCCGTCTAAGGTGACTTTTGTGATTTCACCTGATACAAGTGATTCCACAAAGATGTTGTTTTCACTAACATAAGCCACTTTTGTCGCATCAGGAGAGAATTTGGCAAACATCAGCGTACTCGAAGGAATTCCTTTGCCCAATTGAGAAAGCTTTCGGCTTGTCAAGTCCAATACCCAATAGTCACCTCTTGTATGAAACCTCCAAACTTTTCTGGTATTGGTGAAAACAAGCAACTTACTATTGTCTTCTGACCAGTAATAATCTGCCACGGATAAAGGCTTTGTATTCCCTAAAGGAATTAATTCTTCAGCAGAAATCAACAGTGTCCTATTTCCTGTAAGGGCATTGTATTGTACTATATCATCTCCCTCTTGACTATTACTATTTTCAATGCTCGAATATCCTTTTGAGTCTTTCATCCAGCGAATAGGACCAAATCGATTCTGATCATATACTCCATTCGTATAGATGTCCTGTAACATTAACTCTGATTGAGAAAACAAGTCGCTAACAAAACCAAATAAAAAAATTATCACAAGCACTATATTACGTCTCATTTTATACAATTAGTTGTTTATTAAATTAATCTAAATTTTTCAAACAAAGATTTAAATAAAAATAATGAATTATTTTGTCCACAAATTTAAGCGATTAACCCCTTTTTCCATTATACCATTTTAACCAAATAATATGGTATATTAACAAGAATTGATTATCAAAAAGTAAGGGTAATATTTAATTGATTGTTGAAAAAATACAAAGAGTATTAAATCAAGAATCACTACAAAAAACCAGGTAATTAGCTGGCAATATTCAAAATATTTTTTCTGTATCCTAAGGGAGTCATCCCAGTTACACTTTTAAAGTGTTTATGAAAATTTGATAAATTATTATAGCCGCAGCTATAGCAGCATTCCGAAGTATTAAAATCATTCTCGTATAAGAGCTTGCAAGCATTGGCAATCCGCACTTCTATCAAAAATCTAGAAAAGGTCTTCTGGCTTTTATATTTGAAAAACCTGCAAAAGGCTGTAGGAGACATATTGGCCAAATAAGCCACTTGTTTGAGAGTGATTTTTTCATTGTAGTTGTTTTTGATAAAATCAAAAACCATATTAATCTTAGGAATACTTTCCTGAACACTGTGAATGGGAACTCCCTGACAGGAAATAAAATCCAACTTATTATCTTTTGAAATGCATTCCATGATTTCAAGTAAGCAAACGATTCTTCCAAAAGCACTTTTCTCAGGCAATACATTTAATTTCTGACTTATGGATCCCTGTATAGCTTCGGAGACCCTGACTCCATACAAAGAAAAGTCGATCAATCGTTTTATGGCATAGGCCTCCGGGAGATCTTTCAACAAACATTTCAAAACATCCTGATTGAAAAAGACTGAAATGGCTCTGGCCTTCCGCTGTCCATTGTTTAAGAATTCATTCCCACTATTTCTAAACACGTGGGGTAAATTTTTACCAAAGAGATATACCTCCCCTTTTTTGAACTGTATGACACTATCCGAAACGAAAAGCGATCCTCCACCTTCCAGAATCAGGGAAATCTGAAATTCCTCGTGAAAATGAATAGGTTCAAAGAAATTATCTAAATCCCAAGACTCTACTCGGATTGTTTCATCTTTAAGCCTTGGTACTTTAAAATGGAGAGGATTCATTAGGAATTAAATTTATTTGTTTAATGAAACTTGATTTTAGAAATGCAATATATTGTAAGATTAATCTACCATAATTGGAATTAATAAGCAATTCTGCAAAAGAAAGAAACCCTGAAATGTTAAGATAGTACACAGATTCGTCAATATTCAATAGTGGGAAAGCCTTAAATCCCTCTAAATTTATTTATAGTAATTAAAAGAATAATGCAATGAATTATCCAAGTATTTTTAATGACGTAATCGGGCCTGTCATGAGAGGTCCATCGAGTTCCCATTGTGCTGCTTCCCTTCGGATCGGCAGACTATGTAGGGACTTGATGGCAGATAACATAAAGAGTATTTTAGTTGAATTTGACCCAAACGGCTCTTTAGCTAATACCCATAAGGATCAGGGATCGGATATGGGACTATTCGGAGGCTTCATGGGCTGGGAAGCAGATGATGAACGATTACCGAAATCTGATTTTCATATATCAGAGGCTGGTATAAAAGTTCAATTTGCTGTAAGAGATATTGCTGCAAAACATTTAAATACGTATCAGATTACGTTGAGTAATTCTCTGGAAACCAGATCTGTGACGGCGATATCTACAGGTGGTGGCATGATTGAGATAATAGCCATTGACGAAATTGAGGTTTCTATGATGGGTGATTTTTACGAAACGCTGATTTATTGCAAGACACCAGATAGGATTTTAGAATTAATCAATAAAGGGATGTCTTATGACCACTTAATTGTGCACAATGCAAATCCGCAAATTATTGAAATAAAGGCACAAAGTTTTCCTGAGGAATTGCTTCAGGCACAGTTAGCCTCTATGGAAGATGTTATGTTCATAAAAAAACTATGCCCTGTACTTCCTGTCCTATCAAGAAAAGATATTAAAGTGCCCTTTGTAACGTGCAACGAAATGCTTGATTATAATAAAAATAAAAATCTTTCTTTATTGGAACTGGCTGTTCTTTATGAAAGCGAAAGAGGAAACACTTCGGAAGAGGAAATTTTTGGGAAGATGAGAAAGATAGTACGTATTATAAAAGATTCCATAAAATGTGGGCTTCAGGGTACTCAATATGCTGATCGGTTGTTAGGTAGTCAGTCTGTAAATTTCAGAACCCAATTACAAAACAAGCGGTTAGTAGAGACTGGTGCGCTCAATATTGTTGTAATGTATGTTTCTGCATTAATGGAGGTAAAAAGTTCAATGGGAGTTATTGTAGCGGCTCCCACAGCCGGTTCATGTGGTACGCTCCCAGGAGCGGTGATGGGGACTGCTGATTTCCTTGGAGTTTCAGAGGATGAAATCATCAAAGCAATGTTGGTAGCTGGATTAATTGGAATTTTTATTTCATCACAATCCACTTTTGCAGGAGAAGTGGCAGGATGTGGAGTTGAGTATGGGTCTGGAGGCAGTATGGCTTCGGCTGCTATTGTATATCTTTCGGAGGGCACGCTTAGCCAATCTATTGCAGCTGCCTCCATGGTGCTGCAAAGCACACTTGGCATGACCTGTACACCCATTGCAAATAGAGTGGAAGCCCCGTGTTTGGGAAATAATGTGATGGCAGCAACGAACGCTATTTCTTTTGCAAATATGGCACTCTCCGGATATGACGAATTAATACCTTTAGATGAAGTGATCGAAACGATGTACAAAATTGGCATAGCAATACCACATGAATTCAAGTGTACTAATATCGGTGGATTATGTGCTACAAAAACTGCTAAGGAAATCGAGCGTAAACTTAGGTCAGCCTCATTTTGATAATAACTGCTGAGGTTGATTACAAAAGCAGTCCCTTCTGAATACCCATTTTACTCACCGTGGTAGGTGTCACATCTCCCTACTATTCTAATTTCCGATCTGGCACAGAAAGGGTGCGGATTGAAAAATTGAGTACATCAGATTGATAAAAAGGGGAAAAAAGGGCCGTCGATCAACAACTTTTTTTGATTGTAATCCAATTAATTTTTCCTTTTTTTGACAAATATGGTCTCATTTTTAGTTCAATAAATCCGTTGGTTTAACTAGCCGGGATTCCTCCGAATTGATGAATCATATTTTGAATGGATCCCACAATGCTTTTCTCTTCCTTGACCTTTACTTGGTATTGAATTTCTATGACCCGTATTGGTTTGGTTTCGGGTATAGCCAGTTTAGTCATTTTTTGCCTTTTCCCTCTATAGCTTTTTGGATTCTTAATTTTGATTATTTTTCATACGCTTACCTTAATCTTTGGGTTGGTGGTTACCAAATTAAAAGGTCACCTTTCAGTGTAAAATTTAAATAAACATATCCACTACTGTTGGACAAAATCAAGCTTAAGCCGCTTTTTGATCTTCCTCAGTACCAACGCCGGTATGTAGTAGCCAAAAGATATTTAAAAACAGAAAGGTTGATTCTTTATTGGACTTGATAAATTCTATGGCATGGTGGCAATTGATATTGGCCGAATTCACTTGTTTTCATTTGATTTCTCTTAAAATAAAATACTTGCCGTTTTTTATTTTAAGAGAAAGTCATCTCATATGCTCTTACAGACCTTAATCTTGAAGTTTCAAGAACTATTTGACTACCCTCATGATCCCTTGCATCACATAAAAGTGTCCTGGAAAGGTACAAACGTATGTGTATTCACCAGGAACGGAAGGTGCTTCAAAATAGATGGTTTCAGATGTTTCCGGCGAAAGAATGTTGGTATAAAAAAGCACCTTACCTGAGTTGGGTATATAGTTTTTTTGGGAACCTTCTAATCCCATGCTTAAGGCTTCTTCGCCCACCTCAAGGGCAGTGTTAGGCAAAACTACTACCAGATTATGTAGCATGTCATCATTGTTATTGAAAGTGATCTTAACCTTGCTACCTGCTTTTACTTCGATCACATCCAAATCGTATTTCAGACCCGGTTTGGTAGCAATGCTAAAACTATAGTCGGCCCCTTTAGTCCATGTACTCGGCATAACAGTTACCCTTTTTTGTTGACTAATCTGCGGTGTCGCTGCCACGTTAGCTGAAACTGTCTCAGTAATTGATGAAGCAGTCATTTTTTGGTGTCCACGATGTGGATCGTTAGATGTTTCGATTACATCTGCAAGATTAACTTTTTCACCGACTGGAATTTGATTGAGGGTGTAATATCCTACCGGGTGCAATAAATCCATACCCTCCATTGATTGAATTCCAGTTGCGTTTATTTCGTGGATATATCCTTCCTTAAGACCATCTACAACCAATCTCACCGACAAACCATCCTTAGAAATAATAGCAGCTGTAACCGCTAGATCTTCCAATTCAATAACAGGACTCCCGTAATTATGGTGATACTTATAGTTGAAACTTGACATTTTGTAAGATTCAGGATTTTTTGCTACCGACTCATTAACAGGCAAGGTGAATTCCAATTCAAATCCGTCAGGTTTGGCTTTTATCGTTTTGATTTCAAAGGGTGTTTTCCCTGTCCATACCAATCGCTGCAAACCAAATGGTGCCGTTCCGGTGGAACTCCATCCCCTACTCGTCATCCCCACAAACATAGAACCGTCATTTCCCCATACCATCCTCAATATACCGGAAGAAAATCCTTCTCTGAAAGGAAATGCCACACCTTGGTACACACCGTTTACTTTTTCAAGATAAACTCTTGCAATTTTACTAAGACCCTGATCTCCGATAAAAAGCTGATCACTAAATGGTCCAAATTTCCCACCAGAGTTATCCAAAAGAATATCTGAAGTGGAAATTCCCAACAGCCCGTGAGGCAACCACACTGCAGGGGTCTTAAATCCGGGGATATCTATAGCGACCTTTGACATAGGTAACCCTGTATCAGGTATATCATCAGGTTTTAATCTGACAGGAGAATCCTCTAAATGGCTCCATACCAAACCTTCCGGATTACCCACAAAATCACCTACCTCCACATGAGTAATCCGACCTGAACCTACCCAATCGCCTTGATTTTCTCCATAAAACACATCCCCTTGAGCATTATACCCAAAACCAGATGGGGATCTCATCCCTGATGCTATAGGAATCATTTTACCTTCCGGCGATACTTTCATCATCCACCCACGCCATTTTGCCAAGCTAGCACCATGACCTATCCATCCCAAATTCAGAGTAACGAGCATGTCCCCTTCGGGTGTGAATAATGGTCCATACGAATATTCGTGATAGTTTCCAGACAAGGGCCAAGAAGCAACGGTTTTGTACTCATCTGCTCTTCCATCAGCGTTGATGTCAGTCAATTTGGTAAGTTCCGACCGTTGGGAGGAGTAAAAACTACCTTTATGGTAGGCCAATCCCAGCGGTTCATGTAATCCGTCTGCGAATTTGGTGAACCGAGGGATCCGAGAACCTTCCATATATGGATTTTCTATTAGCCAAACCTCACCTCTTCGAGTAGAAACCCCCAAACTTCCGTCAGGAATTACAGCCAACCCACCTACTTCGAGTTCAATGCCATCAGGAACTGGAACATCTACTATAATGTAATAATCCTGTTCTTTCGCTGAAAAAGCCTTAGGCGTATTTGAATTCTGGGCTTGTATAGAATCCGAAAAAAGTATAAAAAAACCAGCTATTAATAATCCAAAAAAACCACTTGATCCAGATTTTTTTAGATAAAAAAAGAAGTTATTATTTATGATAAGTAAGCTATTTTTATATGCTTTCATAATCGTATTTTCCAATAAAATGATCTTGTACATTATTTTTAAAACAGCCTTATAATTTAATAAATAAGGCTATACTTAATTTCATTTTTGTTTCCTTCTGTCAAAATTGGGATTAACAATTCCTGACCCAATTGAGAATTTCTTAACACAATTTTTGAAAGCATGAATTTATCCAATTTTATATAAAATTGACCTTCGTTTATAAGGTAAACTCCTTCCCCAAGTTCCTCAATTTTATCAGCAGAAATAATCCTTGCAAATAAACCCGACTCTTTTTGAGGATTTACATAACTAATTGTACGGGTTAAAATTTTACCATCCATATCCGGCACAAAGTAATCTTCAACCGCAACTTGCTCAAGGGTATATTTGAAGGTGGGTCTTCTAGCACGGTTAAGGGAATACCCTTGAATGAACAATAGATCAGTGCTAACAGAGTCAGGCCAAGGACTGTCATTATTGTCAAGTTTGGCAATGGTAGGGCCACTTGCCAATTCAATTAAAGCTCCATTTGGAATCATCAATTGCGATTCCCCCCTTTGCCGCCACATCGGTGAGGTATCCAAAAATCCTCCCCTCCAAATACTCAAAAGAGCACCTTGTTGGAGATCATAGGCAAAGCTTGATCCAGACGGTTCTCCTACACTTATTGTATGCGTCTTGACATCACCATCATGCTGAAAAAACCCTCTTATAATCATGGGTTCATTGGAAGGTTCTAAATAAAACGGTTTCTGGATAACGGATTCGATATAGGAATTTGGATCCTGCAAAGGACTTTTTTTGATGCCTGGTCCCTCAATAAAAAAACCAAGCTGTGGTCTTCTTCCCGGATAATTGTTTTTGTAAAACACCAATTTAAATGGAATAGTCCCTTGCTCTAACTGTAAAGTCTTGCTTCTGGGGGCGTCGCCAGGTAATTGATATTGATCTTCTATCACGTTTTCGCCATTGATGTAAAGGCTTGTTTTACCAAAAGCACTCAATGAAAAGGTATAGTCACCTGATTTTATAATTTCCAAATTTCCAGAATACTCATACGCAAAGTCAAGGATTCCGTGACCTAAGTCCCAGGTTACCTTATTCAATTGGCCTGTCTGATTAGGGGGACTACCCAGAAACTCCTCTACAGATTGGAACTTTCCTTTATAGTAGTCAAATTTCAAGTCCTTGATTTGAGGAATTTGGTTTCCATATGATTTATATTCAATATTTCTGATAGCTACCGGACCATGATCTCCTTGAATAACTATGGGGCCTAGTGCACTCTCATCCTCAAACATTGCCGATGTTGTCGGACCTGTCACTTCTACATTCTCATGAATCAGTATTCCATTTTGAAAGACCTGTACGAATTTTGCGTTTTTAACTTTTACTCCTTCAAGGTTAAATTGAGGCGCTTCAAAGACAATCTTGACATGTTGCCATAAGCCAGGAGCCTTACTGACGTTCATTCTGGGAGCTTTCCCCTCAAAACCCTGACGATTTTCTTTGTCAAAGCGTTGATAGACCCCTCCTGCATCGCCGGAATTTGGATTGATTTTGCCCCAACTGTCGAGAATTTGAATCTCATATCTTCCTTGAAGATAAATTCCTGAATTGGAACCTTTGGGAACCATAAAATCCAATTCCAATTCCATATCCCCATGTTCGAATCCTGAAATTAAATGCGGACCGTTTTTAGGCTTTGGCGGACTAACCAGAATTCCAGTTCCACGACTTGTAGCCAAAAAATCATTATGCTCCCAGTCAGCACTTACCCCTCCTACAATTTTCCAAGTTTTTGGGATTTCCCCAAAATCTTTCAAATCATCAAATACAGTTACTTGTTGGGCAGAAAGACCTCCGCTTATTAATATAATTGCAGGTAAAAATAGTTTACTAACTTTCAAATTAAACATTGTATGTGATTTTTAAATAAGCGCTCTCTTTATAGATTACTGTCATTTGGTTATCAAGTTATTTCAAAATATAAACATTAT
>Ga0105050_10007666_pt1 | contig 12778 bp, 8 predicted proteins | sample FRY01_FD_78088 | JGI IMG/M metagenome (GOLD analysis project Ga0105050, IMG submission 78088) | Freshwater microbial communities from Lake Fryxell liftoff mats and glacier meltwater in Antarctica - FRY-01 | ecosystem: Environmental > Aquatic > Freshwater > Ice > Glacier meltwater ... | reverse complement strand
GTTATCTTTTTGTCTAAGCGTGGCCGCACTCGGGATGACCACAAATTATTCTTATGTGTTCTCAACTTGTTAAATGGTGCCCGGGGGCGGAATCGAACCACCGACACGAGGATTTTCAATCCACTGCTCTACCCCTGAGCTACCCGGGCACGGGAGGCGGATCGGCTGGGCCGGTCCGTCGGGTAGCGTCTTCTAGGCGAGGCGCCGGGACGTGTCCAGAGGGGACGGCAGGAAAATACCAGACCACCGGATTTCAGCCTCCATCACCTTGCAAAGACCCAGCGGCAGACTGCGCAGATCGCGACCATGCCCCCGGCACGCGTCAACAACCGGTGCATCAACCGACTACATTTCCCGCCAAATCGCCGCTTTTCGCGGCATCACCACGCAAAGCACCGAATTTTGCCCAATTCTCGCGGCTATTCGGCCCGACACCACTTGTTATGCAGCTGCAGAATGAATAAACGTTCATTCTCAGACAGGAGGCGCGCCGATGACCGTCCATCACCTGACACTTCCGCCCGCCGACGCGCGCAGCGACGAGATTCTGGCGCTTGCACGCATCGCCTTTGTGGAAAAGGGGTTTGACGGGGCCTCCATGCAGGACCTCGCGCGCGCCGCGGGCATGTCTGCGGGTAATTTTTACCGCTATTTCCCGTCCAAATCCGCTTTGGTCGAGGCAATGATCAACCGCGACATCGACGAGGTGCAGCAGCATTTCAATGCCATCGTCAGCACCAACGATCCCATCGCCGCCCTGCGTCAGACGCTGCTGGGGCGGCTTGATCAGGATCTTTGCGGCGATGAAAGCCCGCTCTGGGCCGAGATCATGGCCGCCGCCGCCCGCAAACCCGAGATTGCGGCGATTCTGGCCCGGATGGAAAATCAGGTGGCAAACCTGATCACCCGCGTCATCGGTCTGGCCTGTCATCTCCCCGCAGAAGAGGCCGCGCGGCGCTACGGCGCACATGCGCGGATGATCATCCTGCTTGTGCGCGGCGCATCACTCGAATCTGCACAGCACCCGCAGATGCAAAGTGATCTGAAAGACCTGATCATGCGAACTATTGACAAACTCATCGGCGACATCGTCACCGAAAATGCCGGAGCCTGACATGATCGCCCGCCCCTCGGTTTTCGCAGCCCTGCTCTCGGCCCTGATGGTCGCATCAGTGCCGTTGGCAGCCCAAACCGAAACCGCAACCGAAGCCGCAATCGTGCTGCCCGCCATTAGCGTCGCCGCCGCGCAGACCATTTTGCTCAGCGACCGGGTCATTGCCTCCGGCCTCGTGACCGCCGTCGAAGAGGTGCAGGTGCAACCGCTTCTCTCTGGTCAGGCGATCGAGGAATTGCTGGCCGATATTGGCGATTCTGTCAGCGCGGGTCAGGTGCTCGCGCGGCTTTCCGGCTCCACACTCGAATTGCAGCGCAGCGAAGTTTTGGCCTCCCGCGCCGCCACGGCCGCCGCCATCGCGCAGGCCGAAGCCAGCCTGATCGAGGCTGGCGCCAGCGCGCAAGAGGCGCGGCGCGTCGCGGATCGCAATGATACCCTGCGCGAACAGGGCACCATCTCTCGCGCCGCCGCCGATCAGGCCGATGCCGCCGCCGAAGCCTCCGCCGCCCGCGTGCGTGTCGCCGAACAGGGCGTCGCCTCGGCCCGCGCCCAGCTTGATCTTGTCGATGCACAGCTTGCCTCGCTCGACCTGCAGATCGCACGGACCGAAGTCAAAAGCCCGGTCGCAGGCATCGTGACCGCCCGCAACGCCATGCTCGGGGCAATCGCCAGTGGCGGCGGGCAGGCCATGTTCACCCTGATCCGCGACGGCGCGCTCGAATTGCGGGCCGAAATCGCGGAAGAAGATCTTTTGCGTATCGCCACGGGCCAGAATGTCAGCATGACAACCGTCGGCGCGGCCACCGCAGTCACCGGCCAGGTCCGCCTCGTTGCGCCCTCTATCGACCTTGGCACCCGGCTCGGCGAGGCGCGGATTTCCATCGATGACCCCTCACAGGTGCGCACCGGCATGTTCCTCACCGCGGAAATTCTGGTCAGCCAGTCAGATGTGCTCGCGGTCCCGGTGACGGCCATCGGCTCTGGTCCACAGGGACCGATTGTCATGCGCGTGGTTGACGGGCTCGTGGAACAGATCGACGTGCAGACCGGCGTGCGCGATGGCGGCATGATCGGCATTCTCTCCGGCCTTGCCCCCGGCGACCTGATCGTGACCAAAGCCGCCGCCTTCGTGCGCGCAGGCGACCGGGTCAACCCGATCGTAACCGACACAAACAGTGCGAACGAGGACTGAGCCATGAACTTTTCCGCCTGGTCGATCCGCAATCCCATCGCGCCGATCCTTGGTTTCTTCATGCTGATGTTCCTCGGCTGGACCAGCTTCACCACCCTGCCAATCACACGGTTTCCCAGCATCGACGTGCCGCTCGTCGCGGTTACTGTCGCCCAATCGGGCGCCGCACCCGCCGAGCTTGAAACCCAGATCACCAAAGAGATCGAGGATGCGGTCGCCGGTATCGCCGGGGTCAAGAATATCTCATCGACCGTGACCGACGGTGTCTCGACCACGGCAATCGAATTCCGGATGGAAGTGCCGACCGACAAGGCCGTGCAGGATGTCAAAGACGCCATCGACCAGATCCGGGGTAACCTTCCCGGCGATATCGAGGCACCGATCGTGACCCGGATCGATGTCGAAGGTCAGGCGATCATGAACTTTGCCGTCTCCGCCCCCGCCATGTCGCTGGGCGAACTTTCCTGGTTCGTTGACGACGCGATCACCGGCGAATTGCAGGGGCGGCCCGGCGTGGGCCGGGTGGACCGCTACGGTGGTGCAGACCGTGAAATCCGGGTCGAGCTTGACCCCGTCCGGCTCGACAGCCTCGGCATCACCGCCGCGTCGGTCAATGCGCAACTTCGGGCCACCAATACCAATCAGGGCGCCGGGCGCAGCGAGATCGGGGCCAGCGAACAGGCGATCCGCACATTGGGCGACGTGGGCTCGGTCGAACAACTCTCCGCCACCATGATCGCCCTGCCTTCAGGGCGTTTCGTGCGGCTCTCCGATCTTGGCACCGTCACCGACACGGTCGAGGAGGTGCGGTCATTCTCGCGCTATGACGGGCAGACCGTCGTTACCTTTGCCGTGTTCCGGGCCAAGGGAGCGAGCGAAGTCAGCGTCGCCGAACAGGTCAACAGCGGGCTGGACGAGGTCCGCGCCGCCAATCCGGGCGTCACGATCACCCTTGTCGATGACACGGTCTATTACACCTACGGCAATTACGAGGCCGCGATCCACACCCTGATCGAAGGGGCGATCCTTGCGGTTCTGGTGGTGCTGGCCTTCCTGCGCAACTGGCGCGCCACGCTCATCACCGCCGTGGCACTGCCCCTCTCCGCGATCCCCACCTTCTGGATCATGGACCTGCTCGGCTTTTCGCTCAACCTGATCAGCTTCCTCGCGATCACGCTCGCCACCGGCATCCTTGTCGATGATGCGATTGTTGAGATCGAGAATATAGCCCGACATATAAAGATGGGCAAAACCCCCTACCGCGCCGCCATCGAGGCGGCAGACGAAATCGGTCTCGCCGTCGTCGCCACCACCTTCACCATCGTTGCGGTCTTTGTGCCGGTGTCGTTCATGCCCGGTATTCCGGGGCAATATTTCCGACAATTCGGCATGACCGTCGCGATTGCGGTGCTGTTTTCCCTGCTCGTGGCGCGCCTTATCACGCCGATGATGGCCGCCTACCTGATGCGCGACAAGGACGCGGCACATGGCGAGCAAAAAGACGGCTTCATCATGCGCGGCTATCTCGGCTTCGTCTGGATCACGATGAAATTTCGCTATCTGACCATGCTCGTGGCCATCGGCATTCTGGTCTATTCCATCTCCGTGATGATCAAGATTCCGGGCAGTTTCATCCCGCCCGAAGATGTCAGCCGGATTCCGATCAGCGTCGAATTGCCCCCCGGCGTGACGCTGGCCGATACCGAAGCCACCACCAACGCGATGGTTGCGGCAATCCGGGAGGTGGACGGGGTCAACCATATCTTCGTGCTCGGCGGCTCCTCACCCACCGGCAGCCGTGACGTGCGGCGCGCCTCGATCACCGTGATCCTTGACAGGCTCGATCATTCGCTGATGCACAAACTGACCAGCATCGCCAGCGCCATCCCGGTCATCGGCGAGTATGTCCCCGAACGGCCCAGCGAAGGGCGCGAACGCCCGCAAAGCGAGATCGAGACCGAGATATTCGAACGTCTGGCCAATATCCCCGATGTGCGCGCCTTCAAACTCAATGACCGGGGCGGGCGCGATATCTCCTTCTCTATCCTCTCCGATGACGAGGCCGCCCTCAACATCGCCGTCTCCCGGCTCGAAGAGGCGCTGCGCGGCGACCCGCTGCTTGCCGCCGTCTCCAGCGAAGGCGCCCTGCCCCGTCCCGAAGTGCAGATCACCCCGCGCCCGGACGAGGCGGCGCGTCTGGGTGTGACCACCGCCACCATCGCACAGGCGGTGCGCGTGGCCACCATCGGCGATGTAGATGCGGCTCTGGCCAAACTTTCCATCGACTCGCGTCTGATCCCGGTCCGGGTCCGGCTCACCAATGCGGCCCGCTCTGACCTTGGGCGCATCGGCGCGCTGCGCATCCCCACTGCCAGCGGCGGTTCCGTCCCGCTCTCCAGCGTGGCCGACATCACCATCGCCGACGGGCCCAGCGTGGTCAGCAGGCTCAACCGTGAACGCATCGCCACCATCGGGGCCAACCTGCCCGAAGGCGTGGTCTTGGGCACGGCCACAGCACGCTTCCTCGAAATCGTCGGCGAAACCGAACTGCCCCCCGGCGTGCGGATCGCGGAATCCGGCGATGCCGAAGTGCAGAACGAACTCATGGCCAGCTTTGCCAATTCGATGATCCTTGGCCTCATGCTCGTGCTCACCGTGCTGATACTGCTGTTCAAATCGGTCATTCAACCCTTCACCGTGCTGTTTTCGCTGCCCCTCGCCATCGGCGGCGTCGCGGCAGCACTGATCATGACCAACAATGCCGTCTCAATGCCGGTGCTGATCGGGATTTTGATGTTGATGGGGATCGTGACCAAGAATGCGATCCTGCTGATCGACTTCGCCATCGAGATGCGCAATCAGGGGATGGAGCGGTTCGCCGCCGTGATCGAAGCCGGTCACAAGCGCGCGCGGCCCATCGTGATGACCTCGATCGCCATGTCTGCGGGTATGCTGCCCTCAGCGCTTGGTGTCGGTGAAGGCGGCTCATTCCGCGCACCCATGGCAATCGCCGTGATCGGCGGCATTATCGTCTCGACCGTCCTCTCTCTGGTGATCGTGCCCTCGTTCTTTCTGATCATGGACGACCTGTCGCGTGGGCTTGCCTGGGTGTTCGGGCGGTTCGTGGGCAAGAAAGAGGCCGAACCCGAGGTGCCCGACGGCTTGGAACTGGCAGGAAATATCGCCGACCAGCAGGCCGAAATCGTAGCGTTGCAGTCGCGGCTCTACCGGCTTGAATCCGCAACACCGCAGATGCGGCCCGGCCCCACGCTACACGTCGCCGAATAACCCGCAGCGCCGGCCACGCGGGGCGGCGCACCATAGCTGTTCGGTTTTCCGCTTTATCCAAGGGAACGCTGTTGGTCATTGGTTTGTCGCAATATCGAACCAAAATAGTCGTTCAAACTTTTTCTGAAATCGCTTTAGGTCTGGGCAATCGTCAGCCGTAGTTTTGCCAATGCCGCCGCAATATCGGGTGGCGGCATGGCATCGGTCACAACCTCATCCAGCCCCTCCAGCGCCACCACAGTCACCAGCCCGCGGCGGCCAAACTTGCTCTGATCCGTGACCAGCACCCGGCGGGCGGCCCGCGCCAGCATCGCCCGCGCCAGATCGGCCTCTGCGGGGTCAAAATCCATCACACCTGCCGCATCCACCGCCCCGGCAGAAATCGCCGCACAGCCCGCCTGAAACCCGCTGACAAAATCCACCGCAGCCGACCCGAGCACCGCCCCCGAATCGCCGCGCACCTCGCCGCCCGCCAGAAACACCCGGTTATCGCCCGTCCCCGACAGGGTCCGCGCCACATCGGTGGAATTGGTGATCACCGTCAGCCTGCGATGCCCGGTCAGGGCGCGGGCCACAAAACTCGTCGTCGTCCCGGTATCCAGCATCAGCACATCACCGTCGCGGATACTGGCGGCAAAGACGCGGGCAATCGCCTGCTTACCCGCCGCATTCTCGCGCATACGCCGGTGGAACGGCGCCTCACCCGACATGCCGGTCAGACTGACCGCGCCATGCATCCGCAGCACGGCACCCCCCTCGGTCAGCGGGCGCAGATCGCGGCGCACCGTTTCCGACGACACACCCAGACTCTGCGCCAGCTGCACCACGGTCACCGTGCCTTGCGCATCCAGTATCTTCAAAATATCGGCATGACGCTTGGACAGCATCCACAGGCTCCCATTTGCGTGCATAAACCAGACACAAAACCGGTCATTCAGTCATATCCGGTCATCAAAAGCACAAAAAACCACATCGGGCAACTTTGTATGATTGACTTGCCGCCCCCGCTCGCCGTTACTTTGACACAGCAACATCCGCACCCAAAGGGGGCCCGACATGACTGCAATGACCAGACTCTCGACCGGCTTGAGCGCTTCGGCCTTGGCCTTGCTTACCGGCCTGCCCGCCATGGCGCAGGAGTCCACTGATCCGATCCGGCTTACGCTGCACGACTGGACGGGACAGCTCATCACCACCCAACTGATGGGCGCTGTGCTGGAAAAAGACGGCTATGCCGTAGAATATGTGCAGGCCGATTACCTCGCACAGTTCGCCGGGCTCGAGACTGGCGATCTGCATGTTGCCATGGAAATCTGGGAAACCACAGGCCGCGAGTCGATGGATGCCGCCGTCGCCACCGGCAATGTCGTGATCATCGGCCCTACCGGCATGCAGGCCAAAGAAGAATGGTGGTATCCCGCCTATATGGCCGAGCTTTGCCCCGGCCTGCCCAACTGGGAGGCGCTGCTTGACGCCGCCTGCGCCGAGGCGTTCTCCACCGCCGAAACCGCACCCAACGGGCGTTACCTCGGTGGCCCGGTCACTTGGGGCGGCTTTGACGAAGAACGGATCGAGGCTCTGGGCCTGCCCTTCGAAGTCATCCACGCCGGCACCGACGCCGCGCTTTTTGCCGAGCTTGAAAGCGCTATCCAGCGCGAGGCACCCGTGCTGCTCTGGGTCTATGCACCCCACTGGGCGCCTGCGAAATACGAAGGCGACTGGATCGCTTTTCCGGAATTTACCCCAGAATGCTACATTGATCCGGCTTGGGGCCTGAACCCTGACATGCCTTATGACTGTGGCAAACCCTTTGGTGAAATCTGGAAAGTCAGCTGGGCCGGGCTTGAGAACAACTGGCCCGGTGCCGCCGCGACCATCGCCAATTTCACCCTCGATAACGATGAAATGGGTGCAATGATCTCGGCAGTCGATCTCGACGGTGTTGCCATTGAAGAGGTCGTCTCAGTCTGGATGGAAGCCAACGAAGCGCGTTGGTCCACCTGGATCGCTGACTGATCTGTACCCAGGTCGCGCGCGCCCACGCCGCGCGACCACAGCCCTGCCGTTGCGGAGCCTTTCGTGCCCGATCCCATACTCCTGTGCCGCAATGTCTGGAAGGTGTTTGGCCACCGCGCGGCCGAAACCCTTGGCCTGCTCGGCCCGGATGTAACCGCTGACCGGCTGAATGCGGCAGGTTTGGTCCCCGCCGTGCGCGCAGTCGATCTGGCGGTCAACGAGGGCGAGATTTTCGTCATCATGGGCCTCTCCGGCTCCGGCAAATCGACCCTCGTGCGTTGCCTCTCCCGCCTCGTGGAACCGACGCTTGGCGAAATCATCTTTCACGGCCAGAACCTGCTCACCGCGTCCGAGGCCGAAATGATCCGCCTGCGGCGACACAAGATGGGCATGGTGTTCCAGCATTTTGCGCTGCTGCCGCATATGACCGTGCTGCAGAACGTGGCCTTCCCGCTCGAAGTGCAGGGGATGGATCGCAAGTCGCGGCATGACACCGCGCGCCAGATGATCGCACTCGTCGGGCTTGCAGGTCGCGAAGACTCCTTCCCGCGCCAGCTTTCCGGCGGCCAGCAACAGCGCGTCGGCATCGCCCGCTCACTCGCCGCCGATCCCGAACTTTGGTTTCTGGACGAACCCTTTTCCGCGCTCGACCCGCTGATCCGGCGCGAGATGCAGGACGAATTCATCCGGCTGCAATCGGTGCTGCGCAAGACCATCGTGTTCATCACCCATGACTTTGACGAGGCGATCCGTCTGGCCGACCGCATCGCCATCATGAAAGACGGGGCCATCGTGCAATCCGGCACGCCCGAGGATATCGTGCTCAACCCGGCCACAGATTACGTCCGCGAATTCACCCGCGCCGTGCCAAAGGCCAAGGTGGTGCGCGCAGGCTCGGTCATGACCGCCCCCGGCCCGGAGGCGGCCACCACCACGATCCACGACCGCATGAGCATCGCCGAAGCCGCCCCGCTGTTCCGCAACGGCTTGCAAACCATCGGGGTCACCGATGCGAGCGGTCAGATCATCGGCCACCTGCACCGGCAGGCCGTCATCGACCTGATGCTGGCGGGCTGAGAGCATGGTGGGCGCGCAAACCTCACTCTCCCCCCAGCGCCCGAACAGCCTCCTGCTCTGGATCGCGGCCCTCATCGGTTTTGCCGCTTTCCTCACCTGGGGTGCCACCGCGCTGCCCTGGGCCTTCGAATATCCCAAATCCCTGATCCCGCCCGTCTCCGCATGGATTACCAACGCCACCAAATGGCTGCTCAACGACGCCACATTCGGCCTTTTCACCTTCCGCGACCTCACCCGCGCCATCGCCGCCGTGGTCGATCTGCCCTATCAATTCGCGCTCGGCCTCCTCTCCGGCGGTTTGCAGACCAGCGCCACATTCACCGTGCCGCCGCTCTCATGGCTGGCGGTCATCGGCCTGATGGCGCTGCTTGGACACCGGGCAGGCGGGACGAGACTGGCGCTGCTCACCGCTGCCTGTTTCAGTTTCATCGCCGTGTTCGGACAATGGACCTCGGCCATGGTCACCCTTGCCTCGATCCTGATCGCGGTGCCGATCGGGGTTGCGGGCGGGCTGATCCTCGGGCTTGCCGCCTATCGCTGGGCATGGCTGGCGCGGGCGCTGCAACCGGTGCTCGACCTGATGCAGACCATCCCGGTGTTTGCCTATCTCGTGCCGATCCTGATCCTGTTCGGCTTTGGGCCGGTCGCAGCCATCGTGGCCACCGTCATCTACGCCATGCCACCGATGATCCGCATCACCCTGCTGTCACTGGGCAAAGTCCCCTCCGACATCCGCGACCTCGGCCAGATGATCGGCTGTTCGCGACGGCAAATGACATGGCGGGTCATGGTGCCCTCGGCCAAGGATGGGCTGATGGTGGGGGTCAATCAGGTCATCATGCTCTCGCTCAACATGGTCATCATCGCCTCGATGATCGGGGCCGGGGGGCTCGGCTTTGATGTTCTGAGCGCGCTGCGGCGGCTCGATTTCGGCGCCGGGCTGGAGGCTGGCTTTGCCATCGTTGCGTTGGCCATCGCGCTCGACCGGCTCTCACAGGCCTTTGCCTCACCGCAACCTCAGCAAAAGACGCGCCACCCCTATCTCTGGGCAGCACTTGCCACGCTCATCATCGCAATTGTCGCGGGCCTGCTCTCGCCCGCGCTGCGCACCTACCCGGCTGAATGGCAGCTTTCTACCGGCACCTTCTGGTCCGAGGTCGTCGCATGGATCAACATCAACTATTTCGACACGCTCGAAGCGATCAAGAACGCGGCGCTGATCAACGTGCTGATCCCGTTCAAACGCTTCCTGATCGGACTGCCATGGCTCGGCGTCGCCGCCCTGCTCGGGCTTCTGGGCTGGCGGCTCGGCGGCCCACGGCTCGCCATCCTCTGCGCCAGCCTCACCACCATCGTTGCCGCCACCGGCCTTTGGCCCGAGGCGATGACCACGCTCTATCTCTGCGGCATCTCGGTGGTGCTGGCGATGCTGATCGGCTTGCCCATCGGCATCATCGCCGCCGAACGTGACAGCCTCTGGCGCGTGGTCCGGCTCATCATCGACACGCTGCAAACCCTGCCCAGCTTTGTCTATCTCATGCCCGCCGTCATGCTGTTCCGGGTTGGCGATTTCACCGCCATGCTCGCCGTCGTGGCCTATGCCATCGCTCCTGCGATCCGCTACACCGCCCTTGGGCTGCAATCCGTCGACCCCGCATTGATCGAGGCGGGGCGCGCCATGGGTTGCACCCGTTGGCAGATCCTCACCCGTATTAAACTGCGGCTCGCCCTGCCCGAAATCATCCTTGGGCTCAATCAGACCATCATGTTCGCGCTCTCCATGTTGGTGATCACCGCCCTCGTCGGCACCCGCGATCTGGGGCAAGAGGTCTATATCGCGCTGACCAAGGCAGACGCCGGACGCGGCCTCGTCGCCGGTTTCAGCGTCGCCTTCATCGCCATCATCGCCGACAGGCTGATTCAGGCCACCGCGCGCAACGCAAGGGTCAGACTCGGGCTGGAGGGATCATGACCCTGCCCGCCCGCATCACCGAACTGCCCTGCTGGCGCGGCGCACTCACCGGCGCCCCCCTGCCCGGCGGCCTCTCAAACGAGATCTGGAAGGTAACAGACAACACCGGCCCCCATGTTGTCCGCTTCGGCAGCGATTACCCTTTCCACCACGTCGAGCGTGCCCGCGAACTGATGACCACCCGCGCCGCCCATGCCGCCGGTTTCGGCCCTGCGGTCACTTATGCCGGGCCGGGCGTGATGGTGACCGCATTCCTCAGCGCCCGCACATGGACCGGGGCAGACCTCTGCGCCGACCCCGACCGCGTCGGCCGCCTGCTGCATGACTTCCACCACCAGATGCCCGCGCATATATCAGGCACCGCCCATCTTTTCTGGGTGTTCCACGTCATCCGCGACTACGCGCGCAGCTTGAAGGCAGGCAACAGCCCCTTCACCCCGCGCCTGCCCGATTTCCTGACCATGGCCGAAGGTTACGAATCCGTGCAGATCCCGCTGCCGATCATCTTCGGGCATAACGATCTGCTCCCTGCCAATATCCTCGACGACGGGCGCAGGCTCTGGCTGATCGACTATGAATACGCGGGCTTTTCCACCGCTCTTTTCGACCTCGCCGGTGCAGCCTCCAACGCCGGCATGTCCACCGATCAATCCACAACGCTCCTCACCGCCTATTTTGGCGAAACGCCCAGCAAACCCCTGCAACGCGCCTTTGACGCCATGCAATGCGCCTCGCTGCTGCGCGAGGCGATGTGGGCGATGATCTCGGCACTGCATCTGAGCGCACCCGGCGTCGATTACACCGCCTACGCGCAGGACAACCTGACCCGGCTGCATGCCATGCATGACGGCTTTCTCTCCCGCTATGGACACATCCCATCATGACCGCCCCCACCCTGCCCAGCCATGCCCAGATCATCGTCATCGGTGGCGGCATCATCGGCTGTTCCACCGCCTACCATCTGGCACGCGATCACAAGGCCGATGTGCTGCTGCTGGAACAGGGCAAACTGACCTCGGGCAGCACGTGGCACGCGGCGGGGCTCGTGGGGCAACTCCGTTCCTCTTCCTCGATCACCAAAGTGCTGAAATACTCGGTCGATCTCTACAAACGGCTCGACGCCGAAACCGGGCTGGCCACGGGATGGAAGATGACCGGCTGCCTGCGGCTCGCCACCACACCGGACCGCTGGACCGAATACCAGCGGCTCGCCACCACCGCGCGCAGCTTTGGCATGGACATGCACCTGATCAGCCCTGCCGAAGTGGCGCAAATGTGGCCGCTGATGGACACCTCCGACCTGATCGGCGCGTCATGGCTCCCGACAGACGGTCAGGCCAGCCCCTCCGACATCACCCAATCCCTCGCCAAAGGCGCGCGGATGCATGGGGCCAAAATCGTCGAAGGCATCCGCGTCACAGGCTTCACCATGGACGGTCCCCGGATCACCGCCGTGCAAACGGATCAGGGCACCATCAGCTGCGACACTGTGGTCAACTGCGCCGGGCAATGGGCGCGGCAAGTCGGGGCCATGGCGGGGATCAACGTGCCGCTGCAACCGGTCAAACACCAATATATCGTCACCGAACGCATCCCCGGCCTCTCGCCCGACGCACCCACCCTGCGCGACCCTGACCGGCGGACTTACTTCAAAGAGGAAGTCGGCGGACTGGTGATGGGCGGCTACGAGCCCAACCCGCAGCCATGGACCACAGGCGATGTGCCCGATGATTGGGAGTTCCGGCTTTTCGACGACGACTTCGACCATTTCGAACAGCATATCGAACAGGCCGTCGCCCGCATCCCCGCGCTGGCCCATACCGGCGTCAAACAGATGATCAACGGCTCCGAATCCTTCACCCCGGATGGCAATTTCATCATGGGGCGCGCCAATGAATGCGCCAACATGTTCGTCGGTGCCGGGTTCAACGCCTTCGGCATCGCCTCGGGCGGCGGCGCGGGCTGGGTGCTCGCCGAATGGGCCATGACAGGCGAAGCGCCGCTCGATCTCTGGGTCGTCGATATCCGCCGTTTCGCCGCAATGCACCGTGACCGCGACTGGGTCCGCGACCGCACGCTCGAAGCTTACGGTAAACATTACACCGTCGCCTTCCCGCAC
>Ga0105050_10007664_pt1 | contig 12779 bp, 11 predicted proteins | sample FRY01_FD_78088 | JGI IMG/M metagenome (GOLD analysis project Ga0105050, IMG submission 78088) | Freshwater microbial communities from Lake Fryxell liftoff mats and glacier meltwater in Antarctica - FRY-01 | ecosystem: Environmental > Aquatic > Freshwater > Ice > Glacier meltwater ... | reverse complement strand
TACACAGCACCCAACACACCGTTCACAAACCTACTTGAGTTGTCTCCACCAAATTGTTTTGCAAGCTCTATCGCTTCGTTGATAGCTACTTTTGCAGGCACTTCTTTCCTATCGGCAAAAAGAAGCTCATAGAGACCGAGGCGCAAGATGTTGCGGTCAACAGGAGAAATACGGTCTATCGGCCACTCTGGAGCTGCTTTTTCTATGACCAAATCGAGCTCTTTTTGTTTTTGTAAGATGCCATCAAGGAGCCGTTCCATAAACGGCATATCCGAAGCATTAGTAGCAAACTCTTCAACATTACGATGCAAAACCTGCGCGAGTGCGCTTTTTCCAAGTGTCTGTAAATCCCACTCAAAGAGTGTTTGAAGAACAATACTTCGTGAAAGGTGCCTGTTTGCCATAGAAATACTACGAATAGTGTAGCACACAGTTGCAACGGCACAGCCCCGCATGTGCGGGGCTGTGGATTCTTCTGTGTATTATTACAGGATGTCTCCTTTCACTTTTTCTGAGCTCCCACCTTGTGAGACTTTTCGGGTTCGTGTCTTTTTTTCTACCTTGTCAATAACTGCATCCTTGATCTCCTCTTTTCCATGCGTCTCTGTTTGAGTAGGAGCTCCTTGCGTACCTGACTCGAGGCGGATGCGGTCATGCTTTGACTTGATGCGCGCATCACGCTTTACCTTCGCCGACCCGAGATCAAGAACCTGACGGCCCTTATAAAAACCACAGACAAGGCACATGTGATGTGGGCGGGTAGCAGAGGCACAATTTGCACACGTCGCAATAGTAGACTCTTTGAGAGCGTGGTGACTTCTTCGGTTGCGGGTATGTGCCCGCGTGTGTCTCATTCGAATAACCATATGTGGGAAGACTATACCAGATAATAAAAAATAGGGCAATATGCCCCTCAAAATACAGTAGGTGTGCTGGGGAGGGTTTTGTGAGCCCTTCCCAGAACGACCTTCATCAGTTTGCAGCTTGATCCAACTGCTCAGCCGGTGGCTTACGGATACTCTTGGTGCTTCCGGACACCAAATCATCACTACAATCCGCTCGCCTAGTGCGCCATCTTGCGACCTCGCCTTGTCCCCATGGGCAGGATCCGGTTAGAGCCAAACGACAGACATCATGGCACTTTTCTTGGTTAGCCTTCAAAGCACGTCTCCCTTTAGTCTTTTTTATTAGCTTCTCGGACAGTATGTCCAAAAAGAAGAGCATCAACTTTGAAGTGTACGTTGCTATAGTATATGAGTCAATAAAGCCATTTTTTGAACTGTGGACATATTATGTGTGCCACCTTTTGCAAAAACTTTTGCGATGCATGGACGAGAGGCCTGTTTTTGCTATTGCCTCTCGATGCCTTTCTGTCCCGTACCCCTTATGTATTTCAAAACCATACGCAGGATATTTTTTAGAAAGCAAAACCATTTTTTTATCACGCGTCACTTTCGCCATGATAGACGCCAACGAAATGACCGGCTCCGTCACATCTCCTTGTATGATAGTTTTTTGATGCAGATATTCTTTTGGTGCGTACAGCGAGCCGTCAAGCCGAATCTCTGCGAGATTCGGCTTGACATTGAATTTCTTCAATATCTTTTCAACACCTTGCCGTACCGCATACGTGATTCCTTTTGTATCAATGATTTTTGCTGAAATAAGTGCTACATGATATGAAAGTTTGCCGTTTTTAACAGCGTGACGTACTTCGCCGAAAATGCGCTCGCGCATTTTCGGCGACAACTGTTTTGAATCAGCCACTTTCGAAAAAACCGAAAAATCAAAATCCCAGGGCACCAACACCCCTCCCACAGCCACAGGCCCCGCAAGCGCTCCTCTCCCAGCCTCATCAATACCTATAAGCCATCTCTTTTTCATTCTTTCGTACGGTTCAAATGAATATACCACGCGCGAACCTACGGTACATCTTCGAAAAACCCTCGCGGAAAAGATAAAAAAGATTTGTATAATTTTCCCACAAATATTTTTTATCTTTGAGCGGACCGGCTTGCGCGTGCGCAAGAACGGGTGGTTTTGAGGAGATGCATCGTAGGTTCGCGCCTCAAACGCGTATCCATTTCCCATTCGCCTCTGCCCGCTCTATAATGACACTACCATGTCAGACTCTCGCTTTATACACCTCCACACCCACTCCCACTACTCTCTCTTAAACGCGCTTCCTACCATTGACGAGCTCGTCACCCGCGCAAAAGAATACGGGATGTCAGCACTCGCCCTCACCGACAACGGCAATCTCTACGGCGCTATAGAATTCTACCAAGCGTGTCTGGAAGCAAAGATCAAACCAATCCTCGGTATTGATGCGTACCTGGCGCCCCGCACACTACTGGACAAAGAGCCGAGTGACAAACCACGCGCGCGCATTGTACTGCTTGCGCAAAATAATGAGGGGTACAAAAATCTCATACAGCTGGTCACCGACTCATACGTCAAAGGTTTCTATTATCGCCCGCGTCTCGACCGCGCGCACTTAGAAAAATATAGCGCTGGCATTATCGCCATCATTCCCTCATTTGCAGGAGAAACCAGCCACGCACTTAAAAATGGTGACGAAGAAAAAGCGCGCGCGACACTTGCGTGGTATCAGAAAGTTTTCAAAGACCGATGCTATTTAGAAATCACGCACCACCCAGAGATGCCCGGGCACATGGAGCTAATGCAAAAAATCAAAGACTTGGCGCAGACCGAAAACGCTCCTCTGGTCGCCGCACACGATACCTACTACCTCGACCCCGAAGACCGAAGAGCGAGAGAGACTATGGTCAAAATCCAGATGGGAGGAACGGTCGAATCGAGCGCAGGACTTGAAGAAAACAAAGAAGACTTTTCTTTTATCACCGAGAAGCAAGCGCTCGCCTATTTTAAAGATATGCCGGATGCGCTTCTCAATACTATAAAAATTGCCGAAGAGTGCACCATTGAGATACCCATCGGCACCTGGCACTTCCCCAACTACATCATCGAAAGTGGGCGCACGCCTGACGAAGAGCTTGAATTTCGTGCGCGCAGTGGAGTCGCATGGCGCAATCTCCCTGACTCAGAGGAAGTATCTACTCGTCTCACCTACGAGCTGGGCGTCATTAAAATGAAAGGGTACGCAAAATACTTTTTGGTAGTAACTGATATCATTGACGAAGCGCGGAAGCGCAAAATACTCACCACCATTCGTGGCTCTGTCGCGGGATCACTGGTCACCTACTGCCTTGGTGTCACGACTGTGAATCCACTTGAATACAAAATCCCCTTTGAGCGATTCTTAAATCCTGAACGTCCTTCAGCTCCTGACGTCGATATGGATTTTGCTGACAATCGCCGTGACGAAATCATAGAGTATGTTCGGGTGAAATATGGCGCGGACAAAGTCGCGCAAATCGGCACCTTTGGAACGATGATGGCACGCGCGGCAGTGAGAGACGTAGCGCGCGCCCTCGGTCACCCATACGGAACAGGTGACCGCATCGCCAAACTCATCCCGATGGGAAGTCAGGGATTTGCAATGACGATAGAGCGCGCTATCGACCTAGAGCCCGATCTCAAAGAATTATATAAAAAAGACGCGGACACAAAAGAGATTATTGACCTTGCCAAAAAGATCGAAGGGAAAGTAAGGCACATCTCTGTGCATGCAGCTGGCGTGGTTATTGCACCTGAAGCTCTCACGAACTTTGTACCAGTACAACCAGACCCAAAGGGCGGTAAAATGATCACTCAGTACGACATGTACTCTGTGGGCGAAGACGGCGTGGGGCTTTTGAAATTTGATTTCCTCGGCATTAGAAACCTCTCCATTCTTGCGGAGTCAGTAAAGCGGGTATCAGCCATTCATCAGATCAATATCGATATTGAAAACATTCCTCTCGATGATACCAAGACCTTTAAGATGCTTGCGCGCGGTGAGACCATGGGACTTTTCCAACTCGGAGGATCTGGCATGACGCACTTCCTCAAAGAACTGAAACCTTCCAGTATCCACGATATCAACGCCATGGTTGCCCTCTATCGCCCAGGACCCATGGAGTCCATCCCTCAATATATTGAACGCAAGCACAATCCGCGCCTCATCTCCTACATTGATCCGCGTCTCAAAAGCATCCTCGATCTTTCGTACGGCGTAATCACCTACCAAGACGATGTCCTTATGACTGCAATCACCCTTGCGGGCTACACATGGCTTGAGGCGGACAAACTACGAAAAGCGATGGGGAAGAAGATTCCTAAGGTCATGAAAGCCGAGCAAGAAAAATTGCTCAAAGGATTTACCGAGTATGGAAAACTGAGCGCCGAAAAAGCAGAGAAGCTTTGGAAGCTCATTGAACCTTTTGCTGCGTACGGATTTGGAAAGGCACACGCGGCGAGCTATGGGCGTGTCGCCTATCAGACCGCGTACATGAAGGCCAACTTCCCTATTGAATACATGTCTGCCGTACTCACTGCTGAATCGGGAAACATTGAAACCGTTTCAGAAATAATCACCGAGTGTGAGCGTATGAAGATTGCCATTCTCCCCCCTGATGTCAACGAAAGCTTCAGTGACTTCTCTGTAGTGCCTGATACACAAACCATTCGCTTTGGACTCGCTTCTATCAAAAATTTTGGAGAAGGGGTCGCAGAAGCGCTGATTACAGAAAGGAAAGCAAGCGGTCACTTCACTTCACTCACCGACTTTCTCTCTCGCGCACCAAATAAAAGTTTTAATAAAAAATCCCTTGAAGCGCTCATCATGACCGGCGCACTCGACCGCTTTGAAGACCGCGGTACGCTTTTGCACAATATGGAACTCCTTTTGGAATACGTAAAAGAAGCCCAGGTATTTAAAACCTCCGCACAAGATTCGCTTTTTGGAGGAGCCCTCGACGGCACCATGGGCACACTCACCCTACACAAAATCCCTCCGGTGCCCACCGCACAAAAACTCGTTTGGGAAAAAGAACTTCTAGGAGTCTACGTCTCTGGCCACCCGCTCCATGAATACAAAGAAGCGCTGAAGAAAAGACCGTCCGTAACCGCGATACGCGCTGACGAACGCGAAGGAATACCCGTCACCGTTGCAGGCATCATCGAAGACGTGCGTGAGCTCATGACTAAAAAAGGTGACCGTATGGCGTTTATCAAGCTCGGCGACAGCGTCTCAAGCATTGAATGCGTACTCTTCCCCTCTACCTACGCAGAAAAAAAAGAACTCTGTCTAGTGCAAAAATGCGTCGCTGTTAAGGGTCGCCTCTCTCACCGCAACGGTGAGCCCAGTATCGTAGTTGAGGCGATTAAGGAACTGGATAAAGATGCTCCTTAGCCATGCTATCCTAGGAATATGGATAAAGATATTTTAACCGTTGCGGAGGAATTGCACTCGCAAGGGACAAGGCTCCTTACTGAAACAGGCCTCAAGGAGCTTCTAGAGAAGTCTGGGAAAGTAGAAATTGGTGGCAGTTACCTCTACAACTTACTGACGCATCCCGATATTGATATTGGCATTATTTCCTCAAAAGCCACCAAAGAAATCTTCGGTGGCCTTGTGGGAGAACTTGCAAAAATCCATGCGGTCTTAAAATTAAAAACATCTGACCGTATTACTCATGCGCGCAATGACGACGCAACTCGCCCTAAGGGTTTTTGGATTGGCCTCACTATACTTTTTGAAAATACATCTTGGAATATAGACATTTGGTATCAAAAGCCAGAATGGTATACAGACCGTAGCGCAGAACTCTTCCAAGCACTCAGCGCTATCACAGAAAAACAGAGATCGGCAATCCTTACGATCAAGAGTGAACTCCAAGAAAGGGGTGTGTACGGAGTCGGTCAAAGATTTCAGTCAGTGGATGTCTATGATGCGGTCTTGTATAAGGATATTTATACAACAGACGGAATGAACACCACTAATGTCAAGGTTCAACCTTGACATTAAAGATATTTCGTAATGTAATAGACTACGGACTAGTGCGTGTAGCTAAATTATTATGATTTTCTGATAAGATATACATTATGGAACGTTTTCTTAAAAAGGCGGAGGCGACGAAAGAAAGAATTCTCGATGCTGCTGTTCGATACAAAGGGGAAATATACACAGGAGCTAGCCACGGACATGCTGTTGGAGCACTTAAAAAAGCCCTTGGGGGGGGTTATATTCAAAAAGAATTACTCATTGACCCTGAGTGGGATGGATTTGTGACTTCCTCTGGAAGATTTGTGAACAGAAAAGAGGCTTGGCTTATTGCTCGCGACGCACGACAATTTCCATCTCAAACAGACATATCTAATAAAGACGGGGAGAAAATGCTCTACTCTGAAAAATTACGCGGTTAGTTTTGACATACGCATAGTCAAAACTAACCGTTGATGTGAGAAAACTTATTGAGACTTATCATGTCAAGGTGAAACCTTGATTGCGGAGCACCTCAAAATAACCTAGCACAGCTTCACGAACATTTGCTTCTGCTTCAGCAAAGGTATCTCCAAAAGACGAGAGATGATTCAACTCCGGAATCGTGGCAGTAACCTGCCCCGACTCTCGATCAGTTTCGTATTCAATTTTGTAAGAAAACTCATTTGACATGCTTATATTATAACACAGTATTTGACTATATATATAGTATCCCCGCAAGGGTCTCTTGTACAGAAATGAATCTACATGCTACTTTTATACATACGGTATGGAAAACACACATTTAAACAACCTACGTCACACCCTCGCCCACCTCTTGGCGGCGGCGGTTTTGGAACACTATCCGCATGCGAAGCGCACTATTGGACCAGCTATCGAGAATGGCTTCTACTACGACTTTGATTTCTCTGGAGGAGAAAAACCAGGGGACGACGACCTCAAGAAAATCCAGACTACCATGCGTAAGACATTTGGATCTTGGACGTCCTTTGAACACAAAGAAGTCTCCGCTGACGAAGCGCGTGAAATCTTCAAAGACAATCCGTACAAACTCGAACTGATTTCTGAGATCGCAGAGAAGGGAGAAAAAATAACTCTCTACACCGCCGGAAACCAGCCTGCCGGCAAGCAAGGATTTACCGACCTCTGCCGTGGTGGTCATCTTGAAAATCCAGCGAAAGAAATTGATCCGAATAGTTTCAAGCTCTCAAGTGTCGCGGGTGCCTATTGGCGCGGAGACGAGAAAAACACCATGCTCACTCGCATCTACGGACTCGCATTTGCAACCGAAGCAGACCTCACCGCGCACATAACACAAACAGAAGAAGCAAAAAAGCGTGACCACCGAAAGCTCGGCAAAGAGCTTGATCTTTTCACGTTCTCAGAGCTTGTCGGCCCCGGCCTTCCTCTCTGGACACCACGAGGTACCATGCTTCGCCACACGCTCGATACCTATATCTGGGAGCTTCGTCAGGCGCATGGGTATGAACGAGTGACCATTCCCCACATCACCAAGAAGAGTCTCTACGAAACATCAGGTCACTGGGAAAAATTTGCTGATGAGCTTTTCCGCATGACGACTCGTGAAGGAAAAGAGTACGCACTAAAGCCGATGAACTGCCCCCACCACACTCAGATCTTCGACCGACACCCACACAGCTACCGCGATATGCCACAACGCTATGCCGAGACGACTATGGTGTACCGCGACGAGCAATCGGGCGAGCTCGGAGGACTCACGCGTGTGCTCTCTATTACCCAAGACGACTCGCACGTCTTTTGTCGCCACTCACAAGTCAAGCAAGAATTCTTTGCGATCTGGGATATCATCGACACGTTCTACGGTACCTTTGGTTTCAAACTCAAAGTGCGCCTCTCATTCCATGACCCTAAAGAGCCAGAAAAATACCTAGGCACACCAGAAATCTGGGCAAATGCAGAAAACGCCCTCCGCGATATTGCAAAAGAGCGCAATGCTGACTACTTTGAAGCAACGGGCGAAGCAGCAATGTATGGCCCAAAGCTCGACTTCATGGCGACCGACTCACTCGGACGCGCGCACCAAGTCGCGACGATCCAGCTTGATATGAATCTTCCCGAACGCTTTGACCTCACCTGTATCAATGAAAAAGGAGAGAAGGAGCGTATCGTCATGATCCACTGCGCTATTATGGGATCCATTGAGCGCTTCTCTGCGGTCCTTATCGAGCACCTCGGAGGCAACTTTCCTCTCTGGCTCGCGCCAGAACAAATCCGTGTAGTCCCCGTAAGCGATAAGCACGCGGAGTATGCGACACACGTACACCAAGCACTTCGTGCAGTGGGTATCCGCGCGGAACTGGATGAGGCAGACGAATCGATGGGTAAAAAAATCCGTTCTGCAAAAACAGCGCGTCTTCCGTACTTTATTGTAGTAGGAGACAAAGAAGTAGAAGGAAAATATGTCACCCTCGAAAAAAGAGACGGCACCTCACAAGAAATCACTCTCGACAAACTCGCCAACCACCTCCTCACTGAAATTAGTGTGAAGAAGTAGCAAGAAATCACATAGACAAACACAACAGCGCGACCCTTTTGGGGTCGCGCTGTTGTGTTTTCCTGCACCTACCTTTCAGAAATACTACATCTCCAAGAGAACGGTGGTCTCTATACTACCGTCTCTAGCAGAGACCTCATTGCGATTAATGATAAATCTCTCATTTTGCAAATACGCAACAAACTGAATATCAGATAAGGCAAAATAGCAATTTACTATCCCAAGTATTTTCTTACCCTTATCTATAAATGGTGCGGTCGAACTAGCAACACACCCATAGGCAAAACCTAGACTGTAGCGCTCAAGGTTGCCACCAGAAAAAGTAACGTTCGCTGAAATTACCTGTTGATACTTTTTAAAATCATCTTCGTCTGTGATTGTTGGATTAGCTAACTCAATATTCCAGCTCACCTGCTCGGCCGTCACTTTTTTAACAACATCTACTACTTTTTCTGATATTGGCAACGCTACCGGCGCAACACTACTCGGTGCATACATCTGTCCCAACCAAAACCCCACAAACGGAAGAATGACAAAGACAACTCCTGCGAGGATTTTTGAAACGAGGGTGACTTTATTTAATGGGGCGTGCCAAGACTCGACTGGTGAAATTTGGACAGCTGGTACTTCTGGTTCTTTGGGTGTTTGTTGTGATGTTTCCATGGTGTAAGTATATATCCAATGGAGGGAAATTGGAAACTACATACAAACACGCGCGCCCCTAAGGGCGCGCGTGTTTGTATGTGCTTGTTTGTCCACCATTAAACCACCGCCTTCAAAGCCTTAATGACCGCAAGACGCACCGCAGAAGTCTGATCTGCGTACGTTCCATCAATTGCAGAAACCAGAGCCATCACTGCTGTTTTTAATTTTTCGTCCGAGATATGTGAGGATGCACGCACGAGCATGTCGGGCGCTTCGGTCAAACCATGACGTGCGCGTACTACCGCGTCAAGCATTTCAGCAGCGTCTGCAATAACTTCAAGTGGCTCATCACCCAAGAGCTCATAAGCACGCGCCGTATTGCCAGCAACCAATGCTTCAGCAAGTGTGTATGACCCGATAGCTTCAGGCGTCACAGCTTTTTCTGCCACAACAACAGGCGTGGTGAGCACAACTTCAGAAAAGAGAGCCATCACACGTTCACGATTGAGGATAATCCATCCATCCTGGCGAGCATACAGTGCTTTTGCGCGCACAATCATTTCTTCTAAGAGTGCTTTGCGCGCAGCAGGTGTTTCGCTGTGGTCAACAAGCGCGCGCAGTGCATCACTCGAAAGCAAAACATTATGCGCGTGCGCTATTTTTTCAAGATCCTCATCAGTATTGGTGGTCGGTACTTCTGGTGACGCTACTGTCTTCCACGAAGCTACAACATGACCAAATGCAGGAGCAGTGGGAAGATTGAGCGGAGCCTCACGATTCACCACTGGTGCGTGGGCAAATACCGCAAGCTCATGCGCTTCTACCATTGTCTGATGAGAAGCGTTATGCTGTGCATATTCTTTGTGCGGGATCACTGACCCTGGGCCATGGTGTACAACCAAAGATTGTGGAAGTGACACCCCAAAGACAGATCCGCGCTTCACGACAATGACGTACGCGACCGTAAGACTCCAGAGTGTGAGTAATGTATAAAAGACACTTGTGAGAAACGGTCCTGCGTCAAATCCGGTGTACGGAAGTGTTGCAAAAGCAAGCTCGCGACTTGAAGCGATGGTAAGCCCTTGCGTCACTTTCACTGATATCGTACAGATATCATCTCTATTGCCCCTGAAGACCTTCAGCGTATAGGTCGTGTCTTGTATGGGTCGCACGATAACGGATCCTTCCTTCACTTGATCAGTGTCTCTTATAGAGAGCACCGCATGATCTATTTCAAGACGAGTACCACGCAAAGTTTTCCACGTGAGTGTGACTGCGTCGCCTGGGCGCACAGAACTACTTGACGCGGTAAATGCACTACAGCGTGGAGCACTTGAACCGCCTCCACCACCACGACCGCCTCCTCCGCCACCTCCACCTCCGCCTCCGGAAGGTGTAACACAATTACCGTTTGCATCAACAACCATTCCCGCAGGAATTGCTGATTGTGCACCAGTGATATTTGGGCAGAGGTCGGTAGGAGGCGTTACAACAGGAGTCACACAATTGCCAGCGCCGTCCACAATCATTCCCGCAGGAATAGCCGACTGTGCACCAGTGATATTTGGACAGACATCGACTGGGGGTGTCACAACAGGGGTCACACAATTACCATTTGCATCAATAACCATTCCCGCAGGAATTGTTGATTGTGCACCAGAGATATTAGGGCAGAGGTCGACTGGAGTTTCTGTAGTAATAGGTGGAACGATAGAATCTGCAGGAGATGGATCGATGGGGTCAGAGCTCCCATCACCTGGCGCAGGGTCATTAGACGGGTCACCATTTCCAACTCCAACACCAGAACCAAAACCCGGACTTGCGCAACAGGGACTCGAATTGTCTCCACCCGTGCCAGGGTCATTTGAAGCATCGCCGTTTCCAACACCAACGCCGGTACCAAAAGCGAGTGCTGTTTTACTGAACACTGCATCACCTAGCTTCGTGTTGCTCTGACTGAAGAAAAGAATTCCCATACCAAAAACCACACCCAGAAGTGCAGTAGCTATAATTACTTTTTTACCAAAAATACTATTCATACTATGTTCGTTATTAGTTATCCTTCTCCATACCCCCACGTGCCTCTGCACACGAAGATATCAAAAGGGTAGGAGGAGGCGTGGTTTTTATACCACACCCCTCCACCTTCCATCAGCTCACCTGCCCTCGAAACGATCAGAGGGCAGGACAGGATGAAGTTCACATTGACGATTCGAGAACTCGTCTTTTCGAAGATGTACCGAAGCTCGTTGCCGAACTTATTCCCCCTTGTTGAGAGGAAACCGGTTACTCCTCCATCCTTGGTGTTTGACCAGTAGACCATCCTGCATCCAGCAGGCGTCTTTGCCAACACCTCGAATTTCGGATCTTCCTCGTTGAGAACGTTATGAAGCGGAATCTTCCACTCCACATACACCTCCTTGCGACCCTGGTTTTGCCCAGGACATGCCGAGAACGACTGCCTTGTCGCACCCATCCCCGGCACCAGAGCCTCACCAGCGATGCAACGACTGATCGTCGTTGCGCCACCAGCGCGCCAGGATTCAACAAGCTCCCCGTAGAGATCCCGCGAAACTGCTCCGTCTTGAAACGGATAGGTTTCGTTGGACTCACGGGACGCCACATTGAGCACCTTGATCTGGAGACTTGGAGGCAAGCTTTCCAATCTCCAGAAATTCGCGCGGAGGGTCACATCGCTACCCTGCGCGTACACCGGCTGATGGATCGCCAGCAGGCAAAACATCAACATGGAGAAGAAGTACCGAATCATGGCGACGCATCCTTTCATTGGTGAAGCCCTGGTGGAAGGCTCGAGCCTTGCCACCAGAGTTTCTGGTTGTTGACGTCAATCACGCACGAACTTGTTTGCCTCAACGGCGGCGGTCATGAGGCTGAGGTTGTTACAGCCACCCGTCTCCTTCGGGGGGTAGAAAACGTAGTACCTCACCCCACGAACCGTCACCGAGTAGAGCACGCCACGCAAGGGGCGTCCGAGCTTCTGGCGCACATTGCGCCAGACCTTGTGTGCGCCATTGACGGTGTACACCTGTGCAGCATAGAGCACGCCATCCGGCATTGCGCCAGTGGCGCCAGCGCGACGAGCGACCTGATCCAGGAACGCCGAGACGACGCTCGGTGCCAATCCGAGTAGTGGCAGTCCGGTCTGGAAGTCGCCATCGAAGGCATTAGCTCCGACACGAACCCAGATATTCTCCCGCGCTACCACGGGTTGAACCGGGGCAGGGACAGGGGCGAGTTGCCGCGGAGGAGGAAGTCCATCAACAATTGCCTGCGTCTCCACGGCGGAAGGTGGCGCAGTGCGTGCTTCCACATACGCGGTCGACGATGGCCGGGTACAACCAGCGAGGGCAAACATGCCAACACCACTCAACAAAAAGCGACGGTTCATTTGCTTTGCCCCTCCTTAGGGCGTATTTGTCTGGTTTTTATCGAAGAACATCCTCCCACAGCGACATCGCAACGGGTTTTCTGCATAAAACAAAAGAGTTTTGTAAAGAAAACCAATTACAACAGACTATGAGATTTTTTGTTCAGAGAAAACAAAAAATACACGTCGCCTACTTTTTCCCATCTATCTAAGAGCACAAGAACGTATACTTAAATAATACACCACTATATACTTTTTGTCAAGTCTTTTGATGTGTTATTTTATGGCTTGAGCTAAGGTTT
>Ga0105050_10007663_pt1 | contig 12779 bp, 9 predicted proteins | sample FRY01_FD_78088 | JGI IMG/M metagenome (GOLD analysis project Ga0105050, IMG submission 78088) | Freshwater microbial communities from Lake Fryxell liftoff mats and glacier meltwater in Antarctica - FRY-01 | ecosystem: Environmental > Aquatic > Freshwater > Ice > Glacier meltwater ... | reverse complement strand
GCAGGATGTCGTATTTGCCGTCGCCGAATTCGGTCATGACGCGTTCGAGTTCGGTGGGGGCGAGGCGGCCATGGGCCTGGATCATGCGGGCGTCGGGCACGATCTCGCGCAGGCGGGTGGCCATGCGGTCGAGATCCTCGATGCGGGGGACGACGCAGAACACCTGGCCGCCGCGGAAGCGCTCGCGTTGCAGGGCCTCGCGGATCACCACGCCGTCGAAGGGCATGATGAAGGTGCGCACGGCGAGGCGGTCGACCGGGGGGGTGGCGATGAGGCTCATTTCGCGCAGGCCGGTCAGCGCCAATTGCAGCGTGCGGGGGATGGGGGTGGCGGTGAGGGTGAGAACGTGGACGTCCTCCTTCATGGCCTTGAGCTTTTCTTTGTGGGCGACGCCGAAATGCTGCTCCTCGTCGACGATCAGCAGGCCGAGGGCGTTGAAGGCGACGCTTTTCGACAGCAGGGCGTGGGTGCCGACGACGATGCTCACCGAACCGTCGGCCAGGCCGGCGCGGGCTTCGGCGGCGTCCTTGGTGCCGACCATGCGCGAGAGCTGGACGATCTTGATCGGCAGGCCGGCGAAGCGGGCGGTGAAGGTGCGGAAATGCTGGCGGGAGAGCAGCGTGGTGGGCACGACGACGGCCACCTGGGTGCCGGCCATGGCAGCGACGAAGGCGGCGCGCAGGGCGACCTCGGTTTTGCCGAAGCCGACATCGCCGCAGATCAGGCGGTCCATCGGGCGGCCGGAGGCGAGGTCTTCCAGGACGTCGGCGATGGCGCGGGCTTGGTCCTCGGTTTCGGCGAAGGGGAAGCGGGCGCAGAATTCGTCCCACTCGCCTTCCTGGGGCATCATGGCGTCGGCCTCGCGCAGGCGGCGGGCGGCGGCGATGCGGATCAGCTCGCCGGCCATGTCGCGAATGCGCGACTTCATCTTCGCCTTGCGCGCCTGCCAGGAGGCGCCGCCGAGCTTGTCGAGCCCGACGCCGGCGGCCTCGCTGCCGAAGCGCGACAGGATTTCGATGTTCTCGACGGGGAGGAACAGCTTGTCGCCGCCGTCGTAGAGCAGGCGCAGGCAGTCGTGCGGGGCGTCGTTGACCTGCAACGTCACCAGCCCGTCGTAGCGGCCGATGCCGTGGTCCTGGTGCACCACCAGGTCGCCCTCGGCGATTTCGGTGGCCTCGGCGATGAACTGGTCGGCGCGCTTGCGGCGGCGGGGGGGGCGGGAGATGCGCTCGCCGAGCAGGTCCTGTTCGGAGACGACGGCGATGTCTTCGGCGAGGAAGCCGCGTTCGAGGCCGAGGGTGACCAAGCCGACGATGCCGCGGGGAAGCTTGCGGACGGCTTCCCAGCCATCGGCGGATTCGACCTTGAAGCCGTGCTCGCGCAACAGGTTGGCCAGTCGCTCGCGCGAGCCGCGGGTCCAGGCGGCGATGATGAGGCGCCTGCCCTCGGTGATCCAGCGGTCGCCCTGGGCCTTGAGCTGATCGAAGACGTTGATGCCGGGGCCGGGGCCGCCGCCAATGCCGCCTTGGGCGAAGATCGGGGCTGGGCGGGCGCCGGCGTCGGGGGCTTCGGCGCCGTCGGGGCGGCCATAGGGGCTGAAGGCGAAGCTGGGGCCGGCGGCGAGCATGGCGTCCCACGCGGCGCGGTCGAGGTAGAGGCGCTCGGGCGGGAGGGGGCGATACGGGGTTTCGCCGTCACGCGGGAGGGTGCGGCGGGCTTCGTGGTGGTCGGCGACCATTTCCAGGCGGGAGGCCAGGACCTCGTCGGCCTGGTTGTCGAGGCTGATGGAGGCGCCGGGGAGGTAGTGGAGCAGCGTTTCCATGGAGCTGTGAAACAGCGGCACCCAGTGTTCCATGCCCGGGTGGCGGCGGCCGTCGGAGATCGAGAGGTAGAGCGGGTCGGTGGCGGCGGCCTGGCCGAACAGTTCGCGCCAGGCGGTGCGGAACCGGGAGACGCTGTCCTTGTCGAGGAAGACCTCCGAGACCGGGCGGAGCACGAGGCGGTCGACCTTGGCGCCGCTGCGCTGGGTGGCGGGGTCGAAGGCGCGGATGTCCTCGATGTCGTCGCCGAAGAGGTCGAGGCGGAGCGGCTCGGGGACGCCGGAGGGGAAGATGTCCATGATGCCGCCGCGCACGGCGAATTCGCCGGGTTCCATGACCGTGGCGGCGCGGCCGTAGCCGTTGGCTTCGAGGAAGCGGGCGAGTTCCTCGGGGCGGATGCGCTCGCCGCGCTTGAGGCTGCGGCTGCCGCCGTGGAAGGCGTGGCGGGGGGGGACGCGCTGAACGAGGGCGTTGACGGTGGTGAGGACGATGCGGATGCCCTGGGCGGGTTCGAGCAGGCGGGAGAGGGTGGCGATGCGCTCGCTGACCAGCTGGGGGTTGGGGGAGACGCGGTCGTAGGGCAGGCAGTCCCAGGCGGGGAAGCGCAGGATCTCGGCATCCGGGGCGAAGAAGGTCAGCGCCTCGGCCATGCGGGCCATGCGGGCGTCGTCGCGGGCGACGTGGACGAGGGGGCCCCCACCCTTCTGTGCCGCGTGTTCGGTGGCGCGGCGGGCGAGAAGGGCGGCATCCCAGCCCTCGGGCGCGCCGTGGACGGTGATGGTCATGGCGGTCTGGCCCCACCATAGGCTCCGCCTTCGGACACGTGGGCGAGGATAGCGCGCAGCATGGGGCTGTCGGCCTCGGGGGGGATGGGGCGGCGGCCGGTGAGCCAGTCCGCGAGGTCGGTGTCGGGCAGTTCCATTACCGCCTCCAGCGCGTCCATCTCGGCATCGGTGAGCGTGGCGAGACGGGCGGCGACGTAGCCGCCGATCATCAGGTCGTTCTCCTTGGTGCCGCGATGGGTGGCCCGGAAGAGCAAACGGCGGCGGCGGAGGTGGGTTGTGGTGGAGTCGTCGGAGTGCATGACGGCTCCATACGCCCTCCCGCGGCGGGTTACAGCCCGTCTTGCACGGGATTCTGTCGCGGAATGCACTCGGTGGACGCAAAGGCGGGTTGCTGCGCCCGCGGTGCAGCCCGTACAACCGGCGCGTTGCCGTGCCCCGGAGTCCTGCCATGTCCCCTGCCCGCCCCGCTGCGATGGAAGATCGGCTGATCGTGGCGCTGGACGTGCCGTCGATCGATGCGGCGCGCGGGCTGGTGGCGCGGATCGGCGATGCGGTGTCGTTCTACAAGGTGGGGTACTGGCTGCTGTATTCGCCCGGGGCGGATGGGCTGCTGGCGGAGTTGAAGGCGGGGGGGAAGCGGGTGTTTCTCGATGCCAAGCTGCATGACATTCCGCAGACGGTGGAGATCGGGGCCGCGCGGGCGGCGGAGCGGGGGGTGGACCTGCTGACCGTGCATGCGGAGCCGGCGGTGATGAAGGCCGCAGTGAAGGGGGCGGCGGGGAGCGGGATGATGGTGTTCGGGGTGACGGTGCTGACCAGCCTCGACGATAGCGACCTGGCGGAGATCGGGTATCGGATGGGGGTGTCGGCGCTGGTGGCGCGGCGGGCGCGGCAGGCGGCGGAGGCGGGGTGTGCGGGGATCATCGCCTCGCCCGAGGACCGGCCGGCTTCGCTGCGCGCGGCGGCAGGGGCGCCGGGGCTGCTGATTGCGACGCCGGGCATTCGGCCGGCGGGCAGCGACATGGGCGACCAGAAGCGGGTGGCGACGCCGGCGCAGGCGATTCGCGACGGGTCGGACTATCTGGTGGTGGGGCGGCCGATCGTGGCGAAGTCCGATCCGGCGGCAGCGGCGCGGGCGATTGTCGCGCAGATGCGTGAAGGCGCCTGAGCCCCCGGGCCCGGCCCCGGGCCTGATCACACCATTGTTCGCGAAGCTGACTTCGCTGCGCGGGGTGGGCGAGGCGCTGTCGGGGCTGATCGCGAAGGCGGCGGGCGGCGGGCGGGTGGTGGACCTGCTGTTCCATCTGCCGGACAGCTACATCGACCGGCGGGTGCGGCGGCGCATCCGGGACGCGGCGGTGGGCGAGGTCGTGACGCTGGAGGTGGAGGTGGTGGGGATCGAGCCGCCGGCCACGCCGCGGCAGCCGACCAAGGTGCGGGTGACGGACGGGAGCGGGTTCGCGGAGCTGGTGTATTTCAACCGCTATCCGGCGGCACGGCTGCCGGTGGGGGCGCGGGTGCTGGTGTCCGGCCGGTGGGGCGAGGGGCGGCAGATGCCGCATCCCGAGTTCGTGGTGCCGGCTGACCGGGCGGAGCAGATGCCGGGGGTGGAGCCGGTGTGGCCGCTGACGGCGGGGCTGTTCGGGTATCATCTGCGCAAGCCGGTGGCCGAGGCGGTGTCGCGCGTGCCGGAGATGCCGGAATGGCATGATGCGGCGCTGCTGCGGCGGGAGGGTTGGCCGGGCTTCGGGGCGGCGTTGCGGGCGGTGCAGACTCCGGCTTCGGTGCCGGGGCCGGAGGCGGCGCGGCGGCTGGCCTATGACGAGTTGCTGGCCGGCCAGGTGGCGCTGGCGATCCTGCGGCGGCGGGTGCGGGAGCGGCCGGGGCGGGTGCTGGCGGGGGATGGGGCGCTGCGGCGGGCGGCGTTGGCGGCGTTCGGGCATGCGCTGACCGAGGGGCAGATTGATGCGCTGGCGGAGATCGACGCGGACCTGGCCGCACCCAGGCGGATGCTGCGGCTGCTTCAGGGCGATGTGGGTTCAGGCAAGACGCTGGTAGCGGCGCTGGCGATGCTGACGGCGGTGGAGGCCGGGGCGCAGGCGGCGCTGATGGCGCCGACCGAATTGCTGGCGCGGCAGCACCTGCGCACGCTGTCGCGCATCTGCCCGGTGCCGGTGGAGTTGCTGACCGGGTCGGTCACCGGGCGGGCGCGGGCGCGGGTGCTGGGGGGGCTGGCGGACGGGTCGGTGCCGATCGTGGTGGGAACGCATGCGCTGATCCAGGAGGGGGTGGTGTTCGCCGACCTGGGGCTGGCGGTGATCGACGAGCAGCATCGGTTCGGGGTGGAGCACCGGCTGTCGCTGGGGGCGAAGGGGACGGCGACTGATGTGCTGGTGATGACGGCGACACCGATTCCGCGCACCGTGCTGCTGACGCAGTGGGGGGAGATGCAGACGAGCCGGCTGGCCGGCAAGCCGGCGGGGCGGCAGCCGATCCGCACCACGATCCATTCGCTGTCGACGTTGCCGGACATCGTGGAGGCGCTGCGGCGCAAGCTGGACGAGGGCGCGCGGGTGTATTGGGTGTGCCCGCTGGTGGAGGAGAGCGAGGCGATCGATCTCGCCAATGCCGAGGCGCGATTCGCGGAGCTGTCGCAGTTTTTCGGGCCGATCGTGGGGCTGGCGCATGGACGGCAGGAGAGTTCGGTGCGCGAGGGGGCGCTGATCGATTTCGCGGCGGGGCAGACGCGCATTCTCGTGGCGACGACGGTGATCGAGGTGGGGGTGGATGTGCCGGAGGCCACCGTGATGGTGGTGGAGCATGCCGAGCGGTTCGGGCTGGCGCAGCTGCATCAGTTGCGCGGGCGGGTGGGGCGGGGCAGCGCGGAGAGCTTCTGCCTGTTGCTGCATGCCGACGGGTTGCAGGAGACGGCGAAGCGGCGGCTGTTGCTGCTGCGCGACACCGAGGACGGGTTCGCCATCGCGGATGAGGATTTCCGGCTGCGTGGAGGTGGGGATCTGTTGGGCACGCGGCAATCGGGGATGCCCGGCTGGCGGCTGGCGCTGTTCGAGCGGGACGAGGACCTGCTGCATATGGCGGGACGGGATGCGGAGCTGCTGGCACAGAAGGACCCAGGGCTGAAGACGGAGCGGGGGGCGGCGGTGCGGACGTTACTGGCGCTGTTCGAGCGGGGGGCGGCGGTGCGGACGCTTCAGTCGGGGTAGCCGATTTGCATGCGCAAATTTCGATGCATTATCACTACGATATTTAATGAAAATCAACGAAAATTACAAAATATACTATCTGTATTCTCAGCATCCTATTTTTATTTTATACAATTTGAATGAAATTCCAGATGATATTTCGTGAATACATTCCCGGTCGATGGCGGATCGACGATGACCATTGATGGATAAGATGTAATCATACTTGTCCATAGAGAGAGGCGACTCCGACTCCGGTGATTGATGGCGGTATTTCAAGTAATCTGGCCTAAGTCTAAGGGGTTGAGCAAGCAGCGCAAATGTATTTCCAACAAACACTTTTTGTCTGGCGGCTGGGAGGGTGGCGATATGCTCAAGGGCAGTACTACGATCTAGGGCGACAGACGGGGGGAAGGGACGCTGCACGAGCACTCGGGCTCCTTGCGGGATGGCAGAAAATACTGCCCTGTATTCTTCTAGGACCGGCTGTGCGGCCCGCCATTCGACACCGACGCTTCCCACACGAATCAGCAACAATGTGCTACCGCAGGCTATTGCGGCATATTGAAAACGTCGCGACCTTGAAGAGAGGCGAATTCCTCCTATGACAAAAAATCCTGCGCCACATAGTAGACGGTAGTCAGCGAAAGTTGATCCGAACAACGTACGTGGCATTACTATAAATACAAGAGAAATTATAGCTAATATTGGTATTATTTTGTGGTCAATTTCGATACTTTTTGTCGCATATAAAATTACAACAGCCATTAAAATTATAATAAAAATTATCATCTCGATAAGAGGTTGACTAAAATAAATAGGAGATACGAGAGCCTCTACCTTGAACGCTGGTGAACTCCAGAGTATTATTCCTATAGCGTCCGAGGTTGGCCCCATCAACACAATGCTCGCCGGCACCAGCAGCGTCGTCGCAACGCCGATGAGCGGCAACTGACGGCGCAGTGGCAGGATCTTCAGCGGGCGCTCCTGCAGCAGGAGGGACAGCTCGTATCCCATGACGCAGAGTGCGTACAGCCCGAACGCGAACATGTGCATCAACATCACAAACGCACCGGCCGCTAAGAATATCAATAAAGTGGCAATGTTAAGACGCTGGCGCCATCGCAACCACGCCGCGAACAACGGCACCGCGAAAGCCAATCCAATGACGTAATTGACGAAACCGTAGCGGAGCGCTCCGTGGAACACGATCAGCCCGGTCAGTATTGATACGCCCCACCGGACGCCATTCAGCGTGCGGTCGATGGCGATGGCACCGCCGTAAACACCGATAACAGACAGGACAACGAGCACGAAAACGAAGGTTTCCGGATCGACCCAGCCTTCAAATGGTATGCTCAGCAGATCGATCGCCAGATTGGGAATGATCAGCCAATGCCATTCGTAGAAAGCGGATAGCGGCCCGCCGGCGTGGAGGTCCTCGCGAATGATCAGGCGGCAACATGATTGGGAAGATCGACAAGAGGGAGGTGTTTGACCAGCAGAAACGGCAGCACCGTCAAAACTATGGCTGCGAATGAAGCAGCCCGCTTGACGCGCTCAATGCCTTGCGCGTCCACCCCTGCCTCCCGACTGGAGCCAGCGCCCCGGGCGCCACCGCGCGGCATGACCCGTCGGAATCGCGACGATATGTTGCGCTCTCCCAGACCAGGTGGGCAGGTTGATCAACGGCGCCAATAAATCTCTCCAGGCGGCAACGTTACAGGGAAAAGCGCCGCCCCACCACAGCGAACACTGCAACACTCGCGGCCACGATCGCGACGAAGATCGGCAACAGCGTTGGCCCAGAAGGCGGGCGGTGGTCAAGGGGATGGGTACGACCGCCCCCGCGCAAGGAATACGAGTCGTTCGTTTGCCAGGCCAGCGGAGTTTCTGCGTGCTCAACGGATGGGCGGCAGCGTTGATGCCCCGGGATGCGGCTGAACTGGCACGGAGGGGGCGAGCGTTTCCATCACCGCGCGGCCCAACTGGGATGGGGAAGACCAATCGCCGACGGTCAGCGCGGCAAGTCCCGCTAAATTCGCGGCGAGCCCGCGTGTGTCAAAATTGCGCAGCACGGCCGCGACCTCCGCGCCGAGCGGGTAGAGCTTGATGTGCAAGATCGACTGCATCGCGTGGTGCTGGGGCAAGCGCAGAAACACGGCGACCCCGCGCAGGAATTTCATGGGCCGCATCCGCCCGGCGCCGGTGTCCAGCTCCAGGCAGTCCCGGATGCGAAAGTCCATGCGCGCGATGTCCTCCCACGATTCGTCGCTGGCCTAGATCAGCGGGCGCTGGCCGAGATAGGCGGGCGGGCGCGACGGATCAATGGTGCGGCATGCGGCAGTCTGCGCGCTTCTCCTTGCAATACGCCGGCGTTGCGCTATCTCCCGGCGCGCACCGTCATTGTGTAGGGGACCAACGTGCCATCCGACAGCCGCGCCCCGCTCATCGAGATCGAGGGACTGACCAAGCGTTTCGGCGCGTTCACCGCCGTGGACAACGTCTCCTTCACCGTCGCGCGCGGCGAGGTGCTGGGGTTCCTGGGCCCGAACGGGGCCGGCAAGTCCACCACCATGCGCATGCTGGCGGGGTTCGTGACGCCGACCTCCGGCACGGCGCGGATTTGCGGGCATGATGTGCAAACCGACAGTGTGGCCGCGCGGCGGACGCTGGGGTTTCTGCCGGAGGGGGCGCCGACCTATCCCGAGATGACGGTGGAGGCGTTCCTGGCGTTCGTGGCGGCGATCCGCGGGTATGGCGGCAAGGAAGCCGCGCGGCGGATTGCGCGGGCGATTGATCTGACCACGCTGGCCGGCGTGCGGATGCAGCCGGTGGAGACGCTGTCGAAGGGCTTCAAGCGCCGCGTCGGGTTGGCGCAGGCGCTGCTGCACGATCCGCCGGTGCTGGTGCTGGACGAGCCGACCGATGGGCTGGACCCGAACCAGAAGCATGAGGTGCGCGCGCTGATCCAGCAGATGGCACCCGAGAAGGCGATCGTGATTTCCACGCATATCCTGGAGGAGGTGGGCGCGATCTGCACGCGGGCCATCATCATCGCGCGCGGCACGGTGCTGGCCGACGAGACGCCGGCGGAGTTGGAGAAACGGCATCCCTCGGGCAGGCTGGACGATGTGTTCCGCGCGATAACCCAACCTGCCCCGAAGGCCGCCTGAGCAATGCGCAACACCTTCATCGTCGCCCGCCGCGAGCTTGGCGGCTATTTCGCCACCCCGGTGGCCGTGGTTTTCATCGTGATCTTCCTGGCGTTGCAGGGGGTTCTGACCTTCAACCTGGGTAATTTCTTCGACCGCAACCAGGCGGACCTCGCACCCTTCTTCAACTTCGTGCCGTGGGTGTTCCTGTTGCTGGTGCCGGCAATCACGATGCGTTTGTGGGCGGAGGAGCGGCGGCTGGGGACGATCGAGCTGCTGCTGACCCTGCCGATCACCCAGGGCGAGGCGGTGGTGGGCAAGTTCCTGGCGGCCTGGGCGTTCTGTGCGATCGCGCTGGCGCTGACGTTTCCTTTCGTGCTGACGGTGAATTTCCTGGGCCAGCCGGATAACGGGGTGATCGCGACCGGGTATCTCGGCGCGCTGCTGGTGGCGGGTGCGTTCCTGTCGATTGGCTCGGCGCTGTCGGCGGCGACGAAGAACCAGGTGATTGCCTTCGTGCTGGCGGTGGCGGTGTGCTTCCTGTTCGCGGTGGCGTCGTATCCGCTGGTGACCGACTTCCTTTCGAAGACGGTGCCGACGCTGGCGGAGGTCGCGCGGCGGCTTTCAGTGGCGGAGCGGTTCCAGGGGTTCACGCGCGGGGTGATCTCGCTGCGCGACCTGATCTACTTCGCCAGCTTCATCGGGTTCTGGCTCTACCTGAACACCGTCATCGTCGAACATCGCAAGGCGGATTGAACTGATGCGCCGTCTCTGGACCTCCGTTGTCGGCGTGGTGGCGGTGCTTGCCATCCTGGTCGGCATCAATCTGATCGCGGAATATCGCCTCGCCCAGGTCAAGATCGACCTGACCCAGCAGCGGCTGTACACGCTGGCGGCGGGCACGCGGACGATCGTGGCCGGGCTGAAGGACCCGGTGACGCTGCGGTTCTATTATTCGCGTGCGCTTGGCAGCCGGATTCCGATGTATGGCGCCTATGCCGACCGGGTGTCGGAGATGCTGCGCGAGTATGCCAGCGCATCGAACGGGAAGATCCGGCTGGAATTCTATGACCCCGAGCCGTTCAGCACGACTGAGGACCGGGCAGTTGCCTATGGGTTGCAGGGCGTGCCGATCGACCAGTCGGGCGAGCAGGTGTTCTTCGGGCTCGCGGCCTCGAACCTGCTGGACGACGAGCGGACCATTGCGTTCTTTCAGCCGGAGCGCGAGCGGTTCCTGGAATTCGACCTGACGCGGCTGATCTATGAGCTGTCGAGCCCGAAGCGCCCGCTGATCGGGCTGATGTCGTCCCTTCCGCTCGAGGGCGACCCGCGCATGATGATGATGACGCAGAACCGTGCGGCGGGTCAGCCCTGGGTTGCCGCGATGCAACTGCGCCAAGCCTTCGGGCTACGGCAGGTGCCGCTGAACGCGCAGGTGATCGACCCCGAGATCCAGGTGCTGCTGGTGGCGCATGCGCAGAACCTGTCGGATAACACGCTGTACGCCATCGACCAGTTCGTAATGCGTGGCGGGCGGCTGATGGCGATGGTCGATCCGCACAGCGAGGCGCAGGGGGCGGTGGCCGACCCGCAGACCGGCATGCCGCCGCGCGACACCGGCAGCAACCTGGCGAAGCTGTTCGACGCCTGGGGGATCGTGTTCGACAACAGCCACCTGGTTGGCGACCTGAAGGGGGCATGGCGGGTGCGCGCTTCCCCGGGCGACCGGGCGCAGGTGGTGGACTATGTAGCCTGGTACAACATCCGTGACGGGCTCAACACCAACGACCCCGCGACGGTGGAGGTGACGCAGGTGACGGTGGCCTCGGCGGGGTCGCTGGCGAAGAAGGAGGGTGCGAGCATCGAGTTCACGCCGCTGCTGACCAGTTCGGAGATGTCGGGGCTGGTCGCGCTGGACAAGGTGAAAAGCTTCCCCGACCCCGGCAAGATCCTGGCCGAGTTCCGCCCCGACAGCCAGCGCCGGGTGATCGCAGCCCGAGTGCGCGGCGAGCTGGTTTCCGCCTTCGCCGCCGCGCCGGCGCCGCCCGCCGATGCGAAGGAGCCGGTGACGCTGCCGGAGCACCGGGCGAAGACCGAGGGCGCGGCCAACATGGTGGTGATTGCCGACAGCGACATTCTGGCCGACCGCTACTGGGTGCGGGTGCAGGAGTTCTTCGGCCAGCAGGAGGCAACGCCGTTCAGCGACAATGGGCCGTTCGTGGCAAATCTGGTTGGCACGCTGGCCGGGGGCGATGCGCTGATCGGTCTGCGCTCACGCGGGGCCTCGCTGCGGCCGTTCGACGTGGTCGCGGACATGCAGCGCACCGCCGAGGCGCGGTTCCGCCAGACCGAGCAGCAACTACAGGCGCATCTGGACGAGACGCAGAAGAAGCTGACCGAGCTTCGCACCGGGCGGGGCAGCCAGGCGCCGAATGCCGTGATCTCCGAGCAGCAGCGCGAGACGATCGATGCGCTGCGCCGCGACATCGCCGATACCCGCGGCAAGCTGCGCAACGTTCAGCTGGAGCTGCGGCGCGACATCCGCACGCTGGAGACGCAGCTGCGCCTGTTCAACATCGCGCTCGTGCCTGCCGTGCTGACGCTGCTGGCCCTCGTGCTCGGCCTCGCCCGGCGCCAGCGGCGTGCCCGGGCACGGGCCTGAGGAGGGGCGCGAGATGACCAAGACATTGCGCAACACCTTGATCCTGGCCGTGGCCGGCCTGATCGCCCTGGTGGTCGGGTGGCAATTCGGCATGCCGTCGCACGGGGGGGGGCAGAAGGCGGTGACGCCCGGCACGCTGGTATTCCCGGGCCTCGCCTCGCGGTTGCAGGAGGCCGAGCGCGTGACGGTGACGACCAAGGGACGCACGCTGACGCTGGTGCGCAAGGACGGCATCTGGGGCATCGCCGAGCGCGGCGGCTATCGCGCGCAGCAAGACCGGCTGCGCGAGTTGCTGACCGGCCTGACCGAGCTGCGGGTGACCGAGCCGCGCACCTCCGACCCCGAGCAATATGACCGGCTGGGCGTGGGCGACCCGCACAAGCTCGTCACCACCGCGAACCTGCTGCGGGTTCTGGGGCCGGGGGAAAAGGTGATCGCGGAGCTGATCGTCGGGCACCGGCGGGTTCGCACCGCAGGCAACGTGCCGGAGAGCATCTATATGCGGCGCGTGGGCGAGGCGCAGTCCTGGCTGGCCGAGGGCCGGGTGCCGGTCGATGCGGACCCGCAGCTGTGGTTCGAGCGCGAGATCACCAACATCCGCAAGGACGAGGTGGCCAGCATGGTCAGCACCCGAGCCGAGGGCACGCTGGAGTTCGGTCGCGACGGCGACATGCTGGTACTGAAGTCGCCGGCGAAGCATCCGAAGCTCGACGAGTACCGCGTGGAAGATGTGTTCCGCGGGCTGGACTCGCTGACGCTGATGGAGGTGAAGCCTGCCGCCGAGCAGCCCGGCGAGCAGGTGGGCTCGGCGGTGTACACGCTCACCGACGGGATGAAGATGACGGTGACGGTGTATCGCGCCGATGTCGATGTCTGGGCGCAGTTCCAGGCCGCCGGCGAGGGCGCGGCGAAGGCGCGGGCGGATGCGCTCAATGCGCGCATCGGTGGCTGGGCCTATCAGGTCGGGGCGTGGAAAGAAAAGGGCTTCGTGCCGACGCTGGACGATCTCAGGTCTGACGAGCCCGAGAAGCCCGAAGGGGAGAAGCCCGAAGGCGAAAAGCAGCAAAGCGAGTGACGGGTGCCGTTAGGTACCGCGCGCGATGAGCCGCGAGTATCCGGCCCGGCCGGTGGTAGGCATCGGTGTGGCCGTACTG
>Ga0105050_10007660_pt1 | contig 12780 bp, 10 predicted proteins | sample FRY01_FD_78088 | JGI IMG/M metagenome (GOLD analysis project Ga0105050, IMG submission 78088) | Freshwater microbial communities from Lake Fryxell liftoff mats and glacier meltwater in Antarctica - FRY-01 | ecosystem: Environmental > Aquatic > Freshwater > Ice > Glacier meltwater ... | reverse complement strand
GTATGGGTATGGGTATGGGTATGATGGCGGGTGAGATGATGGATCCTACCATGGGAATGGGTTCCTCCGGTTCGGGAATGATGCTGTCCCAGTCTCATCCGTCGATCGAATCGCTCCGGGCTGTCGTTGAGGCAGTTCGTGCCGAAGTTGCGGTAAATGAGGCCGTGGCGAGGCCCTTGGCAAAACAGTTTGGTGAAGCCACCGATAGGAGGTCGCAGGAAACGCTCCGTGAGAGGCTGCGAAATACCGCGCATTCGCTCGTGATGGCCGAAAACAACCTTCAAACCGCGGAACTTGATCTGATCCAAGCGAAACTGCACCAGCTCGCCCTTCAACTTCAGCATCGAAAGAAACGCATCAGCGAATTGACCGAAGATCGAATCAACCAGTGGCTCAATCCCTAGGGCAGAAAGGGATGCTCTCGATCACCGTGGTTACATACCGCTATCGCACGGCAGAAATACACTCCACTTTTTGGCATCGGATGATGCCATTCAGAATAGGCACTGAACAACAGCCTGCTCAATGCAAAATGCTTAACGACACTCTGGCTTAGTGCCGTGAATTACGCATTAAGAATGTGCTCCGGCTTTCTGGCTATCCCGCGACGTGCTCAATAAAGTGGTGTTTCCGATGGCTCACGTTGGCTCAACCCGTGCCTAACTGTTCTAAAAAACGATCGAGAGTATCGGGTCGTTTACGAGAATACTTGCCTGAATCGATCCAGCGGTTTAGATGCTGAAGGTTGTCTTCAACGATATCGGGCGAATGTTCGTACAACGCCAGCGCCGCATCAATGGCTGGCACCACAGACTCGCCGTCGGGAACCTCGACCATACCATTGCGAGGAAACGGAACCAGGAACTCATAGTGTCTAAGGTCGTTTGATACCACCACACATTTTGCGTAGATCGCTTCAAAATGTCGGTAGGACCAGGGTGCAAAGCCACTGGGTGCGAGTGCGACTTTTGATTGAGAAAGCCCGGCGAAATACTTGAAAAAGCCGACTTTACTTCGGTTTAGCCAACAGTCTTCAAGTGTTTGAGCATCGATGGACGTTTGAAACGCTTGCCTCCAATCCTCTCCGCCCACAAGTCCTCCCCATAAGCTCAGGTTGGGGCGATCTCTCTTAAGCTCCAAAAGCCATCTCAATCGCTGATTTGTGACGATTGTTCCCGTCGGTCTTGCGACAAATCCGACATCAAATATTTTGTTTGAGTCACGGCCTAATCTCGTTTTTAGCGACGCCAGATTCAAAGCCAGACGGAGCCTGTTGTTGAGGGGAGGACGTTTGATTGGGAGTAAACCGATAGAAACCGTTTCCTTCCAACGCCGGTCACGCCAATTCTTGAGACATACATTCGTTTCCTCCAGCAGAACGGTTCGAGCCGATTCTCCGAAGTTGATCCCGTCAAAGTCGGTGGAATCGTACAAAGCCATTTGTCGAAACTTGACATGCTTCAGGTGTTCCTTACCGACAGTGGTCGGCAGCCCGACAAAGAGGTAATCCGTTTGAAGCGTCGATGAGCGAGCCAGCAACTGGGAGGGACGGATGAGCTCTACCGAAGATCGCCCGAAGTATTCTGAAAGGAACCAATAAAGCCCCAGTTCTGCATAGGCACCAAATCGCTCGGCGAGCCACCAGTACGTTCCTGATTTTCGCAAACCACTGTCATGCGACGTCGCATCGCTAATAACGACTGTGTATCGAGCCAATTTACGGACTTACCTCGAGGAATCTCGTGCTGGCGTCGTTGTCAATACAATGAAGTGTCAAAGCGGAAAAGCACGTAGGCCAATGTGAAGTAGCGATCACCCCATGGTTTCGTGCCGCTTAAAATAATGGTTTTATACGTTTGCAGCGAAATTAGCCATAACGCATATTTTTTCACAACCCGAATAAGCTTTAGCAAGTGAAACATTTGGGGACTCAGCTCAACGCTCACCTTTTGAAGCCCGATTCCGGACTCCGTATGTGTCATATTAAGCAAGAGTTCGCTGTGCGGTAAAACGATCCGGTTTTCAGGTCACCGCGTGACACGCTTGATAAAGTGGTGCCCTCGTGGGCACGTCCGATAAAGTGGTGTCCCCGTGGCCGCATCCGATAAAGTGGTGTCCCCGTGGGCGCATCGTGGACACGTTTAAGAAATGCTGGGACCCCTTGCCTAAAGGCCGTTGCCTCTGCACGGACGGTGTCCGGATTGGCTGGAAACCACTCCACGATCGTTATGCGCGGATGAATCCTCAATGTCATCCACATCCGCAGAAATACCGCAGACTAACGAAGAGAAAGTTACGTCCGCCCATCCGGGCCGGGCTTATTCTTTGCAAAGCCTTCAAGCATGTTGAAAGGCGTCTGGCCTGCTGCCGTTGCTCACCACACTAGGTTATTTCGATGCTATCCATTCGTGCATGCCGTCATTTGTTTGCATCCGCGGCCCTTGGTCTTTGCGTCGTGTCGCAGCCGCTCTTCGCGGCTCCACCGGAGACAAACTTATCGCTCTCCGACAGGATCAAACAAATCCGATCAAGCGTGAGTGCCGCCGACAACGGCCAACCAAAGTCGCTATTAACCCAAAATTCTGTGTACGCAAACGTACTCCAGGGCGTCGCACTTATCGGCGCCGAGAACTCGGAGGGGGAATCATGGCAAGGTACGGGCTGGGTGCTCGACATCGACCAGAGATTGATTGTCACCAATCATCATGTGATCGAAGGCGTGGAAGATTGCACCGTGTTTTTCCCGCTATTCGCCGAAGGTGAATTGGTGACAAGTCTGGACAAGTCACTCGTTTCCTCGCGAGCAATCAAGGGCCGTGTCGTCGATAGCGATCAGAGTTGCGATCTTGCGTTGATTCAGTTGGAAAGCATGCCGAAGGAAAGTCTTGCGCTTACTCTCGCGGATAAGAGCGCATCACCGGGCCAGCGAGTCCATTCCATCGCCGGCAACACGGTCGGTTCACAGAGTCTATGGACTTATTCCACCGGCTACGTCCGTCAAATCCTTGCTGGGGAACTGGCCAACGGTGGTTTTTGCATGATGTTGGAATCGGACATGGCGACCAATCAAGGCAACAGCGGCGGCCCGGTTTGTGATGACGAAGGACGTGTGGTCGCGGTGGTCGAAGGCCACTCGACCGAGGCGAGGTTGGTCAGCATGTACATTGATCTTCAGGCCCTGACGGCGTATCTTGAGGACGCTTTGCGTTGCGTTGATCCAAAGACCTTGGAAGACATTCGGTTCGCGGCGAAACGACATTTGGCGGACGCCCGATTCAACACCGCAATGTCATTGGCAAGTGCAGCGGTGAAGTTGGATTCGAAGTCGGCTGAGAACTTTGCGTTGCGCGGCGAATGCTGGTTGGCGCTGGATGATGCTGAAAGTGCCGAGGGGGATTTTGTCGACGCGTTGGAGATCGATTCGCGATGTGCAGCGGCAAACGCGGGACGTGGCGATGTCGCAGCGAGCAACGATGAATATGAAGCTGCCATTAAGCATTACAGTAACGCAATTCGCAATGACTCGGCCAATGCCTTGTATCTTGTCAGCCGCGGAGATTTGCGACTGGAGAATTGCGATTATGAAGGTGCGTTGAAGGACTTTAGTGCGGCGATCAAGAAAGATCCAACGTCATTGGAAGCGATCCGTGGGAAGGCGTTTGCTCAAATCGAATTGGAAGAGTTTGACGCAGGAGGTGAAGCCTTGGCGGGAATCATTGATGAGTTTTCAGATGATGCAGAAGTCTTGTACATGTTCGGTAGAGCTTTGAACGGTCGCGATAATCGGGCTCAAGCAAACCACTTCTTCAGCAAAGCGATCGACCTGGACGAAACTCATGCTTGGGCTCATTCTGAGCTTGGCAAAAATCAAATTTTGTCGCAGGATTTTCCCGATGCGGTGCATCACCTCGGTATCGCCGTGGAAGTGTGGGAGGACGACGCGAGAACCCACTATTTGTATGGCGTCGCATTATTCGGAAACAGCGATTTTGACTCGGCAAGCACCTATCTGGAGAAGGCTCTTGAGCTTGATCCGGATGACGAAGAAATCAGCGTTGGTGTGGCTGAGTTGCAAGAGGCAATCGAGAAAGCGGAATAGGGTTCGCACCAGGCTCCGTTGGCTTTGTCTTCTTCCCTTGGGAAACGATGGCACTTTATCGCTTAGTGCGATAAGGTCCAAAAGCGATGAGCGGACCTTCCAAAATCGATCACTCGTGGCGAAGAGCTTCGATCGGGTTCATGTTCGCGGCGCGAATCGCTGGGTAAAGACCGCTGATCAATCCGACGCCAACGGCGATACCAACGGCAAGCGGGATCGTCTCATAGACAATCGCTGGTTGGGCTTCGCGAATCGCATCAGGAAGCGATGCGAACTTCTCCGGTGAAAACTTCTCCACACAGAAGATCAACAAGCGGTACATCGGTGGGCCGAGGAAACCGAGCACGATGCCGAGGGCCGCACCCGTGAAGCTAAGCACAATCGTCTCGACCAGAAACTGCCGAACGATGTCGCGGCGTTTCGCGCCGAGAGCTCGTCTCACGCCGATCTCACGAGTCCGCTCCGTGACGCTGGCAAGCATGATGTTCATGATGCCGATGCCGCCGACGATCAACGAGATACAAGCGATCAGAATCCCAATCCCGAGAAACATCAAACGCAGGTTGCGAGCCTGTTCAAGAAGCTCCAGTGGCACCACGACGGCGATGTCGTTCATTGCCGCGTGACGTGGGTTGAGCAACGATTCGACCATGGCGGCCGTTGCCCGAACTTGGTCCACTTGGGCGACCTGCAGCGTGATCTGATTGAGCTGCATGATCTCGGTTTCGAACTGTCCGCTTCGACGCGTGAAAACGGTGTCCCCGATTCTCCGGCGAAGCGTCTTGATCGGGATATAAACATCGCCCGAGAAATCTTGTGAGTCGAGTGAACCACCAATTGCCGCGGACGCATTGCGGTGCTGAAGGACGCCGACGACGCGGTAATAATCTTGGCATTCAGGAATGTAGACTCGCTTGCCGATCGGGTCGTTAACCGGAAACAATTTCTCCGCGACATTCGCCGCCAAAACGCAAACGGTATCAGCGCGAAGATCATCCGCATCGGCAAGGAAGCGTCCGCTGTCGGATTTTAGATGATTGACGTCGGCATAATCCGGCGTGCAGCCGACCAATCGACCGTCGACGGAGTTATCGCCAAAGGTGAATTGGCGACGGATTTCGCGAATCGGAAGGGCGCTGTCGATGGTCGGAATGTTGGAGACGATCATCTCCAAATCTTGTCTTTGCAGGCCGTATTGCGCCGCCATCCCTGACATTTTATCCGCCGCAGGTTTCACACTGCGAACGATAATTGTATTGGCCCCAAGCGACTCGATTTGCTTCTGAACCTGATCGCTCGCCCCCTGGCTGACCGCGGTAAGGACGATTACCGCCCAAACACCAATCAAGATGCCAAGCATCGTCAACCCACTTCGCAATGGGTGAAGCAGCAGACTTTTAACGCCCAATTGCCAAGTGCGGAGCCAAACCATTTTTGGATAACCGTGTCAGTGTGTCAGTGTGTCAGTGTGTCAGTGTGTCAGTGTTTACGTTGAGCGAGGACGAGGACATTTTCACTTTGGCGAACGCGAGCCTGTTGCCGGCTTTCTTCGCTGTTGAGCCGGTCACTGGAAAGCAAGCCGTCTCGTAATCGCACCACTCGCTTCGCCCGAGCGGCCACTTCATCCTCGTGGGTCACCATCACGATGGTGCGGCCCTCGGCGTTAAGTGAGTCAAACAGGCCCAGGATTTCATCGGTGGTCGATGAGTCCAAGTTGCCGGTCGCTTCGTCGGCGAGGATGAAGTAGGGATCGTTCATCAAACTACGCGCGATCGCGACACGTTGTTGTTGACCGCCGGATAGCTGCATGGGCCGATGGCTAAGGCGATCGCCCAATCCCACGGATGTTGCCAATTCGATCGCTCGTTGTTTTTCCTTGGGTCCCAAACGCCCCTGGTAATAAAGCGGCAACTGGATGTTTTCAACCACGGTGTATTGTTGGATCAGGTTATAAGATTGAAAAACAAACCCAATCCGTCGGCTGCGGATATCGGCCAACTCGTCGTCGCTCATCATGGAGACGTCGTCATGGCCTAGGAAAAATTGCCCCGTGGTTGGCTTGTCGAGACATCCAAGCAGATTTAGCAGTGTACTTTTGCCGCTGCCCGAAGGCCCCATGATGGCGACATAATCACCTTCGGGGACATCAAACGACACACCTCGAAGCGCGTACACGGTTTCGCTCTTCAATACGTAAGACTTCGCCAGTTCTCGAATCGAGACGGCAGGAGGCGGTACATCGGGATTGGTTACGTCGCCACCTGGCTTCCGATTCGTCACTGGCGGCGCTGGGATACTATAGGGTTGCACGGGCTCACTCGCTTCCTTCGGATGCTCCACCACTCGTAGCGGAAGCCGCTTCGGGTCGGATCGAATTCTTTGGTGCTGCTTCAGTCGAAACGTTTGAGGCGGATACCACGGTTTCCGCCGGCGTCTTCTCGCTACTGGCCGAATCGCGGCGGTAACCCTCGCGCGGTTGCGTTCCGCCAGAGCGCTCGCCGTAGGGCCTTCCCTCCCCGGATCGCGGAGCAGGCTCGCCGTTTGCTGACGGACCACCTCCCGGACCACCACCTCCCGGACCACCACCTCCCGGACCACCTGCTGGACGAACACCGCCTGGAGGCCCCTGTTTGCCGCCGTATTGGCCTCCTCCGGGTCCACCTTTTCGTTCAAAACCGCCAGGACGCGGGCCGCCGTCGGAGGGCCCATCCACTTCAGCCCGTGCTTCGCCCTCGGTCGACAGCATCGCCATCGCCGCATTGTCTTCCTGCTTCAATTTCGGCAGGTCCATCAACGAAAGATTTTGCCGCAGGTTCAATACGACATTCTCTCCAGCCTCAACGCCACGGTTGATTGTGGCGAGCTTTTCATTGGTTGCCCCCAACAAAACTTCACGAGTTTCAAAGTCGGTGAGCCCTTTTCGAATCAACGAATAGGTTTTGCCGCCGTGCTCGTATATCGCCTGAATCGGAATCTGAGTCGCATCGGGTAGCTGCTCAACGAAGATTTGCACCTCAGCGGTCATGCCGGTACGAATTGCGTCGGGTGGATCGATAATTTCGATCGTGGTCGCGTATTCCTTGATTGAAGAGCTCATCCAGCTACCTGGTTCGGCGTAACGATTGACCTTCGCCACTCTCCCCATCAATTCCATATTATTAACCGCATCGACGCGGATCTTGGCGGGCATGCCTGGACGGATCAGCGTGATTCGTGATTCGTTTACTTTCGCGCGGACTTGCATCTTCTTGGGATCGGGCAGGCGAATGATCGTTTGGCGTTCGCGAATGTTCGCCCCTGCTTCGACAACAAACTCGGCACTGCCACCGCGACTGCTGTATTGATTAGCGTGAATGACCACGCCTGCCGCAGGAGCATTGATGACGCAAAGTTCAATTTGACTTTCCATGTCGCGCATATCGCTTTCTTCTTGCTGGAGTGCGGCAACCGATGCGGCCAGTTGTGCTTCCGCTGTGTTGATCGCACTGTCGAGCTGCACAAGCATCTTTTGGCGAGTTAGATTTTGCAAAACCCTCAGCCTGTTCTCTGCCCCCGCGAGCAAACTGCGGTTATTGGCGACGGCGAATTGGTCCGCCTCCAGTTGCAACGACTTTACCAGACCTTTGGCAACCAAACGCTGGGTACTTTCCAATGCCAATTGAGCTTTCCGAAGGTTTTGCTCCGCGATCGCCATCTCACTTTGGATCAGACTTTCTTCCGTCTGAAATAGACCTTCCAAATACTCTTGGCGGGTGATTTTAGCTTGCTCGACCAAAGCTTCGGCGGCGGCAACGGCGGCTTCGGCAGAGATCACCACGATTCGCTTCTCATTTAATGCCGTCTCAAGCGTAGACGAGTCCAGCTCGACAAGCTTGTCGCCCTCTTTCACGATGGTGCCCTCATCGATCACCCAAAGAATTGCGGTGCCCGTTGCGCTGCTTCGCGCTCGCACCTTGCAAACAACTTCCACGTTGCTGGTGCTTTCCAATTCCCCCTGCTCTAAGACAATGTGATCAAAAGGGCCACGAGAGGCTTCGGCAACGATCAGATCACTCAAAAGCGTTGATTTGCGATTTTGTTGCCAGTAAAGGTATCCGGCCCCACCCAATACGCCGAAAATCATCAGGATCACCAATAGACCGGATAGGATACCGCCGCGGCGCGATCGGGGTAAAACGCGATTGGGTTCGGTTTTCATAGACTGAAACGTTTGGGTAGGAATGATGGCGGGGCTAGGGCGTATTCTCTCTCCCTAGTACTGCCCATGGTAACGCAAAGACCACCCCGAAACAAAACATAGCGGAGTTTTTTTGCATTTTGGGAATCCTGAATTTAAACCGTGAGACGTTAGTCGAGTTCCGGTTGTTATTTCGCAGGCGGCTCGGTGGCTCTGGTCTGGCGAGGGTTCTAGCGGTCAGGGTTTCTCTGCCGTTTGAGACCCAGAATGCCGATGACACGGATCAGCGTCGTGCTTTCACTATTTAGCCTTTAGCCGAGTTTGGGCCGGTCCCGTTTTCGGCCTAGGCTCCAGCCCGCGTCTTCACCTAGACTCCGATTCGTGAAAATCATCCTTCGGTCGTGCCCACGGACGGAGTCTTTGATGAAGCGGTGTCATCAAATTCGGAACAAACTCCAATCGATAGGTTTGCGGCATGGATGCCGGATTTCGACCTGGTTCGCGGTTCGCCGCGATCATCTTCACATTGTTAGTTGGTAACATTTCCGAGCGATCGGTGATGCCAACCCATGCGGCTGACTTTCGCACCCAGAACTTCATTGTGTTTGCTCCGACTGCAACACTCGCGAAATCGGTGGGTGAAGCTGCGGAAGCCTATCGCCACGACTTAGCAGACCACTGGCTGGGGCGGACGTTGCCACCGTGGCCGCAACCGTGTCCGATTCGCGTCGTCGCTGGGAACATTCCGGCCCAGGGCGTGACCACGTACAACCCAAACCCGGTCAGCAACTTCCAAATGGAAGTAGTGGGTACGCCCGAACGGATCCTCGACAGCGTGTTGCCTCACGAAGTCACGCACACGATTTTAGCGACACATTTTGGTCGCCCCTTGCCTCGCTGGGCTGACGAAGGGATCTGCACAACTGTCGAACATGCCTCCGAACGACAAAAACATGAAGAGAAGTTGCAAGAGTTCCTCCGGACTCGACGCGGAATCGCGATGAACAAGCTTTTCCTGTTGACCGAATACCCAAGCGATGTTCTGCCGATGTATGCCCAAGGCTATTCCGTCTGTCAGTTCCTCATTGCCCAACGCGGTGCGCAGAACTTTGTCACTTTCCTCGGTGATTACATGGCTCGCCCGTCCTGGACCGAAAATGTGAAACGGCACTACGGTTATGACTCGCTCGCCGAATTGCAAGAACAATGGTTGCAGTGGGTCGCGGTCGGCAATGGACCCGTCGATCGGTTCGCAAAAGCAAACATGTCAAACTCCGCTATCGCCAGTTCCCCCAACGATCTCGCACTTTCCGCGAATGCGTCCGCTGTTTCGTTGGCAGCGGCCACTGCGGCTCAACCACCAACACAGGATGGTCGCCAGAACGAATGGCAGGCTTCCGGTCAGTCAACAAACATGGCGTCAAGCCTAAGTCGAAATGCAGCGTTTGACCAACGTTCCGCGGCAGTTTCCAGCGGCACAAGCGACAGTTGGTACCTGCGTCAAAGGCGAGATGCCGCAGCGGCAATGCCGCCGGTGAACCGAAATCCGGCGGCTCCAAACGGCATGGTTCGCCGCAATGACCCACCGTCGATTTACTCCGCCGCACAGCCTCAGCCCGAACAGGGCGTCGTGCCTAAGGAGGCTTCGGCACCGGTCTATCCGGCAACTCCAGGAACGCCCGCTTACGGTAGCACTCTGTGGAGATAATGATTTTCTGCATGGCTTATTGGTAAGTAGGCCATTTGCGGTTAAAGTTCTGCTCTTAAATTAAAAATTGACGGGTCCATCACCCGAAAAAAAACCTTTTTGGAATCCCATTCATGGCAAAACCTCACCATAAATTGAAGAAGGCCAATCACGGCCAGCGCCCAGCAAACGGTAAAGCTCGAAAAGCGAAACGCAAAAAGGTAAAGACCTAAACTGTGGCTTCGATCGAGCTTTTCGTTGACCTCGACCTGCTTGACTTTGATCGTCCGTTCGCTGATATCGAAGCGATTCGGGCCATTAACCCGCAGCGTCATGAGATGGAACAACTGACGGCGATCCTTCATGAGGATACCGAGCGGAATGTTTGTGCTGCCTATTTGCAAACGTCATATGATAGCTTTTGGGTGCGGGGACACATGCCCGGCATGCCGTTGATGCCAGGAATGCTGATGATCGAATCCGCGGCGCAAGTCGCCAGTTTTTTCACTCAGCGAAATGACCTCCTGGGCGCACAGATGGTCGGGTTTGGCGGGGTGAATGACGTCAAATTTCGTGGTATCGTGTTGCCGGGCGATCGCTTGATTGTCATGGTTAAGCTTCTCAAGGCTCGCCGTAACCGGATGATCGTTGCTCAATTCCAATGCGTCGTCGGCGATCAAATCGTCTGCGAAGGTGAATTGAAAGGCATTCCGATTCCGATTGAGTATGTCACCGCACAGCTGGCAAAGTTGCAGTCGGATCGATAACTTTCTGGCCGTATCGATAAACGTCCCATACGCCCTAACGTTTGCCATTCGAGTTACCCGCCATTCGCCGCATTCTCTTATCGTGACCCATCAAAGCCTTTGAAAGAAGATATGCTAGCGGTTTCCGCCTCGATAACTGATCAATTAGCCAGGATTCATGAAGGCGATTGCATCGACGGAATGAAATCACTCCCCTCGGGGTCGATCGATCTTGCGTTCGCGGACCCGCCATTCAACATCGGTTTCAGCTACGACGTCTATGACGATCGCCTTGACTCGGAAAAATACTTAGATTGGTCGAAAGGTTGGATCGCCGAGGTTCATCGCGTCCTCAAACCGACCGGCGCTTTTTGGTTGGCCATCGGCGATGAATACGCTGCGGAGTTAAAGGTTGCTTCGACCGAACTGGGTTTTTATTGTCGAAGTTGGGTGATTTGGTACTACACCTTTGGCGTGCATTGCAAACTTAAATTCACGCGATCTCACGCCCATCTCTTTCACTTTGTGAAAGACCCCAAGAGGTTCACGTTCAATAATGACTCCGTTCGCGTGCCCTCGGCAAGGCAGCTTGTTTATGCCGATCGTCGCGCGAATTCCAAAGGCCGAATGCCGGATGATACCTGGATACTAAGACCGCAAGATTTAGTGGAAGGTTTTACGTCCAACGAAGATGTGTGGTATTTCCCACGCGTCGCGGGCACTTTTAAGGAGCGAGCCGGGTTTCATGGCTGCCAAATGCCGGAGCAGTTGCTCGGCCGAATCATTCGCTCCTGTTCCCAAAAAAACGATGTCGTTCTCGATCCATTCTCAGGCAGTTCAACCACCGTAGCGGTCGCTAAGAAACTAGGGCGGCAATGGATGAGTTTTGAATTGTCACCCGATTATGTGAAACTTGGGCGAGAGAGACTGGAAAAAATTGCCGTCGGTGACTTGCTCGACGGAGCCGCAGAACCGAAGGTCAGCGCCCCGTCGACCGCGGCGGGAAAATCTCTTCAATCACCAAAAAAATCACTCAGCAAGAACAAACCCACCAGCACGCTGTCGCTGTTTGGCGACCTGGAAGTGAACGCTGATGACGCAGATCAATCGATGATTGATTGCTTTGAAAATATTGCGGCCGGATTCTCCGTCGACCGTGTGATGGCGGATCCACATCTCACTGAAAAATTTCAACTCGCTTGCGACCAAGCAGGAATCAATGGAGCACCACTTCTGCGGAACCGAAAGCTATTCGCGCTTCGGAAAGCCGGCAGGTTAGCCGCCGCGGGAATCGAAACCACGCAGCGAACCACATTCAGCTGGCGAGAACAGTCGTCTTATCGTTTCGCCAGCGAGATCGCTTGGCGACGACTGTGCGAGGAGCAGCCCGAAAGCAGCTTAGAAGATTTACTATGTGATCCTCAGCTCGCACTTCAATTCGATCAATTAGCATCACGATACGCGACCGGCTACCGCGCGATTGAATATCGCTGGGCCGCCATTTCTTTGCGAGATAAACGAGCGACGATCCCGCTTGACTCATCCCCTGATGACTCATTCAATCCGGTCACTCACGGTATCAAAATCAATGTCGGTGGTTCTGGCATCACTGCTTTCGATAACATTCCTTCGTCAAGTGGTTGCTACGCAATCGTGGGTGATGACGATGTGATCATCTTTATGGATGAGGTGGATGATCTAAGAATTCGTTTCAGTCGGCAATTCGGCGATCCCGCCGTACTTGATGAGTGGTTGACGATTTTCGGCCCGTTCACTTTTCGTTACGTCGTGGTCGAGGCTGCTGGCGGCGGGAGACAGGAATTGGCGACGAGACTCATCCACCGTTATCAGCCGGCTTGGAATATCTTGATCCATCCAGACGACGCAGCACAATGAGGCGTTTGTGGACATGGTTCTTATTGGATTTTAGTGGCAAGGGTGAGGTTCAATTTCGGTCTTTCGACCTCGGAACAGGGCGGTGGATTTTTGCAGGCATCCGCTCCTGCGTCCAATGATTTGGCAGCAGACGTTGAAACGTGGTACTCTCGTCAGTGCCGGGAAAAACCGACTC
>Ga0105050_10007651_pt1 | contig 12791 bp, 4 predicted proteins | sample FRY01_FD_78088 | JGI IMG/M metagenome (GOLD analysis project Ga0105050, IMG submission 78088) | Freshwater microbial communities from Lake Fryxell liftoff mats and glacier meltwater in Antarctica - FRY-01 | ecosystem: Environmental > Aquatic > Freshwater > Ice > Glacier meltwater ... | reverse complement strand
TGCGAGAGAAAGCGCACCGCGTACAGCAGCGGCGGCTGCCCGAAGCAAAAGAGCAGCACCGCGCGCCGCAGCAGCACCGCGCACATGCTCGAGTCCTGCTGCCCGCAGCACCCGGGCACGTCGCAGCACGAGGAGCAGGTGGCCTCGACGCACTGGTCGGCGGCCTGCACCACGCTGCCGAAGGACTGCAGCAGGCCCTGGCAGCAGCACAGCACACACATGATGACCACGACGTAGACAATGTAGCGGTCGTCGAAATCGAGGACGGGCATTGCTGCGAAGGCGGGCCGTCGTTTATGCTGGCGGCGCACGCCGACTCCGTTTTGCACAGGGTGCGATTATGTTGCGGCTGCATTTGATTGGTTGGGCAGAGGCCCGAATGCAAGCACTTCGTAGTTTGGTTGTATCAAGTTTTCACATTTCGCTTCTCTTGTTCTTGTTGTCTTTGATTGATTGTCGCCATCTTCTGCTCCTTCGCTTTCTCGAATTTCGCGTAATTTTCATTGATTTGTGTTTCTTCTGGTTGAATAAAATTAGTAAATATTGTTAGCATTTTCAACAAAGAGTCAATTTTAGAGACATGTACGACCAATCTGGTTGTGTCGGCTTCCATGCTTCTGATCCGTTGTTTCACAAGATTGTAACTTTGAATCTCTTGTTGCAAAGTGTCTTTGTTCAAGATTTCAAGATTTTCTACTCGTGTAACACACTCTATCAAATTTGCGATCACACTCTCTCTGCGTTTTACCATTGTTATCAGACGGTCTTCCCACTCTTCATCTGCAGTCATGTCACTTTTCAGACCTGCCATATCGATGGCTTCATCGGCCGCATTGCGCCGCGTAGCCGGTCTCTGAGGTACGGTTGTCAGTTTTGCGACTGTTGCTTCTTTGGTTAGGGCTTCCTTCCTCCTTCGGTTCAGTTCCCGGACAGATGTCTTCTGAGTTTCATTTGTCTTCGCATTCTTTGCAGCGCCCTGTCTATCATATAGCTGAACAGGTTTACCGTTGGATGAGTCCTCTTGTGCTTGTGGTGGCGGAGCTCTTGGCTTTTGCGGCGGCGAGGGTTTTGTAATTGCAAGAGGTTTGCTGGCAGGGGGTGTCACCGCGGGAACTTGCTGCGCTGGTGTGGTGGTTGCTGCTTGTTTTGACCTGGCTTTCTTTTGCGGTAACATCAATCCATCTCGCTCTGACGTTAATCTATCTTGCTGTATGATCGCTCTATTAAACCACTCCTGGTAATATTCATCCAGTTTGTTGAAATATATGTCATTTTGCAGTAGAAAGTGGACATACCTTTCAAACACATTGAGACCATTCCCAAAACCCAGAAGCTTCTGATAATAATCCTGGAATTTTTGCTCAATGGTTTTGTAATTGTCCATAACACCATTCCAGGTTCTCTGAATATTATCAACTTGAATCTCCGTAGGTGTTGTGTGGATTAGCATAAACTTCAATAATTTGATCAGATCTTGTACATTAACTACTTGTTCAGAAGCCAGTGGTTCGAATACAATATACGACGCTGTCATTGCCCATCCAGCCACTTGATCTTTATACGGCTTCGTGAATGGTATTGTGAGATCTGCTTCATTAAAAGAAAGCCCTGTCGCGATGTCTTTATCACCGTCATCAATGCTTCCGTCTGTCTCTGAATCATGTGCGCTTTTGTCTTCTTCTCTTGACGTGACGTCCTGAGAGTCAAGTTCTGTGTCTGAATCATGTGTGTTTTTGTCTTGTGTTCTTGAATAGTCTGGTTGTGCGTGTACGTCATATATTTCTTCGATCAAAGACGGGTCGTCTTTTCCAAATTCTGACAAATAGGTTGATTTTGTAATCACCTTCTTGTAGTCCTCAATCAATTTTTTGGGAGTACTCAGTATTCTTCTCATATGCATTTCAGCCGTGTCCCCATACAATGCCCGGAAGCCCGCAATAGTTTCTGTCAACTCGTCCAATGTTTTTCTCCACAGCGCGTAGTCCTTCGGAGAGTTTTGTATAATATTTTCGAGAATGTTTTGCATATGCACTCGTTGATTGTGGTAATTGTCGTGGGCAGTTTCTACTGCTTCTCTTTCCGCCTTTCGATCTTTATGCAATGTCTTGTCCTTGTAAAATGCTTGCGGGTCATACTGTTGCTGCACGACACCTCCGCCACGACCACGGGGATTGTATCTTCTTTTGTCTGCTCCTGTGCCACTGCCTGTGCCACCTTGTGCGCCACCTCCCCTCACATTGGCGCCGCCACGAGCATTGCCTCCATACCCCGAATTCCTGGCGCCATATGTCTTGTACGCCGTCTGGCCAAACCTACCGTTTCCGCCGTGTCCACCGCCGCCCGTGTTACCGCCACGGTCCCAGCCATTGCCGCCGCTTTTGTCTTTGCCGCGGGCAGTGTCGGTCCATTTGTACACTTCAGAATTTGGTTTGGCCCCGGGCATCGAGTGGTACTCTGCCCGCTCCTCCGGTGTCGCCTCTTGCATCATGCCATTTTTGAGGCGTCTGTCGTCGCTTGAGGCAATGTAAAACTTTGTGTACTGTCCATTCTTTTTCAATTTTACATTCTGCTCGTGCCAGTAAATGCCTTTTGTTTTGATATCTCTGTATTCTGATAATTTGCGGTATTCCTCTGTGCGCTTCTTGGCAGTTTCCGTATCCTGGTTTTTCTTGCTGGCTTTGAAGAGGTGCTCCGAAGATTGATTGAACTGTTTGAGGTACGCTTCCAGATCCTTGTATTCTGTGTCATTTTTTTTGTATCGCAGTAAGGTGCATCTTGCCCACAAGACCAGGTAATTTTGCGAACAGAAGTATGGCTTCACAACAACATCCGGCGTGGAGTTGACAAAATTTGGTAGACCTATCATGTCGTTAACAAGGGTTTGTAAACCCGAACCGTAATCTAGACCATTTGTGCATTCACCAAGCAAATCGGCACGCTTGAAAAACATTTCGACCACAGCACGCCAGCCCTGTGTAGCATCTGATCTCACCTCGAATTGATCGCCGGTACTCGGGTGTTTCACGAATTTTCTATTGAACTCCAGGAACTTGACACATTCTGGGAGTTTGACCACAAGGTGCGCATAATTTGCAAGGCTTGTGTCTTTCAATTCGACGATTACGTTATGCAAAATCTGGGCACTGCGAATCACCTCGCCAGCCAGAACCTGCAGGGCTCTGCAGTGCGAGCTGCTGTTGGGTAATTCACCGTCGTCGGGCTCGAGTGCATCTGCTGTCTCATCCCGCAGCAATATTTTTTTGATGTTGGCGCGATCGACGTTGAAGGTATCGCTCAGGAAGTTGCCCGCTGTTTTGAAAACAGCTGCATCGACATCTGAATCTTGCCACTGGGCCTCGTCGAAGTAATCGAAAGTCGCCGAATACCATTTCTTGAATCCATCAAACACTACACTAAAATCGCCGAATATTGACGTGGTTTTGAGCAGCCAAAAGACAATTCTGATGTATTCCAGGAGTGAGCGCCGGAAAAAGGTCATTGCTTGTTTAACATCGATGCGCAGATACGACATTTTGTAGGTGGGTATCTGGGCGTAGGCTGAAAATCCCTCTTCATCGTTTGGTACTGTTGGCATGGGGGGTTTGAGCTCAGCCTCATCAGGCCACATTGGTTCTGTCGTTCTATCAAGAAATCGAGCGCCGTTCTTTTTGAGTCTTTCTGCGCGACTATCTTCTTCAACAGGATCTGCCTCTGTGATATCAGAAAAATCGTCCTGCACTCCAGTCGCGCGTGCTCCCCCAGCTTCGCGCTCCACACCGGCGACCATTCTGTCCCCTTCAAAGCCTGCCGCATCCTCTTGCGCTGCAGGTTCGGATTCCTCGACAATACTCGTTAATTCGCTTGTACCCGCATCCACATGATTCAACAGCGCATTCACGCACACTTCCACACGCGCTTCTGTGTGCGCTTCTGGCGGCGTCGACCGAGCCAGCGGGGCGAGTTGCGGCAGCCGCAGGTCATGCTCTGCGTCCGGCGCCAGGCGCGCCAGAGACATTCACCGGCCTGTGCAGTCCGTTATATATCACGATAAACGATATTGATGATGTATAAAGATAAAAGACCAACACTGCACCAGAACAAATGCCCTGCGTCCGCTGGGTCGGCAGCGACGGCCACGCCGACGTGCGTCTGGCGACAGCAGGCCGTTGCCACATTATGCACGAAGATGCGATGCTGGTGAGCACCGACGACCTGTGCGGGCTGCCGTCGAGCTGGGTGGTGCGAGGGCGTGCGTACTGCTGCGCCGAGCTCCCGTGCGGCCACACCTTTCACGTGTCCGCGCTCGCCTTGTCGTATCTCACGGGCGAGATGCGCTGCCCCCTGTGCCGGCGGGGCGAGGGCACGAGCATGACTCCAGAGAGCATCCCCAAGCGGTATCGCCACGACTTTCTGCGTCGCATCCTGGAAATGCAGGACAGCTCCGTGTGCGACTATGCCTCGGAAGCAGAGTTGGCTCTTGTCTCAGACTTTGACTCGGACACGGACTCTCTCTCTGACTTTGACAATGGGTCCCGCGCGGGCTTAGGCGCGGGGACTGGCGCGGGGACTGGCGCGGGGACTGGCGCGGGGACTGGCGCGGGACCTGGCGCTGGCAACGCTGCCAGTGACGCGGACACGCAAATGCGACACAGCGACGGCGAGCGGCAACAGAGCCCCGTGGACACCACGCAGTGGGTGCGGTACTACGACTATTTTCTGTGCGAGCGCGAGCTGCGCCTGGTAGCTGAACTACAAACGTCGGACCGCGAGATGTTTGTGTTTGAGAGTCCCGTTCATTTTGCCGGATTGCCGCGGCAGGACGGCGAGCTCGTTCTCGATCTCGAGCAGCCCGCGGCCTCGTGCGTATACATGCGCCGGTTTTACACGCAGCGGACATTCTGTCGTCACCTGCACAGCAAAATCACGAGCCTGGGCATGCTGCGCACTCCGCTATCGCTGCGCTTCGCGCTGACACACCCTCTCTTTGCGCGGCGGGTGCAGGGCGTGGCGAGTTCGGTGCACAACCAGTTTTTGCTCACCTGCCAAACCGGCACAGACGCTGCCCCCGAGGCAGTGAATGTTGGCCTCGTGCGTCTGAATTACTCCGAGTGCAGCATGTCACTCGTCTTGGAGCCTCACCTGCTCGTGTCCATGTGGCGCCACGGCCTCGCGGCGCAACCGCACACGGCAGCGTCAGGCGTGGAGGCGGAGACGAGCGCGGGCTCTCTATAAAACAAGAGAGAGCGCACCGGCGATGACAGAGGCGGTGCTGGCCTTCCAGGAAATACGACGCAAACTTTCCTCCGCCACCTTGGTCGAAATGAACAAGACGCTCATCTACGACGACGTGGGCATTGCGCTCATGACGCATGCGCTGGAGCTGTGCGCCAAACACTTTGAAATGGACGCGCAAAAGATCAACGCCAGCTCCTCTGTGAATTTCATCACCACACGGCTGGACAAGACCGAGCTGGCCCACATGCTGGACTGGAACGGCACAGGCGGCGGCTTTGTGCAGAAGCCCGACGCCGTGTTCCAAATGTTCTACCCGGGCGAAGGCGGCACACGCAAAGAGATGCTCATATACTATGAGAGCGACGCCGGGGATAAGGCTAACAACAAAGACCGCAAGCAGGCGGCGCGCAAAATGTTCCAGAGCACGTGCGGATGCCGCGAGGTCAATGCCGACCTGCCCGCGATCTCGGTGCGCGCCAATGTATTTTCGGGCCCTCGCGTAGACCTACACCTCGAGGCGGCAGACAAGTATTCGCGCAGTGAGGTTCAGAGGCGCGCACAGAATGCGCTCGATTTTCTCCACCAGCTGCTGGTCGCCCACGTGTGGGTCTGCTGCCAGGTGTGTCTCCTTGCCAAGGGAACGGGAAATCTTGTGGCTTTGGCGACGAGGCCAGTCTCGAAAGAGCAGTTTGACCTGCACTTTTTGGTGGGCCACATTAACAGTGCAACCGTCTTTGCACCGCGCGTGAGACTGTTTGATGCGCCTGGGGTGGAGGTGAACATAGACACGACTGAGTACAAGGTCGCCGGGGCTGCCCGTGTGCAGGTGCTGTGTGTACAGCGCTGCGTGAAGGAAAAGATTTCGGCAAAGGTGCTGCTTGCAGTGAGCACTGTGGCCGCAAACGCTGGTGTACAGCATTTGAATGGCATGCTAACTGTGCAGGACTTGTGGCACTTGCTCCGGTGTTGCGCACAACACGCCCCGTCGAGACATGTCAATAATCGGCAGCTTGTGCAACCTCCTGAGCTCATCGAGTGGAAAATATCTGGAGCAAAGGTGATTGGTCTGCCTGGCGACGGCATTGCCACAAAAAAAGCAAGGAGCGCTGTCGACTTTAAGGTGTGTGAATACAAAAACCCAGGCAAGGCAAAGGCGAGCACGCAGTGGAACCTGGCCATGGGTCTGGTGGCCGAGTACTATGACGCCAGTTGCAAGGGCCTATATGACGCTATTTTCCATGACATGACGTGGCTGCCTCTTGGCAAGGATAACAAAACCTATCTGAAAGACCTCAAAAAACTCAAAGCAGAAAGCAGACGGGACGGCAGTGTGCTCCAGTCCAGGACACAGGCGGCCAGTCTGCAAAGCCTCGGAATGACAGACGGCCTCGGTTTCGCCAGCGACAACATCTCGACCAACAATTTGAATTCATTGTGCATGCGCTCGCTGCTGGGCACCCTCCCCAAAATTGATCCAAGACTCGAGAAGTACATCAATTCATTCAATGCTCCAAACGTGACTTTGTTTCTGCGGCTCATTCGCTGCACGAACGTGCTAGCCTTTGAGCACCTGGCCAAGACTCACGACTCTTCGAAGTGGAGCGACAACTTCCAGCACAGTGTAAACTTCTTTCCGGTCGGCACGGCCGCAGACATTGACTTTATCATGCAATACACTCTCAGTAATTCTAAGGCGATTCACAGCACGTATTTGGCACCGAGTACTGGGTTGTCACCAGCGCAGTCAGAGAACGTGGAGCACCCTGCAAGCTATGTATGGGTGCATGCACTATTGCAGGAAATTATCGCGGATTCCCGCAATACTTTGCACAGCAAGCTCAACAATTCTCCACTACAGAGCAAGTTATTACTCTGCCACAGAAAGGTGTATGATCTGCTACATTCCGTCACTCTTCGGGCTCCACATAGCAATGCCGCGACCCTTCCCGTGCCATCAGAGACTGACACGCGCTCGATGCATAAAAAAATTATAAGCTGTCTCATTAGCAACAAGATAATGTATTACATAGACTCTGTCGATGAACATACAGATTTCTTGTATAATGAGCGCTTACAGGACAAACGCGGTGACATGTCTATGAAAGAAAATCTTCAAGAAATCCGTGCCAAGGTAGAGCACGCTGCAAGGGTGCCGCAGTTGCCGCAGGTGCCGCAGCTGCTGTCAGGCCCGAGGGTGCTGTCCGTCGTGACAAGAGAATCTGACAACGAGCATGCCGCCCGCATAGCTGCCACTCCAATCAAATACACACGCCTCACATGGCCGTTGCGCGACCTGAATGTCTACACCCGGATCTCGGAACCTCTGGACATAACTGACCAACAGGGCACCCGCAGGACGTATCCGTATTATTTATCGTACGTCGACAATCTCGATTGGATGGACGACGAGCGGGAGACATTTAAATTTCTCCAGGAAATGCAGGATCACACTGACAATTACAGAGTATTGCGCGACAACGCGTTCGAAGAGGATATTGTTCTCAAAGTGCCCCCGATGATAATTCCACGCAAAATAGCGGACAATTTCAGCCAAGTAAGGGCATTATTTACCAGAATGCAAAAGGAATGCATTGCAGTAGATGCCGCACCAGCTGTTCCTGTCGTTGCCGCACCAGCTGTTCCTGTCGTTGCCGCAGTAGCAGACAAGAAAAAAGCAACAAAAGACACGACTGACAACATATTACAAGCCTATCGGTGGAAGGCAATGCTGATCAAAACAACACTGCTGTCTGCATTGAACGGAATTTGTTTTGAGCTCAAGAAGGCAATATCCACAACCTTCTCTATTCGTCATTATGCTGTCACCGGCCCAGAGTACAGGCGAGCTGATCCTGAGAGATTGGTGCTTCAGAATTTTGTGTTCTTGCCACAAAATTCCGAGCCTCCCTGGTTTACGAACGGTGCCAAGGCCATACTATGGACACATTATCGACGCTCAAATATGACACATTTGTTTCGCCTAAGAAGACTCGTACCACAACCAGCGAATGCCAACTTACAATTGCCAGACGTAGACCATGATCTGACAAAGTTTGTGTTCGGACTTTTTGTGGCAGGAAACAGGATGAAACATCTGTGGAAGATCCCTATTGTAGGATCTGATAAATATATTGCTACTGGCCGGAAAGCAAACAGGATAACGGCCGCAGAAAAAGACTACTCCTCTCGCATCGACAGTAGTGAGGCGGAAATTGAATATACACTAACAACCCCACATGCGAAATCGAGAAAACTAGAAACAAACTATCAATGGTATCGATATTTATGCGAGCTGTAACCGATCACATAACTTTATGATGTAGTATTAAAGAAATGCAAAAAATGGGTCCTGTCTGGCGTACGATCATACGAGTTATGGTGTCCAGACTACAAGTGTTTTTGTTTGCGGCGTTGTTATGTGGTGGTTTGAGTTTCTGTCTTGTTTCTGCACAAGAAGAGCAGCGGGTCATTCAAACTGGCGTCTTCTTCCGTTCACGTGAGGTGGTGCGTGAGGTGGTGTCGAAGACGTGGAGTTATATTTTCCCGCCTCGACTACCTGAAGGCGATATCCCGCCAGATACCGGCAACAAGCAAACTAAGGTCAACAAGAGCAAAAATGGTGTTTTGTGGAAGATATTTTTATGGTGGAGAGCGCAAAGCGATAAATTAGCTTCCGACTGGCATGAGGCCACATCAATGACAAGTGACCCCAAAGAACTCCAGAATGTGCGGGAGCAGTGTGCATGCTTGGTTATTCTATACGTGATTGTGCATCACGGTTTGCGAATTGTGACATTCAACAATTATCGCGATTGGATTGTCATGAAACCTTCCTGCAGTGAGCAAGTAGGTGATTGTCATATGTTGCCGTCTGCATTTAATTGCAGACTCAAGACACCAGGTCTGCATTTGCGTTATATCGTTGAAATCGCGCACGGCCAGACTGACCTCATATTGGCCTTTGTTATGGGTCTGGCTATGTATTTGCACATAATGTGTCCATCATTTGTCGTCGTGTTCATGGTTTTCATTCAATTTGTCGGCTTTCAAGCTTCAAGCTGGTTCGACATATTTGCAGAATTGAAATCTATGACACCGTGCATCGAGAAGAGCGTGCAATGTTTGACAATGTACGCGAGGCAATTGGTCACCACGACTGTGTTGCAGATGGCAACTTCTTGCATATGTGTGGCATTTTACGCGATTCCGATCCTGTTCAAAGAGCCGCCTCGCGTCTTTCAGCGACCATTTGCGCCACCATTGGCCTGGTGGACACCGAACCCGTTTTGGGTGGAGGTCAACGCCACTTCAGTGACAGAGACATGGAAGACGGTTGTACAAGAGTACCGCAAGCCTGAAGCGGGGTTGTTCTTTTACTTCACCACCGCCGAACATTTGTGGACAATGCTGATCGTCAAATTGGTAATCGACGCCCTGATTCTGGCTGAGCTGCGTCGGACGGACGTTGCTTCGTTGTGGACTGGCCATGTCATCAAGCTCAAAGCAATATTTCCATTTTTGCTTATTATGCACAGGGTGAATCTCTTCCCGATGCTGCAACTTACGCCTATGACCCTCGGCATCAATGCGTTCATGGCAATCACCAATGTGTCGTTTGCAATGATGATCAACCCTCTTGTCGGGGTTTTCTTGTCGGTGTGCAAGTTAATTCCCTTTGTAGGTGGCTGTGTTGCGTGGATCCTGCAAAAGTTGTTCAATAATGTGGCAAAACCTTTCCAGTCGCAAATTTATGGAAATACAATGATTGATGCATTTACATTGAGCGGGCCTGCCTACACCAAGGCAACCGGTGAAACACATATGACTGTGGTCATGGTGTTTGGAGTAGTTTTATTCTTCTTGTCGATTTGTCTCAATTTGTCACACATCGAGTCCTCGGAAGTTCTGACTCATGTGTCGAACAATATCAAGGCAGTGTTGTGTCGCCCACACAGACCCACATTGAAGTTAGCCTCCTTTGTGTGGATTTTCATGGCGGGCTTCGTTCTGTTCACTCGTTCAGATTTATTGGTATCAGCGATCGACTCAACCGTCGCGACCAACAACTTAGAGTGGCCGGTCAGCATCATCGTTGTACTGTGTGTGGACGTCGCGATCAATTTGATGTGGTTCATCCTGTTTGTCGCAGGAACTGTGTGTCGTATGTTTTCTGACAAGAATAATTCGGACCGTCTGTGTTTTCAGACAGTGCATTTTATGCACAGTCATGCGAAGGACACAACGAGAATCAAAAGTGATAATCTGGTGATACAAACCCATGCTTATGTGCAGTTGCCAAGTTTTCAAATTCTGTTCATGTTCGATGAGCGTGTATACTTCTATATGGTCATGAGTATTTGCTTGCCCACTGAGGTACCATTGGCCTCACGTCTTCTGGGTAATGTTGATTTGACCCGTACTATGGAGTGCTGTTATTATGACCAGGACGAAGGGCAAGGCATATTGTATGGCAAATATGCCCGCAGAAGAATTTATATAGACAAAATGCGCGCAAAGAATCTGAAACGTGAGGCATTGGCGAAAGAATCGGCGCAAAAGGACAAAGCAGTCGCAAATGAAGGCATCATCAATGCACCGCCGAAAGCGAAGACAGCATCACCAACTGTACTTAAACTCAAGCCTGTCAGTACAGAAACAGCTCTATCGAACAACATGTCTGCGGATACCACAAGCAAAGTCAATACTTGGCTGCTGAGTGTCAAGGACACCGCTTGCACTTTTTTACAGACGAAAAAAGCCACGATTCTTGCGGCGCATACAACGACAAGCCGGACGCACACAACGCCGCGCAAAAAGAATCAGCCACTTAGTTATGAGCATCAATGTCCATATGTACCTGAAGATCACATCATGGCCTTGTCTGATGCAAAAATAGAACAATTGAATGATGAAAAAAGAGAACAATTGAAAGCAAGCGGCCTAAAAACAACAACACCGAAGGTGTGCAAAAACAGCAACTCGGGAAAGAAAGGTATTACATGCAAACATGTGTTTTTTGGCTACTTGATGTTTGCGGGCGTGTGTATTGTGTACATGTGCGTGGGTTATGGCGCACTACTATTCGAAGGCGGTCCGGTGCCAGTTGCCACAGGACAAGCCCCATTCCAAGAACCGACTGTGGTCCCAATGCCAGAGATAAAAATACTCGAGGACAAGTTAGCAGCTGCACTTTCAGATTACGCAAGGCACAACGAGTCCTTGCAGCAGAAGACTGCCATACTCGAAGAGTCTCTTCGTGAGCAGATATTGATTGCCAGCGACATGACATTGAAGCTTGGTGATGCGAAACAGGATGTCCTCAATTTTCAGACAAAACTCGAATCAGCCTCAAGTGATCTACAAGACACCCTGCTCAGGCAAAAGGACTGGAATCGTACGATGCTGGCCAGTCTTGATGCAGGCAAGGAGGCTCTGCGCAATATGACACATCAGCATCACGTCTTGCAGGCGGCCCTTGACAGGCAACAGGTCTCGAATAGTTCGATGCTCGCTAGTCTTGATACAAGCCGCGTGGCTCTGCGCGATATGACACAGCAGCATGACGCGTTAATGGCGGAAGTGCTGTCTTTTCGGAATAAACCGAACGTCTGTGCATGCACGAAATCGGGGATGCCTACCCGTCTCGAAGAAGTGCATGTGGCCCTGTCCACTATGACACGGGAGCATGATGTTTTGCAGGCGAAAGTGCTGGACTTGCAGAGTGCATTGAACAATTCTGTACCCGCGCTCGAGTTCGAGTCCGTGCAGCTGGTTGCAGAGCAGTGCAGGGGTGCGTATGACCGTTTGGACATGTCGTATGACTATTTGATAAACTTTTCTATCGACTGGCTGAGTGATCTGGAGCAACGCACCACCACGTTGGTGGATTTGGTGGATATGCAAGAAGATGCGATGGAGGAGGCACTGGCGGAGGAAGATGCGATGGAGGAGGCACCAGAGCATGACACTACCTCAGATGACGCACGAGCGAACGAAGTGGCGACACGGGCCCCTTCGTCAGTTGTGCGATCTGTTGCAATGGAAGTCTTGTCGAATATAATGGCTCCAACGGTAGTTTTCCTGGTTCCTTTTTCCGTTTTTGTTGCATTCTGTGGCTATTGATCGCAAAGAGTGCGCGGTGGGAGCAGACTCGGGAGTAGACTCCCCCCGCACCACGAGTTTTTTTGAATAAAGACTCCTTGAACTATTTCCGACAGGGGCGTCAACGGCAAATGTCGGTGCAAACCCGCGAAACAACGACAAGCTCTGACCTCGTGCAAGCCCTTGCGACAAGATTGAGCACGCAGGTCAGCGCGCACAAGCGCCAGCGCGTCGAGTCTGCGCTCTCTGCACGCATCCGCGCGGTGCAGCAAAGCACCTCGCTGCAGACCAAGAAAAAAACGCCCATCATGCGCATGCGCGAGTGCCGGGACGCGCTGGCGTTTCTCGACACCACGGGCTGGAACCGCAGCTTCCACCAGCGCCTCTTCCACGAGGACTTTCTGAAGGCGTGCACGCGCACCTTCTGGAAGATGGAGCCGCTCGGCAGCTTTGCG
>Ga0105050_10007648_pt1 | contig 12797 bp, 12 predicted proteins | sample FRY01_FD_78088 | JGI IMG/M metagenome (GOLD analysis project Ga0105050, IMG submission 78088) | Freshwater microbial communities from Lake Fryxell liftoff mats and glacier meltwater in Antarctica - FRY-01 | ecosystem: Environmental > Aquatic > Freshwater > Ice > Glacier meltwater ... | reverse complement strand
CGTGGCCGCGGTACTCTCGGGCAACCGCAACTTCGAGGGTCGCATCCACCCCCACGTAAAGGCCTCCTTCCTGGCCTCGCCCCCCCTCGTGGTGGCGTTCGCACTGGCCGGTCGCGTGGACATTGACCTGACCACCGAGCCCATCGGCACCGGCTCCGACGGACATCCCGTGATGCTGGCCGACATCTGGCCGGCAGCGGATGAGGTGCGTGGCGTGGTGGACGCCACCATCGACGCCACCCTCTTTAAGGAGTACTACGCGTCGGTGTTCGACGGCGATGACCGCTGGCAGGCCATTCCGGTGCCGGCGGGTGACACCTACGCATGGAACAGCGACAGCACCTACGTGCAGCTGCCGCCGTTCTTCGATGGCCTCACACCGGAGCCCCCGGGTGTGACCGACATTGTGGATGCCCGCGCGCTGGCCGTGCTGGGCGACTCGGTCACCACCGACCACATCTCGCCCGCCGGCGTCATCCCGGTCAACTCACCCGCCGGTGAGTACCTCATCGCCAACGGCGTGGAGCCGCGCGACTTCAACTCGTTCGGATCTCGCCGAGGCAACCATCAGGTGATGATGCGCGGCACATTCGGCAACATCCGCCTGCGAAACGCCCTTGCGTCGGGTCGTGAGGGCAATTGGACCGAGCACATCGGCAGCGGCGACATCATCCCCATCTATGACGCCTCCATGCGCTACCAGGCCGACGGCATCCCGCTCGTGGTGTTGGCGGGCAAGGAGTACGGCTCGGGTTCGTCACGTGACTGGGCCGCCAAGGGCACCGCGCTTCTCGGCGTACGCGCCGTCATCGCCGAGTCGTTCGAGCGCATCCACCGCGGAAATTTGGTGGGCATGGGCGTGCTGCCACTGCAGTTCCTTGACGGGCAGAGCGTCGAGAGCCTCGGCCTGTCGGGTCATGAGTCGTTCAGCATCCGCGGTCTGGCCACCATGGAGCCGCGCGCGGTGCTCACCGTTGAGTTGGGCGACGGCCGCACCTTCCAGGCGCAGTCGCGAATTGACGGGCCCAACGAGCTGAACTACCTCAACAACGGCGGCATCCTGCCGACCGTGCTGCGTCGCCTCTACCGCGAGACGGCTGGCAAGTAGTTCCCCCGGGTACCCCGGCCGTAGGGCGCTGCGGCCGGGGTACCTTTGGGTCTCGCTGCGCGGCAGCGCACGCCCAGCGGTTGATGGGTTCCGGACAACTCGCGAATAGCGCTCAGGGACGGCGGGTTCATCCCCTGCCGACAACTGGCCGAAGAGCAGACTCAGCGCGCCGCCTTTGGCGGCGGGCTGAACCGACGGCTGCGGTAGTCGGCAGGGGATGAACCCGCCGTCCCGGCCCGACCGCTGCGGTAGTCCGGAACCCATCAACCGCCGGGCGTGCGCCCGGCCGGGCTTAAATCGGGCGACGCGGTACTCATCACGGCTCTTATGGGGACAGACCCCACCCGGGGTCTGTCCCCACCCGGGGTCTGTCCCCACCCCACCCCCACCCCTGCGCTGAGCAGGCAGTTCGTGATTTGGGGTCTGTCCCCACCCGGGGTCTGTCCCCACCCGGGGTCTGTCCCCACCATTTCCAAGGCCGAGCGCTTCATCCAGACGATGAAGCGCGAATGGGCATATGCCCATCAATGGCCAAGCTCGCATGAGCGCACCAGGGCGCTTGGTTCATGGATACGCACCTACGATCGGCAACGACTTCACAGCTCGTTGGGCAACCGGCCGCCGATCTGCCACGTTCACAACGTGTGTGGGGAGAACAACTAGACCGCGGACCCCACCACAGCACCGATCGCAGATGTCACCGCCATCGCGGCCACCCCCCACATGACCACGCGCGCGGCGGCACGGAACATGGGTGCCTTGCCAAGGCGAGCGCCGACCGCACCCAGCAACACAAGCCCGATGATCGTGGTGATGACGATGACCCAGATGCGCACGGCATTCCCATAGGCAGGGAGTACCGCGACGATCGGGATGATCGCGCCGATGGCGAATGAGATGGCCGAGGCAACGGCGGCCTGCACCGGACGGGCGAGGGCGTCCTGATTGATCCCCAACTCGTCCCGCGCATGCACGGCCAGTTGGTCACCCTTCGACAACTCCACCGCAATCTCGCGTGCCAACGCGGTCGAAATGCCACGGGCCTCGTAGATGGCCGCAAGTTCATCCAACTCGCCCTCGGGGTCGTCCACCAGCTCCTGCGCCTCACGTGCGAGATCCGCACGCTCGGCATCCCGCTGGGACGACACCGACACGTACTCGCCGGATGCCATGGACAGGGCACCGGCGGTGAGACCAGCGATACCGGCCGTCAGCACCGCGCCCTGGGCGGCACCGGCGGCGGCAACGCCCAGCACCAAACTGGCCGTGGACAGCAGGCCATCATTGGCCCCCAGTACGGCGGCGCGTAGCCACCCGGTGCGGTCGGTGACGTGCCCCTCGGTGTGCATCAGACGGTATGCCATGACCATTGACGCTACGGGACCGCGACCTCCGTTGGGCAATGAAGAAGGATTTGTAATATTCCAATGCAACCTGTCGTTTCTCACATCCCTGTGGGCGATCGGTGATGTATGGTTCATGTATGCACTGGGTGCCCTTGTGGCGCACAGTCGCGTGGCGGGTTCGAGCGGTGGATGTACCCGGGGTCGGGGGACCCCGGTGCGTAGGGACTCGGGGGGGTCCCGGCGCCATCCATCGCTCACCGCCTCTTTTTGGGGAAGTGAAGCCGGGCGAGTTGATCGCCCGGCAGTCCGCCGTGTTCGTGCATGCTCCAGCAATGCACGACGTGCGACACCGGGTGAGGCGCGGGGCCACAGCACTGCTGGGCGCCAACTGGCGTGAGGGCATCGGTCGCACTGGGACCCCGTACGGCTACACGTGCCCCGATGGCGAGAAGTACCCCTACCAGTGGTTCTGGGATTCGCTCATGCACGCCCTCGCGTGGGCCGAGGTGGATCCCCTCCGCGCCGCACGCGAGGTGCGCTCTCTCGCGGCAGCGCAGCGCCCCGATGGGTTCATCGGCCACACCATCTTCTGGGATGCCCCTGTGCGATTGGCACGTGCGGGCTTCTACAACGTGCAGAGACGATCCGATCTCACCACGTCAACCATCCAACCGCCATTCCTCGGGTGGATCTGGGCAGAGATCGCCGAGCGTCTTGACGACGATGCCTTTGTGGCCCACGGGCTCGAGGTCATTCCCAAGTACCACGCGTGGATCGAGCGGGAGCGCGTGGATAACACGGGCCTCGCCTGGGTGATCCTCCCCGACGAAACGGGCTGCGATGCATCGCCGGTCTTCGACGACCCGCTGGGCTGGCGTGCCCATGGGGGCCCGGGGTTCGCGGTGCTGGTGCACCAAATGCGCCGGCGTGGCTTCTCCTTCCGCCGTGCGCGCGCCGACGGCGCGTTCAACGTGGCATGCCCCTTGGTCAACACCGCGTGGGCGCTCGGTCACATTGGCCTTGCCCACCTCGGCCACCCCGGGGCGCGGGAGCGTGCCCGCGAAATCACCCTCGCCATGGTGGCCCATCTATGGGACGACGAGGCCGGGATCTTCCGCACGGCACAGCCCGACGGCAGCCTGCTGCCCTGCGACGTGTGGCAGGGCATCGCCCCCATCGCGCTGCCCGACCTGCCCCAGCACATCGCTCGCCGCCTGCTGGATGATTGGGTGCTCGCCGAAAACCGCTTCCATCCCCCGCACCCAGTGCCATCGGTCAGCCTGTCCGACCCGCGTTTCCAGCGCGGCGACGGACGCATCGTGCCGCACTACTGGCGCGGCCCATCGTGGCCGTTCACCCCGCCATTCGTCCTGCCCGGTCTGCTGCGGCTGGGAAAGCATGCTGAGGCAGCGGTGCTGGTGGCGCGGATTGAGGAGCGCCTCGATGCGCAGGGATTTCGGGAGTACACGGACCCCCTCGATGGCACCGGCATGGGTGCCCGCGCCTTCAGCTGCCAGGCCGTGGTGCTGGCGCTGGCCGCATGGCTGGACCGCCCGCCGATCCCCTCGCGAGATGGCGCCTGAGGGCGAGCACGCGCTCGAGGGACATGAGGGCATCAGCACGCGGAATCGCACCGGATGTGATCCCTGACGCGATGGCCTGCTGCGCGCCCTGTGCCACCGCCTCGGTACCCGAGAGCAGCACAATGTCCATGCCTGCGGTGGCGGCCCGTCGCGCAGCGCCCCGCGTACCACCCCATGGGGCCAGCGCGGGCGTGTCCACCGCATCACTCACCGTGACGCCTTCAAAACCGAGGGTGCCGCGCAGCAGTTCATCGGTGATGGCGCGCGACAGCATGGCGGGCTGCCATGCCAGCGCGGGATAGATGGCAGACGACACCAGCACCATCGGCACACCCGCCCGGATAGCGTGCCGGAAGGGCGCGAGGTCGGCCATGAGCGCCGACCGGGACGCGGTGATGCGCACCGGGGCGTCGTCCGTGTTGACCCGCGCACGGCCAAAACCGGGGAAGTGCTTCACCGCGGCGGCCGTGCCACCGGCGGCGAGCCCCGTCGCAAACGCCGTGCAGTCGGCGGCCACCTTCGCCGCAGTGCGCCCAAATGCCCGCTGGTCGCGCGCCATATAACTTCCGCGCGCTGCGACATCGCACACCGGGGCGAGATTTGCGTTGATACCGAGCGCCGCCAGACCTCGGGCGGTGGCGACACCTTGGGCGCGAATGCGCGCGGGCGTCATGGTGGCCCCCATTCGCGCCGCGCTGGCCGTGGGTGGCACCCATGCCACGCGCTTGACGAGTCCGCCCTCCTGATCCGTCATCACCAGCAGCGGCACGTTGAGTCCGGTCGGGCGCGGGATGGCCTGCAGCGTGCTGGTGAGGCGTGCGAGCACGGACCGCGACGTCGCATTGCGGCCAAACAGGATGACCGCCCCCACCTCGCCACGCTGAATCGCTGCGCGCATTGATGGGCTGACCGACGTGCCATCCACCGGCCAGCCGATGCGCTGTCCTGCCAACTGCGCGTCACTGGGCACCGCCAGCGCCGTCGCGGGGACCACCAGCACGAAGGCGGCAATGGCGATGCGCCGGATCATGCGATGACGGTAGCGTCCCGAGTCATAAATTACGTGGCAGTTTCTGGCCTCCGGACAGGTAACCTGATCGCCGTTCTGGGAACCAATGGGAGATGACATGGCCGACCGCCCCGACAGCTTGGTGGCAGAGGGTTTCACCGAGACCGCGTCCGACTACGACGACGCCGTCCGCTTCAACATCGAGGGTGCGCAGCGCCTCATCATGTCCATCCCCGCCGGGCACTACGACAACGTCATTGACATCGGCTGCGGCACTGGCTGGGCCACGCAGGCCCTGGTTGACCGCTTCCGACCCGCCCACATCACCGGTGTGGACCCGTCGGAGGGCATGCTCGAGCAGTTCCAGGCGAAGCTCGGCGGCATCGAGGGTGTGCAGATCGCCCTCGCGCAGGGCGACGTGGAGCACATGCCGGTGCCCGACGGCACCTTTGACCTTGCCATCTGCTCAATGGCCTACCACTGGTTCCCCAACAAGTGGGCGGCGGCCGAGGCCATCGCGCGCACCTTGAAGCCCGGCGGCGTGCTGGCCATCCTGTGCTCGGGACGTGGCGGCGAGCAGGCCTATCGCGACATCCTCGCCAACACCGAGCCGATGAACTACACGTGGATTGGGGCATTCGACGCGGTGCAGCGCGACATCCCGGAGATGGAGGACTACCTCGTCCAGGCCGGGTTCGACGTGCAGGACGTGTGGATGGAGCGGCGTATCCGCCACACCACCGTGGAGGCGTACATGGAGCGTATGCGCGTGGTGGCCGGGCACCTCATCGGTGACTCCACCGACGAGCAGATCGCCGGCTACATGGCGAAGGTGCAGCAGAAGATGCGCGATGCCTCGGGCCCGCGCGGATGGACCTACGACTTCACCAAGCTCTACGCAATTGCCCGCAAGCCGGGCTGATCAGCCGGCGGCCAGGAACTCCGCAGCCAGATCTGCCACCACCCGGGCTGCCCGGGTGTTCAGGTGCACGCCGTCGGGCGACAGCATGAATCCACGCCCGGCGGCGATCTCGTCGAACGAACGACCGCCCACGAAGTGCCCCACAAGCGATACGAAACCAGGGCGCCATGACCCGGTGAATGGTGGACCATCGGCCTCGTCGGCATCGTCGAGCAGGGACGAAAGCCGCTCGTTGACCGGTAGGTAGGTAACCTCGCGCGACTCGCAGATCACGGCGATCACCCGGTTGAACTCGTGGGTACGCGCATTGGCCACATCGGCAAGGTCCTGCCCGAGCGGGGGCAACGAGCACACCGCCACCCGCGATCCCGCGGCGTGCAGGCGGTCAATGATGAGGGTGAGGCACTCACCGTAGAAGTCGAGCGACGGGGCCTCGGGTAGGTACTTGGCCGTGCGCACGGCGTCACCGCCGTCGGGGGCCAGCGTGGCCTGAATGTCGTTGGTGCCCACCAGAATGATCGCCGACGAGGGCTCACACGCGATCACGTCATCCATGGCCTGCACCAACTCCCACGCCACGCGGCCGTTGACCCCGGCATTGACGAAGGCACGATGCGGGAAGCCCTCGCGCAGCATCCGCACGAAATCCACGCCGGCCCGCCCGTGCACGATGCTGGCGCCGAGAATCGCCACGACTGGCCGCCGCTCTCGCTCGTCGAGCGGCAACGCCAGGAACCCACGGACGTCACCGGCCGCGGGTGCCTGCACGCCGCGCGCTGCACGCACGAGCACCGCAGCCCCCGCGAGTCCCGCCCCGATGATGCCTGCCGTGATGATCCGCCCCGAGCGCATGCGGGGCAGGCTAGCCACCCCGCCGGGTGGTGGTCAGGTCACACGGTGCCTGTGTGGAGGCCACCGGCACAGCGGGCACATCCCCGGCCTACGGTGCGGAGTACTGCCGCGACGCGTGGCTGCGGGCGCCGGAATGGTCTGCCGGTGAGGACACACCACCCGTTCGGCGACAACCGGGTCACGAAATGTCACGCAACGCCGACGTTGACCGAGCCAGCGGGGGCTAGCCCTACACTCGCCGCATGAGCGTCCCACCGCCAGATGGCCGCCGCCCCGTAATGGCCGCCGTCGCAATCGTCCTCATCGTCGGGCTCGTGCTGCTCTTCATCGTCGCGATGTAAGGCCAGAAAGCTTGAAACTGCAGCAAGCGCGGCATTAATGGGCGCCTACTGGCCGCTCCCGTGGTACGCGACTCTTCTTTCGCAACAGGGGCGCCAGTTGAGGTCGCAACGACTGCTGCGGGCGTTTTGAAACCGACAGCGGGGCCGAAAACGACGTAGCCTTCGGCCATGACTACAAGTGTCCAGCCCACGCTTGTACGCCTGAAGAATGAGCGCCTTGAACAACTCGTAGAGGCTTGGCGTGATGACCCAGACCACCGCTCGCCGGAGCGACTCGAACGGCTCGTGGAGATGGCGGAGCAGCGATGAGGCACGAGGACGCCCGGTGCCGGGACGGTGGCGGACATCACCGATAGAAACTGTCCTCCGACGACCCGGGGGATGCCACGCCGGAGCCTTGACGCAGAGCCGCGCACGTGTCTGCGTTCCGACATGGGTCCGCCCTCACCCCGGGTGAACCTCTCGGGCGGGCGAAGCTGACTCACCCCACGCTGAGGGACAATTCCCCTGGCACGAAGAGCCAGCGCTCATCGCACCCTCTTCTCTACACGCGCATTTCGGCCGCGCGCAAGCGGCGCGCTGCCGCCGTCGGGTCCTCACGCCTCGGCGCGTCGGGCCCGGGCGCGTCGGGCCAGGACGAAGGCCGCCACGGCACCGGCGACGAGTAATGCGCCGCCCAAGCCTCCGATCGCGCCGCCGAGGCCGACTCCCAAGGTCGTGGCGAGGATGAGAGGTGCAGCACAGTAGACGATGAAACCGCCGACCACCGAGACGGAGACGAGCGCCCCGCGACGAAGGTTGCGCGTCGTGTTGGAATCCTTCATTCGGGTCCTTTCAGAGACATCGAATCTGCGCACGCATAGGAAGGCGGTCGCGGTGGCACACCGGAAAGCTCCAGCGGCGGAAGGTCCGCCGTCGCCGGGCCGTACCGCCGGCCGCCCTCACTCCCCACGGTCGACGATCCGGCAGCAGCCGATCTCGGCCACGTTGTCGTGAAGGAGGCTGCGACCGCGCTCGACAAGCTCGGCGACCCGCGGGTCCGCGACCTCGTAGTAGGTGCGCCGGCCCTCGGTGCGCGCAACGGCGACGAAGCCGCACCAGGACAGGCACGCCAGGTGCTCGGATATCCGGCTCTGAGTCGCGCCGAGCCGGCGCACGAGCTCCATCTGGTGAAGCTCACCCTCCTGGATCAGCAGCTCAAGGATCTTTAGCCGAGTCGCCTCACCGAGGACGCGGAAGAGTCGCGCCATGAGCTCGGTGTCCAAAAGCGGAATCGGGGGCGCTTCGATGATGCGGGGACGGGCGATGGGAACACCTCTCTTTGATCCGTTAATCAGTATCATACTGAAAAGCGGTTGATAAGCAATCGCCTGTCCTCGGCACCCACACCACGCCGAGGCTCCCTGTGGGCCCAGGCCGAAAGGCTTGGGGGTGCAGCGGATCTGTGAAGACGCTGTCTTTCGATCGTGTCCGCGTCGGGAAACCCGGCGCACGAAAAGGAGCCCCGAGGATGACCCATCTGGAAGCGCACGTTGAGGGGATGACCTGCGACGGCTGCGCCCGCCACGTACGTGAGGCCTTTGAGCGCGCGGGTGCCGAGCGCGTCGAGGTCGACTGGCGCGCTGGACGCGCCCGCCTGCAGCGAAACGGCACCACCGAGTCCGACCTGAGTGACGCGCTCAGCGGCACGTCCTACCGGCTGACCGATCTTCGGGAGCTGCGAGGCAGCAGCCCGGTCGACGGGGACTTCGATGTCGATCTACTCGTGGTCGGCTCGGGCGGCGGCGCCTTCGCCGGCGCCATCCGTGCCCGCGACCTCGGCCGAAGCGTGCTCATGGTCGAGCGCGGCACCACCGGGGGCACCTGCGTCAACGTCGGCTGCATCCCCTCGAAGGCGATGCTCGTCGACGGGGTCGCCGCCCACGGTGATCCCGAGCAGATGCGCTCGGCGCTCGAGCGCAAGCAGGCCCTTGTCGCGCGTCTTCGGGCCGACAAGTACGAGCACCTTCTCGAGGAGTACGGGATCGACTTCCGTCACGGCCACGCCGAACTGCTCGACACCCACACCGTGGCCGTCGCAGGGGAGCCCATCCGTGCCCGCGCTGTTCTCTTGGCGGTCGGCGGGCGACCGGCGGTTCCCGTCCTCGCGGGCCTGGAGGAGACCGGCCATCTGACGTCCACCTCGGCTCTCGAGCTCGAGCGACCGCCCGCTCGAGTGGCCGTCCTCGGCACCGGATCCGTGGGGCTCGAGCTCGGGCAGATGCTCGGCGACTTCGGGGCGCACGTCACCTTCATTGCGCGGCACCGACTCACTCCCAATTCCGAGCCGGAGACGGCCGACGTGATCCACAGCGTGTTGAGGGAGGCCGGACACGTCGTCCTCGAACACCACATGACCGAGAGGGTTGCCCGCGAGGGGGCCGACAAGGTCTTGCGCGGCCGCGACCGGGAGGGCAATCCCTTCGAGGTACGGGTAGACGAGATCCTGGTGGCGACCGGCCGGACCCCTAACACCGATGGGCTCGGCCTCGAGCGCGCGGGGGTGAAGACCGACGGGGGTGGCCATATCCTCGTCGACGCCGAGCAGCGCACCAACGTTCCGGGCATCTTCGCCGTCGGCGACTGCACGCAGCAGCCCGAGTACGTCTACGTCGCCGCGGCGGGCGGCGCCGTCGCCGTCGAGAACGCCTTCGGTGACGGTGGCCGCCGGCTCAACTTCGACGCCCTGCCGCGAATCGTCTTCACCGATCCGAACATCGCCGCCGCCGGACTGACCGAGGCGATGGCCCGCGCCGCCGGCTACCAGGTCGAGACCCGGGTACTTCCGATGGAGGCGGTCCCACGAGCGCTGGTCAGCGGCGACACACGGGGCTTCGCCAAACTCGTCGCCGAGGCCGGCACCGGCCGCCTGCTCGGAGCCACCATCGTCGCCGCCAACGCCGCCGACGTCGTACTCGCCGCCACGATCGCCATCGACCGCCGGATGACCGTCGAGGAGCTTGCCGCCATATGGGCCCCGTATCTCACGATGGCCGAATCGCTCAAGCTCGCCGCTCAGACCTTCAGTCGCGACGTCAGCAAGCTTTCGTGCTGCGCGGCATGAGGCGACGTGCGCGTCCAGTGCCGCGAGATTCGACGGATTCAGGCTGAGGTCACGATCCGGCGTCAGCCCGGCTGGCTTCGCTCCACCGCCGACTTCACAACCTCACCGAGGGTCGGGTGGATGTGGAAAGCGCGCCCGATCAGCCCGCCCCCTCCCCCTTCGGCCTGCATCGCCACGGCGATCGGGTGGATCAGGTCGGCGCCATGGTAGGCGAGGATGTGGGCACCCAGCAGCCGGCCGCTGCCCTCCTCCGCGATCACCTTGACCATGCCCCGTTCCTCCCCCCAGGCACGCGCCTTACCCCCCGTGAACGCGCCGGAGCCGATCCTCACAGAGTGCCCCGCCGCCGGTGCCGCCTCCTCGGTGAGCCCGATCGAAACCAGCTCGGGATCCGTGAAGATGGCGCGCGGCCCCACGTCCTAGGGCACGTCGTGAGGGTCGATGCCCATCGCGTTCTCGGCGACGTCCACCCCCTGGCGGCGCGCGACGAGGAGGCCGTCGGCCTCCAGCACCCGCTCGGCTCCCGAATGGACGACCCGCATGCGCACCCCTCCGGCAGGACCGGGCTCGACCCAACCGATCTCGGCGCCAACCAGAATCTCAAGACCCTCCTCCTCGAGGAAGCCGCGCAGCGCCGCGGCCAGCTCGGGCTCGGCACCCGGTAGGAACGACGGGGCGATCTCGACCATGCTCACCCGGGTGCCCAGACGTCCCAAGGCCTGTCCAAGCTCGAGCGCGATCGAGCCCGCGCCCACAATCAGAAGGCGGCGCGGCAAGTGGGTCAGCGCGAGGATGTCGTCGCTCGTCATGTACGGCGTGCGGTCGAGCCCGGGGATCAGTACGACGCTCGGCTCGGCGCCACTCGCGATGATGATCCGCGGCGCGGAGACGGTGCGGTCATCCACCCGGACGGCCTCCGGCCCTTCGAGCACGGCTTCGCCCGCGATCAGCTCCAGCCCCTCAAGCGACTCCAGCCACCCTTGGGCTCCGGCCGATCCACGGTCGATGATGCCCACAGTCGGCCCCACCGCCAACACGGGAACGGCCCATCGCCACCCCCGGTCTGCGCCGAGTCCGCCCACGAGACGGATCGACGCCACGGTGAGGATAAATCCCGCCGCGGTCTGCAGGGTGAGCGCCGCCCCAACGCAGCGAGAGTTGGTCAGCTCGCTGACCACGATGGAGAACTGGGCCGAGGCTTCCCCCTGCTCGCTTTTCCAATGGACGCCCGGATTCGGTCATTTTCAGGCCGGTTTCGGGCGTTGTCGGTTGGGGCGGTACACCGGCAATGCCCCCAAGAACGCCAAAAGCCGCCATGCACGGCGGCTTTTGGTCCACTCCAGACCCTTCGGCAGAAGAGTCCGAGTGGGCGTTACTGGGCTCGTAATGAAGAGGGATCGGCCTAGAGCCAAGTTCGCTTAGGGAAAGCCTTTTCTCCACGCGGGCAGTGCGAGGAATGCGTGTCACGTGGTGTCGTGGTGGTGTCGCGCGCAGAGCCACCGGACAGCAGCACAGCGTGGGTCCCATCCCTGCAGGAGCCGATGGTCCAGATAGCCCACCGTGACACGTGCAGGGTTGGCGGCGCTATCCCCCAACGCGGTCCTACCCCTCGACTTCCCTGGTGGACCAGATGCCGAAGGTGACAACACCGGCGATACCGACCCACAGCAACCAGCCGAAGGACATCTCTCGCTCACAGCCCACGCCATCGCGGTCGCGGTCGAGTCCATGCGGGTCAGCACCATCAACTCGTACCTGATGGCCGATATCAGCGCAGTTGAGGTCGTACCCGTGCCAGTCGGGATAAGCCTCGATCCATCGAGGTGCGAGCCCGAGCAGGACTGCCGCGGCGATGACAGTCAAGGTCAGCGCGATCCAGCGCACGCGCCCCGCCGGATCGGCTAGTCCTGCTTGGTAGCGCCTCATGGTCAGCAGGGCTCCATGATTGCCATTCCAGAGGGACTGTATTCGCCCGTTTCACACATGTCCTGCCCGCTCCCGCTGTTCGACCAGCCCCCGGCCGCCCCGAGGATCACGATGAGGACGATGATTCCCATGAAGACCCAGTGCACCCAATGGCCGCACACGGGGTCGTCCAAGTTGTCAGACATTTCGCTGCGGCTCCAAATTACGAGTGTCGTGCTGAATCTGGACGGTGCGCCCAGAAGGCTTGCTGAGGATAGCGACAGGGCACAAGCGGCCCGGCTGCCCAGGCAAGACGAGCGACAAAACGAGATAACTCGCGGGACGGATCAAGGTGGCCACCCGCTCCACCCCCACAATTTACCCGGCGCGCGCCCGACACCCACGAGCCCGGCACGCGGGGCCCCCCGGTTGTAGGAACCGACGTGGTTAGGTAGCCCTCTCTCGCGCACACCAGATTCGCCGATTCCCGTTCCCAGAAGTCACAGCCCCCATAGGGTTCTGGGGTTTTGGGGATGGCGAGCTCGCTGTATCTGTCAGGACCCGGCACACCCGGCACAAACGGGATTTGGGTCCCCTCTTGCTTTTGGGTCCCCTACGAGAACTGGGT
>Ga0105050_10007646_pt1 | contig 12802 bp, 16 predicted proteins | sample FRY01_FD_78088 | JGI IMG/M metagenome (GOLD analysis project Ga0105050, IMG submission 78088) | Freshwater microbial communities from Lake Fryxell liftoff mats and glacier meltwater in Antarctica - FRY-01 | ecosystem: Environmental > Aquatic > Freshwater > Ice > Glacier meltwater ... | reverse complement strand
TGCACACGCTGGGCCGCCTGCTGATCGCTCAGCAAGCGCCGAACAGTGAGGCTGCTCTCACAAGACGCCACGCCGCCTGAAGCGGCCGCGAGTGATCCGAAACTGCAAAAGGCCGGCCTCGGTGACTGGGAACGTACGCGCCGCGCCTGCAAAAATCGCATAAAAACGACCTCCGAAAACATGCGGGCAGACTTTGTTGTCTCCACTCAAGCTCGCCGGACATCGTCGCCTTGTAGTGTTCGATGCGGCGAATCATCTTTTGAACGCTCTTCTCAAGACTCGGTTCCCAAGCCTCGCTGACATCGCCGGTGGCAAACGTCTGACCGGGCAAGACCAGCGCCAGTTTGACTTCGTACTCTCCGCTATTGGAGTTGTACTCCAGGTTAATGTGTAGGATTTGAGTTGGAAATTCTTCGATGAGTGGACGAATCCGATCAACTTCCGACGCGATGTTGAGCGTTTCCGCTTCCGTTGGTTTAAAACCTTCAACGTCGAGGTCGGTGTCGAAACTGGGTTCTGCAAATGTCATGACTTTTCCTTAAATTGTTTGTGGCGTGCCGTTTAACGATCTGAGCACGATAGGTGAGATTCGACTATAAAACGTTCCTCTTGACGACGGTGAAAAGCATCGCAGTGCTGAGCAAGTTGAAGAGATTTCGTATCGATATGGTCATTCCTTATTACGTTGTTTTGGCCTCGAGAGGGTGCGTTTCCAAGTTGACTACTGGTGCAAACGATGTGCCGTCGTTACCCTGGAAGCATCCGTCGCCTGGGCTCGCCGTTAAACAAAGGTCGAACGGTATGCGACGTGCGTCATTTTCAGAGGGTTGCGTTGCCAGCATTAGTCTTCTCCAATCTCGAAGCAAATTACGATGTAAGTCCTCACCACAAAGTGCCCTTATTGCCAACACGAAGTCGACAGCACGATCGAGCACCTCGGGAGCCGGTGGTTTGTCCGGGCTGCAAGAAACCGTTCGAAATTAAAATGCCGACAGCTGTCGTGACCTCGGTTCAAGAAGTTGACGAGAAGAAAGCGAACAAGGAACGCATGGACACTGAGCCAGACGAACGAACCTTGGCGAAGGTGCATCCGGTCGCATTTCGTGATCGCCCTGTCGCGACCTTGATCGTGGGACTCGTGTTTCTCATTGCCGTCGTCGCAATAGTCATGTCGGTCGCCAACACGCTCAGTGAGAAGCAACGACGTGCATTAGCGGCCTACTACGCAAATTTGCTTTACCACTACAGCGACCAATAGATCGCCAGCCCCCCGATGTAGACAACCAACACCGCTAACGAATCCAGGCCCATCCCGAACACCGTCTTGTCCCGTCGTTCCAGAATGCCCCACAGATAGAGACTCGTCACCACAATTCCCATCGAGCCGAGGAACGCCGCCGACGGTCCGATTGCGTCGAAGATTGGTCCTTCGCGATAGGCGGCTTGATGGGCGTCCTTCAAGTCGCGAGCGGACTCGGGGGGCTGGGCAATCTCGCCTCGTGGTTCCCAACGTGGATCGCCTTCATATCGGTAAATCACCCACAGTGAAAACACACAACGGCCCGCTGGCGGGCTGAGGAACTTCGCACAGAGGCAGACGACATCCCTTCCGAAGACAGACCCTCTGAGCCCCTCGCGGCTGCTGCGACGAACAAGAACACTCCTGCAACGGTGTCGTCGGCGAATTCGGTTGTGCTTGATTATTGCACTGCGGTGAAGGGGATTTTGAACGATGATCAGGGCGGCCCACTGCACCCCCCGGGGATTCGCATGGTCGAGGCGTTACAGTCCGTGCGGGAATCCGTGGAACGCTGTCTTGCCACAAAAAAAGGGGCGCTGCAGAAAAGGCACTGAAGCGTCTTGCGGGCTGCATCGATCGTGGTCTCGACTGCGTGGCTGAAGAACTGCCTTTGATTCGCGGGCATGTGGAAGTCGTGCGTTCCATTTCCGCGACTCTCGATCCGACACAGGGCCACTGCGAGTTCCGCCGCGCCCTCTTCATCGAAGTGCATGGCACCTGTCAGGCGAGCACTGATCGCGTGCGACAGCAGATGGCGAAAGTCATGCTGAGTTTTGAACAGGGCCTGTTTTCAGGTGGCGATGGGGCTGGCTTGCCTCAGGATAATCTGGATCTGGAACGCTGGTTTCGGAATCCCAAAAGCCACGAACGCCGCATCCACGGCCACCGCCATGCGGGTGTGCGAATCGTGCTGGAAGGACCGTCGATGATTCACGCTCTGGATCTCCACCAGCGTCACCCGGAACCGCTCACCTCCACCGACCTGCTGCCCTTTCGCGATGCGACTCCTCACATCAGTCAACTCCAGTCGCTCCAACGCCGCAGCCTCATGCGCAAAGCACGCTCCACAAAGAAACGACCGCGACTTCTCGATGAACTCGAATCCCGCTACAAAGACTCAACTTAGCCCGCCAGCAGGCCGTTGTAAAAAAAGCCCGCCCGGAGAGAGTCGGGCGAGCTTTCGGAGAGAGAGAAATTACTGAGAGAGGGCGAGAGACCAACGATTACCGCGACTGAGCGTCTTTTTCAGACCTGGCGGTCCTTCTTTTTCTTCTTGTCCTTGTTTTCATTCTTCAGCTTTTGCTCCAGACGTTCGGCCTGAGATTTTTCTTCCTTCTCAGCGGTCTCAAGCACTTCGCGAAGATCGTCGAGCGACTCTTCGACCGGGACCTGGGTAAAGCTGGAGCCAGCTGTGCGAGCCCCACAGCCTTCCTGAGCCGGAATGCTGTAACTCTGGTCCAAGCTGCGAATCGCAAACGCGACGTCCTGAAGTTCCGCGTTGACGGACTTCGCCACAACAGTTAATCCGGTCGTCAAACCAACCACAGCAACGGTCCCAACGACCACCGCTTCGGCTGACAACAGGACGCCGAATTCATCGTTCCACAATTTACTGAACAAACGCATCTCTCAGTCTCCGCAAATTCAGGGTGCAAAAAGTAAAACCCCGCCAAATCTCTCGTCTTCAGCGGTCCACCTGGATCAGTTGTGTGGATTGTGACGATTCCTTTACACCCATTGCAAATGTTGATCTGTGTAAATTAAACAAAATGGAAAGACATATTGACACTTTGTAATTCCACTTGTGCAAACGTGTCTCAAGCGGCATTCATGCCACGCGCTGCCCCAGATGCGAGCTGAGGCTCGAAAACCGAGCTCTTGGTGCGGAATCGGCAGCGACCGGATTAGCGGAAATGGCGTGGACCTAATCCGTAGCGGAAGTCGCCAAGACTTTCGGCACCCCTGTTTTCGAAGGGAAAACCGAAACTCTTGGCGAGTGCCGCTACAAAAACATTTCTTAAGTCCACGCCATTGGAGATTGGCGAATCGGAGCCCGATCTGTTTCAATCTCGAGCGTTGAAACGCGTTCTTTGAAGCTCCCGTGACGCTCAAGCCTGCGGGCTGTGGGCGGTTTGTGATTGGTCAGGTCGCGACTGCGACGTTCGTCTGCCAGATTCAAAGGAAGGATAGAATCATGCGACAGTGTGTTCGTGCGTTGCTTTTAATGTCTTGTGCTGCCTGCTGTTTCAAAGTGTCCGATCTTGCGAAGGCCGATGACGCTCCGCGAGAACAGAAGTTAGCGGCGGAGGCAGTGTCTGCCATGAAAACCGCGACGCAGTTCATGCGTGACAATGTGGCTGTGCACGGCGGCTACGTTTTCTGGATCCCATCCCGGCCGCACTGGCGTGGATGAAACGATCAGTACTGCCTGATGGTCAGATCGCTCGCTTCTACGAACTGAAAACGAACACGCCGCTTTATTTCGTGAAGGATACGTACGAACTGACTTATGACGATTCCAATCTTCCCACGCATTACAGCTTCAAGTCCGAGTCAAAAGTGGACAAGCTGGAAGCCCGCTATAAACTGCTCAGTAGCGGCGCGTCTGCCGATGTGAAGCAATCCAGCCTGAGGCCTCTTCGAAAAGACGCAGAAGAAATCCTGGCTCAGCTGGATTCCAGCGGTCGATGGGTGACGGACAAGAACGGTCGAGCTGTCCCGAACGCGGAAAAAAACGGAGGGTCTCTTTCTGGAAAGCGCCGTCTTCAGCAACAATCTGACTCGGCTGGCGGAGTTCGTTGCAGCCGCTCGATCCGGTGCCAGGTGACGGTCGCCGATTTTCTCCCGCTGGATTCTCTTTCACCGGCGACCTGTTCAAACACCACTGCACAGCATTCAGACAGTCTAGAGGACGCTCAATGGCAACCGTAAGTCTAATCGAAGCCAATTCGCTGGCGGCAGGGCAGTCGGCCGAGGTCGTCGCCGAGGGACGAATCTTTGCGGTGTTCAACGTGGACGGAACATTTCGAGTTCTGGACGGCATTTGCCCGCATGCCGGCGGTCCGCTTGGGAAAGGCGTTCTCCGGGGAAATATCGTGACCTGTCCATGGCACGGCTGGCAGTTCAATGTCGAATCCGGACATCATTGCCTGAATTCGCGACTGTGCCAGACAACTTACGACTCCAGAATTGAAGACGGAAAAATCGTGATCGATCTGGGTTGATCGCTGGATGGTCGGCCGGCGCAAAAAAAAGACGCCTGACAAACTACCAGTCAGACGTCTTCGATGTGTTCGCTATTTCATCTGCAGCAGATTGAGGCTGCAAGCAGAAAGTATTACTTCTTCAGTTCCGCATCAATCAGTGTGAGAACTTCTTTGTCGTCAGGGCTGGTCCGAGGGCTGATGCGGCCGGCGACTTTACCGTCCTTACCAACGACGAACTTTTCAAAGTTCCAGCTGATCTTGTCCTTCTTCTCTGAATGGCTCTTCAGGAAGTCGTACAAAGGAGCCTGGCTGTCGCCGTTGACATCGATCTTGCTCATCATCGGAAACGTAACTTTATAATTTTCGGTGCAGAACTTCTTGATGTCCTTCTCTGAGCCGGGTTCCTGGCTACCAAATTGATTGCAAGGGAAGCCAACCACAACCAGACCCACGTCGGCATACTTTTCCTGCAGAGCCTGAAGTTCTTTGTACTGCGGTGTCAGGCCGCATTCGCTGGCCACGTTGACAATCAACAGGACTTTCCCTTTGAATTCGGCCATATCGACTTCTTTGCCGTCGATGGATTTCATTTTGAACTCATGCACAGAATCGGCAGCCATAGCTGTTCCTCCGGAAAGACAAAGAACAGAAAGTGCAACGGCCAGTGAACTCCAGAACTTCATAACTCATTCTCCAGTCGCAAACAGTGAATTCAAGACTCTGCTCAAAACTCAGCCAGCGTGACTGAGCGTGCAAAGTCTGCAATGCTGATTGTCGGTTATTGTTACCCGGTCCGAAGCAAAGGCAAGTCACGCCATGGTCAAACGTGATTCTGAATGAGAAAGTGCCCGGGAGCCGAATTGATTTGTTGTGAAGAGATCTTCACACTAAGGCGGTTTCGTTTCTGTTTTTTTCTGCCATGGAGCTGCGTTTCGTGAAGCATACTCTCGGCCTGTTCCTGCAGCTGGCTTCGCTTTCGATGTTGCCAGCGATGATTATCTTCCAGCTGTTCTATGGATTCCGGCTGATCGTGATGCCGATTTCCCTGCTCTGCGGGATCTGCGTTTTCAGCATCGGGACGGTGCTGCGAGAATCCAAATAGACGCGGCGGTCGGACTCAGACGCTGGTGAGGGAAGGTCTCGGCATCAGAGATGCGAGCCACCTTCGGAACCATCTGTCCCGGACGGAAATGAAAATCTCGCCTCGGAGATGCGAGGCACAGTGTGCATCGCATCTCCGAAACGAAACGACTTAGCTTTTCTGACATTCCACCGGTAGAGGGCTCAAGCCGACGCCGCTGTAGTAGAAACCGCGAGCCGCCATTTTGCGGCGGTCGTAAAGATTGCGTCCGTCGAAGATCACCGGGGCCTTCATCTTCAGCTTGATATAGTCGAAATCGGGATTTCGGAATTCGTTCCATTCGGTCACGATGGCCACAGCATCCGCGCCGTCGCAACAGTCATAGTGATGCAGGCAGTACTCGACGACGTCACCCAATTCTTTGCGGACATTTTCCAGAGCCACCGGGTCGTGTACTTTGACCTTCGCGCCAGCCTCCAGCAGACTGCGGATCAGCACAAGGGACGGTGCCTCACGAATATCATCTGTTCTTGGCTTGAACGAAAGCCCCCAGACGGCAATCGTCTTGTCCTTCAGGTCACCATCGAAGTAACTATGAATCTTGCGAAACAGAACATGCTTCTGCTGATCGTTGGTTTCATCCACTGTGCGCAGAATTCGTGGAGACACTCCATATTCCATCGCCAGCGACGCCAGGGCTCGAACGTCCTTGGGAAAGCATGAGCCGCCATACCCTACACCTGGGAACAAAAACGAAAACCCGATCCGCGCATCGTGACCAATGCCTTTGCGGACTTCGTTAATGTCTGCACCCACCTGTTCGCAGATGTTCGCCATCTCGTTGATAAAGCTGATCTTCGTGGCCAGCATGCAGTTGGCCGCGTACTTAATCATCTCCGCGCTTTCGATGCCGACGATGATGAAAGGTTTTTCCGTCCGCAGAAACGGCTTGTAAACTTCCTGCAGCACATCGGCCGCTTCGGCGTCGTCGACACCGACAACGACGCGATCGGGCTTTGTGAAGTCATCAATGGCTGCGCCTTCCTTCAGAAACTCCGGATTGGACGCGATATGAAATTTGGCTGGAGTCAAAGCCCGAATCCATTCGGCCACCTTACGATTCGTCCCGACAGGCACGGTGCTTTTGCAGATGACGATCGCATCTGACTTCAGGAAAGGTGCCATTTTCTCTGCCGCGGCACGAACATACTTCAGGTCAGCAGCACCCGTGTCATCCTGTGGAGTTCCCACACAGATGAAGACACACTTCGCGCGGCTGATGGCCTCTTCGTAATTGGTCGTAAACTTCAGTCGGCCGGACGCTGTGTTTCGTTTGACCAGCTCCTCCAGACCAGGCTCATAAATCGGCACGCCGCCGCTGTTCAGCAAATCGACCTTGCGCGCGTCGACGTCCAGACACGTCACGTCATTGCCGCTTTCGGCGAAACAGGTTCCAGTCACCAGGCCGACGTACCCAGTGCCAATCATCGTGATCTTCATGAGTTCTCTCGACAAATAAAAATATCAAATTCCGGACCGGTCAGCCGGAATCTCGCTCGGGGCGCGATACTCTCGTTGAAGTGATTCGAGCAGTATTTCCAGCCGATCCACATTGTCGCGAATCCCGTCCATCTGCGGACGTGAAGAAACAGAATTGAGCCGCTTCCGGTTCACAATGCTGTCCGCCAGATAAACAGGCCGACTTCTAACCTGGTCGTAGATGCGAATAACGTATTCGCCCAGGATTGAAATGCCAAGCGCATTCAATGCACCAAAAAATGAGGCCGTGATGATGGTTGACGCCCACCCCGGAATGGCCAGCCCTGTAAATATCTTATGCCACAGCACGAATCCTACCGATGCCGCACAGACACCGGCGGAAATCGCAGCGACAAGATAGAAGAATTTCAGAGGAAAACCAGAGAACGAAAAAATGGCCGTCTTGGCAAGCCGAAACAATCCCATCAGCGAGACGCGCGGGTGATCATCATGGCGAGCCGCACGTTCGACCGGGATTCCGGTCTGACGAAATCCGGCCCAGCTGCGAAGTCCCGGGAAGAATCGATCACGCTCCGGCAGTTGCAGCAAAGCGTCGACGACTTTTCGATCCATCAACCCAAAATTGCCGGCATCGGCCGGAATCGGACTGTCAGCGATGGAATTCAGGACTCGGTAAAAGCTGAAGAACAAAAATCGACGGGCGGCGTTCTCTTTTCGATTAAACCGCTGAGCATAGACGACATCAGAACCATTTTCCCACTGATCCAGAAATCGGGGGATGGCTTTCGGGTCGTCCTGCAGATCTGAATCCATGACGATGATGACGTCGCCCTTTGCATGCTCCAGACCGGCCTGAACGGCAGGCTGATGTCCGAAGTTGCGAGAAAGGTGAACAACCACAATGCGTTCGTCTTCGGCCCCCAGCGCATCCAGATTTTCTCGCGATCCGTCCGATGAACCGTCATTCACGTAGACAATTTCAAAGTCCAGACGGTCGCCGTCCATGACGCTGACGATCTGACGTGTCAGTTCACGCAGAATTGTGGTTTCATTAAACACTGGCAGCACTACCGAGATCATCACGGAACGCCGGTTGCGTGGGAAGGACGAGGGCATCGTCATTTCTGCAGCACTCCTGCAAGCGACAGTCCGGTTGGCACTGTCAGATGTTCATGACACCATCGTTCAGCGGCGGCGGCGGTCAGCAGAGCGCGGTTGGTGAATGGGGACACCGTCGGAAAGTCCGGCTGTGTTCGTTTCGGAAACAGCTTTTCCCAGCCACGAACTGCCACTGCAGCCGGCATGGTGAAGCTGTTCCAGTAGTTCAGCCACGAGACGCGAAAGCCCGATTCATTGGCGTGCTGACGAAACTGTCTGACCGTGTAACGGCGATAATGGCCGAGCTGCTCATCCCAGCGACTGTAGAGCCACGGGTGAGCCGGCACGGTGACGATAATGGCTCCCCCATCTTCCAGAGCCGCATGAGCATGTCGCAGGACCAGTGCCGGATCTTCAACGTGTTCAAGGACATCCAGCAAAACGACGGCTCGCAGCGACTTTGCGTCCACCGGCCATGGCTTTCCAAGATCATGCACGCGAACGTCTTCGATGCCGCGGTTTCGCACGTGCTGGACCGATTCCGGCATCAGATCAAAGCCAGTGACGTCATAACCAATCTCGTTGAATTCCACGAGATTGCGGCCCGAACCGATGCCGCCTTCGACCAAACGTCCTGGAGGCGGGCAGTATTTTTTCAGGAGACTGGTAACGAGTTGCCGCTTGGCGACGTGCCACCAGTAATCGTTTTCCAGAGTCACAAGTTCCTTCAGATGACTGGGATCCATGGGTACTGCCTGAAAGCGTTGGCGAAATCAAAGAACGCGTCAAAGTGCAAGCGCGATCAAGAACGGCTCGCTGCAAAAAAACAGTGACTCAGTCCTTCGATCTTAGCATACGGAATGGGCTGGTGAGTTTTTGCAACATCGGGCAAACCGCTTCGTTGCGTTCTCCTGTTAAGCTGCACTGATTAATCCTGGCCAAACGATTGTTCGTTAAGAAACTTGGTGGGATTTTTTTTTACCGTCTGTGCAAGCGGCTTTCCCGGACGACGGACGTGCCTTTCGCCCGATTTGCGACTGTCGCTGCCCGTCAGGCAATCCGATACAACATCGCAGCCCGAGCTGGCATTTCAAATCTCAAATTTCAAACAAGATTCCCTGATGGCTTCAGAAACCTGCGATGTGATTGTGATCGGCTGCGGCGGCTTTGGTTCGTCGGCGATGTATCATCTGACTCGTCGTGGCCGGAGGGTCATTGGAATCGATCGCTTTGCACCGCCGCACAACCAGGGCAGCTCACACGGCGAAACGCGGCTGATCCGGAAGGCCTACTTCGAACACCCAAACTACGTTCCTCTACTGCACCGGGCGTGGGTTCTGTGGGAGGAACTGGCGGACGAATTCGACGAAACGCTGATTGTCCAGCGAGATCTCATGATGTCCGGCCCGCCCGGTTCTGTCGTCATCGAAGGGGCCCGGGAGTCCGCGCGGCTGCATCATCTTCCTCTGGAGAATCTCACTCACGAAGCCGTCACAAAGCGATATCCGATGTTCCGCCTGCCCGATGACCATTCGGCGACGGTCGAACCGACGGCCGGATTTTTATGGTCCGAACGCTGCGTGGCCGCGCATCTGGAGCTGGCCTATGCGTGGGGCGCGGAGCTGAAGTCCGGTGAGACGGTGCTGTCAGTTAACTCCTCGGGGTCAGGAGTCGAGGTCCGCACAGATCGAGCGACCTATTCGGCTGCCTCAGCCATCATGACTTGCGGCGCCTGGACGAGTCAGCTGTTGCCGACATATTCCCGCTACATCTCGGTGCTGCGGAAAACAATGTTCTGGTACCCGGTAAATTCGCCGGAGTGGACGAAGAAGAATGGTGCTCCCATGTTTCTGCTCGATCTTCCCGAGGGGCAATTTTATGCGCCGGGATGTGTTGATGGGAAGACAATCAAGATCGGTCTGCATTCTGGTGGCGAACTGGTGGCCGATCCGTCTTACCTGGTGCGAGAAATCCAGCCGGACGATGAACCGGCGACGAATCGCTTTGTGACAGATCGCCTGATTGGCATTGAGTCGACAGCATGCCAGTCCACAGTTTGCATGTATTCCATGAGCCCCGATGGGCATTTTTTACTCGATCGACTGCACGATCTGCCGCTGGTGGTTGCGGCCGGGTTTTCTGGTCACGGCTTCAAGTTCACAAGCGCTCTGGGTGAAGTCGCTGCGGACCTGGCCGAGCACGGGCGCACGCATTTGAATGTCGATTTTCTTTCCGCCAGCCGCCTGAAGATGTGACGAACGAAGCACTGCCTGAAAGACTTTCCGTTCCGGTTGGGCGAGTCAACCGGGGCGGGGTCCCGCTCGTACCCGTCGTCTAATCACAAAACGTTCGCTCGTGCCAGGCAAGCTGGCGCGGGGCGGGTGCAAATTGAGCACCCAAGCGAAAGTTATTGGGCGTAATTCGTTTAACGGCGAGCCGTAGGCGTAGGCAAATTAACAGAAAACCGACGCCTTCGGCTTGCCGTTGAACGAAGAAACTTATGCACGGGTGCTTAGCAGATGGCTGACTATCCCGCAGAGCTCAGGCTGTGGTGAGACGGTCAACGCAAAAGGGGCCGACGAGTGAATCGTCGGCCCCTCTTTATTTTTAACACAGAACAACTGAAACGAATTGCAGTTGTGTTCTGGAGATTAGCGTGACATGAACACGACAACCTTACCCACTTCAACCTTGAGCATGACGTCGTCGATCGTTGGCAATGTTGTGACAATGCACTTCATTGACGCTTTATCAACGGACAGCCATTCAGCACTGGCCGGTGGAGCCTGCTCGCCAACAGCATTGTACAACTTGCGGATGTTCGGGCGGTTACGCAGAGTTACGACGTCGCCTGGGCGAACCATGATTCCCGGCTTGTTGACGGTCTTGCCGTTCAACTGGAAGTGGCGATGCACGATGCCCTGACGTGCCTGTGGGCGAGTCAGCGTGAAACCGGCTCGGCGGACAACGTTATCAAGCCGTCGCTCGCACAGGATCAACAGGGTCGAACCTGTATTACCGGCCGTTCGCTTGGCGATATCGAAGTAGCGGAACAGTTGGCGGTCACGCAAGCCGTAGTAAAACTTGATCTTCTGCTTCTCGGTAAGAGCGGCACCGTAGATGGTGTCTTTCTTACGCCGCTTGTGCATGCCTGGTGGATATTCTTTGCGTTCCGAAGCCTTGATAGCTCCGGCGTTTTCGTAGACGTTCATCCCCAGACGGCGATTGATACGGCCCTTTGGACCTGTGTAACGACCCATTCCCTGTAAAACTCCAATACTTTGCAATCGGACTCTGCACCATCCTTTCGAAACGCTCGAGAGGACCGTCACCACTGTTCTGACCAAAAGCCAGAACTCGACAGGCAAAAACCGCAGTAAAAAGCGGCTGCGTGCAGAGAAAAATCCCGCTGAATGCGCCATGGACGCGGCAGGAATCGGGAAAAGGTATCGACAACAGCCCCAATGAGCAACATCGAGAAACAAACTCCGCCGTTAAAATGCTGGGATTTTGCGTCAACGAGCAACCATGAACCCTTATCGTGGCCTAAATCCATGGCGGTGAGCGGCTCTCTGCACGTTCGCGAATGCGAACGCAGCCACTTACTTTAAAAGAGCGGCCGACCGAAAAGCACGTATTGAGCCTGCGGCGCTAGTGGTCTGTCACGCGTTAAATTTGGGGTTGAGCCTTGCTTGTACGACGGACTTCCAGTCCGTCGTACCCTAAAATTTAGCTGTGACAGACCATTAGCCGATTTTTTCTTTCAAATCGGCTAGCGCCTCAAGCTCATTAAATTGTCCAGCGGCGTCAGCCCGACGCGAGGACAGTGCTTCAACAGACCACACTCGGCGCATTTCGGACGTCTGGCAATGCATGTCCGGCGACCGTGATGAATTAATCGATGAGAGAACTCGATCCATTCCGACTGAGGCACAATGCTGATCAGATCACGCTCGATGATCTCTGGGTTCTCGGAGGTTGTCAGTCCCAGCAGGTTGGTCAGGCGTTTCACATGCGTGTCCACGACAACGCCGGAGGGAATGCCGTACCAGGTGCCCAGAACAACGCTGGCCGTCTTGCGTCCCACGCCAGGCAACGTAATAAGGTCATCTATCGCCTGCGGAATCTCGCCCCCGAACCGTTCCATCAGTGCCTGAGCCATACCGCGAATATTGGCCGCTTTATTTCGAAAGAACCCCAGCGGCTTCACGATCCGTTCGACATCTTCCTGAGTGGCCGTGGCGAGCGAAGCGGCATCCGGATAAAGTCGAAACAGTTCCGGCGTCGACTGGTTGACTCGTTCGTCTGTGCACTGCGCCGAAAGAATGGTGGCGACGAGCAACTGAAATGCAGTTGTATGATGCAGCGCGCACTCCGCTTCCGGAAACAGTTTTTTCAAATCGGCAATCACGGCCTTCGCCCGTTTCTTCCGAACGGTCTTCAATGCTTCCGCATCGACACGATTCAAATCGTCTGATTTGGACTTTTGAATGGACCGTTCTTTTGCTGTTTTTCTGACCACGGAATACAAAGCCCTCGTTGATTGTAAAACGCTTGTTGATTCACACCCCAAGAGTGCCGAGCAGCCAATTGCCACAGATTTCAGATTTCAGATTT
>Ga0105050_10007643_pt1 | contig 12804 bp, 14 predicted proteins | sample FRY01_FD_78088 | JGI IMG/M metagenome (GOLD analysis project Ga0105050, IMG submission 78088) | Freshwater microbial communities from Lake Fryxell liftoff mats and glacier meltwater in Antarctica - FRY-01 | ecosystem: Environmental > Aquatic > Freshwater > Ice > Glacier meltwater ... | reverse complement strand
TAATCGAGAGTTTCTCTTCTTTGGTAAATTTTCGTTTTTCCATCTTTCAAAATTATAGATTTATTAATATAATTCAGTCCGATTATTTAAGGGGCTAAAACACAACACAGGGCTTTGCCCTGTGTTGATGATTACTACCTTTCAGGGCTAAATTTTGATTTGTCAAAGTAGAAGTAAGCACGTCATTGCGAGTTACCAGCTTTTGGAAATTCAAAAGCAAAAAATACGAATGACGTTGTGTATATTTTCATAAGCAAAAAGAAGCAGCAAAGTTTGGGCTTATTTCACAAAAGGTAGCAGCTTGATAATCATACAACAATGACGTTGAGATTTAGTAAGTATAGGTGTACTAATTTATCCCATTTGCAGTATAAAAAGAAATAAATATCTTTGTATCATGACAAATTCTATTACTCATATATTACAACAAGGCGAAGGACTTTCTGTCGAATTTAAGTCCTCGTTTAATGATGAGGTTATTGAAACGCTTATAGCATTCTCTAACACCAAAGGAGGAATAGTATATATTGGTATTTCTGACAATGGCGAGGTTAAAGGAATTATATTGGGTAAAGAATCGACAGTTAAATGGATAAATGAGATTAAAAACAAAACAACGCCACAAATTATTCCTGATATTGAAATTGTAACTTTGGAAAACAAAACAGTTGTAGCCATTAGTATTAGTGAATATCCGGTTAAGCCTGTTGCTATAAGGGGTCGGTATTATAAAAGAGTAAACAATTCAAATCATTTATTGTCAGTTGGCGAAGTGGCAAATATGCATTTACAAACCAATAATTCAAGTTGGGATTTTTACCCCAGATTAGGTAAAACAATTCATGATATTGATTTAGTAAAGGTTCAAAAGGTGATTGAAGCTATTTCGAAAAGAAATGAATATATTGATATTGAGGGTACTAGCGAATTCTTGAAGAAGAATGAATTGATAAATGATAATAACACTATTACAAATGCATGTTATTTAATGTTTTGCAACGGTGTTAATTTGTTTACAACTATTGAGCTCGGGCATTTTGCTTCTGAAACTGTAATTAAAGACAGCATAACCAATTCGAGTGATATTCTGACTCAGGTTGATGAAGTTATTTCTTTCATTAAAAAACACATTAACAAAGAAGTAATTATTACTGGCGATAAAGAAAATATTCAGCGTTGGGAATACCCCTTAGAAGGCATACGTGAGTTGGTATTGAATATGATTATCCATCGTGATTATTCCTCTTCGGCCGATTCGTTGGTAAAAATATTCCCCCATTATATTGAGTTTTATAATCCGGGGTCGTTGCCCGATTCTATTAGTATAAACCAATTACTGGCGAACGATTACGTTTCATATCCCCGTAACCGGCAAATTGCCAAAATTGTTAAGGAATTGGGGTGGATTGAAAAATATGGTACAGGCATAAAACGGGTATTCAAACTATTTGCTGAACATGGTCTGCCTCAGCCTGAGTTTAAATCTCTACAATCAGGTTTTTTTGTAAAGGTTGTTGGAATTCCAAGAGCCGACCAGAAAACCGACCAGAAAACCGACCAGAAAACCGACCAGAAAACTGACCAGAAAACCATTATTGAACAAACAATATATAATGTGATACAAGCCAATAAATCAGTAACAGTAAAAGAAATAGCACAGACTATTGGAAAGGGCGTAACAGTTACAAAACAATTAATAAATAACTTAAAAGCACAAAATAAAATCAAAAGAATAGGCCCCGATAAAGGCGGATTTTGGGAAATACAGAAATACAAATGATACTTTTTAATAAACCATACTTAACTGGGGGCTGGCAGGGCAGACGCATTAAAATTATTTACGATGCTTATCTTCAGAGATTCCTCATTCCGCTGCTCTCCATTCGGAATGACAGTGTCATTCCGAACGCAGTGAGAAATCCCATAATTTTAATGCGTCGCCCTGTGGGGGGCTGGCTTGTTGTTGTAGCTAAAAAGAAATAAATATCTTTGTATCATGACAAATTCTATTACTCATATATTACAACAAGGCGAAGGACTTTCTGTCGAATTTAAGTCCTCGTTTAATAATGAGGCTATAGAATCATTGGTTGCATTTGCAAATTCAAAAGGAGGAGCTGTTTATATAGGAATTACCAATAATGGAAAGATTTCAGGAACAACCATCAATGGCGAAAGTATAATAAATTGGATAAACGAAATTAAAAATAAAACCGAACCTGCACTTATTATTGATTCCGAACAAATAACTATTGAAAATAAACAAGTAGTAATTTTCTCAATAAAAGAGTTTCCTATTAAACCGGTTTCTGTTCAAGGCCGTTGTTTTAAGCGTGTCGGGAATTCGAATCACCTTATGAATATTTCAGAAGCTTCGGATTTGTATATGCAAACTATGCAATATTCATGGGATTCATATCCTTATCAACATGCAACCTTTGATGATTTACATACACAAAAAATCCTTGATTTTATTGCAAAAGTGAACACGTTTGGTAGGTTTAAATTAGATGCTTTACCTATAGATGCACTTACTAAATTGCGAATGACACATAATGGTGTTCCTACAAATGCTGCTATGATTTTGTTTTCGAAGCAAGATTTGATGTTTAATGTGCATATTGGTAGATTTAAAAGCCCAACTCTTATAATTGATGATAGTATGATTCGCGGCAACTTATACGATGTTTTAGACGAATCGATGAAAACTATTGTGGGGCATCTGAAATTTGCTTTTGAAATTACAGGAGAGACTACACAACGTACCGAAATACCAGAATATCCGCTCGAAGCTATCCGCGAATTATTGCTCAACGCACTTGTGCATCGTAATTATGCAAGCACAAGCGATATTCAAATAAAAATATTTGATCAATCAATAAGTTTTTCGAATCCTAGTGGGTTATATGGAGACTTAAAAATTGAAGATTTGCAAACAAATACATATCAAGCAAGTACTCGTAATAAACTTATTGCTGAGGCATTTTATTTAACCCACGATATAGAAAAATACGGCAGTGGATTTGGCAGAATCAGACAAGCTATTGCTCAGTATCCTACTATGAAATTTGGATTTCAAGAAATTGCAAATGGTTTTAGAACAGAATTGAGCTATGTAATTCAAAAAACATCCTCAAAAGACCTAGAAAAAGACCTAGAAAAAGACCTAGAAAAAGACCTAGAAAAAGAATTATCTCAGAAAGAAATCAAAATAATTGAAGCAATAAAACAAAATCCAAAAGTAACACAGCAATTACTGAGTGAACAAATTGGAATAAACCCCAAAAACATTCGCAATTATATGAAATTGCTAAAACAAAAAGGAATAATCAAAAGAATAGGCCCCGATAAAGGCGGATTTTGGGAAATACAGAAACACAAATGATCCCGTTAATAAACCATACTTAGTGTCTGCACGGAAACTCATTTCGGCACGTGCATATTTTTAAAACAAAGGATTTCATAAAAAAAAATATTAATGTATCAGATTTCAATCGTTATAGTAAGTTATAATACTCCTCTATTACTAGAAAAGTGTATCCAATCACTTTATACACATAAGGGTACATTAACACTGGAAATAATTGTAGTTGACAATGCGTCAGGTGATGGAAGTAAAGAAATTGTAATGCCAAAATATCCGGATGTAGTTTGGCTTAACTCAGGTTATAATGCTGGATACAGCCGTGGCAACAACATCGGAATTAAGGCTGCATCAGGAAAATATGTTCTTTTACTAAATCCTGATGCCTTTTTACCGGAAAAATACTTAAATGAGCTTTTGGAGTATTATCAAAAACTTGAAAAAACAACTAAAGTTGGCTTATTAACCTCCCGAATCATTTCATCGATAGATAAACAATTATTAATTGGTTCTGGCCTTGGATTCGTTGGCTGGAATAACGAATTGAATAAAAACCCGTTTTGGATTCTACTGAAAAGGTGGGGAAAAATACCTCTAAATAAAAAACACAATGAGATTTCCAAACATTATACAAATCATGAAATAGACTTTGCAAGTGGTGCCTGTGTCCTGTTTAATCGCATAAAGCTAACAACAGAAAACTTACTGCTAGATGAAGATTTCTTTTTGTATTGGGAAGATGTAGAATGGAGTTTTCGCCTAAAAAAAAATGGCTATAGAAATTTCTTTTGTGGTGACCTTGAAATGTATCATGTCAACGCAGCAAGTACTGGTAAATCAACAACAAAAAATGCTCAAATTCGAATTTCAGAATTTTTGTATTATTTTAAGCGTTACAATCGAATGAATTACTATCTTTTTGGTTTTTTAATTCGGCTAAATTTCAGTATGAATCGTTTTCTTTTAAAACGAAAAAAACATTTAACTTTATTAAATGAATTAGAAGAAGATAGTTTGTTGTTTTTCCGTTACTATTATAGAATCCCGAAAATATATACTAAAAATCAAAACACATCGAAATCTTATTTAAGATATGCTGAGCAAGATTAAAAATAGACTATTCAAAAAAAATAATAATGTACATCTACTAATTGATGAACTTAAAAAAGTACGTTCAATAAACACTTGCCTTGTTTTATATGGTTCACCAACCGAAGGTAATTGGTTAGGTATTGCGAACGCCACAAAAGCACTATACCCAGATAATTCAATTGAAATTCCTCAATGGTATTCTAATCCTGTTTTGAGTGAAAAAGAATCTTGTAACTAATAAAACGCATTTAGCTATGAATTTTGAACTATTAATAAACAAGGTACAAAACGCACATCAATCCACACAACAAAGTGCGGTAAAAGCGGTCAATGTTTATCTAACGGTTAGAAATTGGTTAATCGGTTATTCTATCGTAGAGTTTGAGCAGAATGGTGAGGACAGAGCGCAATACGGTAAATTTTTACTGCAAAAATTAGCCGATAATTTAAATCAAGAAAGTTTATCTCATAGAAACTTAAAACTTTTTAGACAATTCTACAATGAATATCCGCAAATTGGGCAGTCGGTAACTGCCTTTTTTGAAAGCAATAGTAGTAACGACAATTCATTTCAAATTGGGCAGTCGGTAACTGCCCAATTGCAGACTAAATTCAAAACACCTACCCAAGAAGTACAAACTGAAGATAATCAAATCTTTAATTTTTATAAAACCCTGATTCATAGAATTTCCTTTACTCACTTTGTAGAACTCGTCAAGATTAAAGACGCTACACAAAGGCAGTATTATGAATTACTAATTGTAAAAACACAACCATCTGTAAGGCAGTTGAAAAAGCAAATTCACACACTCTCTTATGAGCGATTAGGTTTGAGCCAAAATATTGACAACGCTTTTGATTCGCTCTTACAAAAAATCGAACCCGAAAAACCCGTTGACGCTATAAAATCACATTATGTATTTGACTTTTTGCAATTGAGCAACTACTCTATTATTGAAGAAAGTACTTTAGAACAAGCATTGATAAACCACCTTCAAGAATTTATAATTGAGCTGGGCAACGGATTTTGTTTCGAAGCCAGACAAAAACGAATACTGATAGATGACGATTACTATTTTGCCGATTTAGTATTTTACCACCGTATTCTTAAATGTCACGTTATCGTAGAGCTAAAAGTAGATCAGTTCAAACACGAACACCTTTCCCAACTCAACACATACGTTTCTTATTTTAGAGAAGAAGTAAAACAGGCAGATGACAATCCTCCCATCGGTATTTTGTTGTGTACCGAAAAAGGAAATAAACTCGTAGAATATGCTCTCTCTGGCATGGACGAAAAACTGTTTGTGTCTAAATACTTGCTGCAATTGCCTAGCAAGGAACTATTGCAGAATTTCATTGAAAACGAAATGAAAAAACATACTAAATGATACAAAAAACGATACAAAAAATTAAAAGAAGATTTTTCTCAAAAAACAATCACACAATTGTTTTAAATTTAATAGAGGAATTACAAGCTATTCGAAAAAAACACGAAACACTTGTTCTGTTCGGCTCCCCAACCGAAGGAAATTGGAAAGGAATTTCAATCGCTACTAAAAATTTATTCCCAGATAATTCTATCGAAATCCCTCAATGGTATTCGAATCCTGTATTGAGTGAAAAAGAAACTTTAGTCTTATTAAATAAAATTAAAGAGTTGAATTTTGAAAAGGTGATCATCAGCGGTTTTGCAAATTATTTTTTTGATTGGATTGAAATTATTCACAAAGAAATACCTATTGATATTTTATACCATTTTACATTAAGTGAAGCAAATAACGAAGACGTAAGGCAATCTATTGAAAAACTTATTGATTTTGGTAAACAAAATAAAATAAAGCGTTTCGGTTTTGTGAAAAAAGGATTAAACGATGTGTTTAAGACTCTGTACAATTTCGATTCGTATCATCAACCTTTGAATACACCAACAATACCAGACAAGATTGAAAAAATAAAATTAGACAAAAGTAAAATTCACGTTGGAGTATTTGGAGCAGACACCTTTAATAAAAATCTGCACAATCAGGTTACACATGCCTTAATGATCGAAAACACAGTTATTCACGTTTTAGATAAAACTATCTTTTTGTATTTAGATAAAGGGGAGAGAATTATTGAGCATGGAAAAAATCTTTCAAGAGAAGATTTTTTAAGCATATTAGGTTCGATGGATCTTAATTTATACATGAGTTATAACGAATCTTGGGGATTATTAGCTTATGAAAGTGAAGTGTTAGGCATAACATGTCTTAAGCCTGAACATACAGATTATTTTTCTATCATTAATGCTGCAATAAAAAATATAAAAAGGACATGATTTATAAAGAATTCAGAATAGAAAAAATTAATAAAAACACTATTAACGATTTGCTTTTTTTGTTTCAAAGTTGCTTTGGATTCAGACCGGAATATAATTTTTTACTAAACAAACAAATGAGTTGTCATGGTAAAAACTTGTTTGTCGGGTTCATTGCTTATCAAAATGAAAGTAACGAACCCGCAGCTTTTTATGGTGTATACCCACAATTAGTTTCATTTAAAGGGAAAGATTATTTATTGGCTCAATCGGGAGATACAATGACCCATCCATTTCACCAAAAGAAAGGTTTGTTTGTGGCTCTTGCTTCTCACACCTATAAATATTGTAAAGAAATTGGAATCAAAGCTATTTTTGGGTTTCCAAATAATAATTCTTTTCCAGGTTTTGTTACTAAATTGAATTTCTCTGAATTAGATTCATTAGTTGGGTATACTTTTTTAGAAAATAGATTTGAATATGCCCGTTTATTCAAAAATAAATCAAATAAATACAATCGTTTTGTTTATATGTTAATGTCAATTTTTTATCGAAAAGGTGAATCTTTCTCAAATTCTATAAAAAACAATGCCTTTGTTGTGCATGATGATTTATATTTTAAGTCTAAAAATAAAAATAGAAATTATTTTTTCAAGATAAAAAATACAAATGTTTTTTTAAAATTAATAGGAAATAATATTATAATTGGAGATATTGATTTAAAAGAAGATACTGATTTAACTGGAATTATTAATTCATTAAAAACCTTTTGTAGAGTTTCGGGTAAACGGTTTTTAAATTTTGACACATCAACAGACAGTTCTATAATTAGTAAAATCGAGTATTTAAGCAAAAATAAAGCTGCTTCAAATAAAGTGATTTTTTTAAAGTTAGACAAAAGCTTACCCTTTGATTCAGTTGATTTTATGGGTTGTGATATTGATGTCTTTTGATTTTAGAAAAATTAAAATATCTTTTTTTTGATGTCCAAAATGATTGGCAAATTGGGATTATTAAATCTAGTTTACATTCATATATTTTTACAGATAATAATTCTAAAATCCATTGGTTAAAATGTAAATTTAATGTTTACCAAGCGGATCCCTTTGCAATTGAAAAAGACGGACTCATTTATTTATTTTATGAAGAATATTTAAAAGAAAAAAAATATGCTATTCTAAAGTGTAGCGTTTATAATTCTTCACTTGAAATTTTACAAGAAAGCGTAATTTTAGATGATGGTACACATAAATCATTTCCTTTGATTTTTGAGTTTGAAGGCACTTTTTATATGATTCCAGAAAGTGGAGTTATTTCAAAATTAATTCTTTACGAATGTGTAAATTTTCCTTTTGATTGGGTAGAAAAAAAAACAATTTTTAATTTTCCTTGTAGCGATTCAGTAATGAAAAATATAAATGGCGTTTGGCATTTATATTACACAAAATCAAATGTTCAAAGTGAAAATGAAAAATTGTTTTTAAGAACGTCTGATAATTTATTTTGTGACTGGAATCAAGAAATTGAAATATGTATTAAAAATGATTTAAGATCTGCTCGAAATGCTGGGAATATTTATTTATTAAACAAAAAATATTTTCGATTTTCTCAAAAATGCATGAATTATTATGGTGAAAGTATAGTTGTTAATGAAATAATTGAATCTAGCGAATTTGATTACAAAGAGGTTGAAATAGGCGAGAAAAAATTAATTAGGAAAAATAGCACTGGATTTCACACATTAAATGCAACCAAAAATTTTGTTTTTGTTGATAGGAGACATCAAAGATTAAAATTAAAATCATTTTTTTCAATTATCAAATTGATAGCTTCAAAAATTAATATTTACAAGTAATGGTATTATATATGTCATATAATGAATCATGGGGATTGGTAGCTTCAGAAAGTGAGGTATTAGGTGTTAGTTCTTTGATGTTTCCGAATATTGATTACCTCGATTTAATTCAGGGGAAAATCATCAAAAAAAAATGACTTTAGATGCAAATTAATGATAGAATTTACTTTAAAGGACTAGACGGTTTGCGTGCTATTGGAGCATTGACAGTTGTTTTTGGACATATCGAACTTGCTAAATCTGAATTTGGAATCGCAAATTTATTGGATATTCCTTACTATAAATATACATCAGGCCATATCGGAGTGGTTTTATTTTTTGTATTAAGCGGATTTTTAATCACTTACCTTTTGATGGAAGAGAAGGAAAAGTTCGGTACAATATCCATAAAACGTTTTTATTTTAGAAGAATATTAAGAATATGGCCCATATATTATTTGATTCTTTTCTTGTTATTATTTGTATTTCCAACCTTAATTCAAATTCCCTACAACGCTAAGCCTGAAATTGAGCATTTGCTGGACTCCTATCCTACCTTGCTTATTTTCTTTTTTATGGCGCCTAATTTAATGAGTTTTGGAATACCGGGAATAGGGGGAGGTTTTCATTTGAATTCGATAGGAACAGAAGAACAATTCTATATCTTTTGGCCTTGGTTGATTAGATGGTTTAAAAAACTTTTAATTCCTTTATTTTTTATTTTTTTTACGTTTGCAATTGCCCCCAACTTTTGTGATTACTTAAATAACCATTATTTTGATGAAAATTCATCAACCTATCAATTTATCAAACAGTTGAGGTTTTTCTTTCAAGTATTTAAAATTGATTGTATGGCTTTAGGTGGCGTTTTTGCCTATCTATATTTTAAGAAGAAAACAAAAATTTTGAATTTCTTCTTTCATAAATACACCCAGATTATTGCACTTGTTTTTGGTTTTGGAGTTTGGTTTATTGGAATTAGAGTTCATTTTTTTAAAGATGAGTTTTTCGGGTTGTTTTTTGCCATAATAATCTTAAATACAGCTGTTAATCCAAATAAAATTATTTCATTTGATTATAAATGGTTAAATTATTTAGGTAAAATATCCTATGGTATTTATGTTTACCATTGGATTATTATTTTACTTGTATTGAATTATTGTATCCAATTTAAAGGAAATTCATTTCTTTTTAACAGTATTTTTTATGTTGGCTCATTGGGTTTAACAATTTTGATCGCTCATTTTTCATTTTTTAAATTTGAGAGTTATTTTTTAAAATTTAAAGATAGATTTGCAAAAATTAAGTCTAATCAAATTGAACAATAAATGAAAATTCTTCATATTATTCCGAACTTAAAAAAAGGTGGTGCTGAACGAATTGTTATCGATATTGTTCGGGCAATCCGTCAGCTGACAGATAAAAACAATCAAGTCAAGTTAATTTTATTCGAAAATAACATTGAATATGGCGTGGATGATATTTTAGATTTAATTGAAATTATACCATCCAAAGTGCAATTGTCTATTTCTAAAAAAAATCAATTAGACATTTCAACTCTTCAGAAAGCGATTGAAAACTTTAAGCCGGATATTATTCATTCACACTTATTTGAGGGTGAAATTGTTTCTCGAAGTTGTTATTACCCAGCAGCGAAATGGTTTACACATCTTCATGATCGCATGCGTTCCTTTGAAAATTTAAATTTGTTTAAAATTCGATCAAAAAGAGATTTGACCAATTATTTTGAAAAAAAATATCTTTTAAATCGGTATTTGTTGAATGGGGGAAATCATTTTATCGCTATTTCGGAAGATATCGAGCAATATTTCATGTCCGCTCTACCAAGAAAATTACAACAAGTATATTTGCTGCCAAATGCAATTGATGTTAAAAGATTTCAAAAACCAGAAAACCATATAAACATTTCAAATAAAGATATTTGTAAATTAATTTCAATTGGCAGACTGGATAAAAACAAGAACCACCAATTATTAGTTGACATTGTTTCGAATTTAAAAAGTAGAAATTTCCCTGTCCATTTAGAAATTATTGGCGAAGGAGATCAACGAAAAAATTTAGAATCAAAAATTTCCAATTTAAATTTGAATTCCGAAATTAGCTTGTTTGGAATTAGAGAAAATGTTCAGGAAAACCTTTGGAATTCAGCTTTATATGTTCATTCTGCAATATCAGAAGGTTTTGGTTTGACCTTGTTGGAAGCCATGGCTGTAGGATTGCCAGTAATTTCTTTAGATGGTGGCGGAAACCGAGATTTAGTTCAAGAAGGTAAAAATGGATTTTTGATTCATTCACAAAAAGTTGAGTTATTTTCTAATGTGATCATTGAACTATTTCAAAATCAAGAGAAATACAATTGTTTTTCTCAAAATGCAATTGATTTTGCCAAGCAATTTGATATTAATCTGTATATTGACAAATTATCAATCATTTATAAAAATTCGATTTAGATGTGTGGAATAGCAGGTATAATTGATTTCTCTAATCGACTGAATTTGGCTAATAAAAAAGTTATAATTCAATTCCTCATTAAAGTTAAGATCTTCCATGAACAAAATGAACAGAAAACACTTATATGTCCACTTTTTAAAAATAATTGGACATGAGCCTTGTTTTTATAAAAATATCGACATATATTTGCCACATGTTCATATTTATATAAAAAATGAACATGTTATAAAATGAAAAAATTTGATAGAAACATTCCCTACAATGAGTTGCCTGATCTCCCTCCATCAGAATTAATATTTGATACAGAAATTTTATTAAAGTGGGGTATCGCTTCAAGAGCACTTGCTGAACTGAACCGCAATATTATGCGAATCCCCAACCCTACTATGCTCGTTAATACCATTAGCCTTCAGGAAGCACAAACCTCGACAGCTATAGAAAATATTTTTACAACAGATGATGAGCTATACAAGGCAGTTTCAGATACAGTAAGAGAAGAGTTTGCAAATAGTGCGACAAAAGAAGTGCTTCGTTATCGTGAAGCTTTGTGGGAGGGATATAAAACCATTAAATCAAAAAACAAATTGGATGAAACAACTATTATAAAAGTATTTCAGGAAATTAAAAACACAAAACAAGGTATTCGTCCGCCTCAATCACAAGTAGTTATTAAAAGAGGGCAAAGCGAGTTCATGGCGGGAGAGATTATTTATACACCACCTCGCGGACAGGGTGTTGTTGAAGAAAAAATGAAAAATTTACTCGAATTTTTAAATGACCATAAAAAATATCCAATAGATCCTCTGCTTAAAATGGTTATTGGTCATTACCAATTAGAAGCAATTCATCCCTTCACTGATGGCAATGGACGGACAGGCAGAATTTTAAATTTATTATACCTTGTGCATCAAGAACTTTTATCTCATCCTGTTTTATTTTTAAGTAAATATATTTTGAATAATAAGGACGATTACTATACAAATTTATCTGGTATAACAACTCGCCATACATGGAAGCCTTGGATGCTCTATATGTTAACAGCAGTTGAAATAACTGCCAAAGAAACAAATCAAACAATTGACGAAATATTAAATCAAATGAATGCTACCTACTTGCATGTCAAGGGAAAACTAAAATGGTATAGTCTCGAACTAAACCAACTTCTATTTTCACAACCTTACATAAAGCCTAAAAAAATTGGAGAACTCCTTGGAATAAGCAGCCGGACAACTCTTACAAAATATATGCATGCACTCACAGAAATAGGTGTTTTATCTTCGCATCAGGAAGGTAAAGAAGTATTTTATATAAATAATGACCTGATTCGTATCTTAAAGCAATAAAAATGGATGAATAATTCCGGAAATAGATCCTGAATTGCTAGTAGATAAAATCGAAGATTTACTGAAAGACAAAGAATTAAGAGATAAATGCATGGACCATGCGCGCTCTTTTGCTGAAAAGTTTGGAACGGAGGAATACGTAGGTAAATTGTTACGGGTTTATTCTAATCTACAATTCTTTAACAGTTTCTATGAAGTGCATGTAATTTCTTTTTGCATTGTATATTTCATCCCAAGTTGATAAAGCAGATTTCATTTTATCATTACGTTCAATGTCCGTTAAACCTGCAATCATTCGAATTGCATGTTCAATTTCTATACTTGTAGCGTTCGGATTTAAGAGAATTCCATTTTTTTCATTTACAATCTCACTATTCCCTCCTACATTTGTTGCAATAAC
>Ga0105050_10007642_pt1 | contig 12809 bp, 9 predicted proteins | sample FRY01_FD_78088 | JGI IMG/M metagenome (GOLD analysis project Ga0105050, IMG submission 78088) | Freshwater microbial communities from Lake Fryxell liftoff mats and glacier meltwater in Antarctica - FRY-01 | ecosystem: Environmental > Aquatic > Freshwater > Ice > Glacier meltwater ... | reverse complement strand
CGCGCAACCACGCAGCTCGCTACGCAGGCGCCACCCCCACCAAGCTCGTCAGTCCCGCCAAGCGAGCCCATCTCCGCCTTGTCACATGAATCTCGCAGCCGTCGTTCCAGAAGAGCCACACCCATATCAATCAGTTGCGGCTGTTCGCAGGTGGGGCCGGCACAAGGCGCGGCCCGTACATCGGGCGGGGTGGGGCCGGCACAAGGCGCGGCCCGTACGGCGGGCGGGCGGGGGCGGCGCGGGTTGGGGGCAATATCAATCAGTTGCGGCTGTTCGCAGGTGGGGCCGGCACAAGGCGCGGCCCGTACATCGGGCGGGCTGGGGCGGCGCGGGTTGGGGGCAATATCAATCAGTTGCGGCTGTTCGCAGGTGGGGCCGGCACAAGGCGCGGCACGTACATCGGGCGGGCTTGGGCCGGCACAAGGCGCGGCCCGTACGTCGGGCGGGCGGGGGCCGGCACAAGGCGCGGCCCGTACGTCGGGCCGGCGGGGGCCGGCATAAGGCGCGGCCCGTACGTTGGATGGGGTGGGGCCGGCACGAGGCGCAGCCCTTGCTGCAGACGACTCGGGCGTGGGCCCTGTCAGTCGAGGGGAGGGGGCGCGGGCACCACCACCACCGGGCAGCGGGCGCGGCGGATGAGCTTGTCCGTGGTGCTGCCTTGGAAGACGCGGCTTAAGCGGCTGCGGCTGCTGGCCGCGAGGACGATAGCGTCGGCCGACTTTGCCTCCGCGACGGCGAGGATGAAGTCCAGCGGCGACCCGGGCCCGATGACGTAGTGTAGGGTCACGTCGGGGCAGTGACGCGTGGCGACCGCCTCCAGCACGAGGGACGCGTGATGGCGCGCTCCGCTGTTGAGGTCGGACAGGACGCTCGTATCCATCCACGTGGCGTGGCCCGTGAAGTCGAGATGGGCGTGGACGAGCCAGAGCTCTCCGCCGCGGGCCAGCCGCGCGGCTAGCTCTAGGGCGTCGAGGGTCGTTGGCCCGACCGCCACGCGGTACTTGTCGCCGACCGTGACGACCTCTCCGAAGCTGATCTCGTCCTCGTCTAGGGTCTGGAACTCTACAGGGACGACGATCCGGTTAAATTCAACGATGCTCATTGCTTTCCTCCTTGGTTTTCCAGCCGCCACCGAGCGCTTTGTACATATCGGCGAGGGACTGGCGTTGGTCCTTGCGCGTCTCGATGAGCTCCATCTGCGCACTTAGTAGGTCCCGGCGCGTCAGGAGCACATCTAGGTAATCCGCTCGGGCCGCCTGATAGAGCACAATCGATGTGTCGACCGCTTGCTTGAGCACGTCGACCTGCGCCTCAATGCGCTCATAGCGCTTGGCGAGGTTGCTCAGCGACGCGAGCTCGTTGGCGACATCCGTGAAGGCGCTGAGGACCGTCCTCTCGAACGAGAAGACCGCCTGTAGCTGCCGGGCGTTCGCCGAACGGTAGTCGGCCTCGATGGCCGAGCGATTGATGAGCGGCGCGATGAGGTTGCCGAGGGCGTTGTAGGCGATGGACTGCGGCGACGTGATGAGGTGCAGCGCATTGAACGACTCATAGCCCACACCCGCCTCAATGCTGAGGGAGGGGTAGAAGCGCAGTTTAGCTGACGTTGTGTCAAGCTTCGCCGCCGCCAGCGAGCTCAAGGCCGCGCGCACATCCGGCCGGTTGTCGAGCAGCTCGGTCGGCACGCCCGTCGCGACGATGCTCGGCGGCGGCGCCATGAAGGTCCCCTCCTGGCGCGCGATCTTCTGCGGGAATCGCCCCATCAGGAAGTTGATGCGGTTCTCCGCGACCACCCGTTGGCGCTCAAGCTCATAGATACGCCCCTGGTTTTCAAGCACTTCGGCCCGAAAGCGCTGCACCTCAAGCTCGGTCCCGCGCGCCGCGTCCTTCTTGGCGATGACCAGCTTCAGCGCCTCTTGCTGGAGCTCGATATTGGACATGAGGGTCTCGAGCTTCTTGTCGAGGGACACGAGGTCCCAGTATGACCTGGCGATCTCGGCCACGACCTCGGTGATGACAAAGTTCCGGGACTCGACCGAGGCGAGATAGCGGAAGTTCGCTGCGCGCATGGCCATTTTTAGCCGTCCCCAGACGTCGACCTCCCACGAGGCCTTTAGCCCAAAGCCAATATCGAGCATGTGCTCGGGCGATCCCGTCGCTTTGTCACTTCGGCCTTGGCTCGTCGATTCGCCGACCTTCTCGGCCCCCAGCATCACCTGGGCGCCGACGCTTGGCATATACTCGCCCTGTCTGCCCTTGACCTCGGCCTGCGCGATAATCGTCTCTTGGAGGCGAATATTGAGCTCGGGGTTATTCTTGAGGGCCTCGGCGATGAGCACGCGCAGGTCCGGGTCCGCGAAGAACGAGTCCCAGGTGTGCTGGGTCGCCACGCTGGGCCCCACCAGCGTCGCGGCCTCGGCGCCGAAGTTCTCGGGGACCTCCATGTTCGGGTCCCGCGCTTTGTTGGCGCCAAGCGAGGGGATGCAACCCGTGGCCAACGCCGCCGAGAGTGCCACGAGGCCCGCGATGATATTTGCAGAGAATGTCCGTTCACTCATGTCCTGCTCCTCCTGCGGGGGCAAGCTCGGCCACTTCGACCGCGCTCGACTCGTCGCTGGACACTGCGTCGCCGCTGTCGCCATGAGCGCCGTCCGATCCGCCGCCGTGCGCGTCTCTCTCGTCGCTGCCGAACTTCAGGAATTTTTCGACCTTGGCGAGGTTCGCGAAGATGAAGAAGAGCCCTGGCACAACGACCACGCCGAAGACGGTGCCGACCACCATGCCGCCCATGGCGGAGGTACCGATGGTGCGGTTACCCACGGCGCCGGCGCCGGTGGCCGAGACGAGGGGGATGAGGCCGGCGATGAACGCGAACGAGGTCATCAAGATGGCGCGGAAACGGGCGCGGGCGCCGTCGATGGCGGCCTCGAAGATGCTGAGGCCCTCGCGCTGACGTTGGGCCGCGAACTCCACAATGAGCACGGCGTTTTTGCCCAAGAGCCCGACCAGCATGACGAGCCCGACTTGTGCGTAGATGTCGTTAGCGAGCCCCATCATGCTCAACAGCTGGAACGCGCCAAAGGCGCCGACCGGGAGGGACGTGATGACCGCGAGCGGCAAGAGGAAGCTCTCGTATTGGGCCGCCAGCACGAGGTAGACGAAGATGATGACGATGAGGAAGATGTAGATCGCCTCATCGCCGCGTCGCGCCTCGTCGTAGGACAGACCCTCCCAGGCGACCTCGAAGCCGCGGGGCAGGACCTCGGCGGCGACCTCGCGGATGGCCGCGATGGCGTCACCTGTCGTAAAGCCCTCGGCGGCGCCGCCACGGATAGCCGCGGAGTTATAGAGGTTATAGCGCGTAATCTCGTTCGGACCCTCGCGCTGCGCGATCTTCATAAAGGCCGAGTAGGGCACCATCTCGCCCTTGTCGTTCTTGACGAACATCTTCAGGAGATCGGAGGGATAGCGCCGAGACTCCGGGTGAGCCTGCACGTAGACGCGGTAGTAGAACCCGAAGCGCACAAAGGCGTGCTCGTAGCTGCTGCCGATCATGATGTTCAGGTTCTCCATCGCCGCGCCGACTGACACACCCTTCTGCATGGCTAGCTCGGGGTCTACTTGCAGCTCAAACTGTGGGTAGTTGGCTGCGTAGAAGGTGAAGAGGCCCGTGAGCTCTTTGCGCGCTTTGAGCGCCGCCATGAAGGTCTGGTTGAGCTTGTCGAAGGCGTGATAGTCGGTGTCCGCGGTCTTGTCCAAGAGCCGGAAGGACACGCCACCCGCGGCACCATAGCCCGGCACGGCCGGGGGCTCGAAGAACTCGACGATGGCGCCGAGGTTCTTGGCTTTGTCTTCTAGCTCTTCGATGACCTCGTGGACCGACTCGTGGCGGTCATGCCAATTCTTGAGGTTGATGAGCACCGTGCCGGCGTTTGACGCGCGACCCTCGGTCAGGATCTCGTAGCCCGCGAGGGATGTCGCGGAGTCCACTGCGTGGATCTCCTTCGAGATCTCTTGCAGCTGCATGGCCACAGCGTTCGTGCGCTCAAGGGTGGTACCTGGAGGGGTCTGGATAATGGCATAGATAATGCCTTGGTCCTCATTTGGCACAAAACCCGACGGCAGGACCTCGGCGACCTTGACGACACCGAAGGAGAAGGCCGCGACGACCGCGATCGTGATGTACCAGCGCCGCACGATGAGGCGCATGAGGCGCACATAGAGGGATGTGACACCGTCGAGGACGTGGTTAAAGCCGTTGAGCGCCATCTTGATGGGGTTGCGCGAGCGCTTGCCGTGGTCATGGACGGGCTTGAGGATGAGGACCGCCAAGACGGGCGTCAGCGTCAGCGCGACGACACCCGAGAGGATAATCGCCGAGGCCATGGTCACCGAGAACTGCCGGTAGAAGACGCCGACCGGGCCGCCCATGAAGGCGACGGGGATGAAGACGGCGGCCATGACGAGGGTGATGGCGATAATGGCGCCGCTGATCTCGTTGAGCACAGCCTTTGTGGCGTGATAGGGCGACAGGTACTCGGCCTCCATCTTGGCGTGGACCGCCTCGACCACGACGATGGCGTCGTCGACCACGATGCCGATGGCCAGCACCAGCGCGAAGAGGGTGATGAGGTTGATGCTCATTCCGAGGGCGGCCATAAAGATGAAGGCGCCGATGAGAGACACGGGGACGGCGATGGTCGGGATGAGGGTCGAGCGCCAATCCCCGAGGAAGATGAACACCACCAACGCCACCAGGGCGAAGGCCTCGGCCAGCGTGTGGATGACCTGCTCGATGGAGGCGTCGAGGAAGGCCGACACGTCGTAGCTGAGCTTGAAGTCTGTGCCGGGCGGGAATGCCTCTTTTTTGATGCGCTCCAGCGTAATCTTGATGTTCTCGATGACCTCTTTGGCGTTACTGCCGTAGCCCTGCTTGAGCATGATGGAGGCCGACGGGTGCCCGTCGAGGTTCGAGTAGATGTCGAAGAACTCGCTGCCGAATTCGACCTCGGCGATGTCGCCGAGCTTTAGGCTCTCGCCCTCGGCGTTGGCGCGAATGATGACGTTCTCGTATTGCGCGGGCAGGTTGTAGCGGCCGGGGTAGACCAGCACGTACTCGAGGGCCTGCGCCTTTTTGCCGTCGGCGCGGCCGAGGCGGCCCGGGCGGCCGATGACGCTCTGGTCGCCGATGGCCTTCATGACGTCCTCGGCCGAGATGTTGTAGGCGCGCATGCGGTCGGGGTCGAGCCAGATGCGCATGGCGAAACGGCGTGCACCAAGGATTGACGCCTGGCCCACGCCGTTGATGCGCTGGAGCTCTGGGAGGATGGTGTTGTTCGTGAAATTGTAAAGGAACTTCTCGTCGAGGGTCGTATCTGTGCTGAAGATGTTCACGTACATCAACATGCTGGCCTGGACGCGCGAGAGGATGACGCCTTCCAGCTGAACGAGCTCGGGCAGCTGGTTCATGACTTGGTCGATGCGGGTCTTGACGTTGATGATGGCCGTGTCCGGGTCCGTGCCGGGCTCGAAGAGGACCTGGATGGTCGCCTCACCGGCGCTGGTGGCGTCCGAGATGACATACATCATGCCCGGGACGCCGTTGATGGCGCGTTCTAGGGGGATGATGGTCGTATCGACGAGCACATCGGCGCTGGCGCCGGGGTAGTTGATAAAGACAAGGACACGTGTTGGCGCAATATCGGGGAACTGGGAGATGGGGCGACCCAACATCGAGATGACGCCGAGCAGGACCACGACGATCGCTAAAACGATCGCCAAGACCGGGCGGTGCAGGATTTTGCTAAACATGTGGGGTCGACCTTATTCTGCGTGTGGTTCGAGTTCAGCGAAGACCTTGGCCGGCTGCATCGCCTTGACCTTGATGGTCTGGCCATCGACGACCTTACGCAGGCCATCGAGCAGGATAGTCTCGGTGCCGTCGAGGCCGCCTTCGATGACGAAGATGTGTGGGAGCTCGGCGGCGACCTTGATCTGGCGCTGCTTGACGAGCCCGTGCGCGTCGACGACATAGACGTAGCGGCGGTCGAGGGTCTCGAAGGTCGCGGACTGCGGGATGAGGATGGCGTTGGGGTAGGTGCGCTTGACGAGGATGTTGCCGGTCTCGCCGTGGCGCAGGAGCCCCTTCGGGTTCGGGAAGGCCGCGCGGAAGGCGATGTTGCCGGTCTCATTATTGAAGTCGGCGACGATGGTCTGGATGGTGCCGTCCTCTTCGAAGTTCTTGCCGTTCGCCATTTGGAGATGGACCGTCTTCTGGGCGTCGAGGTTGCCGTGGGTCTGGTACTCGAGGTACTCGGCCTCGGGGACGTTGAAATAGGCCCAGACCGTGCTGTTGTCGGACAGCGTGGTGAGCAAGTCGCCGTCGTCCACGAGGCTGCCAAGCCGGACCTCAAAGCGGCCCATCAGGCCGGTGAAGGGGGCGCGGACTTCGGACAGATCGCGGTGGGTGGCGGCGAGGTCGCGCTCGGCTTTGGCCTTGGACAGCTTGGCTTTGGCCATGCCGAGCTCGGCGGGGGCGACGATGCCCTTGCCTGCGAGGGTGGCAGTTGTTTTGTACTCAATAGAGGCGAGGTCCTGTTCGGCCTTCGCGCGGCCGAGCTCGGCGTCGAGGATGCGCGGCAGGATCTGGAACATCTTGGTTCCGACCTCAATGCGCTGCCCCTCGTCGACGAGGACCTCGGTCAGGTAGCCGCGCTCGAGGGCGCGGAGCTCGATATGTTGAACCGCACGGATCTGCGCCACGTATTCGTCGAAGACCTCGGTGTCTTGGCGTAGCGGGGTCGTGACGGGGAAGGTGGGCTGGTCGTGGACGACCTCTTCCTCGGTGCCGTGCGCCTCTTGGCAGGCGTTCAACCAGACGAGACCGAGGACCCACACAAACTTCTGATATTTCAACATGACTTCATCCTTTTTCGACGGGTTGGTCGAGAGTGTGCAGAGCCGGCCCCCAGTGGTCGGCGCTGCGCAGGGTTTGTGACGGCGCCGCCGAGGTGGCAGGCGCCCAGGGAGCGGCCACGCGCGGGGCGTGGTGCGCGAGCGAGAGACTCCGGTGCTGTCCCCCAAAGCGACACACGTGGGTGCGTTGCGCCTCGCGCCAGCGGCGAGGTCAAGGGGGGTCAGCCGAGAGAGGCCGGTTAGGCGGCACACAAGGGGGCAGGGCATCAACCGAGGTGGTTGGACGTCCTAGGACCGCCAGCGCGTCGACGCCTCTCGGGCTGGGGATAGACCTGTGGTGGACCACGCATCAGGAGCGCGGCGTATTACAGGTGTCTCCGGGGCCCGAGGCCTCTCGCGAGGAGTCAGGCGTGCGGCGGTCCGCGTCCGGGACAGGCCCGGAGCCGCGAGAGCATGAACAGGACGCCCGCAAACTCGGGGGTCGGAGCCAGGCGAATACAGCGCGGCACGGCTGAAGGCGCGTCCACGTTGATGCCATGCTTTTCGACCTCTTCGCCCGTCTTCTCAGCCGTCTCTTCACATTCAACAGTGGTGAGAGACGCGGTCGCGACGGCGTGTGAGTGCAGCTGCGACGCGACGCCGTGCATCCCGTGGGCCGGGTTCTGCGTTCCGGGTAGGTCGGTGACCGCGGCGGCGTCCAGCGCTGGGCTGGCGGCGGCGGGACCCGCAAAAGCGATGAGCGACAGCAGGGCTAGGGTGACTAGTCGAAACCGATGCGCTCGAATCTGGGATGGGCCGCTCACGGGTGGGAGAATGCGCGCCGCGCTGAGCGAGTCAAGAGGGATTTTCAGGAGCGGGGGCGTGATGGTTGGGGTGGGGTTGATGGCGGAGGGGGGGATTTTACCGGGGGGGTGAAATTGGGTGGGGTGGGATCGTGGGGGCGGGGTGCGCTGGAAAGCCGTTCCCCCGCCTGAGGCCGGGATGACTGCTCGAGGGTTCGTGGTAAGTCTCGTTCGCAGAGGCGACCGAGAGCAGGACACAAAATCAAGCTCTCACATGCTTCATTTTGACTCGCCGACTTGCACCAGGCTGACGCATCACAATGTTCGCCCCGTGGCACGTTTTACTCAGAAGACCCGCGGGACATCGTTCATCTCTCGCAAAGCTCGAGCCCAAAACTTCGGCGAGCAGGTGACTAACGAGGTCTTTCCACTTGATTTCAATATGTTGGACGATTCCTTGCTAGATCTTTGCATTCCGATGCAATGCAGGCTAAGAAACATTCACCGCACGGTGACACAAACTAAGCTTTGCATTTGGAGGCTCCCATGGCCGAAAACGCTCAAAAAGACACCCAAAGACAGCCCCAGCCCCCAACGCAAACACCCTCTGCAGGGGCAGGCCCCAGTCGTTCTTTGCAATTGAAAGCTGCGCTCCGCGGCCACGATTACGCGACGCAAGTCCAGATGCTCGCGCCCGATGGACCTCGCAACGGCGGTTCGGCGGTTCGAGCGGCGGCGGACGAGGGCGTCTCCGGTTCTTCTGGGGCCCTCCCGCACGCTTCCACGATCCAGAATAGTTTCGGGGGTACGACATCTCCAACGTCCAAGCCCACACTGACGGTGCTGCCCAGGCCGGCGCGGCCGCGATGGGCGCGGACGCCTACGCCACTGGTAGCCACGTCGTCCTCGGCAAAGGCGGGGCCAGCCTGCACACGCAGGCCCACGAAGCGGCCCACGTCCTACAACAACAGCAAGGAGTGTCCCTGTCCGGCGGCGTCGGCAAAGCGGGCGACGTTTACGAACGACACGCCGATGAAGTCGCAGACGCCGTGGTTGCAGGCAAGTCGGCCGAAGGAATCATCGGCCAAATCACTAGTGGTGGCAGTGGCGCCAACGGCGGAAATACCACAATCCAGCGCCAAGAGGTCAAAAACACCGTTCCGGTCGGGCATGACATGAAGGACGACAAGAACAAGTCCACGCGAGACGGTGCGGACCCTGCGGTTGCCGACGGCGCAGCGGCACAACAAGGGGCTCTCGCAAGAGCAACTTCCGCATACACGGTGGCCCGCCTTTTTAGGGTCGAATCTGAGACACTAGCACCCATGCTGCGGTCCATCGCCAACGACGCGGCACGCCTTCACGCGTCCAGTCGACGAGCCGATGCTGCGATTGACGCGTCCAATAAGTCTATTAATTTTAGGGACTTAGGCGGTGCAATTCTAAATTTTGGCCATGTAATGGGTAGTCTCGCGAATGCAGGAAAATTCGTTGCGGGAACACTGGTTCCGAAAATCACTGCTGACGCTTCCGAAACTCTGTCTGGGCGTCTGGCCCACGCTTTCACACTGATCGACGTGGGCTCAGGACTCTTTAAGAATGCCGCCGGCTCTTACGCCGCGGTGAAAAGCACTAAGAAGGCCACTGTGAAAGGGGCCGCAAACGCAGAGATGGGGGCGATCCAAGCGGTGAAAGACCACGTCGACGAAAGCAACGCAGTCGCAAGCGCGGGGCAAGCCAACGAAGCCATCCGGACTTTGAAAAAGCTCGGGGGCTATGCCGATCTAGTCCGCGATGACTTAGCGTCGGCCGACGCGATACTAACGAGCGCGGTTCCCATGCCTAGAGGCGGCCAAGCCGTCATATTCGAACTTTTGAATGCGGCCGCAGCCGCGTTAGACGATGGCGGGGAAAACATCCTGGCGTGTGGCCCGGAAATATTGGCAATATCGGCCGAAGCACCGCAACTCGCTGCGGACAACGCGCCCTCGCGAGGCTTGGTCGAGTGGATCGCCAGTGATCTAACCGACGGGACGAAGAACACCGCGAAGTTACGCCTGATTTCTTACACGCAAAAGAGGCTTGTCCTTCCGAAGGGCGACCAGGAAGGTCAACTCGTGGACGGTGATGCGGCCTTTTTTGTTGTCCCGACGCACTCGGAAGCCTTAGGGATTTTATCCGAGGATTATGTCCAATTGCCGATCTACAAAGAGCCGACTTTCGCGATTCCTGACGACCTTGCCGCACTGCTTGTAAAAGTCAACTGTCCGCCGGAATCGAAGGATGGTCGCATCGTTGAGGGTTCGCTTTCCGGACGTAGTACGCCCTTGGATTGGAGCATTGAAGAGTACATGCAGGACCAGGAGTCGAAAGACGCAATGCTACGGCGGAGGCTTAATGTCCATGACTCGAAGGAGCCGATGTAGTGGGCATTGGACCTAACTCCGCCTCGCGACTGAACCCTATTCGGGTGTACTTTGTAGTCCATGAACTCACCCTAAATCAGGTTCGGGGACCAGTGTGCGCGGCGCGAACGTTTCCTAAAACACGGAAGGCAGGCTTGGCGCTCATCGTCCTGCTTCTGACGACGACAAGTAGCGACGTATCTGCGGTCCCCGACCCCGGCTTGGCGCGGTGGCTGGAGACTTATTGTGCGCTCCCGGCGCAGAACTTGAAGGCTAAGCCGCCCGAGACCGGGTTTGTGCCGACTTGGACTTGGACTCTGACCTCTGATTCGCGGCTTCAGGCGTGGTGCGAGAGTCGCCAGCGCGTCGGCGCGACAGAAGCCGAGACACCAGGCGTGCCATTCCTGTTTCCATACCCACGAGTTATGCCCTTTTCGTCTGGGGCGTTCAGTTTCGACCACGAGGGCTGTCCCGCCGAGACGGTCGAAAAAGCAAAGCTCGCCTTTGGTCGGGACGCACGCGTGAGCGCGGATGTTTGTTTGTTCTGGGGCGAAAACACCGATCTAGTCGTATCGCACGGCCTTTTGGGCGGGTCGTTGCAGCTGCATGCGGGCGAGGCAACGATGAAAGAATACGTGGACGCCGTGTGCGCGGCCGGCGCGGCTGGCGACCGCGATTGGTGGGATGCAGGCCGGTTCCATCGCATGGTCGATCGATGGTCCATCGACATTCCGCAACGGCATGCTTTCGAGCTCGTCCTTTTCCAGAAGTGGTCGACTTTTGGCAGCTCGGCAGCGGGGGTAGGCCAGCCGAGACTGCGGCGCACCCTCTTGTTCAATAGCAAGATTGCACCCAACACGGCCAGAGCCCAAACTGATAATGTGCCCGTGTATCGGCAAACATCTCAAGAGCTCACGGTTGCCGTGCCTGGCGACAGGGCTTCCGACAATGAATCCTCTTTCACAGTAAGGGCCGACGAGGCAACATCGCGCGACGCACCGGTTGACATCATGGGCTGGCCTTCTCACTTAGGTTCATGGGTCGCCAACAGCGAGTATGACATCTTCTGCGCCTACCCTTGGTTTCCGGTTATCGAGCGACCCGCGCCGGGCAACCGCGATCCCATCATCCGTTATTGCTACAACATCAACGACGGCGACATCGATAAGGTCGTCCTTAGCGACGACAAGAACCGGGTGCGCTCGGTGGGCTTTACGATTCAACCCAGGGACTTAGACGTCACGTCCCCGCACCCGGCCGCGATGTACCAGCCCTTATTTTCACTCGCGGCGGAATACTACCCTGTCTTTGAGTACGGCGACCGCCGGCCACCTTTTGCGGCCACGGCACGATGGCTGGAAATGTCATTCGAATACATCGCCGACGAGGAGGCTCCGTCCGTCGCGACGGTCTCAGTTGATGGCGTTCGGCATGGAATGACGATGTGGTTCGACCGGGATATGCGCGTTGTAAGCGTCGCCGACTACTATGACGGCGCGCGGCACGGTTTGTCCGTTCGATTCGATGAGAAAGGAAACGCCCAAAACTGGCAATGGTACATTTATGGCCAAGAAGTCATGCATGGGAAACCCCGCTGACCGGACGAGGTTCGAATGGCGCTCGCCTGCGCAGACGAAGAGGTTGCGTCGACACTCGTCGACTGCACGTTAGGGCGATGATGGCGCCACGCTGCCGGTCATCCTTTGATAGGAAACCACGTCACGATTTCCGGACCGCACTCGTCGGCGACGCTCCTGAGGATCTTCGTCAGCGGGTGATCGCTAGCTTCGACATGAATGTATAGACTGCTAATAGGCCGCGTCACGGCGATCATCAGCCAGCGGGCCACAAACTCCCTTTGCGCCTGCTCGGCGTCGTAGAAGAGTTCGTTTGTGGTGTTGCCGAGTTCCGCAGCCGCCCTGATCTTTGAATCGTAAAAATCTTCGAAATTCATACACAATACGGCCCACCCCTCGAGCCCACGGCTATTACCGGTCGGCCTATTTGATGCCGTTCTGGTCGGCTTATATGATGGGCACCATCCGGGTGCCGGCGCCCGGCGTGTTCGCGATGGGCTTCGCGTTTCATAGCAAAAAACGGGAGTGTATTGATGGCGGGCGCAAGCTCGCCATCAATACACTCCCGGAGTTCTATCGCCCGGCAGACGCGTCTTCGTCGGAGATCGCGGCTTCCTGACCTTCGAGGAGGAGGTTGATGGCTTGTCCATGGACGCGCCAGATGGCCGTTTGGACTGCGTCGAGGAGGTCGCAAAGGCGGAGGGCATCTGCGGGCTCGAGGGTTGGCGGGAGGATGTCGTTGATGTTCAAGCTGATGTTACTCCTTATGTATTGAGATAGTGGGCATCGAGACTGAGGACGCGTTGGACGACGTCGCGCTCGACGCGATCCCTGTTGTTGAGCGTTGCTTCGTGGAGGGCGGCGGTGGCGAGACGATCGATGTCGCGTGGGGTGGTCACATTGGCGTTGGCGGCCTCGTGAATATAGTTGGCAGCATCGCGTGCGAAAAGTTCGCGCGTGCCGCCCGCTGCTTTGGTGCGGAAGTTGATGTATTCCCACGTATCTTCGGGGGCGAGGGCGCCGACCCGTCGTCGCAGCGTGAGCCGCGACTCGAGGGAGCGGTTGTGGCGGAGTCTGAGTCGCTCAGCGAGGTCGGGGAGGCCAACTAGGACGAGGCTGAGGAGCGCTTT
>Ga0105050_10007639_pt1 | contig 12816 bp, 7 predicted proteins | sample FRY01_FD_78088 | JGI IMG/M metagenome (GOLD analysis project Ga0105050, IMG submission 78088) | Freshwater microbial communities from Lake Fryxell liftoff mats and glacier meltwater in Antarctica - FRY-01 | ecosystem: Environmental > Aquatic > Freshwater > Ice > Glacier meltwater ... | reverse complement strand
GACTTCGTGTCCAACCTGGTGAAAACCAAAAAGGTCGTATCCCAGGACCACAAGTTTGAAAAAAGCAATTCCCGGAAGTTGCTTCCGGCAAACAAAGTGCAGCAGGTGTCAGAAGAGTTCCAAGAGTTCTTACCCGACCAGGACGGAACATGGCACAGGTTCGGGGTGATAGGGGATGGGAGTTGCGGGGTTCACGCCTTCTTCTCGGCAACATCCCGCACGTACCGCAACTTGCCTGTCAAAGAGAAAATGCGCCTCCGGAAGCAGCTGCGCATGTCCATTTTCGAGGACTTCGAAGCGGAGGACAAAGCAACCAAACAGGTACGTTTGATGGCAGCGGAAAAGCCAGCCAAACCTTCCGAGACCGAAGCTATTTTCAACAAGAGGTTCAAAACGCATCTGGGGTCCACCAGCTCGTGGCTGTCGTACGCGGACTTAATGGCGCTGGCGAAGCACTTCCATGTGTGCATGACCATTGTGAACATCACGAAAAAGGAAGAGATCACGTGCTTGCAGACGGAAAGGGAGGACGACAACGTTGCCGAAGTGGTCATCGCGGCAGACGGACAACATTTCGAAGTGTTGTGTGTGGAGAAAGACGACCACTTCGACTTCCTGTTCCCTTGCGATGCCTTTCAAGGTTACCTAAAGAAGAACATGGCCTGGGCGAAGATTGCCCATACCAAGACCACGTCGCCGGCACCCCAAAAACAAAAGAAGGCCAACCGCGGTCGCGTCACGTCCATAGAGTCCTTGGAGGGGGAGTCCCTGCGACCGTCCGGAAAAGAGTTTCACCCACAGGACCTGACCGCGGCCCAGAAGAAACACGCCAAGGAGATCGACGACGGCATCCTCAAGCTCAAGGACATCGGCAAGTGCTTCGCCTTTACGCTCAAGTACGTCAAGGCGCTCGCACACGCGCGCGGCTTGGTCTTTGTGCACGTGCCCTTGGCCGTCATGAAACTGCTGGCCTCCACGGCAGAGAAGGACGACAAGTCCGTGGCGAAGGCGGCGGAAGCGGGCAAGAAGAGGGGCCAGGGCAAGGAGTTCGTGCAGTACGTGGTGCAAGTGAACCGGCTGCTGCGCGACGACGTGCTGGGGACAGCACGCGAGGGTCAGTGTGACGAGAGCTTCGATGAGAAGGTCATCAACCTGGCGCTTGCCAGGAAAGACGAGGCGTTCGAAGACGCAGCGGCGGTCCTCGCTCTCCAGGTCGCGGACACAGACGATGGACTTGCGGTGAGGTGCGTCGGGATTGCCATGCACCAAGTGGCATTCCCTGTGGGGCCGCTGCCCGCGTGCAAAGACCAAGACCAATTCAATCAGTCGGTTGAGGACGGAGAGGTGCTGGAGATCCCCCTCGTCTGTGCAAATGCAAAACAAGGCTCGGGGCGCCTTCTGCTTGCCTACGTCCTGTCCAAGGAGTTGGCCCGGAAGAAGAAGGGGAAGCCCAAGTTCCGTGGGGTCATCTTGCCCAAAGGAGACCGGAACACCATGCTGGGGCAGCTCGCCGTGATATTTGGGTTTACGAATCACAATTGCGGGTACAAACAGCACCCGAAAACGACGAAGAGGCCGCCCCGGAACGCGCCAGGCAGAATGCTGGCCTTGTTAGACTTGACCTCTGAGAAACTCGCCAAGGGGTTTGTGGAGAAAATGCTGGAAGTACTCCGGTTCATCCACGACGCCGACTTGTTGTTCAACGTTTGCCCCGCCCAAACCGGGACCCGTGTGCCCGCGTGCATGTAGGAGCGTGTTCATTTGTCCAGGGACCGCAGGACGTTGAGAACCAGTGCGTGCACCTGCTGCGGCCGGGCCTGTGCCAACAACTTCAGCGTTGCGCAGGGTACGGACCTGCAGGACGCCAGTGCCCGCTGCGCCTGTCCATGCACGTCGTTGGCTGGCGGGTGGGACGCGAGACTACACAGCAGCCGGCGCACGCACGCGCTTAAGGAGGCGGTCCGCCGCCCCCGGCAGCGGGCGTACACCACCAGACGCTCTCTGTGCACGATGGCGACGCTGTCCAGTTCCGCCCCGTCCGGCGCGAAGCTGCTGACACAAATACCGCACTGCCGGAGGCTGCCTTCCGCGGCGACGTTCACCAGTGTAATGGAAGTAGACGCAGGGAGCAACGGTGCAATGGGCGGCCTGGTGTGGCAGCGCCCATGCGCCACCAGGACCCCCTTGGTCTTGAAAGCAGCGCCGCAGAAGCATACGAACGGCCGGTCGTTGCAGTGCGTGCGGCCATGGGCTACCAGCACGCCCCTGGTCCTGAACGCGGAGCTGCATCCCGGCTCTGGGCACCTGAACGGGCGGTCCTCGCTGTGCATACGCGGCCGCTTCTTCCCCGCCCCCCCCTCAATGCCATGTGGCATCGAAACCGCCATTGCACATCCGGGCTGTTCCTGTGTGTTGGCAACGTCCGCCGGGGTGCGCCGAGTGCCCTCCCCGGCCAGAAGCATAACCAGTGTGCTCGTATCCCTCAGGTGCATGGCAGGGTTCTGCGCGCCGAAGGGACGGGTGCGTAACGTGAGTGGCACCAACAAATGAACAGCAACACACTGGGTAGAACCATTATTGTGCGGATAGACGACGGGTGGCGGTGTGGGCACCACTGCCTCCCGCCCCCGGATTTGCATGGATTCATGCCCGCCACGTTTCCAGCGACGGAAAAGAGTCTGCCGGCACGCAAGCCCGGGGAAATCCAAGGCGGGTGGGAAGAAGCCCCCGGTGCCCAGGTGCAATCAAACCCTGCTACTGTACGGGAGAAACCCCCCTGCACGGGGCCGCCCCGCAACGGAGGTATCCTCCCATGTCCTTTGACTTTGACGTGGAAAGCACCGTGTGCGCGCTCCGCGTGCCGAGCCTCCTCTTGCCCGTCTCTGGCGACTGCCCCGTGGCCCTCCTCGCCACCGTGCAATTCGGACACAACCTGGCCACCTCCGCCACCCGACTGCGCGTGTGGACGCACGGTGCGCCGGTCCTGCTGCAGAACAACCTGGCGGACGCGGGGATGGAGGCACTGGGGAGCACGTTTGCGGAGCGGGCCACGCGGAACCTCGCTGCGGGGACCGCCTTGGCCCTGCCGGAGGCCCTGGAGGCCGAGATGTCCCCGGACACCAGAGCTGTGTACCGGCACGCGGACTCCCTGTCTCTGTTGTTTCAGGAGGCCCTGACCGCGTTTCAGGAGCCTCTGGGGGAGTCCTCGGAAGGCCTGCCCATCCGCAAGCGACTGGAGCTTGTGATCGCTCGGCAGAGCGCCCGGCACTTTTTGACAGCGGAGTTGTTGCTGACGCTGGAGGCGGCGGCCGGGCCGGGGGTGCACTTCGGGGCTTTGGTGGTGGTGGACAGCTCGGCGGCCCGGATGGTTGCCGACTCGTTCGCGGCCGCCCAGGCTTCCGGGTGCAGGGTGGCGGTCATGGAGTCGCGCTCCAACCTGCTGCCTCTCATGGAGACCCTGGCCAGCATTGTGGCCATGGAGCCGGACGCGTTCACGTCCTGCCCCGCGCACCTGGAGAACTTGGGCGTTTTGGGGGGCGGACGCGGGATGACCTTTGACGTGAGCGCCCCGGGGCCGCCCAGGTTGCTGCCTGACTCGACCGGCACAGGTCCCCTGCTTCTAGCCAAGCGGATCGAGCCCTTTAAGAAGTACCGGGTCCTCCGGATCTGCAGTGGGCATGACCTGCAGGACTTGGTCCTGCAGTACTCTTCGGGGATGGGACAGACGCACTCCCTGCACCGCCCTGCCCTGAGCCAAGACGTGGACATGGAGCTGCTCCTGCAGCTGGTGCCGGGTTCGTGTCTGTTCCCTGCACTCGCCGCCTTGGTCGCCCAGGACATGCCTCCCCGCGCCCTGCTTGCCCAAATCATGGTGCCCCTGCATGCCATGTCGCGGCAGCTGCTGGCCCTGCGCGCGCTGACCGACCCGGACGCAGGCGTCGTGCGCGCCTTGACCTCCGCGACGGACGTCCTTTTGGAAGCTGCGCACCCGTGGTTCGGGGCGCAGGAGGGGCTGGACGCGTTCCGGGCGGTGGTCCTGCCTTTCCTCAAACCCGATGACCCACTGGTGGCCGCGCTGGAGTTCCACCCCCTGCGTCCGGACACGCCCAGCAGCCCCATGGACGCTCTGGCATCCACGTACTGCCTAACCCTAGAGACCCGGCGGGCGCTGGCGGGGCTGGAACCCGCGGCCGGCCTCCTGCCGCGCCTGATCTCCCGGCCCGCGCTGTACGCTCCTTGAGCGTGATTCCGGCCCTGCAAAGCCGCCGCCAGCAGGCACGGGGCAGCTGTTCTTCCCAGAACCCAGTTCCTGCTTGTGCGCCATGGCGGAGGACATCCCCGAGGAATCTCTTGCGAGGCTGCGGGGGCTGGACGCCGTGGCAGTGGCGTCGTCGGATGTGAAGCGGGGGGAGGTCTTCTGCTCCAAAATCATCCACCAGAAGGCCACGAACCAGTCACGCTTTACCAAGTCCAAGACGCACATGAAGATCTCCGCGGCCAACGGCGCGGAGGCAGGCACACGCCCCCTCTCCTCGCCCTTCCCCTGCTGGCAGTGCCACCGCAGCTTCACCGCCCCGCCCATCTTCATCCCCATGGTGGTCCTCAACGGCACCAGGACCGAGTGGGGCAACTTCTGCGCGCCCGCGTGCGCCAACCGCTACCTCCACACCAACATGAACGACTCCAACCTGGCGGCCCGCGTGGCAGATTTGTATGAGTACTGCCAGGACGTCCACGGCCTGCGGGACAGCACCATCGGCATGGCCCCCCATTTTTCAGAGCTGCAGCGGTACGGCGGCGACATGACCGACGAGCAGTTCGACCGAGTCTGCGGGACGCCCGGCCTGCAGACCCACGCGCGCATGGCTCCCTTCATTCCCACCGAGGTCGTCGTAGAGTGGCAGTGCCACAAGGTACTGGAGGGCACGCCCGAGTCGGCCCCCGGGCATGCCGGCGGCAGCGCCGCGGACATGCTGGCGGACATCATGGGCACTCGGCCCGAGGCGGTAAACCACAATCAGTGGGAGGTCCGAGGATTGCGCCAGAAGCCCTTGGACGTCACCCAGGCCAGGCTCACGGCCCTGCAGAAGCCCGAGCAGAAGCAGGGTCTGTACGACCTGTATTGCTTGCGGAAGGAGAAGGAGAGGGAGGAAGGGGAAGAAGCAGCCGAAGAGCCCGGGGATGCCTTGATGGTCCCTGCGGCTGCCCCGAAACGGAAGGCGCGCGGCGGGACCAAGCGCCTTGCCAGCGCGTTGGGGACTGGACTTGGCTGTCTGCTGGTCCCGGCCAAGATTTCGAAATGAGAAAATGTACTGCTGTTTTCCAACGGGTCTCCATGGCATCGAAACAAGCCGTGCTGCTTGCGTTTACCGTTGCGGCGGTGCTCGCGGGGTTGATCCTCTCTTGCGTAACGCTGCATGGGGCGACCCTCGCAAAAAGATGAACAGCACACACAGAGGACAAGGGTCGAACTGGTGCTTCGTGTTGGACCCTTCACGCCAACCGGGGAGCTTGGACGGGCGCTCCAGCCTCTTGGCTGGCTGCCGTCCCCCGCGTGTTGCCACAAACAATTGGCCATGTTGTTGAGTGGCGTTGGTGTTGCGGGTAAAGGGCAAGTGTAGGACCCAGTACGACGTCCACGCCGCTTATCGTCGATAAGAACCTTCACTGCGATGGCTATGGGTGTCACTCAGGACGGAACAATACAGTTTGCTGGACTTTACAAGTACATATTTCCCCCCAAAAGAATAACGTGTGATGCCGCCGAAAACCAAACCCGCCCGTAGCCGTTCTCCTGCCGCCTTAAAGAAGGCCGCCCCGGGAACCCCGAGGAAGGCCGCCCCAGGAACCCCCAGGAAGGCTGCCCCAGGAACCCCGAGAAAGTCAGCCCCGAAGAAGGCCGCCCCAGGGACCCCGAAGAAGGCCGCCCCAGGGACCCCGAAGAAGGCCGCCCCAGGGACCCCGAAGAAGGCCGCCCCAGGAACCCCGAAAAAGGCAACCCCGAAGAAGGCCGCCCCAGGGACCCCGAAGAAGGCCGCCGCAAGAACCCCGAAGACAGCCGCCCCAGGGACCCCGAAGAAGGCCGCCCCAAGAACCCCGAAGAAGGCCGCCCCAGGAACCCCGACGAAGGCCGCCCCAGGGACTCCGAAGAAGGCCGTCGCAGGAACCCCGAAGATGGCCGCCGCAGGGACCCCGAAGAAGGCCGCTCCAGGGACTCCGAAGAAGGCACGGGTGGTCAGCGACAGTCGCCAAACAGGCAAACGGTACGTGGAACGCAACTCACCACCGTTTCAAGCCAACGCGTTCTGCGACGAGCGCAAGGACGGAAATGATGGACGTACATACGTATCGGTGCCCGACAAAAACGGCATTTGCCACTGGCGCCTGGACAAGTAAAGGGAATGCATTCATTCGCTGTACCTTTGAAGCTCAATCGAAATTAGTGAGCCGGGCTCAATGTCTAGAGTCGTCGTTCCATTGACTCCGGCAGGGTGCGGAATGATTTCGAAGCCGTTGACCCGCACGTGCTTGAACACGTGGGTGGATTTTACTGCCGCTGACATGCGGTGATTGTACAAATAACGCTGAACGCCTAGGTATGTTGAATGGAACGGAAAGTCTTGCACGCGCACAATGTCGCTAGACCCGCCCAAGCCCTGGATATCAATGTACGCTGTGTTCTTGGCCGGCGCAGCAGCTGCCGCAGCACCCATCACGGTTTTTGAAGCGGTAGACGGCGTCGGGGGTTGAAATACAAACAGCATCGGCACTGCGTAACCCAATGCTAGGTCGTTGGCTTCGTCATACAGGCGACCGTTCAAATATGCCAGCATATCCGCTGGCAAAGAATGTCCCGTTTTGGACGCTGTCGCCGTCCTCCGGGCCAGGACGCTTTTTGCTTTTGCGAGCATGGAGCCATACGTATCAGTCAATTCAGCGGACAAACTTTCGAATGGCCTCGAGCTGTCCATTCTTGGCCGTATGCTGACCCCACTGCAGATACCCTCGCCAAAAACAAATAGCCGCTCGTTCCGCATGATGTACACGCTGGCGTCCCTGAGTATCGGGTAGCGCCGCTTGTTGTGGACCTTGACACGGTCGTCCCTTGTGGTTGGCAAGAAGTCGTTGAGGAACCTGTGGATGACGGCGCCCGTGCAGATAGCAGGGAGCTCCAACGTTTCACTGTACAGGTGAAGGATGTTGACAGGCACCGAGATGACGGATTCGGGGAGGTTCACCACGACGTTCATTGTCGATGTGTCAATGACCTCCGCGAGGCTGCGCCCAAGCAGGTTCACGCCGCCGCACATGACCGACTCCATTGCAACAGCGGGATTGGGGTTGTACGGACACGTTTGAATGGCGTTAAGTACGTCCTTGACGGTGGCCCTGGGCGGCATGGGCAGGTGGAAACTTCGCTTCAGCTCGTTCACCTGGAAGGTCACCGCCGGCGTACGCACCGGACCTCGCACAATCACTAGGCAAGGGAGTGTTGACCAGGGAATGTTCCCGCTGGCCGTTTCCAACACCGTTTGGCTGACTCCCATCAACGTTTCTTCCAGGGTCATCCAGAGATTCACATGCGACTCGATTGCGCGCAATAGATCGTCTGCCGTCACCATCTCCCGGGTCAAATTCAGTGTAGACAAACCTCCTCTCTCGTCGTGCAGCGTCAAAGACAACGTCCTAATCGTGACATAGGCCACCACCTCTGCGGTGGCCACCGTGATGGCGGACCCAGACGGTGCGGCGAGACCGTCCACCCATAATTGACCAGTATACACCTCGAGAGGATGCTTGGTCCTGGCAATTTGTCTTGAGAGCTCTTCCCACGTGACCGTCGGAGTCGCGAATGTTACAGTTGCCATGCGGACGTCATTCGTTGACACCAGAGTGAAGGACACGTTGCACGAAAACATTCTAGTTACATACTCGCACGGGTTTGCGTGCGTGCGAAGACGTGCGTGCATGCGCTCTCCAGGGGCTGCTCAACGGTCTGCCAGCGCGGTCTGGGCGGGTGAACCTGGCCAAAAAACAAACACAAGCAACTCCGTCGAGGGACTGACGTGTCCTATTGTTATTCATTCCGTATGCACGGGCCGTGTACTATCCCCGTCAGGGAGGGTCTTCACAGGAGGTCCGCCTAAGAACCACCACTAGAGCACGCTTATGCGAGAAAAGCAAAATTCACAGAGTTTGAGCTCCTCTTGTTATTACGGCTCTTTATCAAGGATATACTCGCGCGTGTTTGTGCAGCAGGGTGTGCCTACATTTTAGATGTCCGGTTGTCGCGGAGGGACTTGTGCCGGAGCGACGAATACCACGGGCATTTCCGGGTACGACTGGACTCTTATTCGTTTTGAGAAATTGGATTCTGTCGAGCCGTTTGCGGCTCAGGTCAATAACAAACGGCCTTGACCAGCAGGCGATCGCAACCGCCAGCCAGCGACGACAGGTTTTAACGTGCAAACGCACGGACCGTCACTGTTCGAGAATATGCACGAAGTTTGCGGGTGATTCACAGGGGACCAAACGAAATCATGGTGGCATGCATACTGTAATTCGGGACATCTCTTGCGGGTCAGATAACGGCGGGAGAAGTGGTAACGTCTAGCGACGCAGCGAGCATTTGTTGTGCAGAATGCGGGAAGCAAAACCCATCCCGATGAGTAATCCTGGGTAAAGTTTCGGGAGCCGCTTGGCCACGTTTTGCCCACACAATACATAGGCACGCTCCTAAGGTCCTTCGGCATGCTTCCAAAGGTGCTTCATTGTTTGCGCATGCGTTCCCGTCTCCGCGTGTTTTCAACCGTTTCCTTCGTCCAGTTTGAAAACTGGGCGACGAGATGGGCCGGGTCCACCCGAACAGCCCTTGCGATCGGCTGCGTTTTTGTCGGAATTCCACTGTGGTACACGGAAACCCGAAAGACTCGCATGGCGCTTGAGTCCATTGGCAAGGTCCAGTCATGCGCCACAAAGTCAATCGAGAATGCAGAAACATTCGAAACCGTGCTTTCGCTGGATAAGATGATGCGGCGACCCGACATAGTTTCCGGCAGAAAGTTGTTGGTGGCGTCCAGTTTTTCCATTCCATCGACAGGAGAGCAACGACGTCCTCTGCTGGATTATGCGGATGCCGTTGCTAACGCCGGCCTGGCGCTAAGGCTTGTTGCGCCGGAGATCATCGCGGAAAAGTACGGCGCTTACGTCGAACGAGTTCTTGCGAACCCGTACCTGCAGGACCAGTTTTTGTCCAACCCGGCTCGCTGGGGCAGCGTCGTCACCCTTGGAAACGCAGTTTTCGAGGCGAAGTCGGATGGCGCGCCAATTGAAAGTGACGTGCGAAAGGAAGCAAAAGCATTCCTTGCCGGGTTCGACATTCAAACCGCCGCCTGCGAGAAGACGCGCGCCAACGCCAAGCAGGTTCCGGGAACGGACTACTACCTGAAGTGCCAATATGCAAACGACACGATGGTGCGCAATAAGGCCGTAGCCAAGTAAGCGAAACGCGGCATTTCGCGGAATGATTGTGGCGTCCTGGTCAACCGCCGTAAACGCTAAAAATGGATTTGGGCCGCCAAGTTGAATTCCGGCAAAATCGGCACGTGAACCAATGCACGCTTCATTTGTCACTCTAGCTCGTCCCTCCACCAAGAATGGAAGGGTCCCTTGGCGACAGCACAACGGACGTAATTGCAGGGTGCATGTTTTCGGGGCGACACAAATTCCCCGCTGCTGCCGAAGTTCTAGGCACCAAGGAACCCTCAATGCAAGATACTGGCCGTTTCTTAGTTTACCCACGAGGTGGTTCTCAGCCAAACCCTCTGTTAATACGGCTCTGCCACGAACTGGACGTTGGGGGTTCCGGAGAATTGTAAACTCAGGCCTGGTGGGGCGCGAGGGACCTCCACATCGTCTACTATCACGGAGGTGATCAAGTTGGATTCCTTCCGGTGAGCAAACAGGGGATGTTTGTAAAAGTACCGGTTGAAGGCAAACACCGTTGTGTTGGCCGGGAAGTCAGAGACCGTGACCCACTCATCGGCTTCTTTTAGCCCATATATGTTGGCTGTCAACTTCTTGTGCGGCTGTGCCACAATGAACGCTGGGGTGTCCGCTGGAAACAACGTCATGCGCAAGTGGTCAGGGAAGATGCGGCCGTTGTACCAAATTGCGGGGGGTTCCGCAAATACAACCGTGGACGTGCTGACGGCGGCGTCGATCTTTGCCCGGAGAGTGGCGTAAGTCTCGCCGTGCGCCAATTCCAGAGTGTTGAAAGGCCTGGAGGATGTAGTGGCGGGCCGAATGCTGATGCCTCCCGCGACGCCTTCTCCAGTCACCTCGAGGTTCTCGCCGCGCAGCACAAACACGGTGTCGTCTGGCTTGACCTTTTGCCCCCGTTTGGTCAGGACACAGATGTCCTCCCCGAACTGTGCAAACATCTGGCGGATGTATATGTGAATGACCTCGCCCGTGCACATGGCCGGCATCCACGCCGTGTCTGAATACGTCCCCAACACGCTTAACATAACGGAAGTGACGGTCTCATTCAGGTCCACGACCAGCCGGAGGTCTGCAGTGTTGAGTACCTCGCCAGGGTGGTTGCCTGCCAGCAGGTTTTCCCCGCCCACCATGACGTTCAGAACGGTTGCGGGGCTCGGGTTGTACGCACAGTTCAACGCGGCCGACACGGCGGCGGACTTGGTGACATCCGCGCCCATGGAAACGTGGAATGTGCGCTCCAATCCGGACATGGTGTACGTGACGGTGGGTAGTTTCACGGAGCCCAGGACGAACAAGTGAGGGTTCCGGGACGTAGCCTCCCATATTTCGCGAAGAGCGAGGGGCGCCTCTTCCAACGACGATGGCAACCTGCCATCGGGGCCTGCCGAAGGCGCCTCACACATCTCCAGATACGTGGATTCAACGCTCATCCATGGCAGCTTCATGTCCACTTGCTCCATGAAGTGATTCGGCCCCTTGGTGGAGGTTGTCAGCTCCATCCGCAGCATGCCTCCAGTGGATAAGTGCACGTACAAGGGCAACACCATGCGCTGTACGAAAATCCACACGGAAGCACCCGCTCTGAATCGGATGGACTGGTCAACGGCCGGCATTGTGGCATCAAAAGCCTGCCCGTCGATGTTAAACTGGACCACCCTCTCTGCCGGGTGCAGGCTTACAACCAATTCTTGCATGAAATCCCTCAAGGTGAACCAAGGCGCTGGCAAAATCATAACCGCGGACGTCATCTCCTTGGAGACACTGTCCACCACTCGGGCATGTAGGTTCCCCATTTCTCGAGCCGACATCGTCGGCTGAGGTTATGTATTCCACAACAATATACAACGTGAACGCTCGAATGCCCTTCCGATTCGGACAAGGGGTTTGGCGTCGCAGAATCACATCCCGCCCCATGCCGACGCCACAGGCGCCACCGCCGTCCGTGCCCGTGGCGCCGCCCCGCAGACCACAGTTCCGGGCCCTACTTGTGGGAAACAATTACGTCGGGACGGGGTCGGAGCTCGGCGGCTGCGTGGCTGACGTGCGCCAGACTCGGGCATTCTTGGCCGCCAGCGTGCCAGCGTCCATGGACGCCAGGTGGTACGAGCTGTCGGATGAGCGTGGTCCGCACGGGGTGCTGCAGGGCGCCCAAGGCAGGGGCACCGGCGCGAACATACTGGCGGGGATTGCGTGGATGCTCGCGGGCGTCCTGGCTGGAGACTCGCTGTACTTGCACTACTCCGGGCACGGGGTCCTGTCCGCTCGCGGGGACGCTGGGGAACTCCTGGGCCGCAACTCCCTTTGGGTGCCCCTAGACTACCGCTCGTTCCGGGGCGGTGGCGAGCGCGGCTGCATCAGCGACGACGAGCTTCGGAGGCAGCTCGTGGAACAGGTTCCCGCGGGCGCCAAGCTGTGGGTGACCAGCGACTCGTGCCACTCGGGCAGCATGCTAGACCTGCGGTACTCCGTGAAGGACGCGTCCGGGAGGGGTACGGCGTTTGGGGCTCCGGGAGTCTGGCAGCCGGACCCGCTGCCTTCAGGGGCGGCCGCAGCGCCGTACAACCCCGCAAACAGGCAGCCAGCCACTTTACTGACGGAGAATAAGTTTTACCCGCCCACGGCCGGCAGCGTGATCTTGCTGAGCGGCTGCCGCGACTCCCAGACGGCCGCGGACGCGGTGTTGGACAACCAGCCCACGGGGGCCCTGACGTGGTCGTTTCTGCAGTGCCTGCGGGCCAACCGTTCCGCGCCCGTCAAATACTTCCTGAAGGACGTCCGCGCACTCCTGGTGGATAACGGCTTTGACCAGCAGCCACAGGTGTCCTCTGGGGGGCCTGTGGACGTGCGGACGTCTGTCATGACCCTCCTGGGGCTCGGATAGTGTCGTCACGGCATGCCAGAAAACGTTGACACCCCAACAACCACCTCCATCATGTCCCTGACCGCCTCCCTGAACTTCTTCGTGGCCTCTGCCGAACCGGTTCCCAGCGTCCGCACAGGAGACGTGGAATACACCGCGTACAGCCGTCCAGGCACGTCGATCTTTGCCGAGCCCCTCATGTCCTGGGCAGGCCTGCGCAACCAGCAGGTGGAGATCTCCGGGTTCGAGACCGACTACATCCAGCTGCTCTTCTACGTGCCCATTTCACAGTTCACACTGTACTTCAACGTAGCGACGTACAACCCTCTGAACGCGCTGTGTGGCGGCTCCGGTGCGCCCGGCCCTGTCCAGCCTATCATGGACTCCATCAGCATCGTTTCCGTGAGCGACAAGACCCGGGACGCGCACCTGGTACTGCCCCAGCCACAGGG
>Ga0105050_10007637_pt1 | contig 12821 bp, 11 predicted proteins | sample FRY01_FD_78088 | JGI IMG/M metagenome (GOLD analysis project Ga0105050, IMG submission 78088) | Freshwater microbial communities from Lake Fryxell liftoff mats and glacier meltwater in Antarctica - FRY-01 | ecosystem: Environmental > Aquatic > Freshwater > Ice > Glacier meltwater ... | reverse complement strand
TGAACAAAGCCATGATCGGCTGGTTTGTCGATAAGTTGCTGAGCAAACCCGAAGACAAGCAGGACCCGCGCCTCGATGTGCTGCACGCGAAACTCGCCGGGTTGCCGCCGGTGACCATCATCAACGCGCAAATCGATCCGCTGCGCGAAGATGGCGCACTGCTGGAGACCGCGCTGCGCGACGCCGGCGTGACGGTCACGCGCAAGGTCTATGCCGGTGTCACGCACGAGTTCTTCGGTATGGCGGCGGTGGTGCAGAAAGCCGCGGGTGCACAGGTTCTCGGGGGAAAAGCACTGCGCGAATCTTTCGGCTCCCAGGCAAAGATGCCCTGAATACGTAGCGCAAGCGATGGCTGCCCATACCCATGAAAGTTGCGCTTCATCCAACTATTAAAACCAGAGATGGATCACATGCATGACCCAGACGCCAATGGTTGCCCTGCGGGCCTGACTGTTCCCATCTCCCCAAGCGTCAGGATTGGCCAACGTCCTGGCAACGGGATCACGCTGACCGAGCAATTTCTGAACTTCATCGATGAAGACTCGTTTCCGTGTGTTGGGGCTAAAGCCGCGCTTTCCCGCGGCGCAATTCACACGCAGGAACTCCTTGCGCTCGGAACTACGGCTACCGACGGTATGATGTTGGACGCGATCACGAACTTCGCCGGGATGGTTGATGCCGACGAGCCCGAAGGAGCAACCGTGCATTCGTTCGCTGCACTTTTCGACGGTCCTGATGACGCCTCCGAATTGATGTTTGAGAATTTGCTTTGGTCGCAGTTATGGCGCCTTCATCAGCTGGATGTGCGCCGTGGTGCCCCTTGGGCACCCGACGTCAGCGCTGATGCTGAAAGCCCACAATTCAGCCTTAGCCTCGCGGGGCATCCGTTTTTTGTCATTGGTATGCATCCCCGTGCGTCACGCTTGGCCAGGCGGTCCAGCAGTCCGGTGATGGTTTTCAATTCACATCGTCAGTTCGAACGTCTGCGGTCCGACGGCCGTTACGAAAAGATGCAGGCGGCAACACGCGAGCGCGACCGGGCTTTACAGGGATCGATCAATCCAAACCTGGCGGACTTCGGCAACAAAGCGGAACCGCGCCAATACAGCGGTAGAAAGGTCGAGTCTGACTGGCAATGCCCGTATAATTTCAAGCAGCGCCATTGACCATGATGAGTCTTGCGGAACGCATTGCGCCCTGTTCGGCACGTTCACTCGAGCTTGACACCGGCGACCACTTGGTCGTGATCGATCCTGAAGGGCAGCAAGTCAGTGATGTGGTGGCCTTTTCGCGCGCGGATCTCAATGAGCATCTGTCATCGGGTCGTTCAATCGACTATGCCGCAAAGCTCTGGCTCAGCACTGGTGATGTCCTCTATTCGAATCGAAGCCGCCCCATGTTCACTATCATCGAAGACACTTGTGGTCGGCATGACTTCACGCTGACGCCGTGCTCAAAAGACACTTTTTCGATCATTTACGGCGAGACCATGGACCGACCGGGATGCGAAGGCAACCTGGTCGGCGCGCTGGCAGCGTACGGGATCGGCGTTGACCGGATCCCCGTCGCCTTCAATGCGTTCATGCACGTCGGTGTAGATGCCGTCACCGGCGCCATCACCGTCCTGCCGCCGCTCAGTAAAGCGGGCGCTTTCATTCGGCTGCGGGCTGAAATGCCTCTGGTGGTTGCCATCACGGCGTGCTCGGCAGGCCAGTCAAATAATTTTCGTTACAAACCGATAGATTTCAGAGTAGAGCGGGCCGTTGATCCCGCGGGCGCCGCCCGCTCGGATTGACCGTCAGCAGGGACATGGAAACACTGCGCAGAAAACATCTTTCGATGCTGCGGTCTTATACGGTCGCCGATCTGTTCACTCTGGGCAACGCCGCCTGCGGCACGATCTCGATCTTCCTGTGTTTGGACTATATCGCCGGGGCCCCACCCTCATGCCCGGTTGGAATGCAAGATGTCTCGCCAGGCACTCTACCTGGCACAACACTTGGCTCAACATTTGGCACAACGTGTCCTCGCCCAGTGCGTTGTCGAGAATCCACCTCGCGTCATACTTTGCCGTCAGCGGAAATAAGCGTGTGGCATTCTCGTTCTTGCTCAATCAATGGGGGTCCGCCGCTGCCGGCGTGGTGTTGAGAACTGTGCGCCTGACGGGCTCGGTCGACTCCACGCCACGGGCGATCCGTACGATCTCCTTTGCGATATCTTCCGGAGACAGCACGAAGTCGATGCAACCGCTGGCAATGGCACTCTCTGGCATATCGGGCTGGATGGCGGTGTCCAACTTCTGGGCAATCGTGGTGCCGCCCGCCTCCTTGATTCCGCACAGCGCGGCGGCGCCGTCGCCGTCGTAGCCTGAAACGATCACGGCGATCAGCTTGCCGTCCCAGAACTGGGTCAGTGATTGCAGGAAGACCGTGATCACATCAGGCCAGCCGCGCGGCTTCGAGATCGGTGTCAGATGGAACACTTCACCATCGACATGCAGGTCACGGTTGGCAGGGATGATGTAAACGTGGTTCGGCCGGAGCACCAGATCCTCGGTAATGAGCTCCACCGGCATTTTGGAAAAGCGCGGCAAGACTTCGTGCAGTTGAGTCGGCATCATGGTGATGTGATTGACGACGACAACAGCCACGCCCGTGTCGGCCGGCAGATGCTTCAGAAGCCGGATGTAGGCATCAAGGCTGCCAGCGGAACCACCGACACAAACCACAGGCCACAGGAAAGTTCTTCATCGCGCAGGTCTTCGAGTGTGGCTGGAGCATTTGCAAGCGCCCTTTTTTACATCACGACCCTGCCCGGGGTGCCCGGTCTGTTCGGCAGGGCAGGGAACACGTTCCCTGGTTTGTTAGCGACCCTCGTGATCCGGCGAGCGGTGAAATCGGTCCAGCAGGAGTCTCGCAGGGAAGCTCCTGGAGGGATGTCAAGGGCCTGCGGCCCTCTTTGGCCCGCACTACGGCGTTCGACGCAACTTGTTCAGCAGGGTGACCTCGGCCTGTGAGTCGGTCTGTATTCTGTCCGAGCCAGCGCATTCCCGCGCGAATGCAAACCTGCAAGATATTTGTGCAGATTGGTCGGAGTGAGAGGATTTGAACCTCCGGCCCCCACGTCCCGAACGTGGTGCTCTACCAAGCTGAGCTACACTCCGATGTGCATTGAACGGTCCCGCAGATTCCTGGGTAGCCGCGGGCCGCGTAGTGTAGAGGGCCAGGTCGTGCGCCTCAACCTCGCAACATCCGTACTGCAACATCCCGACTTGCACCACGGCTGCGCTTCACATTGAGCGCACTTCCACTTCCGCTTAAGCTCCTTGGCCATTCTTCCCAAAGGACTCCTGCATGGGCTCTTTCGACGTCAAAGGGCGACATATCGCGATCACCGGCGCCTCTTCCGGGTTTGGTCACCACTTCGCAGGTATTCTCGCCGCTCAGGGTGCCAGGGTTTCATTGGGCGCGCGGCGCACTGAAAAACTGGAAGCGCGCGTCTCTGAAATTCGAACTGCGGGTGGCGAGGCGGTTGCCCTTCCCCTCGATGTCAGGAACAAGGCCAGCATCTATGGCTTCATCGATCAGGCTGAGGCAGCGTTCGGGCCGGTCGATGTGCTGATCAACAACGCGGGTGTCGAGGCTGGCGCCAAGACCTACGTAACCATTGACGAGGATGACTGGGACTTTGTGTTCGAGACCAACCTCAAGGGTGCCTGGCTCACCTCCAAAGCCTATACGGAAAAGGTCATAGCCGGTAAGCGGGCCGGTGGCAACATCATCATGATCTCCTCCATTACGGACAAGCGCACCATCAAGGGCCAGTTCCCCTATGCCGTTTCCAAGGGTGCCCTTACCCGAATGACTGAAGTCATGGCACTGGAGGCAGCAAAATACAACATACGCGTCAACGCACTGGCACCCGGTTACATCCTCACCGATGTCAGTCGTCTCTTGATCGAAAGTACTCAGGCACCTGAATTTGTCAAAGGCATCCCCATGCGCCGGTTTGGCGAATTCGAAGATCTCGAAGGTCCGCTGCTGCTGCTGGCTTCGGACGCCAGCAGCTACATGACCGGCTCTGTCGTCGTGATCGACGGCGGCCACATCTGTGCATCGCTCTAAGGAAAAATCCATGTCAGCCATTCGACCGTTCACGATCAACATCAATCCAGCCGATATCACGGACCTCAAGGCCCGCCTGGCCCGGACCCGATTCCCTGACAAGGAAACGCCAGCCGACTGGAGCCAGGGCATTCCACTGGCCTACGTTCGCGAGTTGGCCAGTTACTGGCTGAACAGCTACGATCACAGCCGTCTGGCCACACGATTGAATGCTTGGCCAAACTTCGTCACCAAACTGGATGGGCTCGATATCCACTTCATGCACATTCGCTCCCCGCACGCGAATGCAAAACCGCTCATCCTCACCCACGGCTGGCCCGGTTCGGTGGTGGAATTCCTCAAGGTCATCGAACCCCTGACCCGGCCTGAGTTGCACGGCGGTTCTGCGGATGATGCCTTTCACCTCGTCTGTCCTTCCCTGGCTGGTTACGGCTTTTCGGGCAAACCCACCCAACCGGGCTGGGGAGTCCAGAAGATGGGGCTTGAATGGGGCCATCTCATGGCGCGGCTTGGCTACACCGCCTATCTCGCCCAGGGTGGAGACTGGGGCGCCATCGTCACCAGCCAGGTGGCGCTGCAGGACCCGGTTCATTGCCGGGGCATCCATCTCAACATGGTGGTCGCGGCGCCTGATCCGGACACCATGAACTCCCTGACACCGGAGGAACAATCCGCACTGGCCGGCATGAAACACTACCAGGACTGGGACAGTGGTTATTCGAAAGAACAGAGCACGCGCCCACAGACCGTTGGTTATGGGCTCGTTGATTCACCGGTGGGTCAGATGGCCTGGATCATGGAAAAGTTCTGGGCCTGGACGGACTGCGATGGGCACCCGGAAAACGTCCTGAGCCGGGACGAAATGCTCGACAATGTCATGGTGTACTGGTTGAACGCTGCCGGCGCTTCTTCAGCGCGGCTCTACTGGGAGAGCTTCGGGGGTGATTTCACCGACACCGTAACGACTCCCATGGGGGGCAGCATTTTCCCCAAGGAGATTTTCCGCGCATCCAGGCGCTGGGCGCTGAAGCGTTACCCCAACATCGTGTACTGGAATGAACTGGACAAGGGCGGCCACTTCGCGGCCTTTGAACAGCCGGGACAATTTGTCACCGAAGTGCGCAACTGTTTCAGGAACATCACGCTTTGACCCCACTCTGGTGTCCGGCGGAGGATGTTGTCCGGCGCAGCCAGATGGAGGTCTTTCGCAATCGTGCAGCCGAATCCTCGATGCAGCGGCTGCCGGACTACGCAGCGCTGCATCGATGGTCGATCGACCATCGGGCAGATTTCTGGCAGTTGATCTGGGACGTCTGCGAGGTTCGCTCGTCAATGCCTGCCGAGCAGATCCTGAAAGATGACCGTTTCCTTGAAGCCTGCTGGTTTACCGGTGCACGGCTCAACTTTGCTGAAAACCTGCTGCGTCGCAGCGACCAGCAGGTCGCCATCGTGTCGGTGCTCGAAACCGGCGCTCGTCGTGAATGGACGTGGCTTGCGCTGAACCAGAAAACGGCTCGACTCGCCCACGCCATGCGCGCACTCGGAATCGGGCCCGGGGACCGTGTTGCTGCGTGGCTGCCCAACGTACCGGAAACCATCATCACAATGCTGGCTGCCGCCAGCATCGGCGCCATCTTCTCTTCGTGCTCGCCGGACTTTGGCACCGTCGGTGCACTCGACCGGTTTGGCCAGATCGAGCCCAGACTGCTGATCGCCTGCGATGGTTACTTCTACAATGGCAAACAAGTCGGGATCACTGACAAGGTTGCCAACATCGTCGCCGGCATTCCTTCGATCACGAAAGTCCTCTGGGTTTCGATGATTGATGCGATCCCCGTCGATGGCGAACGGCTGGACTGGATACTCGATGCGCAGGCCACGCCGCCCCTCGTCTTCGAGCAACTCCCCTTCGACCATCCGCTGTACATCCTCTACTCCAGCGGCACCACTGGCAAGCCCAAGTGTATCGTGCACGGCGCAGGGGGAACGTTGTTGCAGCATCTGAAGGAACACCGACTGCATCTGGACCTGTCCGCGCTGGACACGCTGTTTTTTTTCACGACAGCGGGCTGGATGATGTGGAACTGGCTCGCGTCGGCGCTCGCCACGGGTTGCCGGATAGTCCTTTACGACGGATCGCCGTTTTTTCCAAATCCTGCGGCCATGTTCGATCTCGCCGTGCGTGAACGCGTTACCGTGTTCGGGGTCAGCGCAAAATTCCTGCAATCCGCTGAAAACCACGCCGTGAAACCGCAGGAAACCCATGACCTGCGGGCCATGCGCATGTTGATCTCGACGGGTTCTACACTGCCACATGAGGGTTTTCGCTACGTCTATCGCGACATCAAGGCCGATCTTCACCTCGTCTCCATGAGCGGTGGTACCGACCTGATCTCCTGCTTCATCCTTGGCAATCCGCTGCTACCGGTGTTTGAAGGCGAGTTGCAATCCGCAGGTCTCGGCATGGCTGTCGAAGTCTGGGACGATCAAGGCCAGCCAATCCACTGTCAGAAGGGCGAACTGGTGTGCACCCGGACTTTCCCGTCGGCGCCAGTCAGCTTCTGGAAAGACCCCGGCAACGATCGTTATCGAGCAGCCTATTTCGAACGATTTCCCGGTGTGTGGGCCCACGGCGACTTTGCAGAAACCACTGCGCACAACGGGTTCATCATTCACGGTCGAAGCGACGCGGTGCTGAACCCCGGTGGCGTCCGGATCGGCACCGCAGAGATCTATCGTCAGGTCGAGACCTTTGCCGAAGTTCTGGAAGCCGTTTGCATTGGTCAGGACTGGGAAGGCGATACCCGGGTCATTCTCTTTCTCGTCCTGCGACCAGATGTCCGGCTCGACGAGGGGCTTACACAAGCCATTCGACAACGCATCAGGGATCAGGCGTCTCCCCGGCATGTCCCGGCGATTATCCTGTCGGTACCCGACATCCCGCGCACCATGAGCGGGAAAATTGCAGAACTTGCCGTTCGGGATGTTGTGCATGGCCGCGAAGTGAAAAACACCAGCGCGTTGGCCAATCCCGATGCACTGCACCATTTCAGGAACAGGGTTTGATGCCCGAAGCCGACCCAATTCTGCAGGCGTTGCGAAAAAGCATCGACTTAGGAGTCTGCGCTGCGGTCACATCGGTGGTGGCGCCGGCGTACTGCTGTTTGCACTGATGAGCTGAGGCTGTGTAATCGGCGGTTGTACCCGGTAAATCAGAATGCCTGACAGCATGTTGAGCAGCGCCACCACCCACAATGCGCCGGTGTAGCCACCGGTGACATCGCGGTACACGGAGACGGCATAAGGCGCGATGGCCCCCAGCAACAAGGCAAAGGGCAACGCAGCGCTGCGTACCGCACCCAGGTGTCGACGACCGAAAAAGCTGCCCCAGATCACTTCCTGCATCGGAATCATGCCACCCCAGCCAAGGCCGAGCAGGACCAGACCCACAAACGCGCCCGGCAAGGATCCTGCGTTCACTGCGGTGACGATGAACGCCAGACTGAAACCCGTCATCGATGCACTGATGGCCGCCAGCGGTTTGACCGGCAGGCGATCGATATAAAAGCCCCACACGGGTTTGGACAACATGGCCGGAATGGAGGCGACAACCATGGCCAGTGCTGCATCGGCACGCGAAAATCCGGCATCGGTCATCATCGGGATCATGTGCAGCAGCACAACAACGATGTTGATCGAAAAAAATCCGAACGCGATGACCAGCGCGTAAAACGACCAGTTGCGCAGCGCCTGCGCGCGTGTCATCGACCGCTCGAAGTCCAGTCTCGCCTGCTCGGCATGCCCCTGGCTGACCTGCTCCTCGGTCTTGCCATCCGGATGGAGTCCAAAATCTTCTGGTGCCCTGCGCATGAGCAAGGCCACCGGCAGCATCAGGATCAGCGTGCCGACCCCCAGTTCAATCCATGCCATGCGCCACCCATGATGATCGATCGCAAAGGTGGCCAGTGGCGTGAGAACGATACCGCCCAGAGAAACCCCCATGGCGGCCCAGGCCACTGCCTGTCCTCGACGTTCGACAAACCACTTGGCCAGCGTGACGTTGACCACGAGGTTGCCAATCAGCGCACAGGCGATGGTCGTGACCACCCCGTTGAGTACGATCCAGTGCCAGAGCTGATGGATACCACTGTGCAAAAACAATGCGAACGCCAGCAGAACCGCACCGATCAGCATCAGACTGCGCCCGCCAACCCGATCCACCTGGGTACCAATGAAAAAGCCCGCCAATCCCATGACCAGTTGGCCGACCGAGCGGGCGATCGTGAAGTCTGCACGTGACCAGCCGAGTTCGTCACTCATCGGCGCCATGAAGGAGCCCGCCACATAACTCAGAATTCCGATCGACACAAACTGCGCTACGAAGGCAGCGGCGATCAGGACATATCCGTAGTACAGTCTGGGACGCACGTCGGTTCACGCAGACAGGGCATGGCATTTAACCATACCGCTCCGCAGTTATACTGAGTGCCATCAAGAACACGTTGAGCAGGGGAGCGAAGGCATGAATGAATCGGCGACACCGGTTCTGGTGGGGGTTGCACAGGTTGATCAACGACTGAACGAATACACGGCCGATGCCAGGGAACCCGTCGACCTGATGATCGACGCATTGCGATTGGCCGCTGCCGACGCAGGCGCACCTTCACTGCTGACCGCTGCCACTTCAGTTCGAGTCATCCGCGGTGTGTGGCCCTACAAAAATCCGGCGAAGGCTGTCGCTGAAGCCGTGGGTACGCCAAACGCAGAAACCGTACTGACCCCTTACGGCGGCAATTTTGTGCAGACCGCCGTCAATTACTCGTGCCTGGATATCCAGAGCGGCCAGCACGAGATCATCCTGATTACGGGTGGTGAATGCGGGAACTCCAGGGCCAAGGCACAACGTCAGGGGGTGCGCGCCGAATGGAGCGAACTGCCGGGAACCCCTGATCGCATGCTGGGTGAAGACAAGCCGATGTTTCACGAATTCGAAATGCAGATCGGGCTGCGCGCGCCGATCCAGTGGTACCCGATTTTCGAAACCGCACTGCGCGCACATCGTGGTGAATCACTGGACGCCCACATCAAGCGCATTTCCGAACTATGGGCCGGATTCAGCAAAGTCGCTGCCGGCAATCCGCACGCGTGGCTGCGCAAGTCAGTCAGTGCGGAAGAGATCCGCACGATATCTGCCAGCAATCGCGGTATCTCCTACCCCTATCCCAAGCTGATGAACTCCAACAACAGCGTGGACATGGGCGCAGCGCTGATCCTCACCAACGTTGCCGTCGCCAAACGACTCGGGATCCCTCGCGAAAAATGGATATTCCCGCATGTCGGCACCGACTCGCACGACACGTATACCGTGTCGACACGCAATAACCTCCACTCCTCGCCAGCCATCCGCATTGCCGGCCGACGCGCACTGGAACTGGCCAACATGACCGTCGCCGACGTGGACCACGTCGATGTCTACAGCTGCTTTCCGGTAGCCGTGCAGATTGGCGCAATGGAAATCGGCCTGTCGCTGGATCGTCCATTGACCGTCACCGGTGGGCTCACGTTCAACGGCGGACCGCTCAACAATTACGTCATGCATTCGATCGCGCGAATGGCGGAGATTCTCAGAGAGCAGCCAGGCAAGCGTGGGTTGGTGACCGCCAACGGCGGCATGCTCACCAAACACGCGTTTGGGGTCTATTCGAGCGAACCACCTGCAAAACCCTATCAGCATCAGGACGTGCAGAAGGAAGTCGACGCACTGCCCACCAGGGAACTGGATAGCGCCTTTGTCGGAGCCGCCAGCATCGAAGGTTATGTCGTGATGTACGGCCCGAATGGCTTCGACTCCGCCTATGCCGGCCTGCTGACGGATGCAGGCAAACGTACCTGGGCGATTACGAAGGATCCAGCCCTGCTGGACGACATGACCAGAAAGGAGCACGTCGGGCTACGTGCACACGTCAACGCGCAACACCAATTTTCAGTCTGATTGATAAACAAGGGAGACAACACCATGAGTCGAGTATTGATAACCGGAGCCAACAAGGGCATCGGCTTCCAGATGGCCAAAATGTATGCCGAGGCAGGCAACGAAGTTCTCGCCTGCTGCCGAAATCCTGCGGACGCGACTGCTCTGAAAGGACTTGGCGGTAAAGTCACCGTCCACGAACTGGATGTCTCGAACGCAGCGTCTGTGGCTGCGCTCAAGGCAAAAATCGGTGACACGCCGATCGATATCCTGATCAACAACGCAGGTATCGCCGGCCCTTCTCCGGACAAGCAGTCAGCCACCAACATCGACTACGAAGGCTGGATGGAGACGTTCAACGTCAACACCATGGGGCCGGTACGCATGGTCCAGGCTTTCCGCCCGAACCTCGCCAAGGGCACTGACGCCAAGGCCATCACGATCACCAGCCAGATGGGTGCACTCGACCTCAACTGGCCGGTGATGTACGCCTACTGCTCGTCCAAGGCTGCGGTCAACAAGGTGATGCGGATGTTGTCGGTCGAGTTGGCCACCGACAAGATTTCGCTGCGTCTCATTCACCCCGGTTATGTCAAAACCGATATGGGTGGTGCCAATGCCGAGATCACCCCAGAAGAAAGTGCCAGCGGCATCATCAAGGTGATCGCAGATACCAAAGCGGACAATACCGGTACATTCTTGAAGTGGAACGGGCAGGTACACGCCTGGTAGAGCTTGGGAGGCAGATAGCGTGTGTGGGCGCGGACTCCGGTCCGTGAACCTGTTCTGGGTTCGCGATCGGGAGATCGCTCCTACAACGCTGAACCACCGTCGCGCGATTTTTGCAGGAGCCGACTTCAGTCTGCGAACCGGTTCCGCATCACCCGATTCATCCAGTCGATGACGACCACACAATCCGCCGGTCCAGATCCTGCACATTGGTCACACCACAGAACGCCATCGTCAGGTCCAGCTCCCGCTGAATGATCTGCAGCGCTCGTGTAACCCCGGCTTCGCCGCCCGCTCCCAGGCCATAGAGAAAAGCACGGCCGATCAGCGTGCCCCTGGCGCCGAGAGCCAGCGCACGCACGACGTCCTGTCCACTGCGAATGCCACCATCCATCCAGACTTCTGTCCGCCCCTTGACGGCTTCGACAATCGACGGCAGCACTGCGATGGTGGATGGCGCACCATCAAGCTGTCGACCCCCATGATTGGACACCACCATCGCATCCGCGCCTGTCGAGCACGCCAATTCTGCGTCGATCGGGTCCATGATTCCCTTGAGGATGAATCGCCCCGGCCATTGATCACGCACCCATCTCACATCATCCCAATCGAGCGAAGGATCTAGCTGTTCGCTTGACCAGGCGCTCAGCGTGCGCAGTTTCTCGACACCGGCAACATGCCCAACCACATTGCCAAACGTGCGGTTCCTGGTGAATAGCATGGGCAGCGACCAGCCCGGCTTCAACGCCATTTCGACGAGGTTTCGCAGTGTCATTCGCGGCGGTGTTGACAGCCCGTTACGAATGTCCTTGTGGCGCTGTCCCATGATCGACAGATCCAGCGTCAACATGAGCGCACTGCAGCCCGCCGACTTCGCTCGCTGAATCAGTCTGCTGATGTAGTCACGATCTTTCATCACATAAAGCTGGAACCAGAATGGTTGAGTGACCGCCGCAGCGACGGCCTCGATCGAGCAGATACTCATCGTGGACAAGGTAAAAGGTACACCGAATTTTTCCGCGGCCCGTGCAGCATGGATCTCACCATCGGCGTGCTGCATGCCGGTGAGTCCGGTCGGTGCCAGTGCAACCGGCATGGTTACCGCCTGGCCGGCCATGTTCGAACCAAGCGATCGTCTGGCGATATCCACGGCAACCCGTTGTCGAAACAGGATCCGACCCAGATCACTTTCATTCGCCCGGTAGGTGGACTCCGTCCACGAGCCGGATTCCGCATAGTCCCAGAACATTTTGGGCACACGCCTTCGATGCAGCACCCGAAGGTCTTCGATGCACGTGACCTGCGAAAGATCACTCATTCGCCGCCCGCCTGCGTTCCCCGAGTTCACGCCAGGTGGTAAGAACCAGCTTTTCCGTGACTACGGCCTGCCTGATCCGGGGATCGAGCATGGCCAGCAGGTCACCACGTCGGGTCGGGCCGGATTCACTGATGTGTGTGAAATTCAGGTCGGCATCCGTGTTGTGCATGATGATCATGGTCACGCCGGGCTGCAGCTTGTTCAGCGCGTCCACATAACGGGACACCTTGTAGTCCGCGAGCTGCTGATCGCTCCAGTGTGCATGCTCCGCTGCAGTCCAGCCGTAGCTGACATTGTGCAGGTCATCAAGCACCGGCAACCCGAGCGACCAGACGGTCTCGGCCATCACCTGCGCCTTGCCAACCCGCACGGCAGCCTCGGCCTCACCCACGTCGCCGCTGAGTTGCGCCCGTAACAAGGAAGCATGCCCGCCCGGGAACATCACCGGGATGCCCTCTTCCGCACCGACCTTGATGTATCGCTCAAGGTAATCATCGCGCGCAAACAAGGTACCCATGTGTGAATCAAGGTGTGAAGGCTCGATACCAAGCCCCCGTGATCGTGCAATCTGCGCTCGAATCTCGAGCTCCACTTCTTCTGCTGTAGCGCGTTTGGCGACCTCCTCGACTGAAGGCCAGAGCGCACCTTCCGGGTCGATGAGACCCGGCACCTTGTCCCG
>Ga0105050_10007634_pt1 | contig 12826 bp, 1 predicted proteins | sample FRY01_FD_78088 | JGI IMG/M metagenome (GOLD analysis project Ga0105050, IMG submission 78088) | Freshwater microbial communities from Lake Fryxell liftoff mats and glacier meltwater in Antarctica - FRY-01 | ecosystem: Environmental > Aquatic > Freshwater > Ice > Glacier meltwater ... | reverse complement strand
GCTCCGCCGAGACTGCTTTTTGGACTCCCATTGGACTCCCATTGGACTCCCATTGGACGCAGGAGTAGATGCCTCAAAAAATCCCCCATTCTGGACAGATGCCACTAAAATCCGAGAAGAACCAGTCAATGAGGACGCAGGTACAATCCAGGTCGGCGTTCGGCTGAATACGATCTCTGGGAAGGATGTTACCGTGCCGCTGGTATTCTCTGGCACTGCTGTCCAGCCCAATGATTATTCGTTGCCGAACGGGTTTAGCGTCGTCATTCCAGCGGGACAACTCAGTGCAGCATTGCCGCTGTCGATTATGGATGATGTGTTCTCAGAACCAACAGAATTCATTCAAATTGGTTTTGGTACGCCTGTCAATGCAGAGGTCTCAGCAAGTCTAGGTACTGCCAGCACACACATAATCACAATTCCTGCAAATGACGCCCTTGAATTATCATTTGTCGAGTCCAGTCGCTCGATAGTTGAAGGCGGCATCGACACGATCACTGTTTCAATGAAGGGGTTTTCCACAGGCCCCGTTAGCGTGCCAATACTAATTAACGGTTTCAGCACGGCCTCCAACCCAGCCGACTATTCGATTTCAACAACCACATTGAATTTCCCTGTTGGAGTTCTCAACCCCACAGCGACGTTCAATGTTGTTACCGTCGACGATGCGTTGTCTGAGCCCAAGGAAACGATTTATCTGCGACTCGGGACTCCGCAGGACGCGTTACTGGGCAGCGGTCAGACATTTACATTGAACATAGCCGACAATGATCGCTCAGTGGTCGAGTTTGGGGACGGGTCGCGTGTCATCACGGCGTCCAGTGTTTCCGAGCAAGCCGGCAATGCATCTGTCAGTCTGCGTTTGTCCAACCCGTCTAGCAGCGCAATCGACGTGACGCTTCGCAGCTCGGGAGGTACGGCTACTCCGACGAGCGACTTCGGCTCAGTCCCGACAACAGTCCGATTCAATCCTGGTGATACGATTAAGACGTTCTCCGTCCCGATCGTCGATGACTCAATCAATGAGATAAATAAGACGGTCAGATTTGAAATCATTGCCGCACCGGGAGCGGATATCGGCACCGCTCGAACGCATACGCTGACCATCAACGACAACGACCCGCTGGTCGGTATTGTCGCAACCAGTAAGGCGTTCGAGGAGGCTTTCGAACGATACAATAAAGATTTAAAAGCCGTTATGTTTGAGAACATATACCGGAGTAGGTTTTTAGCGCCAATTCCTCTTCCAGAGTTAGCCTCTTACGTGGAGGGTATCCAAGACCTGCCGTTTGTCGTTGAAGGCAGCATCACAACATTTGAAGTTGCACTTTCAGCCGTGACCGACCACCCAGTAAACGTGACGCTAAAACGTACTGGCACGGCCGCAGCGAACGACTATTCACTGTCAGCGGCTTCGCCGGCAACACTCACCAGCTCGGGAGTACTGACCATTCCCGCCGGAGCGAAAGGGGCAACGATCAATGTCACTGCACTTAATGACTTGATGGTTGAACCGAGTGAGACGCTCAAGGTAGCGATTCAGTCGGCTGTCGGAGCTGAGCTGTGGAAGGGCTATGACTCTCGCTCGTTGACGATAACCGAAAGCACTCCAGTCGTTCGATTCGCTTCCGCTAGCGCAACGGTTACCGAGGCGGTTGGCACGTCCTATGTCAAGGTGCAGATTGGCGCAGCAGTCCGTCATGACGTGAACTTAAGGTTCGAATTGGGTGGGACGGCCCGCTATTATTCATTGATTGGTTCTGGAGCTAAACGTGACTATCTCCCTCCTTCGCCTTTTGTCCGCATCCCTGCCGGGTCGACTGTTGCGTACATTCCAATCGCGATCATCAACGACACCACACGCGAGTCGGATGAGACATTTACTCTGAAAATCAAATCCGTCGAAGGAGCGGCGTGGGGCACACCGTCGATCCACACACTTACGATTCGCGACGACGACACACCCGGCTCAACAGGCAACCTAGGCTCCGGTACCCTCCAACCAATCCCAGCAGGGACGCTTGCCATCAGTCTCTTCGATGGTTACTTGACCAATAGCACGATTTTCTTTGACGCCAACCGCAATGGCGTGTTGGACTTCGTGGATTTCAACGATGACGGCCTGCAGGATGAGGATGAACCTAACGAACCGTCATCATTGTCAAGTAATGACGGTGCCGCGCTTTTAACGGTCGACGAGACGTTTGATGTCGACGGGAACGGAATCATCGACGAGATCGACGGCTTGCTTGTCGCCGTGGGCGGCGTAGACACATCCACCGGCTTTCCACTGGCGTTCCCGCTGACCGGGTATTTCAACACTCCCGCTATCAGTTCTTTGACGACGTTATTGAGCGGACTCGTTGAGGACTACGAATTCAATGTCAACACAGCGGCTGAGCGGATTGCCACCGCACTGAATCTGCCGTCGAGCGAATTCATCAACACTGATGCCTTGGCCGCAGTACGGGTCGGCAATCCCGACGCACCGCTCGTCTTCAAGACGGCGGCGATGATGCACAATACCTTCACGCAGCTCGCCGCGACCGTGTCCGGTGGCACCGGGGCTCCGCCATTGTATGTGATTGCCCGGGCTGTCATTAGCGACATGGCAAGTCGCATCACCGACGAAGGCTCAACGCTCGACTTGCAGTCACCCGCGGTCATTGACGGATTGCTACGTGGAACTATGGTGCGAGTTGGAGTGACGCTCGCGGAGAATGTGCTCTCGGGTGCCGCTGAAGTGATCGCCGCCGCTAACCAACTGACGGCCGAAGTCGCAATCGAGAACAGTGACAGCTTCCTCACGCAGATTGTCCAATCGCAAGTCGTCGCCCAAGGCGTTGTAGCCAGCGCCTTGGCCGCAGCGGCGAGCGGCGCGACGCCGATCAGCCAGCTTGTTTCGGAAAACACGGGCGCGGCGTTACAAAATCAAGCAGCCAATGCCACCGTCGGTGTGATCATCCCTCCGGGACTGGCCATTTCTGACCTGTCGATCTTTGAAGGCAACACGGGCACATTCCGACTCGTCTTCACCGTGGCAATCAGCGAAGCTCCACAAACGACGGTGACCGTCGATTATGCCACGGACGATATGACTGCGACCGCGGAGGACGGCGACTACGTACCAACCTCGGGCACTTTGACCTGGTTAGCTGGTGACGCCGAACCGAAAACAATTACCGTCACGACCAATAGTGACTCACGTTATGAAGCGACTGAGCTACTCAGCGTGATTTTGTCGAACGTGACGGGTGCGGTATTGCGAAAAGACATCGGTTTTGGTGGGCTGATCAATGACGAGCCGCTGTCGATCGACGTTCCTCCAGGTTCCGGTCTAAACGGCACTGGACCTCAGGAAACCATCTTGCGGCTCAACGGTGGATTGTTTGAGTTACTCACCGGCGGCGAGTCGATCATCACTCAGCCCGCTACGTCGTCGACTCAGATTACGATCCAGGGGACTGACGCGGCGGACGACTCGCTGTTGATCGACGCCAGAGCGGGTAATCCAATTCCCGCCGAAGGGCTCGTATTCCACGGCGGCACCGGTGGCAACGACTCAGTCACCATCCTTGGCGGCGACTTCGACCAGATCATTCAGCGTCTGACAAATGCTACCGATGGCTCCACCGTACTAACACCCGCCGGAGCGGAGGCGTCTCAAACGATCCTGTGGTACGGCCTGGAACCCTTTTTAATCAACGCTGGCAGCGTCGAAGATTTGATCTTCGAACTACCGGCGGGAGTGACTTCTGCGATACTCGAAGATGTGGATCCAAGCGACACGACTCAGCCTGGAATGATGCAACTTCGCAGTCCAGACGGACACTTCGAAACCACAATCTTCACCAATCCCTCCGGAAGCATCACCATCCGCGGAGGCAACGGCGCAGACATTGTGACCATCGGAGCACTGGATCCAGGATTTGCTGGTACCATTCTTGTGGATGCTGTTGCTCTGGGATCAGACAACGTCGATGTGATCCACAGTGGCTGGAGCAGCATCGGGAATGAAACGATTAATGGCCTCCTCTATGAAGTACTCTCAAAGGGATTGGCACCAAACGTAGTCCAGCTGAAGATTCCGTTCAACACGTCTCCGATTGCGAACGCAGGTGGGCCGTACACTGGGCTGGAAGGGACGCCGCTAACGCTGGATGCAAGATTGTCGAGTGATGCTGAGACGTTGAATTCTCAACTCAAGTTCGAATGGGACCTGGATTACGACGGAACTATCTTCGATGTGGATACGACCGGAGAGCAACCAGTCATGACCTTCCCCGATAACTTTGCCACTCGAAACATTGCAGTCCGTGTGACGGATCCCTCGGGAGCGAGTGACATTGTGGTGTCTTCGTTGACCGTCAGTAACATGGTGCCCACGGCATCCTTTAACGACAACGGTCCAATCACCTACGGAAACGCTCAGTCCGTTTCATTCTCCAGCCAGTTTGATGTTTCCAGCGCCGACACGGCTTCGGGTTTTCATTATGCCTATTCGCAGACAGGCGATTTCACGGGAATCTCATACACCGTCGGCAGCATAACGAACACCTCGTTTGACTACTCGCTGCTCAATGCCGGCACTTACACCGTCTACGCCCGCATCATCGACAAGGACAATGGTTACAGCCAATACACGACATCGTTTGTTGTGGAAAAGGCGATGGCTACGGTTGCGGCCAACAACAAGAGCAAGACCTACGGCGACGTGAATCCCGCATTGGATGCTGCCGTCACCGGCACGGTCAACGGCGACGTGCTGGACTACAGCCTGGCGACCTCAGCCGCTCAATTCAGCAATGTGGACAGTTACGGCATCAGCGTTACGCTGGGCACCAACTTGAACTACAGCATCACGCCAACCGATGCTCCTATTGTTATCAACAAGGCCAATGCGATCGTCACGGTCAACGGTTACAGCGGCACCTACGACGCTGCCTCGCAGGGCGGGACGGGCAACGTGAAGGGTGTCGATGCAGCATCTACGGCTCTAGGCAGCAGTCTGGACCTGGGCGCGAGCTTCACGGACGCTCCAGGCGGCACAGCCAACTGGACCTTCACCGGCGGCATGAACTACAATGATCAAAGTGGTAGCGTTCCGATCGTGATCAATAAGGCGGATGCGACCGTCACAGTCAATGGCTACACGGGAACCTACGACGCAGCGGCTCACGGCGCGACCGGTTTTGCTGTCGGAGTCACAGATGAGTTGTCAGCAGTCGGCAGCAGTCTGAATCTGGGAGCCAGTTTCACGGATGCTCCGGGCGGCACAGCCAACTGGATCTTCAGCGGCGGTACGAACTACAACGACCAAATCGGCACCGCGGACATCGTGATCAGTAAGGCCAACGCGGCCGTAACTGTCAACGGTTACACCGGCATCTACGACGCAGCGGCTCATGGAGCGACCGGATCTGCCGTCGGAGTCACAGGTGACCTGTCAGCAGCAGGCAGCAGTCTGGATCTGGGCGCGAGCTTCACGGACGCTCCCGGCGGGGTTGCAACTTGGACATTCCTCGGTGGCATCAACTACAACGACCAGAGTGGATCGGCTGATATCGTTATCAACAAGGCCGACGCGATCGTCACGGTCAACGGTTACAGCGGCATCTACGACGCAGCAGCCCACAGTGCAACGGGCTCAGCAACCGGAGTTGCCGGTGACCTGTCAGCGGCGCGCAGCAGTCTGGATCTGGGTGCGAGCTTCACGAACGCTCCGGGTGGCACTGCCACATGGACGTTCCTCGGCGGAATCAACTACAACGACCAAAACGGCACCGCGGACATCGTGATCGGTAAGGCCGACGCGATCGTGACTGTCAACGGGCACACCGGCATCTATGACGCAGCAGCTCATGGAGCGACCGGTTCGGTGGTTGGAGTCACGGGCGACTTGTCAGCAGTCGGCAGCAGTCTGGATCTGGGTGCGAGTTTCACAAACGCTCCGGGCGGGATTGCTACTTGGACATTCCTCGGCGGAATCAACTACAACGACCAGAGTGGTTCGGCTGATATCGTCATCAACAAGGCCGATGCCATCGTCACGGTCAATGGTTACAGCGGCACCTATGACGCTGCCTCGCATGGGGCGACGGGCTACGTGAAGGGTGTTGATGCGGCATTTGCGGCTCTAGGCAGCAGTCTCGATTTGGGAGATAGCTTCACAGACGCTCCTGGTGGCATAGCAAACTGGTCATTCAGCGGCGGCACGAACTACAACGATCAGAACGGCTCGGTCGCGATCAGCATCGCCCGGGCAATGCTGACCGGCGACGCCGTGACGCAGGACGCGCTGAACATGGCCAAGCAGGGCAAGCTCACGATCACCATCAGCAACCTTTCTGGTTTGGCCAACGGCGACACCCTGGTCAACTTCTTGAACACCGCCGAATACTACATCACAGTTGGCAACAACCGTTATGTTTTCGTACCCACGACCATGACGACCTCGGACAACAGAATTACGGTGAATTACAGCTTGAAAAACTCCGCGTTGGCCAGCAGCTTGGCAGCCGAACTAGCAGACAACACGTCGGGCGCTACGGCGGCCGCCGCCGGTTTCTCCATGACGTCCCTGAACTATCTGTTCATCGACGACTACTTGACGCGTTTGTTCTCCACCGCCAAGTGAACTAACGAAAACGCTACTTTACAACTTACGGGCGGAGACTGGGGTCTTCGCCCGTTCGCTTGCACATCCTTGCGGTCCTGACCCTATCTGTTTCAAGATTTGAAACAGCGATTGCCATTTGAAACTTCTGTTCTGATATCACCGTCGACGGCCACAAGGATGATTTGAAAGGTGAAAAAGGAAACGATTGGTTGGTCGGCGGATTGGGCGACAAGCTCAAACAATAGCCTTTGACGTCGCTTGATCACGACGAACCTGGAAATCGATCGGCCCTGCGAAACCGTCTCCGGGGTTCGATGGGCAAGTGCTTCGGTAACGAAGCAACAAAGCATAGCTTCACTTTCGCTCCGGGAGAGACGAGCGTCCGCGAGGAGAGCGTGACCGCGCCAAAACCTCCCCTCGCTTAGGCTCGACCCTCCTTGGAAAGGAGGGTGAAGTCGAACTGCACGACCGCTGCGCGGGACGGTGAAGCTCAGAAGAATGATTAAGTCATTCTCGCTGGCCCTCGACCGTCGGGAAAATATTTCTGGAATTCTTGGGACAGACTGGCCAGTAATCCCGCACTGTTTAGTAGCAGGCGTTTCTGTTCTCGCCTTGGCTCGTGTTTTCAGCTGTCGCCGGCGTCCAAGCCATCACCCAGGAGTTTTTACCGATGTTACGCAACAAGCAGCTTTCGCTAAGCAAAAGTCGATCCGCTCGGCGTCGAAGCAACCGTGCTTCCCTAGTTGCGAGTCTGTTCCGCAAACCGCGTCTGGAGATGCTCGAGACTCGTGCGCTCTTGGCCGCCAACCCACTGACGAGCATTCCCGTGCTCAACAGCAACCCGGCGGCGTCCGCAGCCTTGTACTTGGACTTCAATGGTCATTTCGAGGCGACTTGGGGAACGAATAGCAACATCACGACGCCGGTATTTGATCGTGACGGGGATTACAGCACGTTCAGTGACGATGAACTGGCATTCATGACGGACGTTTGGAAAGTCGTCGCTGAAGATTACGCACCGTTCAATATTAACGTCACGACGGTTGAGCCCGCGGTGCTTGCTCCGGGCGTTCCGGCAAGCCAAGCAAATGGCGTTGCCCTGCGCGTTGCAATTGGTGGTTCGGCGTCTACATCCGGAATCTCCAGTGCCGGGAGCCTTGGAGTTGCGTATCCCAACTCATTCACCAGTTCGATAGCCAACGTAGCTTACGTGTTCCCAATAATGCCAGGCGGATCCAATACCTTCCCAACCCATGTGGGCGGAGGAGCTTCGCACGAAGCTGGCCATAGTTTCGGACTTTACCATCAAAGCTCAACTGGAACTGAGGCGATCATGTTCGGAAGTTCTGGTGGCGAAGATGAACGATGGGTTCTCGGGACGAATCAATACGGCTACGTCCAGGACGACATGGCTGTGCTCTCCAACTCACTCAACGGCTTCGGCTATCGGGCTGATGATTTCGGTGGAAGCATTTCCAATGCGACACCGTTGGTAGACAGCAACGGCGCTATGACGGGCAGTGGCATCATCGGCTCCACCAGCGATGTGGACATGTTTTCGTTCACCACGCCGGGAGCGAACGGCATGAAAATCGATGTCCAGGGAAGCGTGATTGGACAGAACCTGGACGTCGTGTTTGATCTTCTTGACGCTGCCGGCAATGTTATCGGAACGGCCAATCCAACTGATTCCCTCGACGCCACCTTGATTCTCCCTTCCAGTGGAATGCGATATCTCGCCGTCCGCAGTACCGGAGTTTATGGACGTGTCGGACAGTACACGATTTCCGTGTCGCCAGCCCTGCAGGGTGTCGAAGTCGTCGCGGGGAAGTCCGGCCTTTCAACCAGTGAGCAAGGCTTGAGTGATTCCTTCACGGTCCGTTTGACAAGTAAACCGGCCGCCGATGTGACGATCAATGTGTCATCGAGTGATGAAAGCGAAGGTATTGTCTCTCCGGGTCAAATCGTCTTCACGGCCGATAACTGGTATCTGCCGCAGACAGCTGTCGTAAGCGGCGTTGATGACTTTTCGGTCGATGGGATCAGCGCCTACAGCATCAATTTCGACTCAGTCAGTGCTGACACCAACTATGCCGGAATGTCGATTGCCTCGCTTCAGGCATCCAACGCGGACAACGATGTTCCGGGTTCATCTGTTCAGTTAGGAGGTTCTCAAGCGGACATCAAGATCGACCAACAGGGAAACCTGATTGTGACAGGCAACTTCTCGATTCCAACCGACTTTGATCCCGGTCCGGGAGTAACGCTGCTGACACCGGGCGGTGCACGGGATGGTTACATTGCCAAGTATTCACCAACCTACGAATTGATCTGGGCAAAAAGCTTTGTTGCCACGAGCAACATCACGTACTCATACTCGCTTGACTTAGACACCGCCGGCAATATTTATGTTGCAGGAACGACATACGCTGCCTCGACAGCGTTTGGTGACACGGTTTTGACCAACCCAAGCTCTGGCAACGCTTATCTTACCAAACTGGATTCAACTGGGGATTTTCTCTGGGCACGAGGTTGGGGTGGCACACTGTCGGGTGGAGCTCACCAAGTGCGGGTGGGTTCCAATGGGAACATCATTGTCGGCGGGTCGTATCAAGGAACCATGGATGCGAATCCTGGTTCCGGAACATTCACGATAACGAGTGCAGGGAGCTATGACAGTTATGTCTCGCAGTTTACGCCGGCTGGACTTTTCATTTCGTCAACTTCGCTAGGCGGCACGGAACAAGATTTCCTACGACAACTGGAAGTTGACAATGCTGGCAATATCTATGCCGCCGGCTATTTCTATGGCACCGGTCAATTTGGAAGTCAGACACTGACGAGCACCGGAAGCTCTGATCAGTTTTTGATGAAGATGAATCACGACGGCAGTATTGAATGGGCTCGTCAAGTCGCTGGGCTGGGATTGCCTGCATCGGTGGCAGGCCTTGCAGTTGATGCGAATGGATCGGTCTATCTTGCGGCAGCCTTCACTGGCGATATCAACTTTGGCCCGGGTACGCCAACGCTGACAGATACGGGCACTCGCAGTTCCTATCTCGCCAAGTGGGATTCCAGCGGTACCTTGCAACGCGCGGATCAGTTCTCGGGCGATGACAAAGTCTCGATCCTGGGTATGGAGATCGGAGCGGATGGAAATCTGAATCTGTTTGGTTATCTCCAGGGAACTGCTGACCTTGATCCGGGCCCTGGAGAAGCGATTCGCACCAGCAGTGGCGTTCAGGACAGTATCATCCTGCGGCTGGATGCCAACCATCAATTCCTGGACCTCGTGCAGATTGCTCGAGCGTCCGGCAACATTGCGGCTCTGGATGTGGATGCACGCGGCAATGTGATTGTGGCCGGTGCTTTTGGTGGCGGTGCACCGGTTAAGCTGCCGACGGGCGATGTGTTCGACGGTAGCAATGGCGACGGATACATGTATCTGTTGAAGTTGAACATCGCCGCAGGTGTTACAGTTGGCCCCTCCGTTGGCCTCGTGACATCCGAAGACGGCACATCCACCAACTTCAATGTCGTGCTGGATATTCCACCGACTGCTGATGTCACCATTCCCGTATCGTCGAGTGATTCCAACGAAGGCGTTGTTTCAACAAGCTCGCTGACGTTTACGCCAGCCAACTGGAACGTGCCTCAAACGGTCGTCGTCACCGGCGTTGACGATACGGCGATCGATGGTGACAAGAGTTACTCGATTGTCCTCGGACCAGCCACCAGTACTGATCCGGCCTACGATGGATTGGATGCTAATGATCTCAGCGTGACGAATGCCGACAATGATCAACCGCTGGTGATGTTCTCCGACAGCTTTGAAGTCGGCGAATGGAATGGACTGTGGGTCGAAGACAGTCAGAACGACTGGTTCCGCTCCACTCAGCGAGCCACCGATGGCTCATGGGCTGCCGAGGTCGATGGTTCAGCCAACAATGCCACGTTGACGATCGGTTCTGCGATCAATCTGAGCGGTATGCAGACAGCGACTTTGACCTTCGATTGGTTGATCGAAAGCGGTTTTGATGCGGGTGAATACCTATCGCTCGATATCTCGACCAACGGTGGATCGAGTTGGATTCAAGATGTCCGACGTTTGAGTGGCAACGTGGATACCGAAAATGTTTGGCATAATGAAACTGTCGATCTCTCCGCTTACTCGTCGTCGAATTTGAAGATTCGCTTCCGCTCCAAGGTCAGCGCCTCGGATGAAGACGCCAACGTCGACAACGTTCGCATCACCGCGATTCCCGCCGGACCCAATACTCCGCCTGTTGCCGTCGCCGGTGGTCCCTATGCGGTGAATGAGGGTGGTTCGGTCACGCTGAGTGCCTCGGGATCAAGCGATAATGACGGAACGATTAGTAGCTACGCTTGGGATTTCGACGGTGACGGACAATATGATGATGCCAGCGGGGCGTCGGTGGACTTCGCCACCAATCAAAGTGGCAGTCATGTGATTGGATTGCAAGTCACGGACAACCGAGGAGCGACCGCCACGACGACCACCACGGTCGGAGTCAACAATGTCGCTCCGACCGCCAGCGCCGGCGTCGACCAGAGTTCCTCCAAGGGCGCAGTAGTCAATCTTTCGGCGGCGAGTTCGACTGACCCCGGCAACGACATCGTCAGCTACGCTTGGGATTTAAACGGCAATGGCCAGTACTCCGATGCGTCCGGCGCGAGCGCCACGTTTAGCTCGGCTGTCGCAGGCGTCTTTACGGTGAGCGTCAAAGTCACCGATGCCGATGGGGCCGTGTCATTTGACTCGGCGACAATCACCGTCAGTGATGCATCGACCAAGTTCTATGTTGTCAACGATGCCTCGACCGATGCCACCTACGAGTACGCCGCCGATGGCAGTTCGATTGAGAACTACGCGATCAACAGCGGTAACTCCTCACCACGCGGTGCGGCGAGCACGGCGGCGGGGACGACGGTCTGGGTCGCCGATAAAAATCGTAAGGTCTTTGTCTACGATACGGCGGGTGGCATGCATGGATCTTGGACCGCCGGCACACTGAGTTCCAAGGCTCAAGTCGAAGGACTGGCGACGAATGGAACCGATGTTTGGATCGTCGACAATCGATCCGACACCGTTTATCGCTACGCTGGCGCAGCCGGCCGATTGTCGGGAAGCCAGACAGCCGCCAGCAGCTTTTCGCTGAACACGAGCAACACGAACCCGAAAGGCATTGTCACAGATGGCACTTATGTATGGGTCGTCAATGACAGCACGACCGACAAGGTGTTCAAATACACGCTGAGCGGCTCGCTGGTGGGAAGCTGGACGATCGATCCGGGTAGTCAAACTCCCACGGGTTTGACGATCGATCCGGCCAATGGAAGTCAAAGCATTTGGATCGTGGACAGCGGTACCGATCGCGTTTATGAGTACGACGCAGCACGCGGTCGAACTTCTGGTAGCCAAGCGGCCGGGATCACGTTTGCTCTCGCCAGCGTCAACAGTAATCCACAAGGGATCGCCGATCCGCCACCGCCCGTCAAGCTTGCTGCGGAGCCACAGCGTTCGTCTGCTGCGACAGATGGCATAACCACAATGATCGCGTCACCATCGTCACTCGTTTTGAAGACGGATCGCGGGCTACGTGATGAGCCTCAGGACGTTTCTTTGTCGATCGATCAAGCTCAGCACTCAAACATCGCGTCGCGTGCAACTTTCACGGATAATCGAGATCACCTGTCTGGTTTAGTCGCTGCAAAACTCGCGAAGGTTTCCAGCGCAAGTGATGTCGATGATTTGTTTGCGAGCAACGGCACCTTTGAGTCAATTGACGATGGGCTGCTCGCGATTCTTGCTCAGCCTCGTTGAGATGAACATGCAGGAATCCTCCCCTCGCTGAGGCTCGACCCTCCTTGAAGAGGAGGGTGAAGGACAACGGCACGACTTGCAAGCGGTAAAGTAATTTGTATTTCACTCGCCCTCCGGGAGGGTCGCGAGGAACGAGCGGGGAGGGTGAACATGCAGGAATCCTCCCCTCGCTGAGGCTCAACCCTCCTTGAAGAGGGTGAAGGACAACGGCACGACTTGCAAGCGGTAGAGTAATTTGGATTTCACCCGCCCTCCGGGAGGGTCGCGAGGAACGAGCGGGGAGGGCGAACGCAAATGAACGACCAACCAGATCGCGAATCACCAAAGAATTTTCGCCGCAGTCGGCGGAAAAATCAAACACG
>Ga0105050_10007633_pt1 | contig 12826 bp, 10 predicted proteins | sample FRY01_FD_78088 | JGI IMG/M metagenome (GOLD analysis project Ga0105050, IMG submission 78088) | Freshwater microbial communities from Lake Fryxell liftoff mats and glacier meltwater in Antarctica - FRY-01 | ecosystem: Environmental > Aquatic > Freshwater > Ice > Glacier meltwater ... | reverse complement strand
GGATTTTGCGTGATGTACGTGCTGCGCTGGGCAATGGCCAGCGAACTGCCCGCTGGGCGAAATCGGGGATCGATCTCGATCGGGTGTTGCGCAAGCAAACGTACTGCGACATGCAACTCGCGATTCTCAAAGACGACATGGTCCGCGCCGAGCCGCTAGCGCGGCAATGGCTTGCGATGGACGGAGAATATTCGTTTTTCGATGACGCGGTCTCGCAAACCTCGCTGATTTACGCACAACGTGAACAGTTCAACTGCCAGTCAATTGCTGCGGCGGGACGCGCACGAGAGATTTTCGTAAACAATGGCAACCGGTGGGGGACGATTTGGCACGATTGCATAATCGGCGCAAGCTATGCACAGGTCGGTCAACTCGAGCGTGCCAGGATTATCTACGAGGGCTCGTTCGCCACCGCGATGGATGTTATTGGGCGCACTAATCCCGCTACTGCGATACCGGCACTACATCTTGCCGAACTAATATATGAGCTAGGTGAATTAGAACCGGCGCGTGCCTTGGTTGAAGAGTTTCTACCCCTTTCGACCAAGATTGGTTTGGTTGATCAACTTGTGGCTGGTTATCAGACCAAAGTCAGGCTCGCGGCACTGGAATCCACTCAAGCTGCGCTGCGTGTTCTGGACGAAGGCGAGGAAATCGCTATTTCGCGCGATTTCGAGCGGCTCCACGCGTTTCTGCTGGCCGATCGCATCCGTATCCTTGCCGGAGCCGGCGAATCTGCCGAGGTGCGCCGGATCGGGCTGGTCAACAATCTTTCGGCCAGTCCCGACACATTTCGCCCGGCGCGAGGGCAAACTACATCGGCGGCCGCGCGTGCTTTTGCCGCGGCGCATATCGCGCTGGTTGAAAACAATTTGAGTGGTGCGGACGCGCTGCTGCGGCAGTGGCTCAGGTTCCTCGAAGAGCATGGTTGCATGCGGCTTGCGGTGCGGTTTGCACTTGCACTGGCGCAAGTTCAGATTGTGATGGGCGACACCAAGGCCTCGCACCGGACCTTGCGAACGGCGCTGCAGCTGGGCGCCCGAGGCGGTTTCATCCGGTCATACGTCGATGCCAACCCGGCGGTCGCCGGCCAGATACGACAGATGAAGTTTTCGCTGGCTGGTGCAGACGCCGACCTGATCGATCATCATGCGCGCGTCGTCGCTGCTTTTGGTCTCAGCGCGCCGAAAATCGGAGCGCCGGTGGCCGACCTTGCCAAGTTAGGCGGGCAGTACGAAGCACTGAGCGATCGGGAGTCGGAAATCTTGCTGATGATCGCCATCGGTATGATGAATAGTCAGATTTCCGAGGAAGCGGGACTGAGCCTTGGCACGGTCAAATGGTACTTGCAGCAGATTTACGGAAAGCTCGGTGTAAATCGCCGTTCAGAAGCTGTTTTCAAAGCTCGTCAATTAGGACTCATTGCCTAACCCGGTTTGCGTCGCAGAACACGAGCGCCATCTGGGCGGCTAACGCGGGCTCGTTAAAATCAAACAATCCGTCGTTGCCCGACACCCACTGGAACTGATGCGACAGCCGAACGATGCGCCAGCTGTCGGCTCGCTTCTCAAAATCGTTCTCGTACCATCCGTACTGGACATTTTCGGCCGATCCACGATCGGTCATGCGAAAGTGTCGCGCGACCATGTAGGTCGTCGCAGTCGCTTTATCGCCGTCGATCCTTGCCGAAAAGTTGGAATATTGGTGATGCCGCCGCACCGGAGCGAGCGCGAGATCTGCAAAGCGCGTCCATACGTCTGCATCGACTTCAATTTCGGGAAATCCTGTCAGGCGCTCGAAATCGACCCGGACCCGATCTGCGAAGCATTGGCGGTAGAGTTCCCAGTCGCCGAGGTCGAGCGCGCGACCGAAATCGAGCATGACCGTTTCGATTGCGGCGCGTTGCCACAGCGCATCAATTTTTTCGTCGGTGGTCATGCCACGTCCGCCGTCCGATAGTCGGTATAGCCGCGCTCGATCGGGACCCCCGGCATTCCATAAACGAGTTCGAAATCAGGTTGCGCGAGGTCGGAGCCGGAAAGTATCCGCCGGGGAAGGTCGGGGTTGGCGATGAAGGCCTGACCGAACGACACCAAATCGGCCTCGCCGCCGTCGATCGCGGCAGCGGCGGTCGTCGAATCGAACCCACCGTTTGCAATAAGTGTGCCCTTATAATGGTATCGCGCAAACCGGCGGGTGACCGGGATCGGCGATGGTGGAATGTCGTCGCCCGGCAATGGCTCCATCATATGGAGGTACGCGAGATCGGCCTCGTTCAACTGTTCGAGCAAATAGCCGAAGGTCTCCGTCGGCGCGCTATCGGACATTCCGTGAGCGCGGCTAGATGGCGACAACTTGACCCCGACGTTGCGTCCCATTGTCTGCTGAGCCGCCGAAATGATTCCCATGAGAAAGCGGATGCGATTCTCCGGGCTGCCGCCGAAGTCGTCGTCGCGATGGTTACTGCCATCGCGCAGGAACTGATCGATCAGATAGCCGAATGCGCCATGGATCTCGACGCCGTCGAAGCCAGCCTTGCGCGCGCGTTCGGCCGCCTTGCCGAAAGCTTTGGACAACCCGCGAATTTCATCGACGGTGAGTGCGCGCGGTTCGGACATGGGCTGCTTGCCCGTATACGTGTGGAGTTCGCCCACTCCAGCGATTGCGCTCGGCGCCAACGGCGCTGTTCCGCCGGGCATCAAGGATGCATGGGCGACCCGACCTGAATGCCACAGTTGCAAGAATATCCGACCGCCTGCGGCGTGGACCGCATCGGTCACTCCGCGCCAGCCGTCTACGAACCGGTCGTGGTAGATGCCGGGCGCATTGATATATGCCGCGCTGGTGTCGGAAACCATCGTGCATTCGGTGACTATCAGCCCCGCTGTGGCGCGTTGGGTGTAATACTCGGCCATGATTTCGTTTGGATGCGCATCCAATGCCCGCAAGCGGGTCATCGGGGCCATCACAATCCGATTGGGCAGCGTTAGCGTGCCAAGCTGTACTGGCGAAAACAGCGGCGACTGGGCCATCGGAACACTCTCCTCTAGTTCGAGGCAATAGGCTCGGGCCAAGTCGTTTCCACCGTCCGAAAGTAAGGTTCCCAAGGGGGACATTGCCGTATTGTGGCGCTTCCAAGCTCGAGGGGCAGTTATGAACACCGAATTGCTGTGTGCTGGCGTGCTAGCCTTTCTGTTATTCGGACTCGGATTGGCGGTGTCGGTCGAGCGCGGCAAGGCCGGCAAGTTAGGCGGCGTGCCAGCCGATGAAGCAACCCGGCTTTTCCGAGTGATCCGCGCCCATGGCAATGCCGCTGAATATATCCCGGTCGGCGTGGCTTTCGCTCTGTTCTTCGCGATCGCCGGTTCATCGGTTATCGTAACCGCCATCCTGGTCGCCTTTACCGCGTCGCGCATCATTCATGCCGTAGCCCTGATCGTCGGCGCCAGCATGGACCGCTTCGACGTGGCCCGGTTCCTCGGTGGGATGGGAACATACTTGACCGGTTTCGCTCTCTCCATCGCCCTGATCGCGCGTGCAATCTGAAGGCTACATGGCGAGATAACCACCATCGACAGCCAGGTTCGCGCCAAGCATGAAACTGGACCGGTCCGAAAGCATCCACGCGGCCGCCTCGGCGATCTCACGCGGTTCGCCCAGTCGGCCCAAGGGATGGCGGGCGAGCAAGGCGGCGCGCAATTCCGGATAGGTTTCCATCTGGCTGGTCATCATTGGGGTTTCGATCACGCCGGGAGAGAGGGTGTTCACACGTATGCCGCGCGCGCCATAGTCGAGCGCGGCGGCACGGGTCAGGCCAAGTACGCCGGCCTTAGCCGCGCAGTAAGCGATCATGTTGAACTGGCCCACCTCGCTGAGCGCCGAGGCGTTGTTGACGATACTTCCACCGCCGCCCGCGAGCATCGCCGGAATCTCATGGCGCATGCAGTTCCACACGCCTTTGAGATTGATCGCGATCAGTTGATCAAATGCTTCTTCGGGATAGTCCGCGGCGGGGACCAAAGGGCCATCGACCCCAGCATTATTGAATGCGCCATCCAGCCGACCGAACTCGCCCACAGCGGCCGCGACCATTTTTGCACAGTCTGCCCCGCTGGCGACATCCACTGCCATGGGGAAACAAGCCCCCCCGACCGCTTCGATCGCCGATGCCACTGCTTCGACCGAGGCGAGGCTGCGACCGGTCGCGACAACCGATGCACCTTCGCGAGCGAAGTGTTGCGCCGCGGTCTTCCCGATTCCGCCGCCCGCGCCGGTTACGAGAATCACCTTGCCTTCGAGAAGCCCCGTCATCGTGATCTCCCTAAATGACGAGACGCACCTTAGTTTGTGCGCCTCCCCAAGCACCTATCTTTCAGAGGGGCCCAACTCGGCATCCACCAGCTAGCGTCGATCGGCCAACATGCGGAGAGATGCTATGGTCGAAATCAAGGTTATCGCCAGCGGATTGAAATTTCCCGAGGGCCCGATCGTAATGGCCGATGGCTCTATCCTGTTCGTCGAGATCGCTCGCGGCACTTTGAGCCGTGCTACCATGGACGGACGCGTGGAGGTCGTCGCCCACACTGGGGGGGGTCCCAACGGTGCGGCTATCGGCCCCGACGGCAAGGTCTACATCTGCAACAACGGCGGATTTGAATGGCATGAAGTGGATGGCGCACTTTTGCCCGGCCTGACCCCCGCGGACTATTCAGGCGGAACCATCCAACGAGTGGACCTCGTGTCGGGGGCGGTTGAAATCTTGTACACTCACTGTGAGGGAGAGCGCCTCAAGGGACCCAACGATCTGGTTTTCGACGCCGATGGGGGTTTTTGGTTTACGGATAACGGCAAGCGTTACGCCCGGACCGAGGATGTCGGCGCGGTCTACTACGCGCGGTGCGATGGCAGCCTGATCGCGGAACGCATTTATCCGCGCAGCCATCCCAACGGCATCGCGTTGTCGCCCGACGGTACTACCCTTTACGTCGCCGAAACGATGACCGGGCGTATCTGGCAGTATCCGGTTACGGCACCCGGCGAGGTCGAAGTGCCGGCCGGCCTGCTCAATGGGGCGGCACTCCTCTATGGCGCACCGGGCTTCGAACTGTACGATTCGATGGCCGTCGAGGCGGACGGCAATCTCTGCGTCGCCGCACTGGCCCGGGGCGGGATCACCGTGATTTCGCCTCAAGGCAAGGAAGTCGAATTTGTTCCCACGCTCGATCCGGCCACGACCAACATAGCGTTTGGCGGGCCCGAGATGAAAACAGCCTACATTACGCTTTCCGCGCTGGGCCAGCTGGTGTCGGTCGGGTGGGCGCGGGCTGGGCTCGCGCTCAACTTCAACGCCTGACGAGTTCCGCGACGTAGTCGCCGATCGCCAGTGCCGCCGTAAGGCCGGGTGACTCGATTCCGAACAGATTGACCAGCCCGGGGACGCCGTGGACCTGGGGTCCGTCGATTCTGAAGTCGGCGGCGGGGTTACCGGGACCGACCAGCTTGGGCCGGATTCCGGTGTAGTCGGGGTGTAGCCGCTCCGCTTCGACCGCTGGAAAATAGCGTCGGATCGCGGCGATGAAATCTTCAAAACGGCTGTCGTCGAAACCATAGTCGATCTCTTCGATCCAGCGGACGTCTGGGCCAAACTTCGCCTGTCCGCCCAGGTCCAGGGTCAGATGGACCCCCAGCCCGCCCGCATCGGGGACTGGATAGACCAGATGACGAAACGGCGAGGACCCGCTCATCCGATAGTAGTGGCCGATCGCGTAACGGATGGGCGGGACCGCGCCAACCCCAAGCGACAAGGCCAGCGACTGGGCGTGAAGTCCGGCCGCGTTTACCACGGTGCGCGGTGCGATCGAAATCGGCTCGGCCCCGCCGACGTGGAGAACCAGGCCATCGCCAGTCGGCTCTCCTCCCACGACGGGGGCGCCGAGAACGACGGCACCTCCCGAGTTCGTCAAATCGCCTTCGAGCGCCAGCATCAAGGCGTGACTGTCGACGATCCCGGTCGAAGGGGAGTACAGCCCGTCGTGCGCAATGATCGCGGGTTCGAGCTTCGCAACATCCATCGCGCTCAGGCGCTCGAGATCGGTCACCCCGTTCGCCATCGCCATTTTTTCAATCTCGCGCAGTGCGGGCTCCTGCGCCGCGCTTTCGGCAACGATCAGCTTGCCGAGGCGGGAATGACCGACACCGCGATCGCTGCAGTATTTATACAACCTGTCCCGCCCGAGGCGACACAGCGTCGCCTTGAGCGAGCCGGGTTGATAGTAGATTCCGGCGTGGATGACTTCGGAGTTGCGGCTGCTGGTTTCGCCGCCGATGTGATTGCCCTGTTCGAGCACCAGCACTTCGCGGCCTTCCGCGGCCAGTGCCGCCGCGCAAGCAAGGCCGACGACGCCCGCGCCCACGACAATGCAATCGACTTGTTCAGCCACTAGTGGCGCCCACGACAATGCAATCGACTTGTTCAGCCACTAGTTCGAGGTCAGCGCCAGGCGCAGCCAGCTTGCGACATGTGCGACGCAGCGATTGCCTTCGTCCATCGCGCCGCCGAACGAGAAGAACCCGTGAACTTGCCCTTCGTAGCAGAAATAGGAAACCGGCACGCCGGCAGCGCGGAGGCGATGCGCATAAGCGCGGCCCTCGTCGATCAGCGGATCGGTGTCGGTCGTGATGATCAATGTCGAGGGCAGCCCGCCCAGATGCGGCGCGCGCAACGGTGAGGCCCGAGGATCGAGCACGTTGTCCCCGAAATGCAGCGCGATCGTGGCCCGCAAGCCTTCGTCGGTGACGAAAGCACCGCGGTCAAAGCGGCTCGGTGCCGCCCCCGCCATATCGAGCATGGGATAAAGCAGAACCTGTGCCAAAGGTGGTTGCGCCGCTTCGTCTTTCGCATCTTGAGCCACTGCGGCCGCGAGATAGCCACCCGCGCTGTCGCCCACCACTGCAATTCGGGCGCTGTCTCCGCCCCAATCCACCGCAGACTCAGCTAACCAGCGATAGACCGCAATGCAATCGTCCAGCGGCTGTGGAAAAGGATGCTCGGGCGCACGCCGATAACGGACCACCACAACCAGCGCACCTACCTGATCGGCCAGCATCCGGCTGGTCGCATCGAAGTCCTCGGGCGCAAGCATTATTCCGCCGCCTCCGTGAAGGAACAGGACAACCGGGAGCGCATGCTCGACCCCTTCGGGACGGTATGTCAGGCACTCGATGGAATGGCCCTCGTACTCTACCGTGCGGCTTGCCATGGCGATCTCGGCCGGCGGTTGCGGGGCCATGCTCCGCCACAGCGCGCTGAAGCCCTCCCGTTGCTCGGCCAGGTCGCCCGACGGCGGCGGCGCGGCAGAGAGCCGATCGAGAAAGGCCTGCGCCTGGGGATCGACGAAAGTCATGCTGCAGCCCGCTCTGCCGTCGCCCCGGGGAGGGCATGGACATAAGCGAAACCGACGATCCAACTCGGCAGCGCGCGATAAAAGCGATGATCGATCCGGTAATGGCCTGCACCATAGCTTCGCAGAGCGGCAAACGCGGCTAGCCAGTTGCGGATTTCGCTCGCGCCGCGGCCGGCGGTGGCGATAACAGCGCGGTCTTCCTGTGCCGCTATCGTCTCAAGGTCGAGCGAATCGAACAAGTCCAGCATCGTGTGGTCCCATTCCGGATTCAGCGCCAACAACTCGCCTTCGCCGCGTCCGTGTTCGCGTCCGACCTCGATGACCCGGCGCTGGCGCTCGGCAAGCCCGGCGTCGGTCCACTCAATGCCCTCGATCATGCGCTGTCGAACATCGTCGGGCGCACCTTCGAATTCGGGCAACGGCGGATCGTGCGAGAGGCCGCCGGAGCCGACGAACAGAACCTTTAATTCCGGCCGGTACTCGCGAAAAAACGCACCGATCGCGGTTCCGAGCGCGAGCGAGCGATGCAACGGCGGCCGCAGATCCCCACCGCAATTCGTGTAGACCGGGATGGTCGGCACCGTGTCGACACCGTCGAACAGCTTGTCGAGGGCCATCGTCATGCCGTGGTCGAACAGGGCATCGTAGGACGTGGCCACGTCGATGCCCGCCTCGTGAAGGTAGCGAACCAGAGCCCGACCGGTGGCCTCGTCGACCGACATGGCAGTCTGCGACGTACCGAAATCGCCAAGCGTGCGGGCGCGCAGCGCCACCAGGAACGGCGGCATGAGGCGCAAGGAAAAGCCGCTGTTGTGATCGTTGCCGAACTTCACCACCACGTCGGCTGCGGCGGCGAGCGCGGTCTCCCGTGCCTGATCGAGCTCGCGATTGACGGCGTCCAGGTCTTCGGGACCGAGAAGTTCGGCGACGTTCATCAATCCGCCGTGACCCATGCAGATAAGTTCAGCGGGCATCAGGCAGCGATCCTTCCCCGCTCGCGAATCAAGAAGCCAAGCGACAAACGGTTGTATTCCGCGGGCATCTCATATTGCGGCCAGTGGCCACAATCCTCCATCACCGCGAACTCGGCGCCGGGTATCCAGCTGGCGATCTCGGCGCCTGTGGCGGTCGACGCGGTGGGATCCTTACTTGTCCAGATGACCAGCGTCGGTGCCTTTATTAGCGACATGTTTGCCTGGGTCATCAGATTTCGCCGGCGCGGCTCTTCGACCTGGAGGCAGAGGATCTTCTGCATGGCATCCCGCATCCCAGGCTGGGCATATATCCGTGTGCGGCAGGCGACCAGGTCGTCGGTCACCATCATCGGGTCGGCCATCAGCCACTCCAGGCGAGGACGGGTTTGGCCGCAGGGATCCTCTACCGCGGCGAGCGTCTTATCGTAGACGGTCTTCATCACTTGCGCGTTCATCGTCGCGCCGCCCATGGTGTTGAGAACCAGCCGATCCACCCGATCGGGATGGTCGATAGCGAACCACGCTGCGATCCACCCGCCCATCGATTCCCCGCAGATCGAGGCGGAGCGAAACCCCAGTGCGTCCATCGTCGCAGCTAGATGAGCGCAATACTGCGGCATTTCGTAAGCGACATCCGGCTTATCGGTCCAGCCATGGCCCAGGTAATCTATGAGCACCGTATCGAAGTGCTCGGCATGGGCGTCGAGATTGCGCAAAAATGCTTCCGCATGACCGCCGGTGCCATGAAGGAAAATCAACTTCGGTGCGTCGCGATTGCCGGCGCGGATGTATCGTGTGCGGACACCGTCGGCATCGAGATAGCCCTGCTCAAACGCGGAGCGGTGGACGTCGCCCCACAAGCTGTGGAAGGTCATCGCCAAATGCTCCGTGGAGTCATGCCGCCTTGCGACTTGCCGAACCGATCTTGTCGGTGAAATTGGGCAGAACCTTATGCGTCATTAGTTCGAGATTACGCATCATCCGCGGCTGTGCGAGCAACTCGTTCGGCGTGAACAGCCAGAGATAGTCGATCGGCATGAATTTCAGCGCGGCCTCCAGTTGACGGCTCACCGTGTCCGGGCTGCCGCAATAGAGGATGCCGCGGCGGATGAACTCATCGACCGCTGCGGGGATCGCCTTGTAGTCTTCGCCCTTCTTGGCCATCACTGCGTTGAAGCCGAACTGGGCGAAAAAGTAGCTCCATTCGAACATCGCTTCCTCGGCCCATTCATGAGCCTGTTCGTCGGTGTCGGCGACGATCATGTAGCGTGCGAAACCCAAGTTCTGGCCCGGCCGCGTCTCCACCCCGGCGGCGGCCCATCCGCGTTGCGCCGCAAGCACCTGCTCGGCGACGATCTCGGGATCGCACATGATGCCGATCGGGATCAGACCATTGGCTGCGGCCGTTTCGATGGACTTCTCACTGACCGAGAACGGCTCGAACATGGTCGGGCGCTTGCGATTGTACATCGCGGGAGCGATTCCGATCTCCACCAGGTTGCCCTCGGCGTCAAGGCTCCGCCCGCCCATGTCGCGGCTCATCTGTTTGGCCGGCCACGCCGTGTTGGGCGCAGGCAACGTCCAGAACTCGCCCTTGTGCGAAAACGTGTCGTTGTCCCACGCCTTGAGGATGATCTCGAGGTTCTCGTAGTACAGCTTGCGGCGGTCGTCGTCGTAGCGCTTCGGGTCGGTGATGTTGTCCGCCAGGCTAAGGCGGTGCTGCGCCATGCTGTTGATCCACCTGGTCTGCACGCCGCGCGCGAAGCCCGCGAAAGCGCGGCCCTGCGTCATCTGGTCAAGCATGGCGATTTCGGCCGCAACGCGGAGCGGATCGTGGACCGGAAGGACGTGCCCCAGCGCGCCAAAGCGCAGGTTCTTGGTGTAATGCGAAAGATGCAGGCCGAGCATCTGGGGGCTGATCGACGTAGTCATGCCCTCCACGGTGAGATGATGTTCGGTGAAGCCGATCCCGTAATAGCCGTACTCATCGATGTACTGGGCGATCTCGATAAGGTGCTTGAGCATCGTTTGGTAAAGGTCGGTCCGACGCCCCGCGAGGCCCTTCATTAGCTCTTCTTTGGGCCCGACGGTCGGCGCGATGAACAAGGCTACGTCCATGATGACTTTACTTTCCCATAAACGTCGCCCCATCCACGCACCGATTGGTAGGCACATCGGTCGGTATGCGGGGTACAACGGCTCGTGCCGGTCAGTTGCCCGCAACCGGGCGCTCGCCGCACCTGTCTTTCGGATGGAGATAATATGCGAAATTTGTCAGTGGGTTAACTCGGACGTCCTGTCTATGAAGTCTTGGAAATTCGCGAGGTTTGTCCGAAGGATAGGCGCGGGACGGGAAATCTTGCTGCACCCATAAGGCGAGAAGCAGCAACGTGAGGGGAGACAACCGTGGCACGCATTCCAGCATGGGGATCGTTAAAGATTCGCCGGTCCACTTTGCAGTCCGTTGGGATCGCGGCTCTAGTCACCGCTGCGCTGACACAGCCAGCCTTCGCGCAGGACGCAAGGGTGACCGACCAACCGGCGCCCGAAGACGAGGCGTCATCGTTTGGCGTCGAAGATATTGTCGTAACCGCGCGGAAGCGCTCTGAAAGCATGCAGCGCGTTCCGATCGCAATTTCGGCGTTGTCGAGTAGCCAGCTGGAGTCGCGCGACGTACAGAGCGTCATGGATCTGACGTCCGTCGTGCCCAACTTCCAGGCACCCAAGAATTCCGTATCATTCGCGGCACCGCAATTCTATTTGCGGGGGGCAGGGCGAGCAAACAACAACTGGAACGCGGAGAATGCAGTCGCGGTATTCGTTGATGATATTTATCTTCAATCAACTGCGGCCGCCTATGTGGACATGATAGACTTCGAACGGGTCGAAGTGCTGCGCGGTCCGCAAGGCACCTTGTATGGCCGCAATGCCACGGTGGGTGCGATCAAATTTGTCCCGCGCCGCCCGAATTTGAACGCCGTCACCGGCGGAGCGTCAGCAACCTATGGAAGCCACGACCGGATCGACATCAAGGCCAACCTCAGCGTTCCGGTGATCGCCGATAAGCTGGCCGTAAAGCTGGATGCGTACCGCACCGCGAACGACGGCTTCGTCAAGCTGGTCGATCCTTCGAACCGGGTGGTCGACGGGTCGGTGGCGCGGCTCGAGCACTATGGTGCGCGCCTGTCGTCGCTGTTCACTCCAGCCGAAGGCATTGAGTTCGAGCTCAACGTCGATTACTTCAAGCAGAACGACGGCACCAACCTGATGACCCCGATCGTTGCGCCGAATCCGACTTCGCTGGCGCAGGCGCTTTCCAAAAACGGTTCTGTGAAGTTCCGCCCGTTGTTCGGTGTCAACCGTGGCTCTTTCGAGCCCCTGACCGCACTCGGAGGGTTCGAGCGCGAGCCCGGTCACGAATTCGACGGCTACGGGGTGGTGTTCAAGGCCAGCTTCGAGGCGGGCATCGGCACGCTCAAATCGATCAGTGGTTTCCGCCACTACGACGGCCGGTATATATCGCAGCTGGGCTCGCGCCACACCCGCTCGACCATTTTCGGAATCACGCTTGGCAGTACCGTCGAGAGCCGGGAGGATTACGATCAGTTTACCCAGGAGTTCCAGCTGAGTGGTAGCCTGCTCGACACGGTCAAATACACGCTCGGAGCGTTCTATTTCAGCAACCAATGGGGTCAGTTGCAGTACGGATCGACCATCGGCGTGCCGGTCGAGTTTTCGCCGGTGACCCATCCCGGGTTTACTGAACGCTTCGGCGGATCGTACCAAGATACCTTCCAGGACGCCAAAAGCTACGCGATCTATGTGGATGCAACTTGGGAGATAGTTGACCGGCTGTCACTGCTCGGAGGATTGCGCCAGACTTGGGACAAGAAGCAGGTTCGCTACGATTCGCTGTTTGAAGATCAGATGACCCGCTATCCCGGGTTCCCGGTCAACCCGAGCAAGAAGTTCAAGCGCCTTACCCCCCGCGTGGGTATCAACTTCGAGGCGACGCCGGACACGTTGCTCTACGCCACATACACCACGGGATACAAAGCCGGCAACTTGGAAGGCGATCGCGCGACCGATCCAGTCCCGGCTTCCAATTTCCTCGCGCCCGAAACCGTCAAGACATTCGAGGCAGGGATCAAGGCTGAATTTTTCGATCGGACACTGCGGACCAACCTTACCGCCTTCTCGAGCAAGTTTCGCAACCATGCCGACCTGATCTCGCCGCAGACCGTCGCGATCTCGGACCAACGGATCAACGGGATCGAAGCCGAAGTGACCTGGGTGCCGTCGCGCCGGTTCCAGGTCTACGCTAATCTAGGCTTGCTCGACGCCAAGTATACCCGCGCCGACGCCAGCCATCCGATCTTTGCGCCCGATTTCAGCGGGTTTGCTCCCGGCCTGGATGCCCATCCGGTGTCGACTCCGGACTACAGCTTC
>Ga0105050_10007631_pt1 | contig 12829 bp, 9 predicted proteins | sample FRY01_FD_78088 | JGI IMG/M metagenome (GOLD analysis project Ga0105050, IMG submission 78088) | Freshwater microbial communities from Lake Fryxell liftoff mats and glacier meltwater in Antarctica - FRY-01 | ecosystem: Environmental > Aquatic > Freshwater > Ice > Glacier meltwater ... | reverse complement strand
CTTTAAAAAAGTTGGATCAATATAAACTTCAAAAAAAAATCCGATTCCATTTCTTACTTAAAAGTTTTAGTTTATCTTTGCGCTAAAATTCAGAATTCATTTTTAAAAGACACTGTAATGTCGGAAATTAAAGGTAAAATTTCTCAGGTAATCGGACCTGTTGTCGATGTAAGATTCGAAAAAGGTATGACTTTACCAAGTATCTATGATGCATTGGTAGTAGTTAAAGGAGACGGAACAAAAGTAGTTCTTGAAGTTCAATCTCACGTTGGTGAAAATTCTGTACGTACCGTTTCGATGGACTCTACAGATGGATTTACACGTGGAATGGAAGCAGTTTCAACAGGAACTGGTATTAAAATGCCAATCGGAGATAAAATCAAAGGACGTCTATTTAATGTAATTGGAGAAGCAATTGATGGTATTAACGAAGTTGATAACTCAGATGGTTTAGTAATTCACCGAGAAGCACCAAAATTTGAAGACTTAACAACAGCAACTGAAGTTCTTTTTACAGGAATTAAAGTAATTGACTTAATTGAACCTTACGCAAAAGGAGGTAAAATTGGTCTATTCGGTGGAGCTGGAGTTGGTAAAACAGTATTGATTCAAGAATTAATTAACAATATAGCGAAAGCGTATTCTGGTCTTTCAGTATTTGCTGGAGTTGGAGAGCGTACACGTGAAGGAAATGACTTACTTCGTGAGATGTTGGAGTCAGGGATTATCACTTACGGTCCTGAATTCATGCACAGCATGGAAGAAGGTGGATGGGATCTTTCTAAAATTGATGTGAATGAATTAACAAATTCAAAAGCAACTTTCGTATTTGGTCAAATGAATGAGCCTCCAGGAGCACGTGCTCGTGTAGCTTTGTCAGGATTAACAATGGCTGAATATTACCGTGATGGTGAAGGAGATGGTAAAGGTGCAGACATCCTTTTCTTCGTAGATAACATCTTCCGTTTTACGCAAGCAGGTTCAGAGGTATCAGCATTGTTAGGCCGTATGCCTTCTGCTGTAGGTTACCAACCAACATTGGCTTCAGAAATGGGAGCTATGCAAGAGCGTATTGCTTCGACTAAAAAAGGTTCTATTACTTCAGTTCAAGCGGTATACGTGCCAGCGGATGATTTAACAGATCCAGCGCCAGCTAATACATTTGCTCACTTAGATGCAACAACTGTATTGTCTCGTAAAATTGCTGAGTTAGGAATTTATCCTGCGGTTGATCCATTGGATTCAACTTCTCGTATCTTAACACCAGAAATCGTTGGAGAAGAGCACTACAACACAGCTCAAAGAGTTAAATATACATTACAACGTTACAAAGAATTACAAGATATTATTGCGATTTTAGGAATGGATGAATTATCAGAAGAAGATAAAATGATCGTTCACAGAGCGCGAAGAGTTCAACGTTTCTTATCTCAACCATTCCATGTTGCTGAGCAATTTACAGGATTGAAAGGAGTTTTAGTTGACATCAAAGATACTATCAAAGCGTTCAACATGATTTTAGATGGTGAAATGGATAAATATCCTGAAGCTGCATTTAACTTAAAAGGTGGACTTGACGAAGTAGTTAAGGCTGGAGAGAAAATGTTAGAAGACGCTAATATTTAATAATAAGCTAAAGATCATGCATTTGGAAATAATTACACCAGAAACTAGAATCTTTTCAGGAGAAATTGAAGCAGTTCAATTACCTGGTATAGATGGGTTGTTTCAAATATTAAAAGGACACGCTCCTATCATTTCTGCACTTGGAAAAGGAAAAGTAAAAGTTGATCTTACAACTGCTTTTATTAGAAATGAAAAGTCAAGTGAAATGATCGAAGGTGATCAAAAAGATTCCAAAATTATACACGTAAGTATAAATGGTGGTGTTTTGGAGATGCAAAATGATAAAATCATTTTATTAGCTGAATAAGCAATTCAATAAATTTGAAGAGGGATCTGGTTTTCCATTTCCCTCTTTTTTGTTAAGGTATGTTAAGCTTTGAAATTAACTTATTTAATTTCAAAGCTTTCATTATTTTCGTTCTTAAATTCTAAAGTAATCAATGGATATTTTACAAGAAATAGATCATGCAAATATCCCCAAACATGTTGCAGTCATTATGGACGGTAACGGAAGATGGGCGAAACAACAAGGACATGAACGTTTGTACGGTCATAACTATGGGGTAGAATCTGTTAGAGAAGTGCTAAAAGGTTCTAAAGAATTAAAAATCAAGTATCTTACATTGTATGCTTTTTCAACAGAAAATTGGAGCAGACCAAAAGAAGAAGTAGATGGATTAATGGATTTAATGGTTCGAACAATTGCAAGTGAAATTGAAGAATTAAATGCCAAAGGAATTCGATTAATGACTATCGGCGACACAGAAGGTTTGCCTGATAGCTGTAGAGAAGAATTAAAAAATGCAATTATAAAAACGGCCCATAACACTGAAACGAGTTTAATACTTGCTTTAAATTACAGTGCTAGATGGGAAATCATAAATGCAACAAAAAATATTGCAGAAAAAATCAAAACTGGAGAATTAGTACCATCCGAAATAAACGATGAGTTATTCAGTAATTCTTTAACTACAAACGGAATTCCTGATCCTGAATTATTAATACGAACAAGTGGTGAACATAGATTAAGTAACTTTCTATTATGGCAGGCGGCTTATACAGAATTTTATTTTACGGATGTTTTATGGCCAGATTTTAAAAAGGAAGATCTATTCAAAGCAGTAATCGATTATCAATCAAGAGAAAGACGATTTGGTATGGTTTCAGATCAAATCCCTAAATAAACTATGATTAATCTAAGTCGGTATTTCTCACTTTTCATCTTTTTAACACTTGCTATTACAGCTGGTGCTCAAGTTGAAAATTCACCTCTAACAATTGGAAGCGAAATTGAAGTTGATTTCAAAGCGCCCAAAAAATACGAAATTGGTGGTATTCGTGTAGAAGGAGCAGATAACTTTGATCATAATGCAATCAAATTAATAGCAGGTTTAAAACAAGGTCAAACAGTTGATATTCCAGGCGAACAACTTTCCAAAGCAATCCGTAATTTATGGAAAGAAGAGTTGTTTTCAGGAGTAGAACTATTCATAGAAAAAGAAGTTGTTGGAGTTGTATATTTAGTAATAAAAATTTCACCTCGACCTAAATTATCTCGTTTTAAATTCAAAGGAGTAAATAAAAGAGAAGCGGATAAAATTAGAGAAGAAATATCTCTTTATTCTGGTAAAACTATTACTGAGAATCTTATCTATTCTACCAATAATAAAATCAAAAGTTTTTTTAGAGAAAAAGGATATTATTCTGTTGATGTTACAATAAACAGGATAACTGATACACTTATTAATAATTCAGAAATATTTTTAATCGACATTGTTAAACACGATAAAATTAAAATTGGAATATTAAACATTGAAGGAAATCAATCAATCCCTACGTGGAAATTGAAAATGGCATTGAAAGATACCAAACAAAAAGCATTTTGGAGAGTTTGGAAAAGATCAAAGTTTTCTAAAGTAGCGTATGAAAGAGATAAATTAGCAGTATTAGAGAAATTCAACTCAATAGGTTTAAGAGATGCGACAATTATTTTTGATACCGTTTATTTAACCAGTCCTAAACGATTAACAGTAAACATAAAAATAGAAGAAGGTCAAAAGTATTACTTCGGAGATATTGAATGGATTGGGAATACTAAATTTAGATCAAGCTATTTAGATACTGTTTTAGGAATTAAAAATGGTGATATGTATGATAAAGTGTTATTAGACACACGATTAAATATGAGCCAAGACGGTAGAGATATTTCTTCGTTGTATATGGATAGAGGGTATTTATTCTTTCAAATTATACCTGTAGAAACAAACGTAACCAACAATCACATTAATTATCAAATGAGATTGATTGAAGGGAAAGAAGCACGTGTTAAAAGAATCATCATTAAAGGAAATACTAAAACAAATGAACACGTAATACGTCGTGAAATCAGAACCAAACCAGGTGATTTATTCAATCGTAACGATATTATTAGAACCCAACGTGAATTGGCTCAATTAGGATATTTCAACGAACAAGGATTTCAAATAAATCCTATTCCTAATCCAGCTGATGGAACTGTTGATATTGAATACACTGTTGAAGAAAAATCTTCTGATCAAATTGAATTATCAGGTGGTTACGGTGGAAGAAACGCAAATGGAAATATAAATGGAAACGGTAATCTAGGTGGTGTTGGAGGAATGAACAACAATGGTAGCGGCGGATTAATTGGTACATTGGGTTTAACTTTCAATAATTTTTCAACTAAAAATTTCTTTAAAAAAGAATCTTGGTCGCCTCTTCCTGGAGGTGACGGTCAACGACTATCTATTCGTGCTCAATCAAATGGGAGAGCATTTCAAAGTTATAATTTCTCTTTTACAGAGCCTTGGTTGGGAGGTAGAAAACCAAACTCATTGACTTATTGGTTTAATCAATCTAATATTAACAATAGTATTAATTTTGTTCCAAAATCAAATATAGATTACCGAGGAATTGGTATTACTGGAGTTGGAGTAGGATTAGGAAGAAGAAAGAAATTCCCAGACGATTATTTCAGTGCTTACTATGAATTATCGTATCAATATTATGATATAAAAAATTTCCAAATGTGGAGATCTTCTGGATTTGAAACTGGATATGCAAACGATGTAAGTTTAAAATATGTTTTGCAACGAAATTCGATCAGTGCACCGATTTACCCACAAGGAGGTTCTAATATAATCTTTACAGCAAAAGGAAGTTTACCTTATTCAAAATTTGGTAGCATGCCTGATTTCAACGCTCAATCTCCACAAGAACGGTACAAATATTTAGAATATTATAAATTGAAAATTTCGGGCGAATGGTTCTTACCACTTACTTCTGATAAAAAACTAGTATTAAGAACAAGATATGGATTTGCATTTTTAGGTGCTTACAATAATTCGAAAGGTGTTATACCTACTGAACGATTTAGGATGGGAGGAAGTGGCTTATCTGGAATGCAGCAAACGGGAGGTATAGAAATAATTGCTTTGAGAGGATATGAAGATAATGCACTTTCATCAGAATCTGGAGAACCATTAATTGCAAAATATGTAATGGAAGTTCGTTACCCGATATCATTAAACCCTCAAGCTACATTTTACGTTTTAGCATTTGGTGAAGCAGGAAATACATTTCCGAGTTTTGCAAAGTTTAATCCGTTGAATGTTAAACGTTCTGCTGGTGTTGGAATTAGAGTGTTTTTACCGATGTTTGGTATGTTAGGGCTTGATTATGGGTTTGGGTTTGATAAAATCGATTCGTGGGGAGTGGGATATGGTGGGCCAACCAATGTTAATGTAGACAAAAAAGGGTATCACGGTAAATTGAGTTTTTCAATTGGGATGAACTTAGGAGATTTATAATAAATACGTAATTTAGACGTTTGTTTCAAAACTATTGATATGAAATTATTTTTATCCTTTGTATTATTTATATTTCTTGGCACGTCAATTGCCTCTGCACAAAAGTATGCATATATTGATTCTGATTATATTTTAAGCTCTTTACCAGAATACAAAGAAGCAAAAGATAAATTAGATAAATTAGCTGATCGTTGGACAAAAGAAATTGAGGATAGATACGCTTTATTAAAAACAAAAAAAGAACTTTTTGCACGAGAAGAAGTGCTTTTACCAGCAGAGGAAAAACAAAAAAGATCCGAAGAAATTGAAAAAATGGAAACGGAAAATATGGAAGTTCAAAAACTTCGCTTTGGTGTAAAAGGTGATTATTTTCAAAAACGTCAAGAATTAGTGAAGCCTATACAAGACAAAGTATTTGATGCGATGCAAGAAATCGCTTTAAAAAAATCATATATGTTTGTATTTGATAAAGCAAACCAAAGTAATTTGGTTTACGCTGATCCAAAAACAGATATTAGTGATGCAGTATTAAAAGAAATGGGAATTACAGTTAAATAAATAGAATAATAAAAATCAAAACAAAAAAGATGAAAAAATTAGTAGTAGCAGTTGTAGTTATGTTTTTTGCTGGCTCAGTAGTAGCTCAACAAAAAATTGGTCATGTTAATTCTCAAAAATTATTGGATACATTGCCATCTAGAAAAGCAGCAATTGAGCAATTAAAAGCGTTTGAATCAAACGGAGTTCAAGAGTTAAAAGAAATGGAAGCTGATTTTCAAAAACAAGTTTCTATATACGAAAAAGCAAGACCTACAATGTCTCCAGTAATCATCAAAATTGAAGAAGAAAAATTGATGAAAAAACAACAAGCATTAGAAGAAAGACAACAATCGTTGAATACTGAAATGCAAGCTGTAAGTCAAGATTTGAACAAACCAATTTTAGAAAGAGTTCAAAAAGCAGTTGAAGTTGTTTCAGACAGAAAAAAATTGAGCTACGTAATCGATGAATCAGTAACATTGTACTTCAAAGGAGGAACTGATATTACTGCTGAGGTAGTTATTGAATTGCTTCGTATGGATGCAGAAGCAATGAAAAAATAAATTGTATAAATAATTTTAGAGACGCAATTCATTGTGTCTCTAAAATTATTATAAATTATTTATAATAATCATAATCTAAAAATCGCAGAATCGCAATAAAATTCGTCTTAACATCCCTTGTTAAAATAGAAGATAAAAGTTTCGTTTCAACATTATAGATTATTTGAATATCCGTTGTGAAAACACCATTTTTATAAATATGTTTTTCATTTATATTGCCTAATTCATCGTATTTAAAAACCCATTCTTCAGCAAATTTCCCATCAATAGTAGCATTTGAACGAATTACAGAAATGTAACCTTTGTCGTTATATTCATAATGATGTTTTACTTTAGCAGAAGTCATTTTCAGAATCTCTTCTTTATCAAGCAGATACCCGTCAGAATTGTAACGAATTGTTTCCTCCATGTAAGGAAGATTATAGTTGTTAAAAGTCGTCTTTTTAAGTTGTAAGGGAAAACTATCGTACTTCATAGTTTCTGAATTGATAGTGAAAGTTCCTATTAAATTAAAATTATTGTCAAATACATCCCTATGAGATTCTTCTCTAACGACACGGTTCAGTTTATCACGTTGAAAATGGATTGAACCATAACCACCATTGTCTTTTCTTCTATGAATAATTAAGTGATTCGTTACGGAATATTCATAAATATTTTGAATCGTATCTTTTATTCCATCTTCATTTCGAGTTTCAAAAGATTCAGTTAATTGACCTATTTTATTGAATTCATAATAACATTTAAACGGTGTTTTGCGCATGATATCACCCGCCTTTTTAAACGTGTACTCTCCTTTAATTTTTTTAACCTTATTTTCCTTTATAAATTGTTGGTTAAAAAATGGTTGATCGGTAAATACTAAGCCCAACTTATTATCTAGAATTTGAGAATTCAGAAATTGAACAATAAAACAAAAAAGAAATGTTAATTTTTTCACGGTATAAAATTACGAAACAATAGCAAAGCTAAAGCCCTTTTTTTTAACAATATCTATCAATTTTGGTAAAATTTCTTTCACTCTAGTTGCAACTTTCTGATTATCATGCATCACTAAAATATCTCCGCCAACAATCTGTTTTTTAGCTTTCTGTAGAATTTTTGAAACTGAAACTTTCACATCGTAATCATAAGACAACCACGACCACATAATTATTTTATACTTTTTCGAAACATGGCGCGTTTGTCTAAACGTAATTCTACCATAAGGCGGTCTGAAGAGTTCACTATTCACTAATTTGTTTGTTTCTTCAATTGAGCTACTATAGCTTTTAAATGAGGTTTTAGAGCCTTTCTCGTGATCCATCGTATGATTACCAATAGTATGACCTTCATCCAAAATTCGTTGGTATAGAACAGGATATTTAAGCACATTGCTTCCAACACAAAAAAATGTTGCTCGTATTTGTTTCTCTTTTAAACAATCAAGTATCCAGGGAGTAATTTCAGGATTTGGTCCATCATCAAAAGTTAAATAAACAACAGTGTTTGAACGCGAAAAACCCCACGTTCTTCTCGGAAATACCCATCTGAAAAATCGTGGAGTTTTAAAAAATTTCATGATTTGAAAATTGTCTAATGCGACTTATTTCATAACAGAATCTGGAGTATCCATGTTCTGCATCATTTTTTCTAAATTCATTCCTTGTGTATTGTCAACAGCTGGAGCAGTATTTACTGGAGCTTGTAAAAATCCATAATGAATACCAATTGCTTCGATATTATCTTGTAAATTGAACTGCATTGAAGAATATTTACCAGCAGTTGAACCTCTTCTCGTACTTTCTACATTGTTCTCAGCTTTCGCTTTTAAATCTGTATAAATTTTAGGGAATACAACATTATACAATGTTGAAATTTTCGCTTGAGTATGTTTAGCTAATTTTCCATTTTGATCTCCAAAATCAGGAGACATTGACGCTGTAGAAAGTTTCATGTATACATCCAATGTCGCAAATAAATCTTTACTATTACTTCCAGCGAAATAAGCATCACTTTTTTCAAAATAAGTTAAAATAGACTCCAATTGACGCGCTACTTCCATTCCTAATTCGTTGGCAGCTTTTTTCTCTCCTGCTTGAAATAATAATCCAACATAATCATGTAAAATTCCATCACTATAGGCTTCATACGACATTGATCCAACATTGTATTGATCTCTTGAAGGACTTGGTTCACCATAATCAATGACACAGTTTGCTGGCATAACTTCTAAAGAACGTTTCAATAAATTCGCAGCTTTTTTTCTATAAACTGGTATGTCTTTATCTGCTGTTTTTAAAATTTTAGCCATTCCATTCGCTTCAACTACTCTTCCTGCTTGTCTCAATAAACCAATATATTTAGTTCCTTTTGATTTCACATCTTTCGCTTCATCAATTTTACGAAGGAAATCTTCTGCTAATGTTGCAAATTGAGATCTATATTGAGATGTATGGCGACGAGTGTAATAATCTGTAAGAACAGTAGGGTTACTCATTTGCCCATACAAATAGTTGGTCATCAAGTTGTTGTACATTTTATCAGACATTAAACGCTCATTTCTATTGTTAATAGGCGTTAATTCAAATGCCATCCCATTTTGTTTCAAATAACCCCGTTTATACATTGCCATGGATACATCTGATCCACCAGGAGAAGAAAAGAAAATTCCTCTTTTCCAATCATTATTAGCCAATACATCTAACATCATTACTTGTTCACGTGTAATTCCTCTTGCTTCAAAATTGAAACGAATTTCATCGAAACATTCTGATTTTTGAGCAGCTGTAATAATTCCAGATTTTACAGCATTCTCTTTGTTGACTGGTAAAATAATTCCTGTTGATGGAAAGAAACGCACCATTTGATCAGCACTATATGAAATCAGATTTTTATCATCTCTCGTAAACGCCATCACTTCATCGATATTAGCAAAATCCCATGGTTTTTCAAATTCTAATAATAAATTTTGGAAATTTTGAGCTTGACCTTCTTCAAATTTAATCAATCCACTTTGCACGCCTGAAAGCAATTCAAATCCAGCTTGGTATTTTGCATATACTTCATCTTCTACAACAGGATTCGTAGTAGTAGTAAGAATTGACTTTAATTGCTCTAATCTAGCAGATACATTTGCTTGCTCAGTAGAAACAGAACCTACAATTGAGCTTGCTTGCGCATTCAATGTGCCCAAAGCATCAATTACTTCTTGTTTATTGTGTTTAACACGCATATCAATCACTTCCTTAATGATTCGCTCACCTGCATTCATGTAAAACAATTCAAACAAACCTGTAAATAATACTTGGTCAGTATAACCAGCATACATCAATGTTTGATCTTCTGTAAATTTAATTGGTAATGGATCAGAATCGTATGCTTTCATTTTCATTTGATCTGTATACCAATCCGTTTGCATCAATGAAAGATTACAAACTCTAACATCAGTTCTAACTCCCTCAACTTCTTGCATATACCAAAGAGGGAATGTGTCGTTATCTCCATTTGTGAAAATGATTGAATTTTTAGTACAAGACTCTAAATAGTTATACGCTAAATCACGAGCTGATGTTTTTAAACTTCTATCATGATCATCCCAACCTTGCATGCCCATTATTATTGGAACAAAAAGACCTAAAAGGATTGCAACAACTGCACCTTGAGATTCACTTTTGAATGTTTTTTTCAAAGCTGACATCATTGCCAAACATACAACTCCAATTCCTGCGATAAAAATCCAAGATATAGTCGTAGGCATTGAAACATCACTTCCAGAATCTAAAATTAAAGTAACTAATAGTCCACCACCGAAAACCATTGCGATTTTTTTGTACTCGTTTTTACTAAAACTAGTAAACGCCTCGTACAAGCCATAAACTCCAAGTCCGACCCAAAGTGCAAAGAAATAGAAAGAACCAGCAAAAGCATAATCTCTTTCTCTAGGCTCCATTGTTTTTTGATTCAAGTACACAACAATTGCTAAACCAGTAAAAATAAATGCTAACAATACTACAAACGCATCTTTTGGAGTTCTATAAAAATGGAATAGCATTCCAATCAAGCCTAAAATTAGTGGCAAGAAGAAAAATTTATTATTCCCTGGATTTTCACCTGTATAAGTAGGAGAAGCTTCGTCTTGATTTCCTAATCGAATAGCATCTACTGCAGAAAAACCAGAAACCCAATTTCCTCTCATGTGCTCACCATTGTGACCTTGAATATCATTTTGACGACCAGAAAAATTCCACATGAAATATCTCCAGTACATCCAATTTACTTGATAACGAGCGAAATAAGTGATGTTCTCTCCAAATGTTGGTAAACGTAACTCATCTTTTCCAATTTCTGTACCCATGTCTTCATTGGCATCATAGCCCGACCACATTTTATACCCTTGAACTTTTCCTGGTTCATCACCATTAAACATACGCGGGAAAATAGTGTTTTGAGAATACGTTGGGACTACATCTTTTTGTTGACCTACATTTGACTCGAAATATTTCTCATTAATTTCAAGTCCACCACCATTCTCTTTAACATACGCATTGGCATCAGTTAAACTTCTGAAAGCTTTTACTACTTTCTCTCCTTTAGTAACTTCAAATCTTCTCAAGAAAATAGCTGAACGATCATCAAACAATTCTCGTTCATTCTCTTGTGAATTCCAATATGGACCTTTAAAAATAGGAGCAGAACCATATTGTTCACGTTTCAAATAAGATTTTAATGTAACTAAATTTTCAGGGTCATTTTCATCCAAAGGAGTATTTGCATTAGAGCGAATAACAATTACCGCAAAAGAACCATACCCGATTAACAGCATAATCAATCCCATTGTAGCATTATACAAAATAGAATTTCCATTTTTACGAGCATATCTAATTGTTAGTATACACGCCACAACCAAAGCGCCAAAAAAGAAGATAGTTCCACTAAAGAAAGGCAATCCTAATGTATTTCTAAACATAACTTCAAAAGAAGAAGCCAACGAAATAGAACCAGGAATAACTCCTTCTTGAATAAAACCTAAAACAAAAACAGAAATCACACCTGTCAATAAAATACCTTTTAAATCAGCAACCTTTTTATGACGGAAATAAATCACAAAGCCAATAGCTGGAACAACCAAGATTCCTAATAAATGGACTCCAATTGCTAAACCTAACAAAAACATAATCAATAACAACCATCTATTAGGAGCGTAATCCACATCTAATTCACCGTGTTGAATCAATGCCATTTCTTCGTCCCATTTCAAAATTGCCCAAAATATAATTGACGTAAACAATGAAGCCATTGCGTAAACCTCACCCTCAACAGCCGAGAACCAAAATGAATCAGAAAAAGTATAAGCTAAAGCACCAACAACACCACTTCCTAAGATGGCAATCATTTCTCCTTTAGAAAGTTCAGATTTTGTTCTTAATGCGATTTTTTTTGCTAACAATGTAATAGACCAAAACATAAAAAGAATTGATAATGAACTACATATTGCAGACAATCTATTGATACAAACTGCTACATTTTGAGGGTCTGCAAAAAATGAAAACAAACGTCCAACAATCATAAATAAAGGTGCACCTGGAGGGTGACCAACTTCTAATTTATAGGCTGTAGTTACATATTCGCCACAATCCCATAAACTTACAGTGTCTTCGATGGTGATAAAGTAAACGGCTGTAGCAACCAAAAAAACTAGCCATCCAAGGGTTTGATTCAACTTTTTATAATTCATATACTTAAAATAATACGTGTTAAGAGGCGCTAATTTAATAATTTAATACAGTTTTAGTTACTTAAAAACCTTAAAAAATCCTAAAATGTATAAACATGAAATGAATGTAATGAAATGAAAATAGGCTATTCCGTAAGATCAACTAATATAGAATTTAAATTATTTACATAACAAATTGATTTAAAGAGACATAAGCTATATAAGTTATAAAATTTACTTTTTATTTAATTTTTTTTAAAAAACTCTTTCAACTTTAAATTTTCTTTCTAACTTTGCACCACAAATTGACCCATGGTGTAACTGGCAACACGTCTGTTTTTGGTATAGAAGAGTCTAGGTTCGAGCCCTAGTGGGTCAACAAAAAGGAGTTAAGAAATTAATTCCTTTTTTTGTTTAAAAACAATACTAATTATTAACTATTTAAATATCAAATGAAAAAAATCTATTTAAGTATCATGTGTATTGCTTCTTTATCAGTAGCGACAGCACAAAAAAATGAAAGTGTTTCTAAAAAAGAAAGCTTTCAAACGGAAATCAAAACGATCAAAGAGACG
>Ga0105050_10007629_pt1 | contig 12835 bp, 12 predicted proteins | sample FRY01_FD_78088 | JGI IMG/M metagenome (GOLD analysis project Ga0105050, IMG submission 78088) | Freshwater microbial communities from Lake Fryxell liftoff mats and glacier meltwater in Antarctica - FRY-01 | ecosystem: Environmental > Aquatic > Freshwater > Ice > Glacier meltwater ... | reverse complement strand
TGATGTGGGTATCAGATCGCTCTGGTATGCGGGTTCGCTCAGACGTGGCTTTATGGGGTCTGACGCTCATTGCTGTCTCTGTTGTGCTCACTGGCGGGTGGGACAATTCGCCGGACTTACTGACACATCACACAGAAAACCAATATGTGCGTGCCGCCATTTTTCGTTTTCATGCGCATGCCATACCAAGTTGCACGCCCTTTATTGCGCCCGCCAAAAACAACAATGCCAGACTAGTGCCCCGACAATTGGCTGACGATTCAGGAAACTGGTTGCGGTTGACAGAAAAAATCAGCCCGCAGGAAACGGGCGCGTGCAATACAACGCTGAAACAAATGGCGACACCACGCTGTCTGCCCATTACAGGCTGGCTGCATCTGGCTCTATAAAGCCAGATGCAGCCAGCTAGCGTCACATCTTATTTTGCGTGCCTGTGGCAGCATCTTGTACGCGCTCACCGCCGCGCTCGACATCTTTGCCAAAACCACGCATGGTGTTGCAGGCGCTTAAGCTGACGGTCATCACGATCAGACTGACTAGTGCGAACATTTTTTTCATGGTGTTTCCCTGGCTAAAAAATAATGGGTTAAAGATGGGTTGATCTAAAAATGCCGTGTTCAGAGCGGTTTGCTGTGCACGGTTTTTTTGCGTGCGCGCCATCGCTGCACCAGCCCCAGACTCATGACGGCCAACCGACCTGCGGCACGCAATTTTGACTGATCGCGTAACAGCATGGCGCCCAGAGAAGTCATGCCTTTGACTGCTGTTTTGCCACGTGGTTGCGCGGCACGGGCGCGACCGAATACCTTCTTTAGCCCACCGGGGCCTGCCCATACCACTGCGGCCACGCCAAAGGCCACCCACCAGGGATGATCCATCACCCAGCGCACGGTTCTGCTGCGTGGAAAAGTCTGCGCGCCACGAGACGTTCGCGGGTTTGCCGCCGTCATGCTGCCAGCCGCACTCTTTTCATCGCCGGCCAGCATGCGGCGATACACAGCGCGGCTGGCTTCGATCTGCTCTAGCAAGGCGCGGCGTTCTTCTTCCAGCGAAGGCTTCATAAGTTTTCCTTTACCAAATCCACGTCGCGCTTGATCTCTTCACGCAAAGTGGTGAGAGACGTACCTTTGCCGGCATGCTTGCGAGCGATCGCCAGACCGACACCCGCACCCCCGATGTACAAGGCCACCACTGCCCAGGCGGCGATGCTGCGGTACCCTGTGTCCCAAAAGCTGATGATGATCGCCAGTCCGACAAAGAGCATGGCAAACATAAAGAGCAGGGCACTGGCCAGAAGTCCTGCAGCTTGCAGACCGATTTTCCGCCCCTGCAGTTTCATTTCTATGCGCATGAGCGCAAGGTAATCACCAAGCCGATCTAATGCAATCACAGAGATTTGCCTGGATTTTTGCAGGGCATGCAGCATAGTGCGCTCCTTTGTGTTTGTGGATCAGGACCGTCGCATCAGTGCACCCAGCAGGAGCCCCGCGCCGGCGGCAATAGCGACTGATTGCAGTGGACGTTCGCGCACATAGTCAACCGTTACGTCCATGCCGTCATTGAGTTGTTTGCTTGCCTGGGCGGCCATGCCGCGGGCGGCAAATCGCATGGAAGAAAATCGCCCCATGATGCGGTCCCGCGCTTCCTGTAGTTCTTTGTCTGTCAGGGTCGACGCATGCGACATCAGTGCGTCAAGATCGCTTTTCAGGTCGGACAGTTCTTCGCGCAAACTGGAACTGCTTGCGCTCTGACTGTAATCTTGTCTGGTAGTGCTCATACCTTCAGTCGTGCCAACGGGAATATCTGTGATCATTGCGCTCTCCTTTTTTACTGTGATAAGGCAGCAAAAAACCGGATTCATCATCCGGATGTTGCCGCACCCTTGTCCAACGATCAAACTTGCAGTCAGGTTTACCGGGAAGTGCAATCGGCGTGCCAGCCACAGGGGGCATGAGCGCGCGCCCTCCAAACGGGCCAGGTCGGTGAAAGTCTGGAGATCGCGGCAGAATTTACGTGTAAGGACGGCAGACTTTTACGCGCTGCAATCCATCCTGAAACAGCGCGGGGATGCAAGATGCGATGGCAGCCCTGCGTCATAGCCGATTTGTTTTAAAAAAATTAACAAAGGCTTTTGCCGATTAGATCAGATAGCTAGCCGGCTGCTGGCTGAGTGCGCTGCTGCACCCATGCTAAGATTGCATGGCATTTTTTGCGGCCTGATGCAGGTGCCAACCCGGAGCGCCAGCCCGCAAGAATCCATCATCCATTAAAAAATAACGGGAGAGTACGTTGAAACTTCAATACAAAGCCACCGCGCTGCTTGTTGCTGCTGCGTTGGGTCTGGGTTATGGCGTTGCGGCCACTGCGCAAATCACGAACGACACCATCAAGATTGGGTTCATCACCGATATGTCCGGCTTGTATGCCGACGTTGACGGCCCGGCTGGCGCTGAAGCGATCAAGATGGCGATTGCTGATTTTGGCGGCAACCTCAACGGCAAGAAAATCGAATTCATTTCAGCTGACCATCAGAACAAGGCCGATATTGCTGCGAGCAAAGCGCGTGAGTGGTTTGACCAGCAAGGCGTTGACATGCTCATCGGCGGCACCAATTCCGCGACCAGCCTGGCCATGGCCAAAGTCGCCGCTGAAAAGAAAAAGCCTTTTATCGTGATCGGTGCAGGTACTGCGCGCCTGACTAATGAAGAGTGCACGCCTTACACCATCCACTATGCCTATGACACAGTTGCCCAGGCACGGGGTACTGCCGCCGCACTGGTCAAGCAGGGCAGCAAGGACTGGTTTTTCCTGACGGCCGACTACGTATTTGGTGTGTCGCTTGAGAAGGACGCCACTGAAGTTCTTCAGGCCTCGGGCGGCCGGGTGATGGGGGCGGTGCGTCATCCCCTGGCCTCATCCGATTTTTCTTCTTTCCTGTTGCAGGCGCAAAGTTCAAAAGCCCAGGTGCTGGCGCTGGCAAATGCCGGTGGCGATACCGTCAATTCAATCAAAGCGGCGAACGAATTTGGCATCAATAAAAAAATGAAACTCGCTGGCATGCTGATGTTTGTCCACGATGTGCATGCATTGGGGCTTGGCATGACACAAGGCATGTATCTGACAGACGGCTGGTATTGGGATACGAACGAGGAGACACGTGCCTGGTCGAAAAAATTTATGGCTAAAACGAAGAAAGCGCCGTCTATGCTGCACGCGGCCGATTATTCTGCCGTGACTTTTTATCTCAATGCCGTCAAAGCACTCGGGTCAGATGACGGTACCAAAGTCATGGCAAAGATGAAAGCGACCAGAGTGAACGACTTTTTCGCCAAAAATGGTGTGGTGCGGCCCGATGGTCGCATGGTGCATGACATGTACCTCATGCAGGTCAAGACGCCGGCTGAATCCAAATATGCCTGGGACTACTACAAGCTGATCGAGACTATTCCTGGTGAAGAGGCTTACATGAAAAAAGCCGAGACCAAGTGTACGTTGTGGAAATAGGCCTGGTGCAAAAAAAGCTTGAATGCTTACATGGTGCGCGACATGCGCACCATTTTTTTATCGGACTTTTATCTGACCATGGTGGGGATCTCTATGAAAAAAATAAATGCCTTACTGCTTGCACTGCTGCCCTTGCTCGCGACAGCAGGGAGCTTGCCAGACGGTTTTAATGGCTTGCGCTGGGGCGCGCCACTGAGCAGCCTTGAGGGTGCACAACAAATCGCCGAGACGGCACAATTTCAATGCTATCGCCACGGTGATGGCGCAACCGTGGTGGCTGAGGCCCCGCTGGCAAATGTGCGTTTTTGCTTTAGCAACGACCGGTTTTATTTTGCGCAAATGGACTACGTCGGCAAGGCGTCCCACGACAAACTGATGGCACATGGCACAAGCGTCTGGGGTGCGCCAAAATCAGCCCAGCGTTTTACCGATGCCCATGTCTGGGGCGGCCCGGACGAGGGCATCTACATTGAGCTTGAATACAGCAAGATTGATGATCGCGGCACGCTGGCTTTGGTATACATGCCGATTTATCGTGAAACCCAGGAAGAAGCCAAGCGCACCCGCGGCAAACCGCGCCCCGGGTCGGGGTTCTGAGTCTTGATGGCGTAACGGCCAGCACCTGCATGGGGGTCAGAAGGCAAGATGCCGCTGCCGCAGGTCAGTCAACGCGGCGGGCGGGGTGCTTGTTGGCGGCACCAACCTGGCTTGGACGGCCACTATTATTGCAGCAGAGAAATTATACATTCGCTGATCGTTATTGCATAATAGAAATACATCAATTGTTTTACTTTTCGTAATGACCGAATCCGAATTCACTGCCTGTTTTTCTTTAGTGCGGCCATAAAGGATGGCCCCACTGCCGCCACGGCCGGAGCTTCCTGATCCGCAGATCAACCAGCGTATCGCCTGGCTGTGGATGCTTGCCTGTCTGTTGATTCTGGCCCTGGTATGGACCGCTGCGCTGCAAAAAATTCGCGCGGATCGCCAACAACGCCTTGACACTGCCCGTACTGAAGTGGCTGCCCGTGCTAACACTTATGCCGAGCAGGTCTTGCGTACGGTATTGCAGATCGATCAGCTATCGATGGTGATCAAATATGAATGGGAACGCAAAGGCTCCCGCCTTGATCTCGAAGAGCAATTTCAAAAGGGCTTGTACCAGACGGCGGTCTATCCGGTCGCCATCAATGCAGAGGGGGTCGCCGTCAGTGGTACCCGTAATTTGGCCAGAGGCACGTACATGGGGGACCTTGATTCTTTCAAGGCGGTCAAAGCGGACCCGGATGCGGGGCTCATCATTAGCCCGCTTGCTGCCGGGCGCGGCGGATTTACCGGGAAAAAAATCATCCGTTTTACTCGTCGTTTCAGTAAGCCGGATGGCGCGTTCGACGGTGCTGCCCTGGTTGCCATCGAACCGGAATTCATCACCAGTTTTCAGGATACGTCCATGCTGGGAGAGCATGATTTCATCTCTGTACGTTTTGTTGACGGGTCGGTGATGGCAAACAAAATTGGCGGCGGCGGCAACAAGCCCTATGTGTTTTATCGGGAAACGCCGAAATTTGCCACTCCACAAGGCACCTTAATTGAGCCCGGAAATAAATTTTTTGATCAGGCGCCGCGCGTGGTTGGCTGGAAAAAGCTTGAGGGGTATCCGCTCATTACCTTAGCAGCGGTAAGCCAAAAAAATGCCCTTACCCCGTATGCCTCCACCCAAAAAACGTATCTGGGCATTGCTGCCGTCCTCAGTTTTTTAACGGTACTGGGTGCGGCGCTGGGTGCGTTTAACCAGATTCGCAACGTCGCGCGCCGTCGCCATGCCGCACAAGTCCAAAAGACATTTCGACTGGCGGTTGATACCGCACGCGAAGGCTTTTATATGATTCGGCCTCTTTATAACCACAGCGGTCATCTGGTCGAATTTCTGGTCGAAGACTGCAATGAGCGCGCCGCAGAGATAGCGGGTGTGCCGCGCTCTGCGCTGATTGGTAAATGTACCAGCGACCTGTACGAGGGTGTGCACGCCGATAACATCAGGGCATTTTTTGCGCAGGTACTGGAGAAAGGGTTTAATGAAAATGAATTCCACATACTGCAGGGGCGCAGGCACACGCCAGGCTGGTTTCAGCGTCGGGCGGTAAAATCCGGCGCAGGCATTGCGGTCACTATTCGCGACGTATCAGAAGCCCGGCAACAGGCCGAGACCCTGGCTTTGATGGCGAGGACCGATGCCCTGACCGGCTTGCACAATCGCCACTGGCTAAACGACTACATGCCCGGCGCCCTTGAGCGCGCTGGCAAATCGGGTACCTGCGTTGCGCTGCTTTTCATTGACCTGGATAATTTCAAGGACGTCAATGACTCCCTGGGCCACAAGGCCGGCGACGATGTACTGTGCGCAGTGGCCAAAACATTGCGCCATGCGATTCGGCCGGAAGACCAGCTGGCACGACTGGGGGGCGATGAATTCACCGTCATCATAGAAAACCTCGCCAGTTCGCGAGATGCCGAGCAGGTCGGCGACCAACTCATCAAGGCGATTGACAGTATTCACTCATTGGCGGCCTGGGGTAATTTTTCTGTGAAAGCATCGATTGGTATCAGCGTCTACCCAAGTGATGGCGACGATGTCAACAGCTTGCTGCAATGTGCTGACATTGCCATGTACGAAGCCAAGTCTGGCGGTAAAGCGCGGTACCGCCATTACGATGCGTTGTTTGCCCAAAAAATCAAAGACCGCATTAGCACCGAGCGCGCGCTTGAGCACGCTATTCGCAACGATGAATTTGTTCTGTACTACCAGCCGCGCGCCCATGCCGGAAGCGGGCAGTTTTGCAGTATGGAAGCGCTGATTCGCTGGCGTCACCCGGAGCGCGGCCTGTTGCCGCCAGTAGAATTTATCAACATTGCCGAGAGAAGCCGGATCATCATTCCCCTCGGAGAAGTCGTGATCGAAAAAGTATGTGCCCAACTCGCGCATTGGCAAGGCCAGGGCTTGCTGGTAAAGCCCGTATCCATCAATGTCTCAGCACTGCAATTAAAAGACGACAGACTGCGCATTTTCCTCGCTGACTGCCTGCGTCGCCATCAAATCGCACCGACCCTGATCGCCATCGAACTGACTGAATCAAGCATGCTGGAGGAGGAAGGCGAGGCACCCAATGAGCTGCGGCAGTTGCATGAGATGGGTATCGAGCTCCAGATCGATGACTTTGGAACCGGCTATTCATCGCTGTCAAAATTGCAGCAGCTCGATATTGATGCCATCAAAATCGATCAGTCTTTCACGCGCAGGCTGGGTCAGGATCAGCAGAGCAATGCCCTGTGCGAAGCGATTATTTCAATGGCGCGCACGCTGGATATTACCGTCGCTGCCGAAGGGGTAGAAACCGACGCGCAACTACGTATTTTGCAGGCAATGGGCTGCGAAGAGATTCAGGGCTATCTGATCTCGCCGCCAGTACCGGCAGAGGCCATTCCTGCATTAATGGCGAGGGGAAAATTCTTCGAGCCGCTGCCCGGCGAGAGTGTGATACTGCGTCAAAAGCGGCTCAGGCCCAGGCTGGTTTCTTAGGGAATGGGGTGCACGCATTAAGGTGCGCAAAAAACAAAAGGCCCGCCTCGGAGAGGGGGGCCTTTTGCTTGAAAACGTTGGGGTGGCTGATGGGGCTCGAACCCACGACAACAGGAATCACAATCCTGGACTCTACCAACTGAGCTACAGCCACCGCTGATACTGCAAACCTGTTTGGTTAAAAACAAAACAGTCCGGCATTATACAAATTTAAGGCTCTGCTGGCAAACATCGTTGTCAGATGTGCCGATCAAGCCTGACAAGTCCACCGGTCAAGCGGCAGAGCCCGTAGCCAGACTCACTTCTTCAACCGTCGCTTGCATCCCCAGCAGCGTGTAAAAGGCAGTCGATAGTGCCGTGCGGCTGCCCGTCGTATAGGCTGACAGCGGCAAGGGCTTGGGTGCGGCAGGTCGCAGCCACTGCGCCTCATACAGCAGCCGTTGCAACTGCCGCGCGACAGCGGCCCCGGTATCGATCAGGCCGACGGCTTTGCCGGCTCTTGCGCCGACTTGCTCAATTAAGGGCAATACAAAAGGGTAGTGCGTGCAGCCCAGCACGAGCGTGTCTGCGCCCGAAGCGAGCAGGGGAGCGACATAGCGCTGCACCAGTGCGGCGGTGTCGGGTGCGCTGAGCTCACCTTTTTCGATCTGGTTGGCCAGGCCCGTGCAGGCTTGCGGTAAAAAACGCACGCCGCTGGCGGCGGTGATGTGTTCTTGCAGTGCGCGAAATTTAGTACTCGACAGGGTACGCTCCGTCGCTAAAACCCCAACCACTCTGGACCGGGTCTGCGCCGCAGCCGGCTTTAACCCCGGCTCGACACCCACGACCTGCAATTGCGGATAGCGTACGCGCAGCGCGGCAATGGCCGCAGCGGTGGCGGTATTGCACGCCACAACCATGGCTTTAATGTGAAACTTGAGCAGGAAAGCCGCAATCGCCAATGCGCGTGCAACGACCACGTCCTCGGGTTTGTCGCCATAAGGCGCAAAGCCCGAGTCCGCAAAATAAATCAGCTCTTCAGCAGGTAACAGCGCATGGACATGCCGTAGCACCGATAAGCCGCCAATGCCCGAATCAAAAATACCGATCGGTGCCTCGGTCAGCACGGTTGCATGGTCAGGTCGACCTGAGACGAGCATGGGGAGTCTTACGCGACCGTGACCGGGATCTTGCCGATCGTGGCCGCGATGCGCTCTTGCCACTCCCTGGGGCCGGTGTTGTGCACCGATGTACCCTGGGCATCGACGGCGACCGTGACAGGCATGTCAGTCACATCAAACTCATAAATCGCTTCCATGCCCAGGTCAGCAAATCCCACCACCTGCGCGCTCTTGATGGCTTTAGACACCAGATAGGCTGCGCCGCCGACGGCCATCAGATAGGCCGAGCGATGGTTCTTGATCGATTCGATCGCAACGGGTCCGCGTTCTGCTTTGCCGACCATGGCAATCAGGCCCGTTTGCTCCAGCATCATGTCGGTGAATTTATCCATGCGGGTGGCCGTGGTCGGCCCCGCGGGACCGACGACCTCGTCGCGCACCAAGTCAACCAAGCCCACGTAATAGATCACGCGATTGCGGAAATCTACCGGCAGAGACTCGCCCTGGGCCAGCATGTCCTGGATGCGTTTGTGGGCAGCATCGCGGCCGGTCAGCATTTTGCCGTTTAATAGCAGCGTCTGGCCCGGCTTCCACGCAGCGACTTCGTCGCGCGTGAGGGTATTGAGATCAACGCGGGTAGACTTTTCTGTGTCGGGCATCCACTGCACATCGGGCCATTCAGACAAAGAGGGCGGATCCATATAAGTCGGCCCCGAGCCATCCATGACAAAGTGCGCATGACGGGTCGCCGCGCAGTTTGGAATCATGGCTACTGGCTTAGAGGCAGCATGGGTCGCGTGCATCATGATTTTCACGTCCAGCACCGTCGTCAGGCCGCCTAAGCCTTGCGCGCCGATGCCAAGCGCATTGACCTTTTGGTAAAGCTCGATGCGTAATTCTTCGGTCTTGCTTTGCGGGCCGCGCAAGAGCAGCGCCGTCATGTCGATGTCTTCCATCAGTGACTGCTTGGCCATCAGCATGGCACGCTCCGCGGTGCCGCCTATGCCAATGCCGAGCATGCCCGGCGGGCACCAGCCCGCGCCCATGGTCGGCACTGTCTTCATCACCCAATCCACCAGCGAGTCTGAAGGGTTGAGCATGATGAATTTGGATTTGTTTTCCGAGCCGCCGCCTTTGGCCGCGATTTGTATATCGAGCGTATTGCCTGGTACGACTTCCATGTGGACGACGGCCGGCGTATTGTCGCGCGTGTTTTTGCGCTCAAACTGCGGGTCATCGACGATGGAGGCACGCAGCTTGTTGTCGGGGTTGGCGTAACCGCGCCGCACGCCTTCGTTGATGGCGTCGGTGATCGATCCGCCGCCAAAGCCTTCGAAGCGCACATCCATGCCGATTTTTAAGAAGACATTCACGATGCCGGTGTCTTGACATAGTGGGCGGCGACCCTCGGCGCACATACGCGAATTGGTCAGAATCTGCGCGATGGCGTCTTTAGCAGCAGGGCTCTGCTCGATGTCGTAGGCGCTGGCCAGATGACGAATGTAATCCACCGGGTGGTAGTAACTGATGTACTGCAGAGAAGCAGCAATGGATTCGATCAGGTCTGCTTGTTTGATGATGGTCATGGCGGGCTTGAATCAAAGGGGAGAGAGGGCCACTGAAAATCCGACTCAGTGCAGGCTGGCGGCGTCCCGCATCGTGGCTGTCATGATGCGGTCGGCATAAGCAATGGCCAGTGCGGACACTAAAAACACCAGATGAATGCCCGTTTGCGCCAACAGCGTCTTGGCGTCGTAGGAGTTGGCGTTGATGAAGGTCTTGAGCAGGTGGATAGACGAGATGCCGATGATGGCGGTAGCCAGCTTGACCTTGAGTACGGAGGCATTGACATGCGAGAGCCACTCTGGCTGGTCAGGATGATGTTCAAGCCGCATGCGCGAGACGAACGTCTCGTAGCCACCGACAATCACCATGATCAGCAGATTAGAAATCATCACCACATCAATCAAACCCAACACCACCAGCATGATGGTGGTCTCGGTTAACCTCGTGCCCGGCTCGGCACCTTGTACTGCGACGGCGCGCAAAATATGTTCAAGTGCGACCTCATTGCCGCCGATGGCACCTAAGAGATCAATGAGTTCTACCCAAAAGTGATACACGTAGATGCCTTGAGCAAGGATCAGGCCGAGGTATAGCGGCAACTGAAGCCAGCGCGTCATGAATATAAAATTGGCAATCACAGGGATTTTTTTGCTATGTTCGGTGGTAATTTTTTCTGGCGTCATGATGTGGTGGCGAGCAATGCTTTCCATAAATAATACGGTCAGGCATTTTACACGCGGGCACCATGCGTTTGCGCGATTCCCCTCTCAAAACGTCGCTGTCGTACCAAATAAGCAAAGTTATTGTCTGAACGTATTGACACTTTTGTGTAAGCCTTAAGTAAGCGTACGGGCCTATCGTTGGCCACAAATCATGACAAAGCAGGAGACAAGATGTCCGAGATCCACGCATTAGTGCAGGAAAGTCGTGTCTTTACGGCACCGGCAGCGTTTACCAAACAGGCAGCTATTGCCGGCATGCCCGCCTACGAGGCGCTCTGCGCCGAGGCCGAACGCGACTACGAGGGCTTTTGGGCCCGGCTCGCGCGCGAAACGCTGGCGTGGCACAAGCCCTTCACCAAGACGCTAGACGAATCCCAGGCGCCGTTTTACAAATGGTTTGAAGACGGCGAGCTCAATGTCTCGTACAACTGTCTCGACCGAAATCTGCAAAACGGCAACGCTGAAAAAGTCGCCATCATTTTTGAAGCCGATGACGGCACGGTCACGAAGCTGACCTATCGCGAGCTGCACCACAAAGTCTGTAAGCTAGCCAACGGCTTAAAGTCGCTCGGCATCAAAAAAGGCGACCGCGTCATCATCTACATGCCGATGTCCATCGAGGGCATAGCGGCCATGCAGGCCTGTGCCCGCATTGGCGCTACCCACTCGGTCGTCTTCGGCGGCTTTTCAGCCAAATCCCTGCAAGAGCGCATCATTGATGCTGGTGCTGTTGCCGTCATCACCGCTGACCAGCAAGTGCGGGGCGGCAAACACCTGCCCTTAAAATCCATCGTTGACGAAGCGCTCGCCGCTGGCGGCTGTGAAGCCGTCAAAAGCGTCGTCATCTTTGCGCGCACCAAAGGCGACATCCACCTCGTTTCCGGCCGCGACGTGTGGCTGCATGCGTTGATGGACGAACAGTCCGACGACTGTGAGCCTGCATGGGTTGGCGCCGAGCACCCGCTGTTTATTCTTTACACATCCGGCTCCACTGGCACCCCCAAGGGCGTGCAGCATTCCTCAGGCGGCTATTTGCTGTGGGCAGCGCTGACGATGAAGTGGACCTTTGATATCAAACCCACTGACGTGTTTTGGTGTACCGCTGATATCGGCTGGGTCACCGGCCACACCTACATCACCTATGGCCCGCTCGCTGTGGGCGCGACCCAAATCGTGTTTGAAGGGGTGCCGACCTATCCCAACGCCGGCCGGTTTTGGGACATGATCGCGCGGCACAAAGCCACTATTTTTTACACCGCGCCGACGGCCATTCGCTCGCTGATCAAAGCTGCCGATGCGGATGAAAATATTCATCCGGTTAAATACGATCTGTCTTCGTTGCGTCTGTTGGGCTCAGTCGGTGAGCCGATTAATCCGGAAGCCTGGATGTGGTACTACAAACATATCGGGCGCGAACATTGCCCCATCGTGGATACCTTTTGGCAGACTGAAACCGGCGGCCACATGATCTCGCCCATGCCCGGTGCCACCCCAATGGTGCCAGGCTCGTGCACCCTGCCGCTGCCCGGCATCATGGCCGCTATCGTTGACGAAGCCGGTCATGATGTGCCAAACGGGCAGGGTGGCATTCTGGTCGTCAAGCGTCCGTGGCCGTCCATGATTCGCACCATCTGGAATGACCCGGAGCGGTTTAAGAAAAGCTATTTTCCTGAAGAGTTTGGCGGCAGACTTTATCTGGCCGGCGACGGCGCCATTCGCCACAAAGACACGACCAACTTCACCATCACGGGTCGTATCGATGACGTACTAAACGTCTCGGGACACCGTATGGGCACCATGGAAATCGAATCCGCCTTAGTGGCGCACCCTCTCGTTGCGGAAGCCGCTGTGGTCGGTAAGCCCGATGACACCACGGGGGAATCGATTTGCGCCTTCGTCGTGTTGAAGCGCTCGCGCCCTGCCGGCGACGAAGCCAAACAGATTGCCAAAGAACTGCGCGACTGGGTCGGCAAAGAAATCGGCCCGATCGCCAAGCCCAAAGAAATCCGTTTTGGTGACAATCTGCCCAAGACAAGATCCGGCAAAATCATGCGCCGCCTCCTGCGCGTGCTGGCCAAAGGTGAAGAAATCACGCAAGACATCTCCACGCTGGAAAACCCCGCGATTCTGGAGCAGTTAAAGCAGGCGCAGTAAATTTGGTTTGTGGGGGAAGGCCGAAAGCGTGTGGTCCGATCGCGCTTTAGCCGCACTGCCGCTTCATCTTCGGATGAAGCGGTTTTTTTTTCACTGACAGACATTGTCATGGGCTGATTGATCAGAGTGCGCGAAAGGTTTGCTATAATCGCGCCCTTCGGTGGATTGCAGCAGCAGATTGTTGCAGCAAAAAGCCAGTACGGAGAGATGGA
>Ga0105050_10007628_pt1 | contig 12835 bp, 14 predicted proteins | sample FRY01_FD_78088 | JGI IMG/M metagenome (GOLD analysis project Ga0105050, IMG submission 78088) | Freshwater microbial communities from Lake Fryxell liftoff mats and glacier meltwater in Antarctica - FRY-01 | ecosystem: Environmental > Aquatic > Freshwater > Ice > Glacier meltwater ... | reverse complement strand
TGTCAGATGAGGGGGCCCGCAGCCTGCACGGGCCCCATTTTAGTCAACGTCGGGCGTCGCCCGGCGGGCCTTACTGGTCGCCCCAGTAAATTCCCAGTTCCTTGAACATATTGACCGACACATCCAGACCATACATGGCAAGTTCCTTGGATTCCTGCGGATCAAGGTCGACCATCTGAAGCGCCGCAATTTGCGTGCGCCGTGTGACATACTCTGGGTCCTGCGCAGCTGCCGAAAACAGGGCGTAAAGCCAGTCGCGATGCTCAGCGCTGACATCCGGCGACGTGCCGATGGTCCGGGTCTGACTGAATGGATCAGCTGAATCCATCAGGGTTTCAGACGGAACGACCGCGTCCCATGGGGCTGGGAACGCTTCGGCCCCGGCACCCAGCAGCAATTCGACCCGCCCGGCATCGTAATGCGGGCCCAGAACGTCTGGCGGCGACGCAGTGATGTCGCCCTCACCCGAAGCAACAGCCAGCGCGCGCTCGCCAGGGTTACCGCCGATCACGTCGGTTACCGTGACGCCCAGATTGCCGAGCCAGAAACGCATTGCCGCGTCCATGCCACCCCCAGCGCCGCCAGTAATGTGGCGGATGGCGCCGGGATTGGCCTGCCCATAGGCGACGAACTCCTCCAGCGTATCACCCCAGGGTGCATCGGCCCGCTGGATCAGAAAGAACGGCACCCTTTCGGTTGCGATCACGGTATTGAGGTCATCGACGGTCATGCCGGTCATGTCCTCGATGTCTATGGCAGCCATGTCGACCATCGCATCCGGAATAGTCAGGACGTAAGTGATATAGCCCTCAGAGGCGATCTCTCCTTGCTCCTTGATCCAGGCGATACCCTCCCAGGTCCCGAAGTTGGTAAAATCCTCGCGATGTTGTACCACGACCGGCTGGGGCGAAATTCGACTTGCAGCCTCTGCAATCTGGCTGGCAAAAACCGAGTCGGCCGAGCCGGGGCTGTCGATGACCATCAGCACAATCGGTTGACTCGGGAAACCGCTCTCCAACGGTGCCATCATGTCTTGCGCAATCGCCGGTGCTGCCAGCGCAATCGCCGTCGCCCCTGATAGGAATACTCGTCTTTTCATTTGCATTCGGGTCCTCCTCCCATTTTTCATCACTGATTGAACGCAATCTGCGTCCATCGCGATCTGTCGTCCGGCGCGGTCCCACGTTTCCCTCCACACCGGTAGCTGTCTGGACAGCTATTTATCGAATGAAAAATACATGTCCGGACAGATGTCAACGTTAAAATGTTTGAGTTGAGCAAGTCTGCGTCCGTGGGACCGGCCAGAGGGCCGCAGTTCACACTGTTTGCGGACGGTTGAAGACAGCATAAATTCTTTGCCGATCAGGTTCTTACCGCGAAACTGCAATCCTGCGGTCCGTGCCCCTGTTTCATGAAGGCCGTCCCGATACTGTCGAGGTAACGCACCAGTCGTGCAGTCGGCGCGCCAACGAAATACAGGCACCCGCCCCGCCCTTTGCCATTGGCGCGATCACTGACCTTCCCTTTGCCGAAGGTAATCCGGTTTAGCATCTGAGGCGATCGTCCAGAGCCCATGGCGGTCAAGGAACGATGCAAGATCGGCGTTTGGTGCGGGCCGAACCGTGCGGCGCCGGATACTCGACCGACACGAGCAATCGCGCCACTGTCAACCTGCACGCTAAACAGCGGCAACGACATCAACAGGGCTATCCGGACAGGGCCGATCCTATCAACAGCGAAGCAGCGAACCATAAGTGACACGCAGCATATTCTGAACCTGACGAACCCGCGCCTTCCCACTCCAATATCAGCATGGCCGTTCCAAATTATTCGACAACGGACAACCTCAATATCGCCCGCCCCGGCAAACGCTGCTTATCTGCCGTGGCTGCGGTCATAACCATTGGGAAGTGGTCCTTGCCAGCCAGCCAAGGCCCCGGCTGGTGTCTCGAATATCTCGACCAACAGCGGAAAGCACGCAGCCTGATCTGAGGAATGTTCGTCTGAACAGTCTCCCCCCGGACAGGCCGAGAGCGCTCCGAGCAGCGGAATTTCAGCGAAAAACTCAATGTAGTCGCCGGGCCGGACCGGGCTCGCCTTCATGAAATACTGCCCGGTGTCACGGGTAAAGCCGGTGCACATGAACACGTTCAGCACATCATGCACATGCGATTCCGCCTCATGCAGGGGCAGACCTGTTGTATCCGACAGCGCACGGGTCAGGTTGGAATGACAACAATGGTGGTACTGCCCGCCGGACAGCAAATTATGCGTATAGGGGTCACAACGCGTGCCGATCACATCATGCACCGAGCCGCCAAACGTATCCATGCCATACCATCCCAGTGTGTCCGCGACGATCGTAGCCATCGGTCGCAGTGCCGGAAAGGACGACCAGAGGCGCTGCCCGCTGGTGACATGGGTGCCGTGCAAAGCGCGGGTCTTGCCGGAATAAAACCGCTCGGACAGATCATTCGCATGCCACAGGTTGAGATCACCGACCTGCGGGCCACCCACTGACGATATCCGGAAAAATCCACCTGCCGGCACCGTAAACGTCGTTGCGTCGCGTGGCGGCACCAGCACCTCAGCGACCTTGCCCGCTTGCCTGCGAAACCCTGCATAAGCCTCCAGATCGGGTAGCGGCAGGGATTCCACCGGATAGCAGATCACGGGTTTGACGGCACGTCGCGCCTCAGCATCGGTGGGTACTTGCATCGTCGCTCCCGAGGGCCAGACAGACATGCCCCAAACGGCCTGTCTGCTCACAGCAACGTCATCTGATCTCGCCCGCAGATCAAGCGGTTCTTCGACCCTTCGCTGAGCAAAACTAACGCAGGCTCGCGATCAACGTTCCATGCACATCGGCGCTTGGGCAGAAGTGACGCAGTATACGCGCCATTTGCGCAGGGGACCGGCGACTACCACGAAGCAGGTCCAAAACGGCTGATCGGCATATTACGTAGTGGCCACTCATCGGAGCCAAGACCTGCAGCCATGAAAAACCGGCCGGACCTCATACATTGCTGTAAATGGCGGTCGCGACCGTATTTGCCTGTCATTTTGACCAGAGGAGACCTGCCAGATCTCCGTGACGAAGGGCAGGCAGATAGCCACGCCCGCCCGCACAAGATCCGGCGCCACCAGAAGCGCCCGTCGGTTTACATGGCCCGCGAATGCGCCCGCTATGGGCGCAGTGCCGACATAGACGACCATATTGATAGTGAACGCCGTGCCCTGCACCATTGCCGCATTGTCGCCCGCCAGATCATAGGCCAGAAGCCCGAGTGCTACGGTGGTACGCCCGGTGCCCGGCAGAACCACGACCTGCGCGGCAAAGAGATGGCGATAGGTGCGGTCGGCAAGAACTTCCAGCAAGGCGCTGACTCAAAGGTATCAAGATATGGCTTTCAACTCGTCGCGATCTGCCGCCGAATGCGCGGCGTCGAGGCAATGATCCATGTGGTCGTGGATCAAGGCACGCTTGGCGTTCTCAAGCCTTGAATCCCGAAAAGCAGCGCCATTCTTCACCTGCGGGCACACCACGCAAACAAAGTTGACCAATGATCAGGTGGCAGCTTTGCCGATAACCCCTCTCAGGCCTTCCAGCGTCGTCTTGTAGTGGCTTTCCAAAAGCTGGCACGCCAGTTCTGCGTTTCGGTCGATGCACACATTGAGCAGGGCTTCATGCTCGGCCGCGGCGCCTTCACGGCGCAACAGGCTGGGATGCACATTCATTGACAGGCTGCGGTAGCGCACGGCCTGGTCCATCATCTTGGAGCAAAAGCCCAACAGCCAGCTTGACCCGCACCGGTCCAGCATCAGCATGTGAAATTCCTTGTGGCGCAATTCCCATTCTTCAGAAAGCTCTCGCCCAGCTTCTGCGGGCATCCGGCGAAGGGTGCGCGCAAGGCGGTGGTAGGACAGGACCAACTCTTCCTCCCAGCCCTCATCCCCATTCTCAATGGATTTGCGCAAGGCAAGCGTCTCTAGCCAGATCCTTGTCTTCACCAGTTCCTCAAGGGCTATCATCGAGATCTCGGCCACGAAAAATCCGCGTTGGCTCTTCCGCGCGACAAGGCCTTCCGACGACAGCCGGTTCAATGCCTCGCGCACCGGGGCAATGCCAATGCCATAGCGCTCCGACACGTTCTCGATCTGCAACTTGTCACCCGGGAACAACTCGCCATTCAGAATGTCGCGTCGAATGCGCTCATGCGCCTGCTCGGACAGGTTCTTGGTATCGCTCAGCGTCTTGTCGGACGCATTCATCCTCAGCCCACTCCACCCGGCCGATCGGCCTTGTTCCAGAACACCAGACGCTTTTCCACCAGCGCCACCAAAAAGAAAAGGGCCAGACCCAGAAGGCTGAGGTAAAGTATCAGAGAAAACACGCGCGGTGTGTCCAGCATACTGGCGGATTCGCGGATAAGGGCGCCAAAGCCTTTGCCGCCGCCAAGGAATTCGCCGGTGATCGCCCCGGCCATGACGCCCACGGAGGCAATCTTCAGCCCGGTGAAGATATAGGGCAGCCCGGTCATCAGCTTTAGCCGTATCAGGGTCTGCCAGCGGCTTGCACCCATGGCTTTGAAGAGCATCCGTTCATTTTCCGAAGCCGCATAGAACCCCGCCGCGGTAGAGACCACGATCGGAAAGGTCGCGATGAAGGCCGCCAGCGCTACCTTGGAGGCGATGTCGAAGCCAAGCCACGCGATGAACAGCGGCGCAAAGGCCACCTTCGGCATGGTGTCGATCGCCACCAGATAGGGCATGACGGCACGCTCGCCGAACTTGGTCTCGCCCACCAGCACGCCCAACGAAAACCCGATGGCGGTGGCGATCAGGAAGGCCCAGAAGACCGTGCGCGTGGTGGTCCAAAGGGCGGTCAGCATATAGCCGCCGGACAGCAGGTTCTTGCCGACGAAAATCAGGTCGGAAAACGTCTCACCGGGCGAAGGCAGGATGATTGGAGACACCCAGCCCAGGCGGGCGGTGGCCAGGTCCCAGATCACGATGACCACGACGGCCAGACCGAGCATCGCCAGCCAGCGCGGGATGCTGTCGATCAGAGCAACATGCTCGACCCAGACAGTATCGACCTGCGGATCGTCCTTAAGATTAGGAGAAAGGGTCACTGGAAAGCTTCCTTGCCCAGAAGGTCGCGGATATGGGCCACAATTTCGCCGAAGCGCGGCGTGTTGATCATCTCTAACTGGCGCGGGCGCGGCAGGTCGATCAGGATTTCTTCAACGATGCGGCCGGGGCGGGGCTTCATCACCAGGATACGGTCCGACAGAATGACCGCCTCTGCCAGCGAATGCGTGACAAGAAAGGCGGTGGCGTGCTGCTCGGCGCAGATGCGCTGGAGTTCCATGTTCATGAAATCGCGGGTCAATTCGTCCAGCGCGCTGAAGGGTTCATCCAGCAGCAGCACCGCGGGGTTGGAAATTAGCATCCGGCAAATTGAGGCACGTTGCGCCATGCCGCCAGATAACTCACCCGGATAGACATTGGCAAAGTCTCCAAGGCCCACGAGTTGCAAAAGTTCTGTCGCGCGGGGGATGGCGGCCTTGGCGGCAGCGCGGCCTTTGCGCATTTCGATCGGCAGAAGAATGTTCTGCACGGTGGTTTTCCATGGCAGCAGCGTCGCCTGCTGGAACATCATCCCGATGTCGTCACGCGGGCCGGTCACTGGCTGCCCCTCCAGCACGACGCGCCCGGTGGTTGGCGGCAAAAGCCCCGCCATGATCTTCAGCAGCGTCGATTTCCCGCAACCCGATGACCCGACGACCGACACGAACTCACCCTTGTGCAGGGCCAGATTCACATCCGTTAACGCGGTCAACCGGTTGCGGGCATAGGTCTTTGAAAGCCGTTCTATCTGATAGACCGGCCGCGGTTGCTCGGCCGGGCCTGCGGCCAGATGGCTGGGCCCGGCCATGGTCATCAGGCGTTCCAGCCGGCCACGAACTCGTTCGAGTAGACGGCGGCCAGATCGGGAAGCGGCGCTTCCAGCGCGCCCGAAGCGACGGCGCTGTCGTGGATTGCCTGCCAATGCTCGGGCGGCTGATAGCCATGGCCTTGGCCGATGAATGCATCGGTCGGGGTCATACGGTTGACCACCCCGTCATAGAGCGAAGGCGCATAGTCCTGTTCGCCCTCTTGCGGGTTGCCAGCGGCGCAATGAGCAAGCGCCTTTTCCTTATTGGCTGGATCGGCGACGAAACGCAGGCCACGCACCAAAGCCTTGCCGAATTTTGGCGCAAGGTCGGGTGTTGCGGCCATCTGGCTTTCCAGCATCGCGATGCCATTACCGAAAAAGCCAAGGTAGGCCTCTGGCGTGATCTCGCGCAGGTTCAACCCGCGAGAGGCAAGGATTGCTGCATCCGACACCGCGCCCGCGTAAGATCCGACCTCATCGCGCAGAAAGGCCACTGCCGCCGTGCCGCCGTCGCCCACCGGAAGGAATGTGTAGTCGGTGCCATCCACCATGCCCAGATCGGTCATGATCGCCTTGGTAAAGGACACTTCTGCCCCGTCTGCCGTGCCAACACCAATGACCGTTCCCTTCAGGTCGGCGGGCGTCTGAGCGGCGCTGTCGACCTTGACCAACAGGCCAAAGACCGACTTGGGATAAAGGTTGAAAAGGAATTTCACATCCACTCCGCGCGAGCGGGCACCAAGCGTTGGCCCCGGCCCAGGCGCGCCGATCTGCGCTTGTCCTGCCGCCATCGCCTGCAAGACTGACGAAGATCCGTCAACCGCCTCAAGCCGCAACTCCAGCCCTTCCTCGGCGAAGTACCCCTCGCCCACGGCCACCCAATAAGGTAGCCAGGTCAGAGCCGACGGATTTGGGACCGCAAAGGTCACTGCTGTCTGCGCCCGCAAAAGCGTTGGCGCCCCCAGTGCAAGGCTTGTGGCCCCGCCTGCGGCCAGAAAGCCAAAGCTGCGGCGGCTTAGTCTGGTCTTATGTGTCATGCTGTTTTCTCCTCCCATTGATCAATGTCCGTCCGGCCCGTCTTCTGCGGTTCGGCTGGCCCTGTATCAACGCTATACGATTCGCCTCAATAATCAAAAAAAATATATGAAACTTCGAAAATTGCCGTATCGTATCTTGATATGCAGCCAAAAGCCGGAAATCCTGCGCTTGTCCCGACTCGTCCGCAGCACTTTGCGGATCATCGCTTGAATGGAGCACACCATGGCGACTTTCGCCGTACCACTTGGGGCGCAAGCCCATCTCGAGATCGTCGGCAGCGACGACAAATTCCCAGTCCGCCGCATCTACTGCATCGGCAAAAACTATGTCGCCCATATCATCGAGATGAAGGCCGATGAACGCGACCCGCCGGTGATTTTCATGAAGCCGACCGATGCAATCGTGAAAAACGGTGGTGAAATTCCCTATCCGGTGTTTACCACCAACTTCCATTATGAATGCGAACTGGTGGTGGCGCTGAAATCCGGTGGCTACAACATTCCGCAGGCTCAGGCGGAAAGCCACATCTTCGGCTATGCCGTGGGGTTGGACATGACCCGCCGCGATCATCAGTCCGAGGCGTTGGCAAAGGGCCTGCCGTGGGAGGTGACCAAGGGCTTTGATCACTCAGCTCCGGTCGGTCCGATTACCCGCGTCGAAGACTGTGGCATCCTGAAAACCGGCCATGTCCGCTTTTCCGTGAACGGGCAGGTCAAGCAAGATGCTGACATCTCACTGATGATCTGGAAGATCGACGAGATCATCGCCAAGCTGTCAGAACAGCACCGGCTGATGCCGGGCGACATCATTATGACCGGGACGCCTGCCGGGGTGGGGGCCGTGGTTACCGGGGACGTGCTGGATTGCCATGTGGACGGGTTGCAGCCCATGCAGGTGCGCATCGGCGCCAAGGCCGCGTGACTGCGGCCGACCTTCTGCGCTATGGAAGCGCCACGCTGGCCGAGGCCTGGCCTGCCACGCGGCTGATCAACGCGCCATTGCATCCCCTGGCAACGGGGATGGTCTTGGCTGGCCCTGCCCTGACTGTACGCTGCTCGCCCGGCGACAATCTGGCGCTGCATCTGGCCATCGCACATTGCCGACTGGGTCAGGTGCTGGTGATCGATTACGGCGGCAGTCTGGACAGCGGCCCGTTCGGAGAGGTCATGGCGCTGGCCTGCCAGATGCGCGGCATCGTCGGTATGATCATCGATGGCGCGGTGCGAGATTCAGCACAGATCGCGGCGCTGGGGTTCGCGGTTTTCGCGCGTGGGATCAATATTTGCGGCACGGTCAAGCAGGACCGTGGACAAATCGGTGGCCCGGTCACGCTGGGCGGAGTCACCATTGCGACCGGGGATATTGTCCTGGCCGATGCGGATGCAATCGTCACACTAGAACCCGGTGACCTGCCCGCCGCCCTTGTCGCGTCTGAGGCCCGCGCCACGCGCGAGACGCAGATGATGGAGCGGTTGCGGCGGGGCGAGACGACGCTGGAAATCCTTGGGCTGATACGGGAGACAGAGAGATGACGCAGACCATCGGAATCGCCGGAACCGGCCGTATGGGCACCGCCTTCGCCCACCGCTTGATTGAAGCCGGTTTCAACGTACACGTCTGGAACCGCAGTCCGGAGCGGCTGGCGGCGGCGGTTGACGCGGGTGCCACGGCAACCAGCCTTAGCGGGTTGGCCGCCTGCGATACCATCTTGCTTTCGCTGACCGATGCCGCGGCGTCCAACTCAGTACTGGACGGGCTCATCGACGCGGGCCTGAACGCGCGATTGGTGATCGAGTTGTCAACCCTGCTGCCGGCCGATGCCGATGCGCTAGCCGCGCGTGCGACTGCCAATGGCGCCGCTTTTCTGCACTGCCCGGTGGGGGGCACTGTTGCTCCTGCACTGAAAGGGCAGCTTCTGGGTCTGGCTGGCGGCTCGCAGGCCGCATTTGACCGGGCCAAGCCGGTGCTGGACGCTCTTTGCCGCCGGGTGGAACATCTTGGCACTGCCGGAGCAGCAGCGCGGATGAAGCTGGCGGTCAACCTGCCATTGGCAATCTACTGGCAGACGCTTGGGGAAAGCCTTGCGCTTCTACGCGGCGCGGATGTGCCGCATGAGCTGGCAATCAGCCTGATTGCTGACAGTTCCGCTGGGCCCACAGTCTTGAAGAACCGTGCACAGGTCGTGGTGGACACGTTGAATGGCACCGATCAAGTGGGCACATTCGACATTGCCGGGCTGATGAAGGACCTGATGCTGGCCCTGACTCTGGCCGAAGCCGAAGGTGCCATGCTGCCACTGGCCCACGCCGCTGGCCCTCGGCTGCAAGCCGCGCTGGACGCTGGTTTTGGTCAGTTCGACGGCGCCAGCTTGACGCGCCTTACCGCCAGCGGCAGTTGAGCCTTCTGGACCGCAAGGAATTCGGGGCCCGCGTAATGCGGGCTTCACCCGATATCCACAAAACCGGCAGCAGTTCAGTCTAAACAGTGCCCTATTCGCCGGGTCGCCGTCTCAAGCGCCCAGTTTAACCTTGCGCAGATAAGGCAGCACAGTGGTGTAGCTGCCGTATTTCGCAGTCGCCGCCTCATTGCTCACCGACATCGGGATGATGACATCATCGCCGACATTCCAGTTCGCGGGCGTCGCAATCGTGTTCTTCGCGGCGGTCTGCAACGCATCCAGCGCGCGCAGCACCTCGGCAAAGTTGCGGCCCACATTCATCGGATAAGTCATCGACAACTTGAGCTTTTTGTCCGGCCCGATGATATAGACCACCCGCACCGTCGCGGTGTCATTGGGTGTGGCACCCTCAGGCAAATAGGCCTCGGCAGGCAGCATGTCGAACGCCTTGGACAAGGTCAGATCTTTGTCGGCCACGATAGGAAAGCCGGGCTTTGCCCCGCCGACCACCTCGATATCCTGCTTCCACTTCAGATGCTCGGCCACGCCGTCCACCGAAATGCCCATCACTTTGGTCCCGCGCTTGGCCCATTCATCGGCCAGTTGCGCCACGGCGCCGAACTCGGTGGTGCAAACAGGGGTAAAATCCTTGGGATGCGAAAACAGGATCGCCCAGCTATCGCCAATCCAGTCATGCAAGGTCACGCTGCCCTGATCAGTTTCGACTGTCAGATTGGGGATCGTATCGTTGATGCGCAGGGACATGTCGGTGCTCCTCTGTTCCATGTCGCGGCGTCACTAGGCCACCGCTTTCCTTGTTCTATATAGGCAGGGACAGGTCCGACCGCTACAGCAAGCCGGTAGAACCCCAGTGCATATCTCGAACCCGGGAGAGAATTCCATGATCACCAAGCGTGCATTCTACATCAACGGCGGCTGGAGCATGCCGGCCACGCCCCACGATCATCAGGTGATCGACCCTTCGACCGAAGAGCCCTGCGCCGTCATCTCTCTGGGTGGTCAGGCCGATACCGACGCCGCCGTCGCAGCAGCCAAAGCGGCCTTTGCGGGATGGGCCACGACAAAGCCTGCCAAACGCGCTGAATTTGTGCGCGGCATTCTCGCGCAATACGAGGCCCGCAAAGAGGAAATGGCGCAGGCGATCAGCACCGAAATGGGCGCTCCCATCGACATGGCCCGCGACTCGCAAGCGCCATGTCTGCCATGGCATCTTGAGAACTTCCTGACTGCATTCGATCAGATCGAATGGGTCCGGCCGCTCGGCCCCCACGCCCCCAACGACCGCATCGTATTGGAGCCGCTGGGTGTGGTCGGGCTGATCACACCTTGGAACTGGCCTATGAATCAGGTCACGCTCAAGGTGATCCCTGCCCTGCTCGCCGGTTGCACCGTGGTTCTCAAACCCTCGGAACAGGCACCGCTGTCCTCGCTTCTTTTTGCTGAATTCGTGCATGACGCGGGCCTGCCTGCCGGTGTGTTCAATCTGGTCAACGGCGACGGGGCCGGTGTCGGCTCGCAGCTTTCCACGCATCCCGATGTCGAGATGATCTCCTTTACTGGCTCCACCCGCGCCGGTCGCGCCATCTCTGCCGCCGCTGCGGCCACGCTGAAGCGGGTGACGCTGGAACTCGGCGGCAAAGGCGCGAACGTGATCTTTGCCGACGCCGATGCCAATGCCGTCCGGCGCGGCGCGCGGCATTGTTTCAACAACTCCGGCCAGTCCTGCAACGCGCCGACCCGTATGCTGGTCGAGCGGAGTTATTACGACGAAGCCGTCGAAATCGCCCGCGAGGTCGCTGAATCCACCGGCGTCGGTCCGGCGTCGCAGCCGGGCAAACACATTGGGCCCGTGGTCAACGCGGCTCAATGGGGCCAGATTCAGGGCTATATCGAAAAAGGTATGGCCGAAGGCGCGCGCTTGGTGGCCGGTGGTCCGGGGCGGCCAACCGGCATGAACAAAGGCTATTTCGTCCGCCCGACCGTCTTTGCCGACGTGGTCCCCGGCATGACGATCGAGAAAGAAGAAATCTTTGGCCCGGTCCTGTCGATCATCCCCTTCGATACCGAAGCTGACGCTGTCCGCATTGCCAATGACACGCCGTTCGGCTTGACCAACTATGTCCAGACGCAGGATGGCCCGCGCCGCAACCGTCTGGCCCTCGCACTCAAATCCGGCATGGTCGAGATGAACGGCCAAAGCCGCGGTCGCGGATCGCCCTTCGGCGGTGTCAAATCCTCTGGCCGCGCCCGCGAAGGTGGCGTCTGGGGGATCGAGGAGTTTCTCGAGGTCAAGGCCATCTCAGGCTGGGCCGCCGAATAAGCTCTGCAGAAAAGCACAGACCCGGTGCAGGGCTGCCGCTTTTGTGCTAGAGTGCGCGCTCTACCTTTCTGCCCACTAGGAAAAGGGAGCAGATCATGCTGCATCAGATAAAGGGCCTGCACCACGTCACTTTGTTGGCCAGCGGCGCACAGGCGAATAATGCCTTCTTCACCGACGTGCTCGGCCTGCGGCGGGTCAAGAAAACCGTCAATTTCGACGCGCCCGACGTCTACCACCTCTATTACGGCGACGAGACGGGGACTCCCGGTTCGGTCATGACCTATTTTCCCTTCCCACAGGCCGCGCGTGGCCGCCCCGGCGCGGGCGAGGTCAGCATCACCTCCTTCAGCATCCCTGTCGGCACTGCGCAGGCATGGGCTGACCGGCTGGCTGGTTTCAACGTCCCCAATGTCACGCGCGACAGCCATTTCGGACAGTCCCGGCTGCTCTTTGCCGGCCCCGACGGCGAATTTCTTGCCTTGATCGAGGCCGAGGACGGGCGCGCACCTTGGACCGGCAACGGCATTCCGGCAGACATGGCAATCCGTGGCTTTCATTCCGCCGCCATGCGCTTGGGCGACGCCGGCGCTACCCATGAACTGCTGCGCTTCATGGGCAACGAGGCGACCGACACCGCTGGCAACATCACCCGTTTCACCGTGGCGCATGGCAATGCTGCCACGATGATCGACATCGAAACCCTGCCAGAGGCGCCCCGCGCCATACAGGGTGCGGGCTCTGTCCATCACATTGCCTTTGCGGTGGAAAACCGCGCCCGACAACTCGAAGTGCGCGAGGCGCTGATCGACACCGGCTGGCAAGTTACCCCTGTGATCGACCGGCAATATTTCTGGGCGATCTACTTCCGCACACCCGGCGGCGTCCTTTTTGAAGTGGCCACCAACGAACCCGGATTTGCGCATGACGAAGATACAGCGCATCTGGGCGAGGCGCTCAAACTACCCGGCCAGCATGAACATCTGCGCGCAAACCTGCAAAAAGTGCTGGAACCGCTTGTCTTATCCTGAACGCGGCTCCTGGGGTATAAAGGAGCCACTGCCCACCACACCATTTATGGTGGGCAGTGGCGGCGGTTGGATCGCAAACAGCTGGGTCG
>Ga0105050_10007627_pt1 | contig 12836 bp, 7 predicted proteins | sample FRY01_FD_78088 | JGI IMG/M metagenome (GOLD analysis project Ga0105050, IMG submission 78088) | Freshwater microbial communities from Lake Fryxell liftoff mats and glacier meltwater in Antarctica - FRY-01 | ecosystem: Environmental > Aquatic > Freshwater > Ice > Glacier meltwater ... | reverse complement strand
GGTTGCGTCCCCGCAGAGCCTGAGTCCGTTGTTCCCGGTACCTTGATTGTATCGCTCGGCAATTTCAGATGCAAAATATCATTGGACGCAGGAGCGGATGCCTAAAAAAATCCCCCATTCTGGACAGATGCCACTAAAATCCGAGAAGAACCATTTGGGAACACAATTGTTACTCCCAGCCTGGGTTCTTCTTTCTGACGGCTTGGAAGTATTTTTATTCGGTAGAGGAACTCCTGCGAGCCTGGTCTTTATCGTTTGTAGGAAGCGAGTATTGATAACCGCACTTGGCCCGGTTTCATTCTGTTGGCAATTCCGATTTTTCAGAAATGCTCGACTTCTGTCTAGCAAACCGTTACCCTGAGCTTAGCCCGCCTCTCTCTTCTCCGATAACACCTCGTACTGTTTATTCATGGCAGTCTCCACTCTTTCCGCCGAACTTCTCTGCCAGCTAAAGAAGGATCCTGAGAAGGAACTGGCCAGCACGTTTGTCGAACATCAAGCTCGAGTTGCTCGCTTGGTCGAACTAAAACTAGATCATCGCCTGTACGGTCGCGTAGGAATTGATGACGTCCTCCAAGAAGCCTATTTGAATGCTGTCCAGCGAGTCCACCACTACTTAGCGGCACCTAACTGTTCTCTCTTTGTTTGGATTCGCGGCATCGTTTTGCAAACAATGGTCGATTTGCATCGTCACCATCTAGGGACCCAGAAGCGTGACGCGAGCCGTCAAACTATAATGCGAGTCGAGGGACTCAATGGTGCGAGCTCCTTATCACTCCTGGCATCTCTGGCAGGAAGCGTGACCTCACCCAGTCGCGCCCTGCGGAACGAAGAGTTCGTCAGCCAGATCGAACAAGTCTTGGGTAAGCTAAGTGCGGATGATCGCGAAGTTCTTATGATGCGGCATTTCGAGGATCTGACAAACAGCGAAGTCGCTGAAATACTCCACCTTTCAGCGGCGGGTGCGAGCTTACGGTACACCCGCGCGCTTGCGCGGCTTCAGGACTTGCTTGCCGATTGCCCCGAACTTCTTGCCGATTTTCAGCCATGAGCCAAGACAACGAGCACCGTGATCCTGTCGAACTCTCGGCATCTGAACTCATTGCTCACCGCCATGGCCAACGTCCGTCTACGGAGGAATTAGTAAGGCAACATCCCGATTCAGCCAATGCTGTGCGAGATTTAATGCCTGTCGTGAAACTGCTGGAACGTGCCCGTGCCGAGCAGGGAAGTCAAACAAACTCCAGGCATTGCTTTCCAGAATTTGCTCGCCCAGAAAGGTTAGGAGAGTTTCGCATTGGGCGAGAACTGGGGCGTGGTGGCATGGGAATCGTGTTCGAAGCCGAACAGGAGACGCTGCAACGAACCGTCGCGTTAAAAGTGATTGTTGACCAAGCGTCGTCCGACCGCAGTGTTGACTTACAGTTTCGCGACGAAGGTATCACGACCGCAAAACTTCACCATTCAAATATCGTTCCCGTGTACGGTGCCGGTCGCCAAGGGCGCTACCACTATATGGCCATGGAACGGATCATTGGAGCCAGTCTACATACGGTAATCCAACAACTGCAGCGACTCGTTGGCGATTCAGAAATCTATGTCACGAAGCTCCCGACAGACTTCGCGATGGATACGTCTGCGATTACAGCACATCGTTTGGCCTTAATGCTTTTGGGAGTAATTCCAAAAACCGAAACGTCCGTTGATTGTGGCGACGAAGACTCGCAAAAATCCGACGAAGATGCATCGGCTACCAATGTTGTCCGGACGCTCGGAGACACGTATTGGCGAAATGTAGTCGACTTAGTTCGGCAGGCTGCGTCGGCGCTGCACCACGCCCATGCGTTCCGAATTCTCCATCGAGACGTGAAGCCGGGTAATCTACTTCTTGACCTTTCTGGGCGACTGTGGGTTTCGGATTTTGGGCTGGCAACGGAATTTGTAAACGGAGAAAACTCTCACGCGACGGTACCCGGTGGAACTCTGCGATACATGGCACCCGAGCGATTCCAGGGCCAGTGTGACACTCGCAGCGACGTTTACAGTTTAGGGTGTACGCTTTATGAGTTGGTTTTTCTCCGTTCGGTGCGACCCCATAATCGCATTGCGGGTGAGCTTTCGATCGACCACGAACACACCGGCAGCATCGATAAGCAGATCCCCCGTGATTTGGCAGCGATGATTCGCAAGTCCATGGCGATTGGACCCGAAGATCGTTACGAGTCAGCGCTCGCGTTCCGCGAAGATCTCGTCGCATTTCTTGAACATCGCCCGGTGTTGGCGCGACCGATTGGACGTTGGGAACAGGGATTGCGGTGGTGCAAACGCAACCCAACCTTGGCTGCGCTCACGACGTTCGTTGGCTCGTCGCTCATGTTAATCGCCCTTGTGACTTCGGTCGCCTTGTTTCTTACAAGACGCGCAGAGGAAAAAGTCAGGCTATCGTTGGATTCTTTGACCCTTGAAACACAGCGAGCCAACCGGGTTGCTGCGATTGCGACGGATGCTTTGAACGACATCTTTACGGAGATGGCACCAGCGAACTTGACCACCGTTCATACCGTTCCCCGAAACTTGCGAGACTCTTCTCGTATGAGCTTTGTCTATTCATCTCAAAGCGTGACACTGCTTCAACAGCTTTATCAATTTTACGACCAACTCGACAAAGAATCGGGCCTGGATCACGATCTGATTGCACGAATGGCTGAAGCTAAGTATCGAATTGGAAGAACTTGCGATGCAATCGGCCAGAATGAACAAGCCGCCGCGGCGTACGAGGAATCTGTGCGGTTGTTTCGATTTGCGTCCAGTATCGATTCGCGTCGCGTCGATACATTGCATTCTATGGTGCTTGCGAGCTTAGATGCCGGTGACGTTTATTGGGACCAAGGAAACTACCAAGCTGCAATGCAAGCTTGCGAACAAGCATTCGCAAGTCTTCTAGAGGTGACCACTCCGGAGAGTGACCCCGAGCTACAATACTTGCGTGCGGCGATACTCTATCGCCAGCGACCGCGACCACTTACGGGAGACTTACCTCCTGAATTGGTCATGGCATTTGCACAACAACGGCCGGACGCTGTGCAATGGCAAGGGACTGAACAGTGTTTGCAAGATGCAACGACGATCCTGCGCCAGCTATGTCAACAATTTTCGGAAGAGCCCAAATATCAGTTTCTGTTGGCACAGTGTCTTTGCGGACAGTCGGCCGAGCGCCAATTGCTGGGAGAATTCATCGATGTCAGTGAAGGGGTGGAACTGCTACGAAACTTGGTCGCCCGATATCCAACCGTAGCAAACTACCGCTTTTCACTCGGCGCGGCGCTCGCAAGCATCAACGTATCGGGACCGCGGTTCGATCAAAGCAATCTGGAAAGAATCGAAAGCCAGCTTTGGGATGCCGAATTCTATTTATATTCCGTGGTTACCGAACACCCAGAAATCTTAGACTTCGCGGAAACGTTAGCGCGAATTGATTGGCAATTGGGAAGTGAAATCGAGTTGCGGCGCACTCGTCTGACAAGGTCCCAAAAACTGTTTAGCGCTCTTGAAATCCGACATCCCAACGCTCACCGTTTTCGGTTGTGGAGGGCGTTGGTATCGATTGCCGAAGCTCGCTTCAGGGGAAATGCTGAGGACCGCGAAAAAGCACCACAACTCGTCGCACAGGCAATCGAACTCATTGAGTCGGTACCGGCAACTCTAATCGATTCTAGCAATGTCCTGCAAAATGCAAAGAAACAACTGAGTGACCTATAAGGTTGCGTGGTGGTTGAAGAGGCCTGATAGATCATTAAATCAGGGTATCGCATGAAGGGAACGAACAACGAAATCGGATTGGCCGCCCTGATTCCGACATGACCACTGCCGCTGACCACAATCACGGACACAAGATTGCAATCGCGTGCGGCAGGTTCATGTTCAGTCGTTTCCTTGTTTGAGCTCGCTTGATTGGTTTGATTCAGAAGCTGGGTTGGTAACGGGCGAGGTTGAAAACGTGACAAACGGAAAGACTTCGGGAATATGCGAATCCCAACAACCGTGAAAGCTCCAAGCCCAACCTTGGGAATCGCGTGCTGGGGCCGCCTCGGCGAACCGATTGAAACGGGAAAAGTCCATCCGCCAAACGTCGCCGTCGTGGGGAGGAATCACGCGTGTGTCACCCAACGCGAGCACCTTCATACCGGCCCAGGGCAACGCAAGTTCGACAGTCCAGCCACGATCGCGGTCGCTGTTGTTGTTAAGCGTACCAGCAACCGCGACCGCCGACCTCGCCGCGGGAAAGTCCCACTTCAAAAACGCATATCGCGGGCCGCGGGGATGAGATTTGTACCCAACACCGTTAAAGCCTTGAGACTTGACTTCTGGTCGTGAACGATCGAGTTCCGGCACCTTGGAAAAACCAAACTTCTCATATGCGTTCTGCCAAACGAACAGGCCTTCATAGATAGTGCCCAATGGATTGATCTCGAATTCGTAATACGCATGGTCCAATGCGAGAAAGAATTCGACATCGTTGTCCGTGTACACCTTGTCGTCCCGTTTGGTGATGTGCGCGCTGAGCAGCGGATCTTCGACCCAGTAAGCGACGAATAAGTTTTCGTCGTCCCAGGTGACTGCGGCTCGTGTCTCATGAACGGTCTCGTGACCGCGTACCAAATCAACGAATCGCGGTGAGCGAGGTGCCTGCTGCCAAGTCTTTTCATCGAGCTTCCCGTCGATCACGATGGGATCGACGGTTCGATAAGCGGTGTATCGCTTGATCTGCTCTTGCGGAACGGGAGGCCAGGACACATTCTGCGGTTTTCGCAAATCGGGTTCGTCAGCGGACACCACAGCGGAAATCATGACAAGCCATGTTGATAGTCGTAATAATATCTGTCGCATCGAAAGAAGTCGCTTCCGTGAAATGATTGTTTTGGGAAAGTTCTTCGGGGGGGTTATTGGGAAGCCCCAGTGTTCTGAATGACATAGTCGGCACCGCGGAGACTCGCTTCAACAGAAATCTTCCAGGCGTCGAGTGCTGAAGTCATTCTCGCCACTCGATCGGACTGTTCGGCAGCAAGATCAGTCGCTTCCATCGGGTCTTTGGAAACGTCATAGAGGAGCGTCAGGAGTTGATTACCTTCACGCTTGCCGTTCTCGTTACGAGGAGGTTTGGCATTCGTGTGCAGCTTGTAGGGCCATTCAAGCAACGCCGCATGTCCGGTGCGATCACTCGAATGTCGCCAGAAAGGAATCGATTTGCTCCGAACTTCGGACTGACGATCGAATAACGAAATCAGGCTGACCCCATCAAGCGGCTGAACCTGATGGTTTGCCATGGTACTGGTCGCCGCCAGAATCGTCGGGTAAGTATCGAGCGTGGAGCATGGCATCTCACTGATGAAAGGCTTCGAGATACGAGCAGGCCACTCGACGATGCTGGGAACACGCAACCCGCCTTCCCACAGTGAACCTTTTCCACCTCGCAGATTGCCGGTGGAGTTTGGCCCAAATGCGCCTCCGTTGTCACTTGTGTACCACACCAGTGTGTTGTCGGCGACTTTGAGTTCACGCAGGGTCGTCCGCACACGGCCGACGCAGCGATCGATCGCTGCAATCTCACCGTAATAATTCTGCTCCTTCTCCGGCAGCGCACTGTAGGCAGCCTTGTCGGCAGGTAACGCGAGGTGCGGCGAATGCGGCGAGCCAAACCAGATCACGGACAGAAACGGCTTGTCAGCGTTTACCTGTTTGCGCATAAACTTAAGGGCCTCGTCTGTGGTTACGTCTGAGCCATCCCCGTGAAACTTTTCCGGAACTCCCTTTCGTCCCAGGACAGGATCAAGATCAAAGAAGTTATCGGCAGAAACCCACTCATCGAAGCCCAGTTTACCGGGCGATAGCGGATCATCGACGAGGATCGCGCGGCCATTGCCATCAACGGTGTTCTTATCACCATTTTTCCCGTTGAGATGCCATTTTCCGAAATGCCCCGTCGCATAACCGTCCGCCTGTAACACTTTTGCCACCGTCAGTTCCTGAGCGCGAATCGGTGCGCCAGGGCTAAAAGTGCCGTAACGATGTGGATGCCGACCTGTCATCACACTGGCTCGCGTGGGCGAGCAATTGAAATGTGCCGCATAGAAGCGGTCTAACCGCAGCCCACTCTTTGCCATCGCATCGAGATTCGGCGTCTTGAGTTCAGGGTGACCGTTGTAGCCGGTGTCTCCCCAGCCCTGATCGTCGGCCATCATCAGCACGACGTTGGGGCGCTCGGTTGCTGCGACCACGGACGATATAGCAACAAAAATAACAAATAGCAAATTGTGTTTCATCGAGCTTCGTGTGGTCCATTCGGAGAATTTTGATAACTGTCGTCGTGTTTCATTCAGTGATCCGGTCCTCATTGACCACTTTGCCATTCACATTGTGATGACGGAAAGTGATGACCGGGTTTTTGTTTTTGTTTTTGTTTTCGTGATCAATGGTCACCGACAGAAAGCCGCCGATGACTTTCATGTAGCGATGGTATTCGGGAATGAAGTCTTCCGACTTCCAACCCCCGGCGTGTTCATCACTGGCAGGACCGACCGAGTATTCGTGAAGCTTGGTTTTGGGATCAACTGACGCGTACTGCCAGTGCCGATCGCCACAGATGACATAGGTATTCTTATAGGAGGCCAGCAGACTGCGAATTTCAGCACCTTCGTAAGCAAATCCAGCATTAGAGTGGTTGTCCTTCTTCATTGGACGATCGGGACCCACGACCGGAGTGGGGCTGATCAAAATCTTAAACGTAGCATCTGACTGTTCCAGTGACTTCTTGAACCATTCCTTCTGCTCCTTCCCCCAGATGGTCTTGTCGGGGCCATCCGGGTCTGTGTTTGGGCTGCGGAAGTCGCGGCCTTCGACCAGCCAGATTTGCAGATCTTTGCCCCAACGCCGAGTTCTCCAGGTACGTTCCCCCATCGGGACCTGTTCCAGAAAAATCGCCTGTCCCTGCCGAAACGTGAACTCATGCATGAATGGCGAATCCATTGAAGGCCAGCAGTCATTGTGCCATGTGTCGTGATCGTCTTTGATGAAGTAACTACTGACGTGACGATGGAATTCGACGTTCGTGGGCCAACTGTACGCTCGCTGCCAATGGTATCTAGCCAGATCGACTGTCTTGGCAAGTCCGTCGTAGTACACGATGTCACCCGCGTGAACATAGAAGTTCGGATCGAGCTTCAGCATCTCCGGAAAGATATTGAAACCGTCCGGGCGATCCTGATCGTTGTCGCCGTGACACGTAGAAACCGTGAACACAACTCGCGTGCCCGAATCCGCCGCCGGTGCTGTTTGAAATTCACCGTCCAGAGTCTGTCCGAGCTGATGCTGTGGAGTTCGGCTTTCGATCTTCACATCGTAACGGGTTTCCGGTTGCAGATCTGTCAACGTGAACTGCCGCGTAAAATCGCCAAAAAGATTCACCGGTTGCCACGATGTTTCGTTCCAGTCACTACCTGAGTGCGATTTAAAAAGAACTCGCACATCACCGTCAACACCGGGAACGGCCATTCGAATATCGTCGACTCCAATACCATTTTCGAAGACAACCGCACTGACCGTCCGGCCTCGTCGATCCGCTTTCTCTTCGCTTTTCGCATATTCAATGGTCACGTTCGGCCCATCCGCCGGATTGCGCTGTTCGCGTTTGGTCAGCCGAGTCCACACGATCGCCGTGGTGTCTGTGACTTCACCCACCTTGAACCCGGTGGCCTGAAACGGAGCATCCTGTGCGATGACACCGCAACTGGTGAAGACAATACAGGCCAATGCGTAACAGATAAGTTTCATAAACAACCTCAGAAGCCAGCCACCGGGATCACTCAGCCGACACAGCGTCGGCATGCACATCAAACTTCACCGACTTAAGATAGTCAGACATCTGTCGTTCCAGTTCTCGAACCTTATTCGGCATAGCTGACGCTATATTATTTGTTTCGCCGATGTCGCTAGCAAGATTGTAGTGCTGAGTTTCTTCGATGGGAGAGCCCGACCGTTCGTTTTCCAAAACCGGATCAGCTTGAAATCGTTTTGACGAATCGCCGTCTGGCGATAGCTGCTTGAAGGGAATGGCAACGGAGAGTTTAGTCAAGGATGTGAATTGTATGGTGAATGATGCGGTGAACGGGTTCGCCTTCTGGGCTGCGCAAATCGCACTTAATCTCCATGCACCAAGTCGGTATTAGGTCCGGTACTTCAAGGATTACTTCGCGATCCTCTGCTGACCAATGAGCGTTGGCGACTTTCATCGCTGTCGTGTCATAATGATCTGAACCGTAGTTCTTCGTTCTTTTGATCGACCATCGGCTGAGCGAAAAATTCTCGGGAACCACGGATTCCTGATCGATGTCGTCGGTAAAACCAATTCGAATCGTCGTGCCCTGGCACTCAAGACTTCGTGGCAGATGGGCGGGTTTTCCAGTGTAACGCATTCGATAGAAGCCGCCGTTTTCTTCTTGGGTCCCTGCCCAGGAGAACATTCCTGCTAGATACAGCCCACCATCCGTCGGATGGAATCGGCCTCGCATGATACCGGTCGGGAACTGAGGAATCGGCAGTTCGCACATCCCGCCTTGAAGCAGTTCGCCTTTCTGTTCGTGCGGGACGATGTACACTTTACCGTAACCATAGGACAGATTGAGCAGTGACCCATTGAGCGGTCCCCATTTATCGCTCTTGACCCAGAGCAACTCAGCGGGTGAACGATCAAACGCGTTCGTGATCCAGCACATCGGCGGTTCCATCCCCGAATCACTCGAGTCGGTCCGATCATGGTAGCCAAACATATTGCCGTAGAATCGGCCTGGCTTGACCCAGTTGATGCGGTTCTTGGGATTCCAATGGCCTTCTTGGTCAGTCACAAAAAAGCTTCCATCGTCGTTTAGACAAACACCATTTGCGGCACGAAATCCGTTTGCCAGAATCGTTGTCTCACTGCCGTCCGCCGACACCCGCAGCAGCGTTCCATGGTGAGGCACGACTGCAGGTAACGCGTGCCGCGCCGACTTGGCGTAGTAGAAATTACCGTCAGCGTCTGTCTGTAGCCCCATCGCGAACTCATGGAAGTGTTCCGTGACCTGGTGATCGTGATTGAAGCTTTCGTAGTAATCCGACTCACCGTCGCCGTTGTAATCATGCAAGCGACAGATCTGGTCACGACAGTTAACGAAGACTTCACCATCTCGAATTTTAAGTCCCAGCGGCTGAAACAGCCCCGACGCAATTCGCTTCCATGTTGCGATCGAACCGCTCAACCCAGTGACCTTCCAAACATTCCCGTCCCAATCAGCGACAGCCGCCGAATCCCCATCTTCGTAGAAGTCGAAACCAGTCAATCGCATGCGACAAGACCAAGGATTCGTGAGCGGATAGGTGATCGTGTCGATCGCGAACGCGCCGCTGTCTTTGGACGTGATCGACGTGGAGACGGTTTCCGGCCAGCGAGAATCGCCACCCTTCAATTGCGATTGCAAATCGCTTGCGGCATGAGTTTTAATTACTCGAACGAGAAAACGTTCCGCGTCCGTCAAGTCATTCGCGACCACGGACAGGATCGCGATCGTCCGTTTCGAATCGCTCGCTGGAATACTCAAGCGAATCTCATCTTCAACGAAGCTCCACTGCGTCCCTGCTACATCACCCGCTAAGGTGAACGCGATCGAGCCGCTGCCTGACTTCGCATCAGTCGACGGGGAGAAAGCGAACGGATGATTGAGCTCGCCAAGTGACCCAATTTCGCATGCATCCCGATCCGCAATACGTAAGGTCAGCGGTACTGCGGCAGGTCCAATCTCGAGCTGGCGCTGGACCACTGAGCGTTCATCGAGTTGCCGAAGCGACGGCATCTCATGTATCTCCGTTTCGCCGACGCGGTACCGCAGAATTGAGTCCAGGCCGCTGGCATACGTGCCAAGATAATTGATCCAGGATTTCGGAAGCGGCCCATGAAATTTTCCATCGCGACTCGGCGCACGTACTTCAGCAAAATCGCCGGTCTCCGGATTCGCCCATCCCGCACCAGCCTTGTTCGAGTGCAAGACAGTACCAACGACGCGCGGGTGCACTTGGTGCTGACCGTTAAAATTAATGCCATTCCAATCGATGAAGCCATCGCCTTGCCAGACGGCGGCGACTCGCATGGTGTCGAGCTCATACAAGATCTGGCTCTTGCCCTGGGCGACACCGCCGGGACCGTGATCCAGTCGAATGGTGTGACCCTTGTAAGCAATATTGTCACCGCTATTTCCGACTTCGATTGTCGCCATCAAATTCGGGCCGTAATCCATCTGAGACCAAGGTACGACGCGCGACGGTTCGGGGCCACGCGTATCACCTTTGGGTAAACTTGCCAAATACGCATCATCGAGTTTCGCATATTGACTAGGGTTGTGCGGCTTCAAGTAGGTTTCACGAATGTAGTGAATCACGTCGTACTTTTGCTGCGGTACCATCCAGCGCTGCGGCGTCATCAAGCCGAAACCATGGGTAATCGTCTGATACATTTTGAATGGATCGTTACCATTCTTGAACTTGCCGCTGGCGAACCGCAGTGACGTCGGCAACGATCCCGCCTCAGTTACCGTTCCGTGGCAATTCATACAGGTGCGCTCGTAAATCGCTTCACCTCGTTTGAGACTCTTCTTGTTGAACGAGCTGATGAAACCGGTATGATCGATATGGGCTTCATATTCAGGGAGCGGTTCCGCAGTTGGAAGTACCGCAGGCTGGAGTTCTTTTGCTCTCGCAAGTCCGCCCATTTTTAGCTCGATAAGGTACCGGATCAAATCTAAAAGCTGCTGCCGGTCAGTCAGCTGTGTCGCCAACTCCGCAGGCATGATCGAGAGCTGGGGATGGTCGAGTGTTTCGATATCGTCTTTGGCGATTTCCATCACCGTTCCAGTTGACGGATCTCGCAATCGAACGATCTCATCATTTTCCGACTGGAGCAATCCAACCATGATCTGACCGCTGGTGGTCAGCACTCGCGTGGTTTCAAAACCCTTCGCGATCGACTTCGAAGGAGTCAGCACTGCCTCGACAATTCCAGCGTCGGTGAGCGAAGGGTCGAACCGAGTCAGATTCGGTCCCACGTTGGCTGTCGACAACGGGCCAGAATCGCTGGTGGCATGGCACTTGGTGCAGCCCAGTGAAGGCTGGAAGAAGATCATCGCACCGCGTTTGGGATCTCCGTTTGCGACCGCAAGAGCAGCAACCTTCTCGGCTGGCGCGGTCAACATCTTGGCGAGCCACGGTGGAGTCTGCTGTGCCTGAACACCACTAGCGAAAACAAGCATCGCGATGGTTGACGAGAAAAGTACATTACGAAAGCACAGTCGATGCCTATCTGGCCGGGCCGGTGAGATCAATGGAGTGTCCTAGCAGTACAAGAAAAAATACGTTCGGTGATAATAGGAAACGAACGGTCAAAACAACCGTTTGGAACGACCAGACGCGTACCGCTCGGCTTGCGAATGTACCATTAGGGCAGCCTTTCCTGGGCGTCCGGATCGCGCTGACGGCTTGGAATTCTAGACCTCAATCTCGAAGCCCTTCCGTTTGTCGCGACTGATGAACTTCTGGGCTTCGTCGTCCCCGGTGATTTTCTCGGCCTGCGGGTCCCAGTTAATTTTTCTTCCCAGACGAATGGCAATACCAGCCAGGTGACATGTCGTGAGGGCTCGATGGTGACTGAACACGTCGGAGACCGGTTCCCTGCGGGCAGCCACGGCATCAAAGAAGTTGCGGAAGTGATCGGTCAGCGGCCGGCCCTTGTAGACTTCTTCAACAGCCCCTTCCGGCAGAGGCTGAGCACTCAGATCTTCGACCGCTTTGCCACGGAGTCGTCCTCGATTGGCAAAGATTCGCCCTTCCGTGCCTTCGAACAGAATGCCGTTGTCCTGATCGTGGCGAATGGTCAATTGCATGCCGTCGGCGTAATTCGCGTTGATCAGAAATTCGGTGGCTGTGTTGAACCTGTTGTCGACGGCTGGATAGCCATTCTTAAACGGCACGGGGTGTTTGGCCATTACCGGATCGATGCTAATCGGCCCGGTGTCCGTTTTGCCCATCGCCCATGTGGCGATATCTATATGATGAGCCCCCCAGTCCGTCAGCTTGCCGCCTGAATATTCATACCACCAACGGAATTCGTAGTGACTGCGAGACCAGCCTTTGGTTTCTCCGAACGCACCGTCCAGGCGGCGGAATGGCACGTCCGGCGTGGGTCCCTGCCACAGATTCCAGTCAAGAGATTTGGGAGCATCGACCGCGGGAAGTTCGGGACTTGTTGGGGCACCGCCGATGCTGCAGGTCACATGCTTCAGTTGTCCGATTCGTCCGTTGCGTATCAGAGCAATCGCCTCCAGAAACATACTTGTGCTGCGCTGCTGAGTTCCAATCTGAACGATGCGGTTCGTTTTGCGGCACACCTCGCTCATCAGCTGTCCTTCGGCAATCGTGAGCGTCATCGGCTTTTCACAATAAACGTCTTTGCCGGACAGCATGGCTTCGATGGCAATCTTGGCGTGCCAGTGATCGGGGGTCGAAATATGCACAATGTCAATATCATCTCGATCGATGATGGCTCGGTAATCGGCAACGGCGTCGACCGCGTTGCCTTGCCAGTCTTTGACCAGTGTCGCCGCACGCTCACGACGATCGGCATCCGCATCACACACGGCAACGAGGTCGCCATACTTTGGAAATTCTTTCCCCGAGCCATACGTTCCCGTCAATCCGGTGGCTCGATGATCCCAACGACTTCCCGTGCCCACGGCTGCAATTCGAGGCCTGTCGTTTGC
>Ga0105050_10007626_pt1 | contig 12840 bp, 13 predicted proteins | sample FRY01_FD_78088 | JGI IMG/M metagenome (GOLD analysis project Ga0105050, IMG submission 78088) | Freshwater microbial communities from Lake Fryxell liftoff mats and glacier meltwater in Antarctica - FRY-01 | ecosystem: Environmental > Aquatic > Freshwater > Ice > Glacier meltwater ... | reverse complement strand
GCTTCAACAGGCGCTACGATCTCGCGGCCATGATCCCCCGCCTCACCTGGGCCAGCGTCCGAACCCCGCCCATGCCTTATCGTCTTCTCAAGCTGGCTGAGGTTCATGCGTAATCAGGTTTCCCTTTGATGGCCTGCCTTTTCTTGATGTCATGCGATGAGGTACCTGTGGCAGTTGCGCCTGCTGCGGCGCCTGTTGCCGTGCCGCCCCCGGTTGTCACGCAGGCGGCGGTCGCGCAGGGCGGGTTTGGCACTTTGTTGAATAATGCCCGGGCTGCGGCGGGATTGCCTGCGGCCACGCCGGATGCACGGCTGGCTGCCGCCGCGCAGGCGCATGCCGATGACATGGTACAACAGGGGTATTTTTCGCATACCGGGTTGAACGGGTCGCAGTTTACCGACCGGATGCGGGCTGTGGGATATACGAGCTGTCAGCCCGGCGAGAATATCGGGGCCGGGCAGGTGGGTGATCTGGCGATCCTTGAGTCCAACATGGCGTCACCGGCGCATCGCCGGAACATGATGTTTCCGGGAGCTGTGCAATACGGTCTGGGTCAGGCGGGGGGTATGTGGGTCTTGCTGGTGGCGCGGGTCTGTTAGGGCCGTCGCTATCGGCCGGTCCAGACTGCGCTGATATCCCTGTCCGTGCGGGTCTGTTAGGGGCGAAGCCGTCCGCTGACCCAGATTGCGCTGATCGCGCGGTCGTCGCCCATCATGATGGTTGGAAAGATTGCATCCCAGATCGTTTCTGCCTGCGCCGCGCGTTGCGCAATCGCGGTAGTTGAGGCGAGGTCGAGCACGATGACATCGGCCTCCATCCCGACGGCCAGATTGCCGATGAGGTGAGCGGCATGCAGCGCCTGTGCCGAGCCTGTTGTCGCCAGCCACCAAAGCTGTGCCGGGTGCAGGGCGGTGCCGCGCAGTTGCGCTACTTCGTAGGCAGCAGCCATGGTGCGCAACATCGAGAAGGAGGAGCCGCCGCCAGTGTCGGTGGCGAGCCCGATCCGCAACCCGCGCGCCTTGAGCCCGGGCAGGTCAAACAGGCCCGAGCCGATGAACGTGTTGGAGGTCGGGCAATGCACAAGGCTTGCCCCTGCCTCGGTCAGCCGGTCCTTTTCACGGTCGGTGAGGTGGATGGCGTGGCCATAGACTGCCCCCTCGCGCAGCAGGCCCTGCGCCTCGTATGTATCGAGGTAGTCGCGCGACTGTGGAAAGAGGTCGCGGACCCATGCGATTTCATCGGTCTGTTCGCTCAGATGCGTCTGCATCAGGCAGTCCGGGTATTCGTGCCAGAGCGCGCCGAGGGCGGCGAGTTGCTTGGGCGTTGACGTCGGCGAAAAACGTGGGGTGATGACATAGGAGAGCCGGTCGATGCCATGCCATTTTTCCAGCAGCGCCCGGCTATCGTCATAGGCGGTTTGTGCGGTGTCGCGCAGCCCGTCGGGGGCGTTGCGGTCCATGCAGGTTTTGCCCGCCCAGACGCGCTGTCCACGTGACTGTGCTGCGGCGAAGATCGCATCGACGCTGGTGGGGTGGATCGTGGCATAAGAGCAGACCGACGTGGTGCCATGCGCCAATGTCAGATCGAGATAACGCCCGGCGATCTCTGCCGCATAGGCGGCATCGGCAAAGCGCATTTCCTCGGGGAAGGTATAGGTATTGAGCCAGTCGATCAGCCGCTTACCCCATGAGGCGATGATCGCGGTTTGGGGGTAGTGGACATGCGCATCGACAAAGCCTGCGGAGATCAGACGATTGCCGTAGTCGGTCACGGTGGCTTGCGGATGGGCGGCGCGCAAAGTGTCGGCCGCGCCCATTGCGGCGATGCGCCCGTTGCGGATCAGGACACCACCGCGACTGTCGGTTTGCGCCACGCTCTGCCAGTCTTGGGCAAAGGGATCGCCGGTGAAATGCAGGGTCTGGCCGATGAGGAGATTTTCATTCATCCCGCCAAGATAGGCGGTCGCGGGGGGGCGGTAAATCACCCAAAAGCGGCGGGGCTGTGGTTGTGGCATCGCCCGGTTGCGCTATGGTCCGATCAAAGTGGAGACCGGTATGAGCACGCAAGTCGAGCAGATCGCGGAGGAGGATGGTGACTTTGGTCTGCCTGCCCGGCTGTTTGACGATGTGCTGGATGCAGTAGAGGCCGAGGATGCACCACGGCTGGATGCGCTGCTCGACCCGCTGCATGCCGCCGATATCGCCGACCTGCTGGAACAGATCAACGCGCGTGACCGCCGCGCGCTGCTGGCACTGTGGAAGGGGGGCATGGATGGCGACATCCTGTCCGAACTTGACGATAACCTGCGCGAAGAAGTGATCCAGTCGCTGGCTCCGGCCGAACTGGCCGAGGCGATGCGCGATCTGGAGAGCGACGATGTCGTCGATCTGGTCGAGTATCTGGACGAGCAGCAGCAAGAGGCGGTGCTGACTGCGTTGCCCGCGCTGGACCGGGTCGCGGTGGAAAAGGCGCTGGCCTATCCCGAATATTCCGCCGGTCGCCTGATGCAGGTCGAAGTGGTGCGCGCGCCCGAGCATTGGACGGTCGGCGAGGCGATTGATTATCTGCGTTCTGACATCGTGCTGCCGGATCAGTTTTATCATGTCGTGCTGGTCGAACCCCGGATGAAGCCGGTGGGCTATGTCACGCTGGGCCGGTTGCTGTCATCGCGCCGCGAGGTGCGGTTGCGCGATATTGGCGAAGAGAGTTTCCGCACCTTTCATGTGAGTGATGAACAGGGGGCGGTGGCCTATGCCTTCAACCAGTATCACCTGATTTCTGCCCCCGTGGTCGATGATGATGACCGGTTGGTCGGCATGATCACCATCGACGATGCGATGGAGGTGCTGGATGAGGAGCATGAGGAAGATATCCTGCGTCTGGCCGGTGTCGGCGGCGAGAGCGCCTTGTCGGATAGCGTGATCGAGACCACCCGGCAGCGCCTGCCATGGCTTGCCGTCAATCTGGCGACGGCGATACTGGCCTCGCTGGTGATATCGCTGTTCGAAGAGACGATCTCTGGCTTGGTGGCGCTGGCGGTACTGATGCCGATCGTGGCTTCGATGGGCGGCAATGCCGGCACCCAGTCGCTGACGGTGGCGGTTCGCGCGATTGCGACGCGGGATTTGAGCGTGTCGAATTTGGGCCGGGTGATCCGGCGTGAGGTGGCGGTGGGCCTGATCAACGGCCTCGTCTTTGCGCTGGTCATGGGACTGGTCGGGCTGGTGTGGTTTGGCTCGCCGATGCTGGGTGTGGTGATCGCGGCGGCGATGGTGATCAACATGGTGGTGGCGGGATTGTCGGGCGTGGCGATCCCTGTGGTGCTGGAGCGGTTTGGTGTGGACCCGGCGCTGGCCTCGGGCACATTTGTGACGACGGTGACGGATGTGGTTGGGTTCTTTGCCTTTCTCGGCCTTGCTTCGGTTATATTGCTGTGACCGATCTGGCGGCGGTCAAGGCCATGGCGCGCAAGGCGGGGTTTGCCCGGCGGCAAATGGCCTTTGATACGGCGGGGCCGGTGCAGGCGGCATATCTGTCAGGGGTTCTGGCCGGATATCGCGGTGTGCCAGTGTCGGGCTATATGGCGATGCGGACCGAGATTGACCCGACCCCGGCGATGGAGGAGGCGGCGGCACATGGTCCGGTTTGCGTGCCGGTGATCATGGCCAAGGGCCAGCCACTGCAGTTTCGCCAATGGTCGCCCGGATGTCGGATGGTGATGGGCAGTTTTGGCGCGCTGATCCCCGAAAGCGGGGATTGGGTGGTGCCGCAAATCATGATCGTGCCGCTGGTGGCCTTTGACCGGCGCGGTGGCCGGTTGGGCTATGGTGGCGGGTTCTATGATCGCACCTTGCAGGGGTTGCGCGAACGGGGGCCGGTGCTGGCCATCGGTTTTGCCTTTGCCGCACAGCAGGATGATGATCTGCCGCTGGAGCCTACGGATCAGCCGCTTGACCTGATCGTGACGGAACGCGGGATCATCATGCCCTAGCCGCGCGGCCGGTGCAGCAAGGTCATGGCCGCGAGGCTGAAATAGAGGCCGAGCGGAACAAACAGAAACCACGCGAGGCGCAGGTCGGGGGAGGGGATCAGCCGTCCTGCCAGACCGAGCAGGGTGAACAATCCGATGGCCAAAAGACCGGCGCGGCGTTGGTTGGGTTCAAAGCGCGCAGGATCGAAAATGCGGCCCCAGACCGGGTAGGTGCCGTGAAAGACGAACATCGGCAGGTGCAGCGCCTCTGGATTGCCCCAAGGCGAATTGCCGATCACGAACCATTCACCCATCAGCCCGAGCAGGCCCCAGAGCAGGAACCAGAGCCGGTCTGGCACCCGATTTAGCCATCCCATCAGCAGATGCACGGGCAGCAGGACCAGCGTGTAGACCAGCACCGCGCCATAAAGGTTGGGCAGGTCGGTGGTGACGCCGAGTTTGTAGAAAAGCTCGAGCCAGAGCGCGAGCAACAGCGAGGTGAGGACAGCCCGAAAGAACAGCAACATTACGGTGACTCCGCCCGGATCCGCGACAGGTATGGTGCAGCGTTGCACCGGGTTGGTTTGATTCACAATCCTGCTTGCCATGGATAAATGGCCTGCCTATGGCTTTGCTGCATGAGAATACTGTTTCTAGGCGATGTGATGGGCCGCGCCGGACGTGCCGCTGTGGCCGCGCATTTGCCACGGCTGCGCGTGGAATGGCGGCTCGATTTTGTCGTGGTCAATGGTGAGAATGCGACTTCGGGTGTGGGTCTGTCACCGGAGCATGCCAAGGTGTTGCTGGATGCAGGGGCCGATGTGCTGACGCTGGGGGACCATGCCTTTGACCAGAAGGAAATGCTGCAATTCATCGAGCGCGAGCCCCGGATCATTCGCCCGCTGAACTATGCCAAGGGCGCGCCGGGCAAGGGGGCGCGGGTGTTTGACGCGCCGGGGGGCCGCAAGGTGCTGGTGGCGCAGGCGCTGGGGCAGGTGTTCATGAAGCGCCCGTTTGACGATCCGTTTTCAGCGCTGGATGCGGTGCTGCGCGCGCATCCGCTGGGCGGGATGGTGCAGGCCAGCCTTGTCGATATTCATTGCGAGGCCACGTCGGAAAAAATGGCGGTGGGGCATTTCTGCGATGGCCGCGCCAGTATTGTGGTGGGCACGCATACGCATGTGCCGACGGCGGATGCGATGATCCTGCCTGCAGGCACGGCCTATCAGTCGGATGCGGGCATGTGTGGCGATTACAATTCGGTCATCGGCATGGACAAGGTCGAGCCGATGCGCCGGTTCATCACCCAGATGCCGCGCGACCGGTTCAGTCCGGCGGAGGGTGAGGCGACCCTGTCGGGGATCTATGTCGAGACGGATGACCGGACCGGGCAGGCGGGCCGCATTGCCATGGTACGGCAGGGCGGACGGCTGGCACCGGCGGGGCCGGTGTGACCGTCATTCTGACCGAAGCGCCGGTGGCGCCAGTGGAGAGCGGGCGCGGTGTGATGACATTGGCCATGCTGGCGATGGGCGCCTGCTGGGGACTGTCACAGCCATTGACCAAGACGGCGGTAAGCACCGGGCATGGTGCCTTTGGCCTTGTATTCTGGCAAATGATGATTGCGGCGCTGCTGTTGAGTGCGATCAATATCGTGCGGGGCAAGGGGTTGCCGTTGCGACCTACGGCATTGAAACTTTATGCATTTATCGCGCTGGCGGGCACGGTCATTCCCAATTCGATCAGCTATACGGCAGCGTTTCATTTGCCGTCGGGTGTCATGTCGATCGTTGTCTCGACCGTGCCAATGTTTGCATTGCCGATTGCGCTGATGTTGGGAACTGACCGGTTTTCGTGGCGCAGGCTGCTGGGTCTGGCGCTGGGCCTCGCGGGGGTGGCGCTGATCGCGCTGCCAGAGGCGAGCCTGCCGGATGTGGCGGTGGTGGCGTTTGTCCCGCTCGCCCTGATTGCGCCGTTCTGCTATGCCGTCGAGGCGAATGTGGTGGGGCGCTGGGGTGTGGACGGGCTTGACCCGGTGCAGGTGCTGCAGGGTGCCTCGATCATCGGGGTGCTGGTCATGTTGCCGATTGCGCTGGGCACGGGCCAGTTCATCGATCCGCGCCTGCCTTGGGGCCTGCCCGAAGGCGCGCTGATCCTGTCCTCGCTGATCAATGCGCTGGTCTATACCGCCTATGTCTGGATCGTGGGGCAGGCGGGAGCGGTGTTTGCCGCGCAGGTCAGCTATTTTGTCACCGGATTTGGTGTGGTCTGGGCGATGGTGCTGCTGGGTGAGCGGTATTCGCTGTTTGTCTGGGCGGCACTGTTGCTGATGCTTCTGGGTCTGTCGCTGGTGCAACCGCGCCGCCCACGTGTGGAGATTGCCTGATGTTCGGAATTGCTCTGGCCGCCGATGTCGCGCCGATTGTTGCGCTGCTGATCGTGTTGGGGATGTTCATTGCCTTTACCCGCGAGGCTTATCCGGTCGAAGTGGTGGCAATCGGCGGTGCCGTGCTGATGCTGATGCTGGGTATTCTGCCGCAGGCGGATGCGGTCGCGATATTTGCCAATCCGGCCCCATGGACCATTGCGGCGCTGTTCATCGTCGTCGGAGCCATGGTGCGCACCGGCGCGCTTGACTGGATATCGGCGCTGGCAGCGCGGCATGTGGCGGCGCGACCGGTCATCACGCTGGTGATGCTGACGGTCACGGTGCTGGCGATGTCGGCCTTTATCAACAACACACCCATTGTGGTGGTGATGATCCCGATCTTTGTCAGATTGGCCGGACAACTCAAGCTATCCGCATCCAAAGTGCTGATCCCCTTGAGTTATCTGGCGATCATGGGCGGGACGATCACCCTGATCGGTACCTCCACAAATCTGCTGGTGGACGGTGTGGCTGTCGCCAACGGGTTGGAGCATTTTACCATCTTCGAGATTTCGGGTGTGGGGCTGATCATGGCGCTGGTGGGCGTCGCCTATATGGCGCTGTTTGCGCGTCACTTGCTGCCTGACCGGGACAGCATGGCCAATCTGCTGTCGGACAAGTCGCGGATGCGGTTCTTTACCGAAGCGGTCATTCCGCCGGACAGCAACCTGATCGGTCGTGAGGTGGCCTCGGTGCAATTGTTCAAGCGGGACGGGGTGCGCCTGATCGACCTTATCAGGGGAGATGCGTCGCTGCGCCGCGATATGTCGGGTGTGGCCTTGCAGGTGGGCGACCGCGTTGTGCTGCGCACCGCAATGACCGAGCTTTTGTCGTTGCAGGCCAACAAGGCGCTGCGCCGCGTCGATCAGGTGTCATCGGTGGCCACGACCACGGTGGAAGTGCTGATCAGCCCCGGATGCAAGATGGTGGGCCGCCGGTTGGGCGATCTGCGCCTGCGCCGCCGTTATGCCGTTTATGTCATCGCCGCGCATCGGCGCGACAAGAATATCGGCCGCCAACTGGATGATCTGGTGGTCAGGGTGGGCGATACGCTGCTGCTTGAAGGGTCGCAGGAGGATATCCAGCGGCTGGCGGTGGACATGGATCTGGTCGATGTGTCGCATCCGCGCGAGCAGGCCTATCGCCGTGCCCATGCGCCGATTGTTCTGGTCGTGCTGGCGGCGATTGTCGTGCTCTCGGCGCTGAGCATCGCGCCGATTGTGGTGCTGTCATTCATCGGCGTCGCCATCGTCCTGCTGACCCGCTGCATCGACGCGGAAGAGGCGTTTTCATTTGTTGATGGCCGCTTGCTCGCCCTGATTTTCGGGATGCTCGCCGTGGGCGCAGGGCTGGATAATTCGGGTGCTGTCGAGATTGTGGTGACATCTCTGACGCCCTACCTGATGGATCTGCCGCCTTCGCTGATCGTGCTCTGCGTTTATGCCTTTGCTTCGATATTGACGGAGATCGTGTCGAATAATGCGGTCGCGGTGATCCTGACGCCGGTTGCCATCGGGCTTGGCTTGTCATTGGGAGTCGATCCGCGCGGGTTGGTGGTGGCGGTGATGATGGGCGCATCGGCCAGTTTTGCGACACCGATTGGCTATCAGACCAATACGCTGGTTTATGGCCCGGGAGGATACAAGTTCACCGATTTTCTGCGTATCGGTGTGCCGCTCAATATCCTCATGGCGGCGACGGCAACACTGGCGATCCCTTTATTCTTTCCGTTGTTAGGGGGTCGTCTTCGACTTGGGTATCAACATCCTTGGCTTTTCTTGTATTGGCCGCCAGTGACGCCACGGCGCAGGCACCGGCATTTTGGGCGCGCTGGGCAATGGCAGGCTCGGATCCGGCCAATCCTTGGCGCCACGTCCCGCGTGTGATCCGGAGATGCGCTGATCCGGCGCGGCCCTTTGCGGTATGATCCGGTGTGGGGGGCGCTGTCGGCAATGGTTACAGTCCATAACAATGATGGCGGCATCTGGAAATTCGTGCCTTGACCGCCGGACCGACGCTGCGACTTGCGGCTGACCCTGTGACTGGCTTATAGACCCGCCGACACAGTATCACTTTCGTATTTTCCAGCACGGAGCGCGCGCCATGGCCGGCCATTCAAAATGGGCAAACATCCAGCATCGCAAGGGGCGTCAGGATGCAGCCCGATCCAAGGTGTTTTCGAAACTCGCCAAGGAAATTGCGGTGGCGGCCAGAATGGGCGATCCGGACCCGGACAAGAATGCGCGTTTGCGGCTGGCGGTGAAAGAGGCCAAGTCGCTGTCATGCCCCAAGGAAGTGATCGAGCGCGCGATCAAGAAATCGCAGGGTGGCGACGCGGATACCTATGACGAAATACGCTATGAGGGTTACGGCCCCAACGGTGTGGCGGTCATCGTCGAGGCGATGACCGATAACCGCAATCGCACCGCATCGAATGTCCGCTCTACCTTTGGCAAGAATGGCGGCAATCTGGGCGAGACGGGCTCGGTTGGGTTCATGTTCGACCGGGTCGGCGAGCTTCATTACAAGGTCAGCGTGGGCGATGCCGATACCGTCCTGATGGCTGCACTGGAGGCCGGGGCCGATGATGTCGAGAGCGACGACGAGGGCCACTGGATCTATTGCGCCGATACTGCACTCAAGGAGGTCGAGACGGCGCTTGAGGCGGTGCTGGGCGAAAGTGAGACGACCAAGCTGATCTGGAAGCCCAAGACCACGACCGAGATCGACCTCGACGGTCTGACCAAGCTGATGAAACTGGTCGAAATCCTTGAGGATGATGACGACGTGCAGTCGGTGACCACCAATTTTGAAGCCAGCGATGCCGTAATGGCCGCCTATGAGGCGAGTTGACAGCCAATGATCGCGTCCGGGCCGGCGCATGACTGAGGCGCAGGCTAATCGAACGGTGGCGGGTGTCCTCTGGATGGTGCTCACGGGGTTGCTGTTCGTCTGCATGACGGCGGTGGTCAAGCATGTGGGCGATGCGGTGCCTGCGGCGCAATCGGGGTTTCTGCGCTATGCGATGGCCCTGCCGTTTCTCATTCCGATGATCCGTCCGATCATGTCCGCACGGCTGACCGGCCGGCAATTGCGGCTCTTTGGTCTGCGCGGGCTGGTGCATACCGGCGCGGTGATCCTGTGGTTCTTTGCCATGACGCGCATCCCGCTCGCGGAAGTGACCGCGATGAATTACCTCAACCCGATCTATATCGCGATTGGTGCGGCGCTGTTTCTGGGCGAGAAGATGGCGTTTCGCCGGGTCGTGGCGATTATCGTCGCCTTGATCGGTGCGCTGATTATCCTGCGGCCGGGTCTGCGCGAGGTCGATGCCGGGCATATCGCCATGCTGGGGACGGCGGCGCTGTTTGCGGTGGGCTATCTGCTGGCCAAGCAACTGTCGGGCGAGGTGAGTGCCACTGTGGTCGTCGGAATGCTGTCGTTGACGGTGACCATCGGACTTTTGCCCTTTGCGCTGGTGGTCTGGGTGACACCTGATTTGCCCACACTGGGCTGGTTTTTTCTGACGGCCTGTTTTGCCACGGCGGGGCATTACTGCATGACATTCGCCTTTGCTGCGGCGCCGCTGACCGTGACTCAGCCGGTCACGTTTGTACAACTGGTCTGGGCGGTGTCACTGGGCGCGTTGGCCTTTGGTGAGCCGGTGGACGGTTTTGTCATACTGGGCGGCGCTATTATCATGGCGGCCGTCACATTCATCACATGGCGCGAGGCGGTGGCGCGGCGCGGGGTGACGCCGGCGGCGACGCCGCCGGACGCCTGAGATCAACTGCGCGGGTCGAGCAGCTTTTCCAGAACCGAATCCTTGGTGATTTCGCCGATGATGCCGCTGCTGTCAGCCACCAGAACCGGATGTCCGGTCTGGCGCACCCGGCTCATGACTTCGCGGATATCGGTATCCGGGCCCACCGCTTCGCCCAGTGCCGTGCCGCTGACCGGCCCCATCACGTCGCGGGCGCAGAGCACGCCGAGCGGGTTCATATGCGCCACGAAGTCAGCGACATAGGCATCGGCAGGCGCGGTAAAGATGTCGCGCGGAGTGCCGCATTGCACGATGCGCCCGCCCTCCATGATCGCGATGCGGTTGCCGAGTTTGAACGCTTCGTCCAGATCATGACTGACGAAGATGATGGTCCGGTTGCGTTCGCGTTGCAGGTCGAGGAGTTCGTCCTGCAACCGGGTGCGAATGAGCGGGTCGAGCGCAGAGAAGGGTTCGTCCATCAAGAGGATCGGCGCGTCGGTGGCAAAGGCGCGGGCGAGACCGACGCGCTGCTGCATGCCGCCGGATAACTCGCCGACCAACGCCTCGGCGCGTTCGGACAGGTTCACCAGCTTCAGTTCCGCATCAACGCGGGCATTGCGTTCGGCCTTGCCCATGCCGCCGAGTTCGAGCCCGAGTCCCACATTGTCGCGCACGGTGCGCCAAGGCAGCAGCCCGAATTGCTGGAACACCATGGCCACAGCGCTGAGCCGGAGTTTGCGCAAGGTCGCAGCGTCGGCATGTGTCACTGAGGTCATCGTGTCGCCGGTTCGCAGTTTCACGTCACCGCGGCAGACCGGATTGAGTCCGTTGACCGCGCGCAACAGCGTGGATTTGCCGGAGCCGGAGAGGCCCATGAGCACCAGAATCTCGCCCTCTTCGACGGTAAGTGAGCAGTTGTGCACGCCCAGCACCTGACCGGTCGCCTTTTGAATCTCGGCCCGGCTTTTGCCTTGGTCCATCAGCGGCAGGGCGCGTTGCGGGTGGTCGCCAAAGACGATGTTGACGGCATCAAAGATCACGGCGCTCATTTACGGGTCACCCGCAGCATCCGGTCAAGCATGACGGCGACGGCGACGATCACGAAGCCCGCCTCGAAGCCGAGCCTTGGGTCATTGCGCCCCAAGGCCTGCACGATTGGTTTGCCCAGACCGTCTGCACCGACATAGGCGGCGATGACGACCATGGAGAGCGAGAGCATGATCACCTGATTGAGCCCCGCCATGATCTGTGGAAAGGCAAAGGGCAATTCGACCTTCCACAGCGTCTGCATCGGCCGCGCGCCAAAGGCTTGCGCCGCCTCGAGCAGGCTGTCGGGGGTGGTGGAGACGCCCAGATAGGTGAGCCGGATCGGTGCGGGCAGCACGAAGATCACGGTGGCAAACAGGCCGGGCACCATGCCGAGCCCGAAGAAGGTGATGGCCGGGATCAGATAGACAAAGGTGGGCAAAGTCTGCATCAGGTCAAGCAGCGGCGAGACCGCCTGATAGGCGCGGGGCCGGTGCGCGAGGAAGATGCCGATGGGCACGCCGATCCCCATGCAGACCACGCAGGACGAAAGCACAAGCGCGAGACTGTCGGTGGTTTCGTCCCAATAGCCCTGATTCAGGATGAAGAGGAAACAGACCAGCACCAGCAGGCAGGTTTTCCATGACCGTTGCAATATCCATGTCAGGAGCATGAACCCCGCAATGACAAAGAGCGGATGCGGCGTTTGCAGCACCCAGACGATCCAGTCGATCATCCATTCGAGCCCGTCCGAGAGCGCATCAAAGAACCAGCGGCCGTTGGATTTGAGCCAGTCGACGATGGATCTTGACCAGAGGCCAAGGGGGATCTTGGTCGCAGTGATCCATTCCATGCTGTGCAATATCCCTCATGAATGTCTTGTCTTGCCGGTCTTGCGCCGGTTCGCAATGTCTTACTTTGTCAGAAATCCGGTGATCAGTGCGCCGATTTCTGCCGGCTGTTCCCAGAACATGTTATGCCCCAGCCCGACGTAGGTCTCGTGTTGTGCGTCGGGCAGGAGCGCGCGCAGGGTTTCTTGGGTTGTGGCGTCGAAGAAGCCATCCTGATCGCCCCAGAGGATCAGTGTGGGCGCTTCGATCTGTCGGGCCAGCAATGACCAGTCAGTCAGGCCGAAAGCCCGCATGACGCCAAGCCAGACCTCCTCTCGGACCGCCGCACTTTCAGCGCGTTCGCGGGAGAGGAAATCGTTGTCCACCGGATTCGGGTTCCAATACCAGTCCAGCATGAACTGGCTTTCGGGGTCGAGCGGGAGAGGCTGGGCCGGAACACTGTCCCAGAGCCAGTCGTATGCCCCTTCGGGCATGGACAGTGCGGAACTGATCAGCACGAGCCGATTGATCCGACCGGGGTAAAGGCCGGCAAAGCTGCCCGCGACAAAAGAACCGAGCGAATGGCCGACAATATCGGCTTCGGCGATGCCCATGAAGTTCATGAAACTGCGCAGATCATTTACCATTGTCTCGATGCCGTAGCAGCATTCGGGCGCGTCGGATCCGCCATGTCCGCGCATATCGAGAGTATCCGTCTTGATCAAGCGGTTTTTGGCGTCCACTTTCGATCAGCTTTGACCAAAGTATTTGCCATTTCGATAAGTTTGCGCATGAGAGTGACGATGGCGACTTTGGCGGGTTT